>Ga0114930_10004243_pt1 | contig 12181 bp, 6 predicted proteins | sample AnhtaG_FD_87300 | JGI IMG/M metagenome (GOLD analysis project Ga0114930, IMG submission 87300) | Deep subsurface microbial communities from Anholt, Denmark to uncover new lineages of life (NeLLi) - Anholt_01485 metaG | ecosystem: Environmental > Aquatic > Marine > Oceanic > Sediment | place... | reverse complement strand
TCGATGATGCCAGAGCCGCAGATTCACTCGCCCTAAGTCGGTTTGGCATTTCAGTGTGGATAGGCCAACTTGCAGTGATATACAAATTTGCCCGTAGAATTGCATTGATTATAGATTCCCAAGCATCAGTAGACTTATGAGCGAATACTATATAGATAATTCCCTCTGGTTTTAAAACTCGGTTAATTTCTTTAAAAGCATCCCGGATTGAACTTTCATAAAAATCTTTAGTTTTATTAGAATACCTTTCAGAATCCCAACTTTTCATCTCACAAATTTCAGCTGATTTTGGGGAAAGAGGCGTAGAAAATAATTCTGGGAATATATCTCCCAATAACCTTTTCAGCCATACATAAAAAAAGTCTGACATATCTGCATATGGAACAGAATTATAATAAGGAGGATCTGTAAAAACAGCGTCGAAGAAATTATCTTGAAATGGAATATCATTCGCTGACGAAAGAAACACATTAGCAGCATTTCCATTAAGTTTTGAGCAGTGATCAATCACTTTAACAACCCAATTTGTCATATTTGGCCAACCAATGTTTGTAAAAGGATTTATTTCAATATAGTCTGAAATAAAGGGTAATGCTTGTCTTCCAAAAACATGAGACACTTTGTCCCAACCAACATCATATACAACAAGATTAGAGTTTTTATCGATCAATCTATCAAAAATTATCCCAAGGTATGCTACGATTACTTTTAAATCATCCGAATTTAAGCCAACTTCTATCAACTTAGATTTTATTTCTCTAATTTTTTCCATAAAGGTAATGAGGGCGAGCTGCTGACGGGGATTAAATAAATCGCCCCATCGATACAGCCCATAATTTGGTGGCGCTATACATCCCGTCATATTTCTTGGCATTTCTTCATTAGGGACAGGATCATAGTTAAGATCATTAAGTAATTCTCTTCTCTTTTCTTGAAGCTTCATCTTGGCTTTTTCAAATGTAACGATATCTTCGCTGTTAGCCAATCTATACTCTTTGCCCTGTCCTTTGGCAGGCTTTAAAACAAGAGCAATCAATCTCTGATCGTTGTTACCTTCTTGAAATTCCCTACGTGTTTCCGGCGGCGACATGCCAGTATCACAACATGGACAGTTAACTTTTCCTCGAGAGATTGTCCCATTTGATGGATTGAAATCAATTTCCTCATCTCTTTTTAATTTAAAGTTAATCTGCTTGTTCTCTAAAATGAATTTATAAGCTATTTTCTTATTTTTCTTTTTTACTAGCCACGTTTGCTTTACAAGAGGTATTTCACATCCACACGCCGGATTTTTACATTTAATCGTCCAGGCCCAAAAATACCCAATTGGAATAGACCCATTAGGGTCCGAGGGATACAAATCTTTTAATTCTTGCCAAGATTCCTCCATTACTTTCTTGCTCCAATATTTAACATCTTCTAGAAGGGGATTTACTGTTTCTTCCATTAAATCTAATTGATTTGAATTATCTTGTATCCACTTTCTTTTGCTAAAATACAAATTCTTCGGAATAGGATGTCCGTATCTTTGAGGGTATTCCAAGGTTGCTTTTTCAATTAAAACTGCGACAGGATTTAAGTCACTGGAATATACATCGCAGCCTAATCTTAGTGCCTCTAAAGGAATGGCACCTCCCCCAGCAAATGGATCAAGAATCTTTGGAGGAACTCCGTCATTTGCATGAAGGATATCTTTTTGTGCTCTTTCAATCAATCTCGTATTTATTGAGTTCTCCCATTTAGATAGTTCCGCTATAAAAGCTAATTTTTCAATCCGTTCTTGGTCTGTAGTCGCTTTGGAAGTTAATGCAGAATAAATAGTAGCTCGGCTAGCAGCTAATGGTCTTCTTGCCCACCAAATATGTAATGTGGAAATATGGCCATGTCGAATATTCTTTTCTCGGGTAGATTCCATGCTAACTTCCTTTATTGGAAAATCCTGTTCAATAAACGATTCCTTCATATTTCCTTCCTTGCTTGAGATTTCCAATCAGACACAACATATCTCACTACATCAATAACTTGGTTTGGCTCCAATTTACTGGCTGGATTTACAATCGTATATAGTTCAGGATTTCCACTACTTGCTTTGGTTATTATATATAGCCAATACTCATTACCCAGCCTTTGAGCCATTAACCATTCATTCGGAGTAAGTAAAACATTCCCCTCCTCAGCCCGTGCTTTTACCTCTATATAACGAAATTCATTCTCTCCACTTGAAAATATATCATAACCAAGATTTCGATCAGACACATCTTCGGGTAGCCGCCCTTGTTTTTTTTCAAAATCCATGGCCACTCTCATGCCAACCAACTCAATTTCCTTAGAAGAATGCAATTCTGGTCTGATAGTTGTTTCAGGAATTACTCTCGCGGCACATATAATTTTCGGCTCACTTGAAAGTAGATGGATTTCTGCTTTTATTTGGTTTTGTAAATTAATTCTTTTTTTCTCTAGATCTTCTCTCTTCTTTTTTTCCCTTTGAACTGTGGCTTCTACAACCTTTTCCCCCAACATTTTTTTTGTTGCATACTCAGCAAGTTTTTCTTCCGATTTGGCAATTAGTGAATTTAAAGAACGCAATCCATATTTTTCTTTTATATCAGCATCATGCTGCCGTCTTTTAAATATTTCCTGCTTGTAGTTTGATAATCCTTCATTTATAACGTATGCAACAATTTCATCCTGATTAATATTTGATAGTGCTGGATATCTAGTTTCTGCAGGCATCGGTTTAAGATCCCATAGAATACCTGGATTGACAAATTGAATCTCATTTTCCCGGCTCTGAAATACACCGAATAATCTTTGCCCAGCAATTTGATTATTGCCATCTTTGATTTCTGTTTTGAGTATCCAAAGAACTCCATCTTTCTGCCCAGCAGGATCAACAAAAACTGCACCATTCCGCGCAGTATTCGCAAATCGCCCGAAGTTAGCTTCAATTATTCCTTCCAATAAAGGATGTCCCATTGCGATGAATTCGCCTTGACCTTTAAAAGCATGTTGTTTATCAAATGATACTTTGCTGTACTTATTTTGAATTTCTCCAAACTGATTTTTAAATGAGACAGAACGGTTTCTAACTTCGAAAGGTACTGAATCAATTCTGTAAAAATCATCAGTACGTTTTTGGATATTTAGCTCCCAGATCTCTGCTGCTCTAATAAAGTATGCTTCTATATATTCAGGCACAAGGCGGCTTTCCTTTGCCTTTCTTTGTTCTCCTATAATTCTGTGCAAATCAATATGGTGAGTAGAAAGAGTCTCCATTGTAGCATCACGAATTTTTTGAATAGCCTCTTCATCAGGAATGCGGTCAAAATCTGAAAGAATTTCTTCCATAGTTCTCTGGTTTGATATTGCGTCAATGATTAAATCGCTTAAATTTTTATCGGTGCCCCAAACATCACCAATAACATCAAAGACACGATCACTTCCCATTTGTTCTTTCATCCGATCCAATTTTTCGAAAAGCTTAATTAGAATTTTGCCTTCGCGTGTATCCTTTGCAACTAAATTATAGATATAAACTTCATGTTGCTGCCCATAACGATGGATACGACCCATTCGCTGCTCTAAGCGGTTTGGATTCCAAGGTATGTCATAATTAACCATAAACGAACAGAATTGAAGATTTATTCCTTCTCCAGCTGCTTCCGTAGCAACACAAATTTGGGATTCATTAAAGAAATCTTTTTCTGCTTGGATTCGTTGATCCATATTCATCCCACCATGTATTTTTGTTGTTTGATACCCCCAGATATTTAACTTTTCCAGTAAGTATTCAAGTGTATCTCTTGATTCTGTAAAGATAAGAAGTTTTGTATTGCTACCTTTTAGATTTTTATCTTCAATTACTCTTTTTAATTCATTGAGTTTTGTTTCAATTTCCTTTTTCTCTGCGATTTTCGCTAGCTCAATTAATTCATCTAATACATCTATTTCTTCTTTTAATTCTTCAAGAGATCCCGCAGATGTCAGTTTTTCAAGGAGTTCTTCTTCTTTCTTCCAACGTTCTATCTCTTCTAAATCTTCTAAATAGTTTTCCGTATAATTGAGTTCTTTCGCAAATAGTTCCCCACGGTCATAAAGATCTTGAAGTCTTTTGCGACGCCGCTCAAGTGACTTTCTAATGGCCCGAACGCTAGAGGCCAATCTTCTTTGCAGAATTACCATTGCAAATGTAACGTTTCGTTTTTCTTTCTGCAGCGCTTTGTTAAAATGTGTTTCCACATATTTTGTTACTGCATTGTATAGCTCCTTCTCATCATCGCTTAGATTAAACTTCATTGTGTGAACATGCCGAGGCGGAAAAAGAGGAGCTTTATCAAAATCCGTCATGTCTTCTTTCAGCCTGCGCAAGAAAAGTGGATTATCTTTATCCCTTATTGATTGCGAAAGCATTTCAACATCAGAAAAAAAACCAGGCTCAAGTAAATCGAGGAACAGTCTAAAGTTCTCAGGATCACCCCGATGAGGCGTTGCAGTCAGAAAAAGGAGAAAATTTGTAATTTCAGAGATTAATTCACCAAACTTATATCTCGCAGTTTTTGAAATTTTCTCGCCATATTTGTAAGCTGACATCTTATGTGCTTCATCGACGATAACAAGATCCCAACATGTACCCTTTAGGGCATACATTATATCTTCCTGTTTAGCAAAATCTATTGATGTGATAATTTGATCTCGCTCATCAAATATATTTTGTCCCCAGGTAGAATCCATTACATTTCGGTCTACTATTATGAACTTTTCCTGAAATTTCTCTTTCATTTCTCGGAGCCATTGATACTTCAAATGCCCAGGCGCAACAATTAATATTCTTTTCACTAATCCTCGATATTTTAGTTCTTTAATAATTAATCCTGCCATTATCGTTTTTCCTGCACCTGGATCATCAGCCAAAAGAAAGCGGATACGAGGATTTAATAGTGTATGATAATAAACAGCATCAATTTGATGAGGAAGAGGATCAATTTGAGAAACATTTACAGCGTAGAGAGGATCAAATTGAAAAGCGTTTCTAATTCGGTGTGCCTCTGTAAATAAGAAAAATCCTTCACCGTCGCCTGAAAATTGTAACGCTCCTTCTTCGACAACTTCAATTAATGATATATCAGCCTCAGATAACACCGGATCGTAGAAATTATTAGTATCAACACCAACTGCCTCTAACTTAATCATTCCTTCGCTTAATAAACGACAGGATATGACACGTACGCGTTCCTTCCAAAAAGGACCGATAAGGATTGAATCGATATCAAACATTTGGCTTAAGATTCCACATCCCTATTGGAATATAGAAATATCACTAATTTATATCCCGATATCCCAATAAATTACTGATAAGAATTTATACCATAGTGCAAAATTAATAGTCAAATTAACTCCTTATTGTTTACTATACTTGGTGCAAATGTTTTAACAAGATGCTAGCTAGCATTAGAATCATATTTGACTGATAACGTTTCATTCTGATATAAAATAAACTTAAATAGCGAGGGGTAAGACATGAGCTAATTCTAAGGATATTGTGAGTCCTGAGGAAATACTAGTTCTGATTGGAATAATTATCGCTTTCTATACATTGGCTCAGCCTGTACAGAGGGGCTCTATCAGTCTTCCAGTACCGATATGGCTGTGTTTTTTGGCCTCGAAAAAGAATGATATTTTTTTATAAGTATTGATTAATTTTCAAGGAATTAGCTTGTAACTTTTCCCAAAGACAAAGAATTGGGATTAAATTAAAAATGACATAGGGATGACAGAAGTGATGTTACTTCTAACTGGGAATTTAATGGTTCTTAATTTTTTTTAGTGTGAATACAAAGAAAGACTCTCAAATGGGGATGGGCAAATCTTAGAGATGACAAAATTCAGATTTTCAAAAATTGCTATTATAGCCGGAGACGGAGATCTTGCAGAACAGGTTTGTTCACATTTCAGAAGCACCAATACTTATTTGCCTTTTTTCGAGGCTCCACTCAAAAGATTAGTTGAATATGGCGTATTTACAGCGGATTGTGTTCGAGTTACGAATGCAATTCGATATCTCCACTCAAAAACTATTTTATTATTGGGTTGCGGAGATGAAGTAATTGTTGAACTAAAACAGCGACTTCCTTCTAGCAACATACTTGAATTAAATTCATTCGATGAAAATGCTTTAGCTAAGCTTTCAGGATATAAGGATAAAATGACTCAGAGTGTTAAGGAATTTTCCCCTGATGATGATATCCCATCAGGGCATATCATTGCCGTAGAAGACAATGATAGCCTCTCAAAGGTAGCAGCACGGAATTTAGCAAAAGCAATTGATGGTTATGTCGTTGTAATTCCTAAAGCTTCAAGCGATGATGCCCAAGAGGCTCAAGACTATATGAGAATATGGGCAACAGCAGAGTCTAGCTTAGATCGAATTCAAGCTAAAAATACACTTTTCTCTCTTCTCAAGAGAAGGCTATCAAAGCTAGCATCAACTAATTCGAAATCAGTTTCCTTTATAACTAAAGGAATCCCATATGGAATCCTCCCATTCAATTGTCCAACGACACATTATTTCCATTTTCCTCTTTTAGGATTGAATATTATAAAAGGAATGATGAAATCAACTCTTCCAAACCTTTACTGTAACTCTGCATATCTCGTTGATCCTGGGGAGCTGTCGGAAAGTGAATTCGAGAATTTACGGAAGATGTTTCTATCTAAAGGATATGTAATTCGGAAATCATTCCATCGCAATGCAAAAGTCAGAGAGGTAGATTATTGCACCCAATACTTACCTTTAGATCTCATATTTTATTCCACACACTGTGGTGAGGTTGATGGTAAAAGAATAAAGGAAAAATTCATCACATCCGATGGGAAAGAACACATCATTGTCTATGATTTGGCGACCAGTTTTGCTCCTGAGCCAGGAAATGACTTAATTGAAGTTCTTGAGTTTGTCCGTTGGGTGTCATTGGATGATGTTGACTGGAATGATAACGCAGGAAAAGAGCAAATTGATGCTGAGAATTTAATGACGCAATATATGGAAAAGCGCAAAGGAAGAAAGATTAGTCATAAAGACAATGTGATAATTGAAACTTCAGACATTAAAAAAGTTAAATATTCTGATGCATTGAAAATGATTGACTTTAACTTCATTCCTATGCCAACAGAAGTTGGGAGTCACAGATATCCATTAGTTTTTAATAACGCTTGTTCATCATGGCGAGAACTTGCTCTTAGGTTTTCGGTTGCAGGGGCTAGTGTTTATATTGGAACATCGATGGACATCCCAAACTCTGTAGCTTTAGATGTTGTGACAAAGTTTGCACGTCGACTTGCGAAAGGTAGAGCGGTGGGACATTCTCTTTTCAGCGCTCAGAAAAGTTTCATTTCGCAATCTAAGTATACACCGTATCTGATGCATGGATACTTATTTTCTAGGTTCATGCCTTTTGGATCTCGAGAAAAAAATGCCAAATATTTCCTTCAAGAATTAGCAAAATCAATAAAGAGATGGGATGAACACATAAAATCGAATCAGCCAGAAGAGGTAATTAAAAATTCTAAAAAAATATCGCTTTTCCTTAGGAATGAGCTAGACAATTTTAAACAAAATATTATGTAAGCATAGCAGTTGACTATAAATTAGTTTTCAAGAGGTTAGCGAAAATGCTGACTTCTGATTCGAAGTCCAATGGTCTATTTTAAAATAGACCTCACCCCATGTGCCTGTAGTGTGCCAAATTTTGACTAAACCTGCCTAACTATGGATACGAATGATTAAAAGGAAGACAAGAGATTAAAATGGAATTTTTCTGAGGAAAACACGAATAACAGGAGTGCCGGGGGCGGGATTCGAACCCGCACAGAGGATAACCTCCGAGGGATTTTAAGTCCCTTGCGTTCATTGAGGTAGAGATATAGATTCTCTCTACCACCTATCGGTGACGTATAGGTGACAAAAAATGCTTAAAATTGCCTACTTTTGCCTAACGGTGAGAATGTGGCACATGTTTAAAACGGCATCAATTCCAGAGGAAAATTGGGATTTTAAGAGTGGCAGCGCTACGGGGATTCGAACCCCGGTCTGATGGCTGAGAACCACCTGTCCTAGTCCCCTAGACGATAGCGCCACCTGGGTAGGGAACCGCCAGAATACCAGAAGTACCCCTGTTAAGTCAAGGATTTGGGCTGAATTTTAGTTTTACAAAAAATTCTGAGCGCGGCGAAAAGAAGCCGGGCAATCATTATACGGCGATGAGTATCACGTATCTAGATAGTAGGTAACTTGTATGTTGGTTGACATTTCTTAATCATACTAATAGTCTATTTTATTGAAGAAACATTAAAAAAAGGGAAACATTTGCAGTAAACGGGAAAAATGAAAAAAGCCAAACTGTTTTTATACAAATATTTCTTCGCTTTGAAAAAAAGCAAGAAAAAGCTGAGAGGACTGTGGAATGAATACAAAAGGTACAATCCAGGGAGCGCAGCGGCCAATTTGAGTGTAAATAATACAGAATTAATGGCCCGGAAAATAAAATTAGAATCGTTACCAGTAGTTGTTAATTTTGGAACAACATCGAAATGCAATATGAATCCACCATGTGTGATGTGCCTGCGGAACAGGGAAGTAAACAACGCAGATTTGTCATGGCGAGCATTGTTGAGAGCAGGCTATCTTGTGGATAGTGCCTCAACCCTCATACTTCATGGGGTAGGTGAACCTCTTCTATATCTTAACCTCTTTGATATAGCAAGGTTGGCGAGTCCCGATGCAATGACACGGATTACCACTAATGGATTGTTAATTGACCGTTATGTGGAAGAAATTTGTGATTATATAACAAAGATAAGCATCTCAATTGATGCTGCCAAATCACATACTTATAAGAAGATACGACACAATGAATTGGCTAAAGTGAGGAATGGGATTAAAGAGATCGTTGCCATGAAGAAGAGAAGAGGGCAGTCAACTCCGCTTATAGATATAAGCATGTGTCTTATGCGCTCGAATGTTAACGAAGCAGCACAGTTTGTTGAAATGGGCGCAGAATTGCAGGTAGATACCGTGCATTTCTATCATATGAACCTAGGGCCAGAATATGATTGGCGAGCTGGATGGTTTGATTACAAGCGGGAACACTGTCATCTAACGCCTGATGAACATGATAGAGAAATTATTGCAGCATTGAGACTGGCAAAACATCTAGAAATGCCTGTGATTTTTGATGGTGTACCATTATTCAGCCGCAGTTTTGATTTTCAGTCTGCTGACAATCCATCAGAACCACCTATACCAGAGAATGCACCTATTTGTATAATGCCATGGCGCTATATACAGATTAATTCTGATGGCACGCTGATGAATTGTTGTTATCAAAAAGAGACGATAGGCAGTCTAGAAGAAACCCCCTTTGCCGAATTATGGAACGGGAAATGCCAAAAAGCGATTCGGGAAGGGATAGTATCGGGGGAATTCCACAAATATTGCAAAGATGCCCAGTGCCCAGTTAGGGGCAGGATGTAAACATGAACATGATATTCTGGTGAGAACCACCTGGATTTGGAATGCCCAGAATACCAGATCTACCCCAGGGATGTCCACGATTACTGACCGGACACTGAGACACGGGAGCAAACCCCAATCATATCTGGGGGACAGATCGGATGTATGGTAAGATACTTGAAAAAAGGGATTATTTTTTAGAGAGGAAGGGATTTCATGCACAAATTAAAGCATTATTTATCAAGGCTCGTAATTGGATTTTTAATTCTTTTTCTTGTGGGATGGGGAGTTGTCTTTGCTCAGAAAGTTCCTCCCCCCGAGGAAATTCTTGGATTCAAAGTTGGAACGGACTATCATCTCGCAACCTATGAGCAAGCTCTCGAATACTTCCGAGCGCTGGAGGCGGCTTCCTCCAGAGTGAAGCTGCTTGTGGATTCTGAAGGCAACATCCTGGTCCACACCGTCAGAGAGGATACTGGGGGCTCCCCTCCCAAATTCGATGCCTTTGACCCGGAAGGCAAATTTATCGGAACTGTAAACATCACAGGCCTAAAGGCATTTCCACGTGGGGCTCTTTTGGGGAAAGATTGCGTCTGGATTATAGAGAGGGATGAAGAAGATCAGGTTCAGGTCGTCAAATATCGTATCGCTCCAGGAAAATAAAGCTTTCGACCCTGCCCCCTCTGGATTTATAGATGTATACTTGCAGGTTGATGAGGATTAGGAGACTGGCATGAAAAAGAACTATCATGAGGCTGACAAGGGATCCGATCGTTACGTGGTCGGGGAAGTAACCCAGTTCAACCAGAAAAACGAAATGTTCAAAAGGATGCTTTGGGATCCGGAGCTTCTTGAATTGGGGAAAAAGTTCTATAAGGCGCCTGTTTTCCCAACAAAAAATGCCGGGTATCGATTAGAGGATCTTGCGATGGTGAATGCATCATGGCACCTGGAACACAACTTTGGCAAAAGCACATGGGGTGGCCAGGAGGATCTTTATTGCTGGGATTGGGATGGCCAATATTCTTACCCGCGCGTTCCCCCAGGTTTAAAAATTGACCTCGATGATCCAGCAAAAATCACGGCCGGTATCAAAAAAGTCGGATCTTTTTTCGGTGCGGCCAAAGTCGGTGTGTGCGAATTGGAAAGACTATGGCTCTACTCGAAAGGCTACACAAAAGCCGATGGAGGCAAATCATACGAATTCGAAGTACCAGAGGAATTTAAATATGCCGTCGTTCTTGCCATCGAAATGGACTATGATGCTATCGCTTGTTCACCAGAAAGCCCGGCCTCCGCAGCAACCGGATTCGGCTATTCACGGATGGCCTTTGCAGCCGGATTGCTAGCAACATACATCCGTGGGATCGGATACAAAGCCATTCCCTGTGGGAATGACACAGCCTGCAGCATTCCTTTGGCTATCGATGCCGGTCTTGGGGAACTGGGGCGTAACTGCATGCTGATCACGCCTGAATATGGCCCCAGGGTGCGGATCGCTAAGGTTTTCACAAACTTGCCGCTAGTCGCCGATAAACCAATTGAGTTCGGCGTCTGGGAATTTTGTAAAACCTGTAAAAAATGTGCAGAGAACTGCCCCAGCCAGGCGCTGTCCCACGAAAATCCCACCGAAACGCCGATCGATAAATCTAACAGGGAAGGATTACTGACCTGGCGTATCGATGCAAAAAAATGCGCCGCTTTTTGGGCAAGCAATGGAGCATGTTGTTCGAACTGCATCCGCACATGCCCGTTTAACAAAAAAAGCGGAATCCTGCATGATAAGGCAAGATGGGTCATCCGACATTCGCGAATGTTCGACAAAACTTTAGTACAGCTCGATGATTTTTTTGGCTACGGTAAAAAGAAAAATTCAGATAAATTCTGGTCGAAAATAAAATAACGTCAAGTGCTGTTTCGTCTTCAGCTACTTGATCGTCCATGTGTATTCTTTTTCTTCAAGGACATTAATGGTTACGGATGCCACGAATGTGTTGTCGCTAGTTTTCGAAACCTCTAAAACGTGCTCTCCATAGGGAACGTTATCGAAAATTTGACTTTCTTTGTCTTCCAATTCACCTTGGAGTGAGCCGTTTGTATAAATATTAAGGGTCTCCCCATACTCATTGACTATTTTTAGACTGGCAGAATATTTAATCCACACCCAAATTTCTCCGCTTGCAGTTACATTTACGATTTCGGTAACAATGACTTCCTCGGCATCTTTTTTCTTGGCGACAATTTCGTGCACTCCACTTGAAACATTTTTAATGACATCATAGTACAAATATTCGAGCGAAAACTGATAATCCCCATTCATGTAAACATCTAGTGCCAGGCCGCACTCATCGCTGACGAAAATATTCGCGCTAATCACGAGAGCGGGATCTTCAGGACTTTTGCAGCTGATCATAGAGCACATAAAAATGCCTAACAAAACAATAATGCCGGGCGCCCATAGCTTTTTTTTGTTTTTAAGATTCATAGATTTATCCTCACTTTAAAATATAACTTAGTTAGACCATCGAAACCAGCCATTTCTTCCAACAGAGTAAAAGGAACCCCGCACTTACGTACGGGGCTTTAATCCAATGCAAGCTTCGCTTGTCCTAAGTCTTCTTTTTCTTGATACTGCACGTACCTCTCTATCAACTTTTCATCCAAGCCCACTGT
>Ga0114930_10004242_pt1 | contig 12186 bp, 8 predicted proteins | sample AnhtaG_FD_87300 | JGI IMG/M metagenome (GOLD analysis project Ga0114930, IMG submission 87300) | Deep subsurface microbial communities from Anholt, Denmark to uncover new lineages of life (NeLLi) - Anholt_01485 metaG | ecosystem: Environmental > Aquatic > Marine > Oceanic > Sediment | place... | reverse complement strand
TCGGGGTGGCGCAGCGTCGCGGTCAGATCGCGTCCCAGGCCCGCCCTGCCGACCGCTTGGCCGGCGGCGCGGTTCATCCGCGCCACCCGGCGTTGGGAATCGATCAGCAGCAGCGGCACCGGCAAGGCGTCGAGGACCGAATCGGCCGGTGCCGCGGAAGCGCCGTCCGCCCCGGCGGGCTTGTCTGGCACGCCGACAAGCGCGCGCAGGGCCCCGGCTCCCCGGCCCAGCGCCCGGGCCGCGAGCAGCGCGATATTGCGAACCTGGGCGGGTGCGGTCGGCATCGGCACGAGAGAAATCCCCCTCGCCGCCGCCGTCAAGTCAAGCGATGCGCAGCACCGGTTTGCCCAGGACCCGCTTCAACGGCGCGATGCCGAGGCCCGGCGCTTCGGGCGCGGCCAGCCGGCCTTGGCGTCGCTTCGGCGCCCCCGCCGCGACCGCCTTGGTGACGTAGCTGTTGAAATCGGTGGCGGCGAACAGGAACTCGGGCGGCGTGGAATGCGCGAGGTGCGCGATCGCGGCGGTCACGATGTCGCCGCCCCAGGTGTCCTCGACGATCATCGCCAGGCCCAGCGACGCGCACAGGTCGCGCACCTGCCGCGCCTTGGTGAGCCCGCCGACCTTGGAGATCTTGAGGTTGATGACGTCGGCCGCGCGGTCCTGCGCCGCGCGCAGCACCATCGGCACGCCGTCGATCGCCTCGTCGAGGATGAAGGGGCGCTGCGTGCGCTCGCGGACCGCGCGGCATTCCTCGTAGCTCGCGCAGGGCTGCTCGATGTACACGTCGACGTCCCTGACCGCGTCGACCACGCGCGTGGCCTGGTGCATGAGCCAGCCGGTATTGGCGTCGGCGATCAGCACGTCACCGGCTTTGAGCGCGCCCGCGCAGGCCTTGATGCGCGCGATGTCCGTGTCCGGGTCGCCGCCCACCTTGAGCTGGAACTTCGCGTAGCCCTCGCGGCGGTATCGGCCGACGCGCCCCGCCATCCGTTTCGGCGCTTCCTGCGAGATCGCGCGGTAGAGCGGGAAGTCGGCGCCGTGACGCCCGCCCATGAGCTGCGCCACCGGCATGTCCGCGAGCTTGCCCGCGATGTCCCAGCACGCCATGTCGAGCGCCGACTTCACGTAAGGATGCCCGCGCATGGCGGCGTCCATGCGGCGGTTGATGACGCCAAGCGCCGAGGGATCCTGCCCGATCAGCGCGGGCGCCAGCTCCTTGATGCCGGCGCGCGCGCCCGCGGCGTAGGCCGGCAGGTAGGCCGGGCCCAGCGGGCAAATCTCGCCATAGCCGGTGACGCCCAGGTTGGTTTCCAGCGCCACCACGGTGCTGTCGAACACGGTCACCTGGTTGCCGCCGGACCATTTGTAGCTGCCCTCGTGCAGCGGCAGCTCGACCCGCCAGGCGGTGACGGCGGTGATACGCGCGGGCTTGCGGGAGGCTTTGGCCATGACCTGTCTTACTCCAGCCGGAACAGCATCAGCAGCGTGCGCTGCACGGGAGACTTGTTGTCGTCGGAGATGAGCCACAGCAGCACGGCGCCGTCGGCCCGGCGCGTCACGGCCATGCCTTCCATGTTGTCGACATTGTAAGGGGCGCCCCATTCCGCGACCACTTCGCCGTAGAGGCGGCCGCCCGGCCTGATGCGCTCCCCCGGCACGCGCACCAGCCGCGCGCCCAGCGGCGTCAGCAATCCGTAGCGCCGCTGCAACACCAGCAGATCGCCGTTGGGCAGCGCCGCGGCGTCGGTGGGCAGATACTCGCCGCCGGCGGCGTAACCGAGCGCATGCCAGGTGTTGGCGGCAAGCAGCCAGGCCTTGTAGTCGCCGTCGCCGTTCACCGCCAGTTCGCTGAGCAGCAGCACGCGGCCGTCGGGCCAGACCGCCATCGCCTCGATGCCGCCGTTGTCGGGCTGCGCGGCGAACCCGTCCGGCACGGCGATCGGAATTCCCGGCCCGCCGATGGCGCGATAGCGCAGCACGCGATGCTCGCGCTCGAACGCGACCAGGAAGCCGCCCTGCGCGGAATCGCGCCGCAGCGCCTCGGCGTCGCTGCGGCGCTTGCCCTGGAACGCGTGGGCGCGCTCGTCCTTCAGCGGTTCGATCTCGCCGCCGCCGACGCCGACGAGCCGGCCCGCGGCGTCGAGCACGGGGCGGAACACCAGCCAGTGGCCGGTGTCGGACACCGCGGCCAGCCGGCCGCCGGGGATCACCTCCAGCCCCGAGTAGCCGCCGAAGCGCCGGTCCGTGCTGGTGATGTGGACGCCGCCGAGCCAGGAAAGCTTGCCGACGCTCCGGACGGCGGCATCGCCGAGGTGAAGCGCGATCGGCTCGGACTCGAGCGCCAGCGGCTCGGCCCCCGCTGGCGGGGCCCATGCGCCGCAGGCCAAGGCCGCGCCGGCGAACGCCAGCGCCAACGCGACCGACGACGGCCGGCGCGAGAGCTTCACGCTTCGCGCGCCTTCATCAGCGCCTTGAGGCGGTAAAGCGCTTCCAGCGCCTCGCGCGGGCTCAGCTCGTCCGGATTGATTCCCGCCAGGGCCTGTTCCAGCTCGCCCGGGCCCGGCTCGCGCTCCTCCCGCGCCCGCTTGGGCGCCGCCGCGAACAGCGGCAGGTCCTGGGCGAGCTCGGCCACCGCGCCGGATTGCTCGCCCTGCTCCAGGCGTTTCAGCACCTCTTCCGCGCGCTCGACCGCCGCCTGGGGCAGGCCCGCGAGCCGCGCCACGTGAATGCCGTAGGACCGGTCGGCCGCGCCGGGCGCCACCTCGTGCAGGAACACCACGTCGCCCTGCCATTCCTTGACGCGCATGGTGTAGGCCGCGAGGTCGCCGAGGCGCCCGGTGAGCGCCACCAGCTCGTGATAGTGCGTCGCGAACAGGGCGCGGCAGCGGTTGACCTCGTGCAGGTGCTCGACGCAGGCCCAGGCGATCGACAAACCGTCGAAGGTCGCGGTGCCGCGGCCGATCTCGTCGAGGATCACGAGCGCCCTGGGACCGGCCTGGTTCAGGATCGCCGCGGTCTCGACCATTTCGACCATGAAGGTCGACCGCCCGCGCGCCAGGTCGTCCGACGCGCCGACGCGGCTGAACAGCCGGTCGACCACGCCGATGCGGCATTCCTCCGCCGGCACGTAGCAGCCCGCCTGCGCCAGAATCGCGATCAACGCGTTCTGGCGCAGGAACGTGCTCTTGCCCGCCATGTTCGGGCCGGTCACGAGCCAGAGGCGCTTGCCCGGCGACAGGTCGCAGTCGTTGGCGATGAAACTCTCGCCCGCCGGCAGCGCGGCTTCGACCACCGCGTGGCGGCCCGCGCGCACGACGAAATCGTGGCTGTCATCCACGGCCGGACGACAGTAGCGCCGGTCCGCCGCGAGCGCGGCCAGGGCCGCCGCCACGTCGAGCCGCGCCAGCCCCTGGGCCGCGAGCGCGACCGCGTCGGCGCGCGCGCGCACTTCGCCCACCAGATCGTCGAACAGACGCAGTTCCAGCTCCAGCGCCTTGTCCGCGGCGGCGGCGATCTTGCACTCGAGCTCGCCCAGCTCGACGGTCGAGAAGCGCATCGCACCCGCCATGGTCTGGCGGTGAATGAAGCGCTGGGCCTGCTCCCCCTTGGTCAGCTTGTCGGCCTGGGCGGCCGAAGCCTCGATGTAGTAGCCGAGCACGTTGTTGTGCCGGATTTTGAGCGACGGGATCGCGGCCTCGCCCTGATAACGCTTTTCCAGTTCCGCGATCAGCCGGCGGCTGTGGTCGCGCAGGGCGCGCTGCTCGTCGAGCTCGCCCATGTAGCCCGGAGCGATGAAGCCGCCGTCGCGCGCGGCGAGCGGCAGGTCCGCCGCCAATGCCCGGCCGAGACGCTCGACCAGGGTGTGGTGATGGCCGAGGTCAGCCAGCGCGGCGGCCAGTTCTTCCGCCGGTTGCGCTAGCTTGCCGTCGTCGCGCGAGTCGAGCGCCTGTTTCAGGTTCGCCGCGGCGGCCAGGCCGTCGCGGATCGCCGCCAGGTCGCGCGGACCGCCGCGTCCGAGCAGCAGGCGCGACAAGGCGCGTTCGATGTCCGGCGCGCCCTTCAGCGCTTCGCGCACGGCGGAGCGCGCCGGCGCGGCGTTGAGAAAATGCTCGACCATGTCGAGCCGCCGCGCGATCGCTCCCGGGTCGGTCAGCGGCGCCGCGAGCCGCGCCAGCAAGAGCCGCGCGCCCGCACCCGTGACCGTGCGGTCGATCGCGCCGATCAGGCTGCCGCGCCGGTCGCCGGTGGCGATCGCGCGGTCGAGCTCGAGCCCGCGCCGGGTGGCGGCGTCGATCTCCATGACCGCGCCCTCCGCCAGCAGCCGGGGCTGTTCCAGGCGCGGCAGGCGGCCCTTCTGCGTCAGCTCCACGTAGTCCACCAACGCGCCGGCCGCGGCGAGCTCGGCCCGGCCGAAGCTGCCGAACGCGTCCAGCGCCTCGACACGATAGAGCGCCTGCAAGCGGCGGCGCGCGTTGTCGCTGTCGAAGCGCTGCGCGGGCAGCGGGCTCAAAGCCTCATTCCATTGGCCCAGGGTCTCGAACAGCTCCGGGCGCTGCACCAGGCGGTCGGACACCAGCAATTCGCCGGGCTGCACGCGCTCGAGCGCCGCGGCGAGCCCCGCAGCCGCGACGCGCTGCACCGTGAATTCGCCCGTGGACATGTCGAGCCACGCCAGCGCCAGGCGCCGCTCCGCCTCGGCCAGCGCGGCGAGGAAGTTGTGACGGCGCGCATCGAGCAGCGATTCCTCGGTGATCGTGCCGGGCGTCACCAGCCGCACCACATCGCGCTTCACCACCGCCTTGCTGCCGCGCTTTCTCGCCTCCGCGGGGTCTTCGAGCTGCTCGCACACCGCCACCTTGAAGCCGCTGCGGATCAGCTTCAGCAGATAGGCCTCGGCGGCGTGCACCGGCACGCCGGCCATCGGAATGTCCCGGCCCAGATGCTGGCCGCGCTTGGTGAGCGCGATGTCCAGCGCCTTGGCGGCCGCGACCGCGTCGTCGAAGAACAGCTCGTAGAAGTCGCCCATCCGGTAGAACAACAGGCAATCCGGATATTGGCGCTTGAGCTCGAGGTACTGCGCCATCACCGGCGTGGCCCCGGCGGCGGCCGGCGCCGCGGAGACGGCGGCCTCGGGCAGCGCGGGGCCAGGCTTGGTCGCGGCGGTGGGCACGGGGCGGATGGCCGTTTTCCGGTGTCGCGTGGGCGGTTTCCGAGGACGGCACGATACCACGCGCCTGCGCACCGCCGCGACCGCCCGCCAACTCGCAAAATCCCAAGCAGTGCCGGGCTTTACAGCGCTGTGGAAAACCTGGGAGTATTCTCTGCCGCGGAACCGGCAGGAGCCGGCAAAAAGCGACCTTTTGGGGGAACGCCGGACCATGGACGACGGCCGTATCCGTTTCAGCGACGAAGACGCCTTGCTGTTCCATTCCAGCGGGCGGGCCGGGAAGCTGTCGATCGCGCCGACCAAGCCGCTCACCACGCAACGCGACCTGTCGCTGGCCTATTCGCCCGGCGTGGCGGTGCCGTGCCTGCGCATCCAGAAGCAGCCCGACACCGCCTACGACTACACCGCCAAGGGCAACATCGTAGCCGTGATCTCGAACGGCACCGCGGTCCTGGGCCTGGGCGATTTGGGCGCGATGGCCGCCAAGCCCGTGATGGAAGGCAAAGCGGTTCTGTTCAAGCGTTTCGCCGACGTGGACGGCATCGACCTCGAGGTCGACACCAGGGACGTCGACGAGTTCGTCAACTGCGTGCGGTTCCTGGGCAAGACCTGGGGCGGCATCAACCTCGAGGACATCAAGGCGCCGGAGTGCTTCGTGATCGAGCAGCGCCTGCGCGAGATCATGGACATTCCGGTGTTCCACGACGACCAGCACGGCACCGCGATCATCGCCACCGCGGGGCTGCTGAACGCGCTCGACATCACGGGCCGCGACCTCAGGCGCATCAAGCTGGTGATCAACGGCGCGGGCGCCGCGTCGATCGCCTGCGTGGAGCTGATCAAGGCGCTGGGCCTGCCGCAGCAGAACGCGATCCTGTGCGACAGCCAGGGCGTGATCTACCGCGGGCGGGCCAAGGGCATGAACCAGTGGAAGTCGGCGCACGCCGTCGACACCAAGGCGCGCACCCTGGCCGAGGCGATGGCGGGCGCGGACGTCTTCTTGGGCCTGTCGGTGAAAGACGCGGTGACCCAGGAGATGGTGAAGTCGATGGCGAAGAAGCCGATCATCTTCGCCATGGCGAATCCCGATCCCGAGATCACGCCCGAGAACGCGCGCGCCGCGCGCGACGACGCCATCATCGCCACCGGGCGCTCGGACTACCCGAACCAGATCAACAACGTGCTGGGCTTCCCCTATATCTTCCGCGGCGCGCTGGATGTGCGCGCCTCGACCATCAACGACGCCATGAAGATCGCCGCGGCCAAGGCGCTGGCGGCACTGGCGCGCGAGGACGTGCCGGACGAGGTGGACGCGGCCTATGGCGGACGCCGCCTGCGCTACGGGCCCGATTACCTGATCCCCGTGCCGTTCGACCCGCGGTTGATCGAGGCGGTGCCCGCCGCCGTGGCGAAGGCGGCGATGGATTCCGGCGTGGCGCGCAAGCCGATCGCCGACATGAACGCCTACCGTGCGACGCTGCGCTCGCGCCTCGACCCCACGGGCTCGGCCATGACGCGCATCATGGAAACGGTGGGCGCCAATCCGCGCCGCGTGGTGTTCGCCGAGGGCGAGGAGGAAAAGGCCATCCGCGCCGCCCTGGCGTTCCGCGCGCAGGGCTACGGCACGCCGGTCCTGATCGGCCGCGAGCACCGCATGGCCGAAACGATCAAGGCCGCGCAGCTGCAGGGCACCGAGGACCTGGAGATCCACAACGCGCGCCTATCCAAGAGCAACAAGCGCTACACCGATTTCCTGTACGCGCGGATGCAGCGCAAGGGCCTGCTGTACCGCGACTGCCAGCGCATGGTGAACCAGGACCGCAACGTGTTCGCCGCCTGCATGGTGGCGTGCGGCGACGCCGACGCGATGGTGACCGGCCTCACCCGCAGCTGGATGGTGTGCTACGAGGACATCGTGCGCGTCATCGACTTCCGGCCGGGGGAGCGGCCCTTCGCCATGGCGATCCTGGTGACGCGCGGGCGCACGCTGTTCATCGCCGACACCGCGCTGCACAGCCAGCCCACGCCGGAGGAGCTGGCCGACATCGCCGCCCAGACCGCGCGCGCCGCGCGCAACATGGGACACGAACCCAAGGTCGCGATGCTGTCGTTCTCGAATTTCGGCAATCCCTGGCGCGAACGCGCGCAGCGCATCCGCGAGGCGGTGGCCGTGCTGGACGCCCGCAAGCCGGATTTCGAGTACGACGGCGAGATGACCGCCGACATGGCGCTGGACCCGGACTTGAGGGCGCGGTTCTTCCCGTTCTGCCGGCTCACCGGCGCGGCCAACGTGCTGGTCATGCCCGGCCTGCACACCGCCGACGTGGCGTCGCGCCTTCTGCAGCAACTGGGCGGCGGCACCATGATCGGGCCGCTCCTGATCGGCCTGGCGAAACCGGCGCAGATCGTCCAGTTGCGCGCCAACGTCTCGGACGTGGTGCAGGCGGCGGCGATCGCCGCCTATCAATCGATCCGCTGATACCGGGGACCGCCTCGGCATGAGCGACCACGGCGCGACCGCCGGACGCGCGGGCGCGCTGGCCTGGGCCGCCTGGTCGCTGTCGTCGCTGTTTTTCTTCTATGCGCTGGTGTGGCGCGTGGCACCCTCGGTGATGGTCGACGCGCTGATGCGCGATTTCGCCGTGGGCGGGGCGATCCTGGGCAATCTGTCGGCGTTCTATTTCTACGCCTATGCCGGCTTGCAGATTCCGATCGGCGTGATGCTGGACCGGCTGGGCCCGCGCCGCCTGATGAGCGGCGGCGCGGCGCTGGCGGGCATGGGCGGAATTCTGTTCGCCATGGCCGATTCGCTGACGCTGGCGTATCTCGGCCGCCTGTTGATCGGCGCCGGCGCGGCATCGAGCTGGGTCGGCGCGCTGACGGTGATCGTGCAGTGGTTCCCCGCGCGCCGCTTCGCCGCGCTGGCCGGCGGCACCCAGGCCTTCGGCATGGCCGGCGCGATTTTCGGCCAGGCGCCGTTGGGTTTCGCGGTCGCGGCCTGGGGCTGGCGGCCGGGCATGCTGTGGATCGGCCTCGCCGGGCTGGCGCTTGCGCTGATGTTGGCCCTGGCGATCCGCGACCGGCCGGCCGCGCATCACGGCGCGGCGGGCGTGGCCGCGGCCCTGCGCAGCGCGGTCGCCCAGCGCCAGGTGTGGCTGAGCGGCATCTTCGGCATGGCGATGGTCACGCCCACCGCCGCCTTCGGCGGCCTATGGGCGGTGCCGTACCTGATGCAGGTGCACGGGCTGGAGCGCGCGGAAGCCGCGGGGCTGACCTCGCTGATCTTCGTTTCCTGGGCGCTCGGCGCGCCGCTGGTGGGGGGCCTGTCCGACCGCCTGGGCACGCGCCGCAGGCTGATGGTGGCGGGGGCGCTGACCGCGGCCTTGTGCCTCGGCGCGCTGCCCTTCGCCGGCGCCTGGCCGGCCTGGGTGCTGGGGGCGCTGATGGCCGCGCAGGGCGTCGCCGCATCGAGCATGGTGGTGGGCGTGGCGCTGGCGCGCGAACAGGCGCCGGCGCAGGTCAGCAGCACGGCGATGGGCCTGGTCAACACCTTCGTGATCGGCAGCGGCGCCGTGTTCCAGCCCCTGATCGGACTTGTCTTGGACCTGAACTGGGACGGGCGGATGGCCGAGGGCGCGCGCGTCTATTCCTCCAGCGCCTACGCCTGGGCGCTTTCGGTGCTGCCGCTGGCGTGCCTGGCCGGCCTCCTCGCCGCGCTGCTGTCGCGCGAGGCGCGGCCGGGTTCCCGGGCGGCAGGCTAGCGCCGGTAGGGGCTGTTGGCCTGGCCGCGGGCTTCCTGCCAGAAATCGTAGATCAGCAGCGCCAGCACGCCGACGATGATGATGGTCAGCGGCACCGCCTTGACCCAGAAAACGTAAATCGAAAGAAACGCCGTCAGCAGCGCAATGCCGATCACGCCGGTTATGATCATGCTCATCGATTATCGTCCCTGCCTTTCGATTTGCGGCCGCCGCGCCGCTTCCCGGCCACCTTGGCCGCCAGCCAGCGCGCCGTGCGCAACAGCCGCGCGTCGTTGCCGCGCCGTCCCACCAGTTGCACGCCCACGGGCATGCCCGCGGGCCCTTGCAACAGCGGCAGGGTGACGGCGGGCGTGCCGAGATAGGTCCAGATGGTGCAGAAGACCGGGTTTCCGGTCGAGTCCGGATTGGCCGGCGCCTCCCCCGGCGCGGCCGGGGTGATGATGGCGTCGAATTCGTCGAAGATCTCGTCGATGTCCTGGTTGATCTTCTCGATGAGATCCACGGCCCTGCAATAGTCGACCGCCAGGTGCCGGCGTCCCCGGTCGATCAGGTCGCGCAGCTTCGGGCTCAACTGGTCGCGCGCGCCTTCGTATTCCCGGTGCAGGTTGCGCGCCATCTCCACGTCCATGATCGTGCGGTGCATGTCCACGACGTGCTCGACGACGGCGGACAGCTCCGCCTCGGCCGCCGCTTCGCCCAGGGCATGGACCAGCTCGCCGAAGGCTTCCTGCGCGGAAGGTTCGGCCTGGCCCCAAACCGGGGTCTTGACGAACGCGAACCGGGGCGGCAGCGGCGGCTCTTCCGCCGCGACCGCGGCGAGCGGCGGCGTGGCGACCGGCCGTGTATCGGGGTCGCCCTCGTCGTGGCCGATCATGACCTCGGCCAGAAGCGCCGCGTCCTCGACCGTGCGCGCGAACGCGCCGACATGGTCGAGCGTGCGCGACAGCAGCAACGCGCCGGTGCGCGGGATCAGCCCGTGCGTCGGCTTGTAGCCGACCACGCCGCAGAACGCGGCCGGGCGGATCACCGAGCCGTTGGTCTGCGAGCCGATCGCGCCCGGAACCATCTTGGCGGCGACCGCGGCGGCCGAGCCCGAGGACGATCCGCCGGGCGTGCGCCGGGGGTCGTGCGGGTTGCGCGTCTTGCCGGGATGGAAATAGGCGAACTCGGTGGTCACGGTCTTGCCCAGGATCACCGCGCCGGCGGCGCGCAGGCGCGCCACCGCCGCCGCGTCGCGCCGCGGGGTGCGCCCTTTATAGATCGGCGAGCCGAACTCGGTCGGCATGTCGGCGGTGTCGAAAATGTCCTTGATGCCGACCGGCACGCCGTGCAGACGGCCGACGGCCTGGCCCTGCTTGCGCCGGTCGTCGAGCGCGCGCGCCTGCGCCATCGCATGGTCGCGGTCGAGGAACGTCCACGCGCCCACCGCCGCGTCCGCCTCGTCGATGCGCTTCAGGCAGTCGGCCACCAGCTCGGACGACGCGATGCGGCCCTCGCGGATGTCCAGCGCCGCCTGACAGAGAGTGAGAGCGTCGAGACCCATCGGCGGTCCTTAAGCCGGGCTCGGCATGCCGGTCACCGCGCGGAGTACAGGTAATCCGGCAGCCACAGCGCGAGGCCCGGGAAGACGTAGACCAGCGCCATGGTGAGGAAAACCATCGACACGAACGGCAGGGCGCCGTTGAAAATGTCGGTCAACTTCACGTGCGGCGGCGCCACGCCCTTCAGATAGAACGCGGCCATCGCCACCGGCGGCGTGTTGAAGGCGGTCTGCGTGTTCAACGCCACCAGGATGCCGAAAAAGATGGGGTTGATCCCGAAATCGTCGAGCAGCGGCAGGAAAATCGGCACGAAGATGATGATGATCTCGGTCCATTCCAGCGGCCAGCCCAGCAGGAAGATGATGGACTGCGTCAACAGCAGGAACATCGTGGGCGAGAGGTTGAGCGACAGGAAGAACTTCTCGACCACCCCCTGGCCGCCGAGCAAGGCGAACACGGCCGAGAAGGTCCATGAGCCGATGAACAGGTAGCAGACCATCGCGGTGGCGCGCGCGGTCAGGTACACCGATTCCTTCAGCATCTGGTAGTTGAGCGCCCCATAGGCAGCCGCGAGCACCATGCTGGCCAGCGCGCCAGCGCCGGCGGCCTCGGACGGCGTGGCCAAGCCGAACAGAATCGCGCCCAGCACGGACACGATCAGCAGCGCGAGCGGCAGGAACGCCGTCCCCAGGTTCTTGAGCACCACGGGCAACGGTACATCGGTCTGCTCGCGCGGCAGCTTGGGGCACAGCGCCGGGTTGATCAGCGCCCGGGCGATCACGTATAAGACGTAGAATCCGGCGAGCAGGAATCCCGGGATGAACGCCGCGGCATAGAGCTTCACCGCCGACACCCCGGCCGTGGCCGCATAGACGATGAGCAGGATGCTGGGCGGTATCAGGATGCCGAGGCACCCGCCCGCGCACACCACGCCGGCCGACAGTTTCACGTCGTAGCCGGCTTTCAGCATCGCGGGGAACGCCAGCAGGCCCATCAGCGTGACGACCGCGCCGACGATGCCGGTGGCCGTGGCGAACATCGCGCAGGTGAGCAGCGTGGCGACGGCAAGCGATCCAGGTACGTGCTTGGCTGCGATTTGCAGCGAGCCGAACAACCGGTCGAGGATGTTGGCGCGCTCGACCACGTAGCCCATGAACAGGAACAGCGGCACCGCCGTCAGCACGTCGCTCGACGTCACCTCGAACGTCTTTTGCACCAGCAACGTGAAGATGCGGTTGAGGAAGATTTCCTGGCCGGGCGTGAAGTAGGCGTAGAAGCCGAAGCCCACGCCCATCGCCATCAGCGTGAAGGCGATCGGAAAGCCCAGCATGATGATGAAAATGAACAGGCCCAGCATCAACATGCCGATTTGCGGATCGGTCATGCCTAGCTCCTTGCCCCGGCGGCCTTGGCCTGCCTCTCGCGTTCGGCCTGAAGCTTCTTTTCCTGCAGGATCACGGATTCGGTTTCCTCGACGTCGTGCAAGCGTTGCGGCCAGGCGTTCCGGCGGATGCAGATGATGCAGCGGATGATCTCGGCAACGCCCTGGAGAAACAAAAGCAGGCCGGTGATTGGAATCAGCGCCTTCAATGGGGATACCGGCACGCCTGCCGGGCTGAAGATGCTGACTTCGCGGAACTGCACCGAGAACTTGGCGTAGTTCCAGCCCGAGTACATGAATGCGGCGACGGCGGGCAGGAAGAAGATAATGTAGAGG
>Ga0114930_10004241_pt1 | contig 12186 bp, 7 predicted proteins | sample AnhtaG_FD_87300 | JGI IMG/M metagenome (GOLD analysis project Ga0114930, IMG submission 87300) | Deep subsurface microbial communities from Anholt, Denmark to uncover new lineages of life (NeLLi) - Anholt_01485 metaG | ecosystem: Environmental > Aquatic > Marine > Oceanic > Sediment | place... | reverse complement strand
CGTTCCTGGAGGCCTTGCCGGGTGTTGGCATCAAGATCATCGAGTGCCTGCGGGTTTTCTCGTTCGCTTACCCCGGGGTGCCGCTCGACACCCACAATTGGAGGGTCATGTGGCGATTCGGTGTGCTTTGGCCCGACTTCGTGGGCAAGCCGGTGGAGCCGACCGAAGCGAAGAAAAGGCAGGCGCATTTAGCCCTCCGCAGAATCGTTCCAAACGGGGAAGGCAAGGCTTTGCACAACCGGCTGATGCGGCTCGGCATCGAGATCTGCACGGCCCGAAATCCGAAGTGCGAGGCATGCCCGCTGGCGAAACAGTGCCTACGGCGAGGTCTTGCCCCGGCGTGATCGACCTGGCAAACGTCAGGTCGCAGATGGCTACCGCCGAAGTTTCCGTACAAGCGCGACCGTCTTGCTGTTCAAGCATGCGGCTTGCCCTACGGCAGAAAACCAGACACTCTCTTCTAGGTTCTCCCCCTGATGATTCGCGGCGAGCGCGCGTCGCTTCCGGCCCTGGACGATGCTCATCCAGTCAGGACATGCTTGAAGCAGCCAACCGAAAACGGCTTCGATAGAATGGGACATGCCACGGGCGCGGACGCAACAATACCGAGCGATCACGGCTGGCTCAAAGCCCTGCGAGATGGGCGCGGGCAGACAAGGCCGGAATCCGCCGCGACATCGAATGCCGCCTGGCGGCATGGCCGGTGGGCCGGCTTTGAAATCCCCCAGATCCCAAACTCAGCCTCTAGTCCAGCTCCGCTCTCTCACCTTCTTCCAGTTAATGCTGAAGGGCGAACATGATATCCAGATCTCTATTAGTAAATGTGGAGTTGGTTTTCGTCTGCCAACGGGTTCGATTGAAACAGCCAGGGAGGGCAAGTGTATCACGATGATTACGAAACCACGATGGGTGTGCTGACGGAGGTCACGACGGACTTGATTGCCGAACTCCCAGGGGCATATCCGTTCTTTCAAGCCTTCTACAGGCACATTTGCGGACACGCGCTCAAGGGCCGGCACATGGTGACGCTGCCACAGAAGAAGTGGAAATCGTTTCCAGGGGCGGAGAGCAAACCCGCCGGAGGACGACCATTGTACATCCTGTGCCAGGAGTGGCTCACGCAACGCAAGCTCAACGGCGAACCGCTCCTGCTTGCAATCGACAACGGAACCTACGACCCCGCCGCAGGCAGGGCCAGACGGTACATCCTCAACCTGCCGTGGTGTGACCGGGAGCCACTCCACGAAGTCGAAAGCCGGCTCGACGACCTGCCATGGCCGGATCTTCGCGGTGCCATTCATACGATCCGAGCTGTTCTTCGTCGGACACGACGCCGGATCGCGGAGCCGTTCTCGCAGTGGGATACAGAGGAAGAAAAACGGTTCGAGCAAAGCGCGATCTGCGCAGTCTGGCACGCCCTCTCGTCCAAACGCGGCCCCAAGCCGGAACTCGCATGCCAATGGCCGACACCTGGGTACGGCGCCGACATCGCCGTGTACACGCTCAAGTCCGCCAGGGCGTTTCCTCATCTGCTCATCAGCGTCGGTTGGGGACGCGACTGCGGGGATCCCAAACTGCGAGCCCTCAATGAAGCCGGCTGGGACGAGCGCGGACGTTCCGCCCGCTGTCAGTACCTGAGCCTGTACGGCCCGGAGCCTGACTTCGTCGAGCAGGCCAAGAAATGGAACATCGATGTCGTGGCCTTGCCTACGGTCTTGGTGGCCCAATCGTATGACGAGCCGGAATCAGAGGATGCGGCCGAGCCGGACTCGATCGGACTGCGTCTTCCACGCACCTGCAACGATAGAACAGCAGTAGTGACCGAAACACGACCGGACTCAATTGGGCAAAGGGAACTCGGCGGAGAAACTATATGACGGGAAAGTAGAATTTCCAGGAGAAAGTCGCGGGTGCCAGGAAAACCGTTGGGCGCTAAATGCGCTGTTCGCGGATCGTCCGTACCGAATGGGACGAGAAGCAATCGTCGGACGCGGGCTCGGCCTCAGCGAAAAAGTAACTCAATACAAAGGGGTATATTAAGGGGTGGGAAGGACGCGCAAAGCGGCTGGGAGTAGAACGTACTTACTGCGCCGTTCCCCTGGGTTTGGAACCCTTCACCTTTGGAGGGCTGAGGCCTCGTGCGAGATCAAGGACAGAGAATCAACCTCGATTGGGGCGACTTGCCGCCTCACCGGCACCGCCAGCACACCTACACCGGAAGAAATGCAATTTACTTGTACGGCGATCAACGGTATCCCGACGTCCTGCCGACCGCTTGAGAATGTCGATGTATCGAAAATCGCGCTTGCCGAACTGCAGGCGCAAGAATGCCCGGAACTTATGACCCGGGTCGCGCCGCTATCTACCCGACGCACCTTCAGGCCCGACCGGGATGCGTTTCTTCAAGCGTGTCTCGATATCTTGCTCGGAGAGGATGAGGTTGCAATGGGCCAGTTGAGGTCTCTTGTTCATGAGTACGAGAAAGGCCGCTTTCGGAAGCAGGCTGAGAAGATTCTCGCCAGATGCGAAACGACGGAAGTGCAGGCTACAGACGCTGAAGCACCGAGACCTTAAAAAGGCATGCAAGCTCGGTATGGAGAATCCATCGCCATATTCCACAAGCAGTCATACGATGACCGGCACAGTCGCAGACACATCCTGAGCAACAAGGTTGAACGATCAATCTTACATGAAATCCTCACCTGCTACGTGACTCACTGAGCTAACACGAATGTATAGCCCGACTCGCTAAGGTTCACGAGCACTGGCTGCCCATCACAAATCCGACCATCAAGTAGCTCAGTTGCAAGCCGCTCGCTAATCTGTTTCTCGGAGATCCCCTTCAGGCCGCGAGCACCGGAGGTGTCATCGCTAACTTGGTCGATCAGGCTTGCTTCTGCCTCCGGTGAGAGTCGAACAACAATCCCTCTTTCAGCAAGGCGCGTGTTCAGATCATTCAGGAACTTCCCGAGAATCCTAGTTAGTACCTCATTGGAAAGGGACCGGAACACGATTCTCTCATGGACTCGACCAAGAAACTCGGGACGGAAGAAGTGATCCACTTCAGACAACACGGCTTGAACGTAGCCCTTGTCCTCGGCATCCGATGATGATGCTCCGCCGTTCCTTTCGGAGGACTTGGTCCTTTGTACGTGGAATCCGAACGCCGTTCCGGCATCCCGCCCGTGGGCAGCGCGACATCCCAAGTTGGACGTCATTATGATGACGCATTCTGTGAAGTCCGCGCGGCGTCCCTTGGAATCAGTCAGCCGGCCGTCGTCAAATACTTGAAGCAACAGGTCAAAGACCTCCGGATGGGCCTTCTCAACTTCGTCGAAGAGCACAACACTATATGGCTTTGTTCGCACTTTAGAGATCAACTGGCCTTCTTCGTCGTGCCCGATGTAGCCGGGCGGGGCGCCGATCAGTTTCGACACCGAGTGCTTCTCCTTGTACTCCGACATGTCAAAACGAATCAGGGCGTTCTCCGAGCCAAACAGAAACTCCGCCAAGGCCTTGGCAAGCTCGGTCTTTCCCGTACCTGTGGGCCCGAGAAACATAAAGATCCCCGCTGGATGGTGGGGATCTGAGAGCCCAAGACGTGACTTCCGGACAACGTTCGCAACTGTGCCGACCGCATGATCTTGTCCGACCACACGCTGCTTCAAGACATCCTCGATGTCCAGCAGGCGAATGTGCTCATCTGCAGTCAGCATGCCAACAGGGATCCGGCTTCGCTCTGCGACGACCTTAGCGACATCTTGCACACCGAGTGGTTCCATCTCGCCGATAGCTTCTTCACTTTGAAAGGAAAGAGTTGCCAGCATCCTTGCCGCGCAGGCCTGATCAATCAGGTCAATCGCCTTGTCCGGCAGGCGGTGATCCGGCAAATATCTCATCGAGAACTCTACGGCCTTCACTATCGCTTCTTCTGAAATCTGCAACTTGTGGTGGTCCTCAAAGCTGCCCTTCAGCCCGGCAAGAATCTCGATCGCTTCGTCCTTGGTTGGCTCGTTGACCCAGACCATTTGAAAACGGCGCTCCAGCGCAGCATCTGACTCAATGTACTTGCGATACTCGGTGATGGTTGTCGCGCCGATGACCCTCATCTCTCCGCGAGCGAGCGCCGGCTTGAGGATCTGGGCCGCATCCATCGCCTGGCCACTGCTCTTGCCGGCGCCAACCATCGTGTGCAACTCGTCGATGAAGATAATCAGGTTGGGATCGTTGGTGGCCTCGCGTATCAGATTCTGTAGCCTCTCCTCAAACTCCCCCCGGTACATCGCGCCAGCGAGCAAAGACCCCATGCTCACCTCGACAACGCGCCACGCACGCAGGTTCTCTGGAGCGTTCGGGCTGATCGTTCTCTGTGCCAAACCTTCAACGACACAGGTTTTGCCTACCCCAGGATCACCGACAAGGACCGGCGTGTTCTTGGTCTGGCGAGAGAGTATCTGCGCGACCAACCGCATCTCGTCCTTGCGATCAACGCACCGTGTCAGCTTACCCTCTCTCGCCAGTGCGGTGAGGTCACGGCCAAACCGATCCAGGATCGACGGCTTGGGGGCACGCACCTGCCTCTTCCCTTGACGGCCCGTTGGCGCATACGGCTTTCGTGGCTCCGGTCCGCCTTGGACAGGTGCATCTTGCTGGCCAAGCTCCTTCGCATCACGAAGCCCAACACCCTGTCGCAGCAGGGTCCAGTGCCCTTCTAGGTGCCTAACCGCTTCCTGCAGAATGGGGCTTGCATCGACAACGAGAACCGTTAGGAAATGTCGAAGTTCAATGGTGCTTGCACCTTCTTCAAGCGCAAGCTCCTCGGCCGCCCGAAAAACCTCACGGCATCGATCTGAACGGTGGCCGGTGAAACTGCCACGTAGGTCTTCGGCCTTGCGCATTAGCTTCCGCAGCCGACGTCGCGCGGCTACGGGACTGACACCAGTCTTCTCGAAGAGCCCACGCACCCACTCCACCTCGCGCTGAAGCTCCGGGGGGATGCCAGCTGCACCCGCAAGGTCCTCCAACTTGCATATGCCAATGAAAAGGTGCTCGGGCTCGATTCTCGCATTGTGGTGGAAATGCGCCTCGGCCGCAGCCAACGGTACGACCGCTTGCATTGAAATGCTCAAATCCATTTGGGACAGCTCCCAAGCAGTGTGGATATCTGTGTCGGCTGGGCGGGGTGAATCGCCCCAACGGCACGCTCAATCCTGCTCGTCAATTGCCTAGTCGGCCTGGAGTGCTGAACGAAGATTCGCTGCCGTCAGGCCAGCCACGTCAAACACCGACGTGAGGATATCCACCGATTCCGTGCGAGCAACTTCAGCATCCTGCTCTCCATTACTCCGGAGGGCGGACGCAGCCGAGCGCACGAGGTCCGCTGAGTCCGAGGCGTTGACGTCATCAGCGGCCAAGACCAGCAGAACACACAGACCAGCAAGTTTGTGTTTCACGCCGTCTTCAAGCCCTTTCGAGCTTTCGAACCACCGCTTGACGGTCAGCTCGCGCACACCGAGCAGCTCCGCAGCCTCGCTGATCGTTAATCCGTGCGCAGTGAGTTCTGTTCGCACGGTCTGCACTAACTCGCTGGAGGCCATGTGCGCGAACCGTTGGAACTCAGCAAGGACTTCACCCTGCCGGCCCGCCGGCTGCAGTGCAGCACTCAGGAGATCAACGATCTGTCCGTCGCTTAGGTGCTCCGTCCGGTATTCTTTCATGCTCACAACTCCCGCAGCGTCAGGAAACACCAGTCATCAGCCCGGACTCCGCCGCCTACCGCGCAGCCGGAACGCCTGAATGAGCTCGCGGATTTCCTCATCGATCTCCGCCTCGGTCATCCCCTTCGCTCTGAGTTCAGCGCGCAACGCTCTCCCTAGGCGGTTCAGCACGGTGTTGGTCTTGTTTCTAGCTTGGTCTTCCGTCATGCTGTAATCGGCAGCGATCTGAGGAAACGTGCGAGGAGGATCCAGGAAGTACCTCTCCACGAAGGTTTTGAAGTGAATTGCAAAAGGCGATCGTGCGCAGTCACGTTGCACACGATTGATGACGGTGTCTAGGAGCACATGACTGTATTGCCTGTCAAAGGCCTCCTCCGGTGTCTCGTCGTCTCCGGGTACCCAATTCTCCCCCACCTCGTCCAGGATCTTGTCGAGGCTCGCCACACCGCCTGGGGGCTTGCGGATCCCGGCCCCGGCCCTTCGCATGTCGTCGACGTACTTATTAGCAAGGGCTCTCTTAAGATACGGTCGGAACACGGGCTTGGGCTTGGCTGTTTCGAGTCCGGCTGTATCGGTAACGCTTGTGTCCGCATCGGCTGTCCCTAGGTCAACTGTGTCGGCACCGGCTTCACCCGACTCGGCTATGTCGAGATCGGCGGCTTCAGGGTCGGCTGTTTCGAGTTTGGCTGTATCGAAATCCGCCAACGGTTGATCGCAAAGCAACTTCGCCATAACTTCCTGCGTTAAGTCCTTCGCGGTCTCTCGATCGGCTCCGCAGGCGCGGAAATAGCAGAACACGGGGGTCGCGTAGCGACGGTAGAAATGATCGATGGCCGCTTTGTCGCCCGCCCGTACGTCGCGGATTTCACCGGGAATCGTCTCCGGAACTGGTCGCCCCCATGCACCCGAATCAATGATTGGCCCTGTCATGATACATGGCCTCCATGCCACCAGCATACCAGAACCACCCGTTCGGTCCATCCTAACCACCACCAGCACTCCAGCGTTCCGTGGAGATGGAGTACGGACGAGCATGAGACAGCCTGCTCCCTGGGCGATCCGGTCGCAGCATCTGTGGGCCGTGCTCATCCACCGGCTCCTCGTAAGCGACATCCTGCCAGGTCGATCAGACGCGCGTTTGTGTGCTGACGCTGTGCCGTCATGGGCAGTCGGTGCGCGATCTGTGGTACGCCCCTTGTCATGGCACGTCGCTCCCATCGGCGGGGACGGAACCTACACATACGGCTGGTCGCCAGCCACAGGCCTGAGCGATCCCAAAGCGGCGAACCCGGTGTTCACCGCGTCGGCGGCTGGGTCGCTTACGTTCATCCTCACCGTGACGGATGGTCAGGAAACCACGGCAAGCGACGGTGTGGTGATCACGGTTGTAGAGGCCGCGTCTGCCAGGATCGTAGACGTTGACTCCGGGTTGTGGCACAACGTCCTTTCTCTCGACGATGGCACTATTCGAACGTGGGGGTACAACAACCACGGACAGTTGGGTGATGGATCGCTAGGCGACGACATCGTGTCTGCCGATGCTGGGTCTCTGTCCACGCTTGTCGCCAAGGCCGACGGCACCGCCTGGGTCTTCGGATTCTCGGCGTTCGGCCAACTGGGCGCGGCGCCCGTGCACGTTCCCGGCATTTCGGATGTTGTTCAGGTTGGCACTCTCACCGCCGGTGGTATCCTGTTGAAGGGTGATGGAACCGTCTGGGGCTTCATCCAAAGTCACGGCAACTGCGAACTCGCCGGTGGCGCCGCCTACGGTGACGCGGTCCTCGAGCCGGTTCAAATCCCTGGACTGGCAGACGTAACGACCATTGCCACAGGGGAACATCACGCTGTCGCCCTCGATTCGACCGGCACCGCCTGGGTGTGGGGATGGGTGTTCGGTTGCACGCCGTGGGCGGTTCTGGACAACGTGACGGCGGTCGCCGCGGGTACTTCGGGCCATTGCCTGTTCCTCCTAGACGACGGCACCGTGCTGGCCATGGGGTTCAACTTGATGGCCCAACTTGGCAACGGAACGAGAACCAGCAACTACAACACCGCAACGCAGGTGATCGGCATGACCAATGTCGTAGACATCGCTGCGGGTGACCGACACAGCATGTTCCTCAAGAGCGACGGTACGCTGTGGACCTGCGGCTGGGCCCGGAACGGGCGGCTCGGATTGAGTGACGACGTGTTGGCAGCCGCTGGGAACGACCTGCTGTACGGCAAGTACCTGACAGTCCCGAAGCAGGTCGGACTGGCCGACGTCGCCGCGATCGGCGGAGGGCAGACCCACAGCGTGGCCGTGCAGGGCGACGGCACCGTGTGGGCGTGGGGCTACAACACCTATGAGCAGTTGTCCGGCGGGACCTCGACCAGCCTGCCCGACGCGGTTGCCACACCTGTTCAGATCGACTTCGGGGAGTAGGCGCGGCGATGCCACGGTTGCCGTCCCGCGCCGCATGATCGTAACGTCATCCTTCAGGTGATTGATACGACGCCCTCCGGCGATGTGCCTCTCCGGCCGGAATGGTCTCGGGGACTCTAACCCCTTACTCCTCGACGCGGCAGACACGGGCGACTTCGCGTTGGAAGAACGATCGAAACCTAGGCCGTCGCGCGGGAATGGTGAATGTCGAATGGCGAAGAAGAGGCACGACACCTCAATTCGCTATTGTGAATTCGTCATTCTGAATTCATCCTGCGAGCTTGCTGTTGCAGTTCCGCCAGGGTGGCAAGGGGTTGTTCCCGCAACTTGAGTTTTCCCGTCGTTGCCTCCCAGCGATACACGCTGGCCGCTGAAACGTCCAGCCGCCGGGCAAACTTGGCCACCGAAAGCCCAAGTTGCTTGCGCAGTCGAACCACCGACTTACCCGTGGGTCGAATCTTCGGTATAGCGCGGGCGGAATCTCCGGCTGGCGCTGGACCGTTGGTGGCAGTCCGGCTGCGTTTCTTGCGGACGGAGGCCTTTCGTTTCGCCCTCTTGGAGACCGTGGATTGGTCCTTGGCCGGTATGCGTTTTCGCCGCGCCACGGGGCGGGGTTTCTTCCCTGCTGTGGCCAAGGCGGCGCGTTTGTCAGCGTGTCGCCGTTTCTTCATCTCAGTCCTCGGAGCAGTTTGCTCTTCGTTCGGGCCATCAAGGTCGATGCCGAAGATGTCGCCGAGCTGATCGTCGTCCAGACGATCGCCCGTTGCGACGGCGCGAGGCACTGCCATCTCAGTGGAGATCAACTCCTGTGCATCGACATCGCGCAGCAGGAACAACAGTTCCGGCCGGCTGTCGAGCCGACTGCCGACGCCGTAAAGAACGGCTGCGACGTGTTTGCACATCACCGCCCAGTCGGGACAGTCGCAACCAAGCTGGATCTCACGCGGTTGAGGGAACAGGCCTTGCTTGCGGTCGGTCACCACGGTCATGACCTGGCCAGACAGCTTGCCCTGGAGTAACTCCAACATGGAACCGATTCGCCCGGAACACTTTTTCTTGACGTACTTCCAGATGGCCGGTTTCAGCTTCTTGATGCGAATGCTGATGTTGTACAGCTCGGAGCCGCTGACGATGGCCTCGATGCGCCCGGGTCGGATTGACAGGTGGCAGACCGAACCGTTGCGAACATAGGTTCGCCCGCGCGGCAAACGGTTCTCGAAGTCGGAGAACGACTCCAGATGGTCGCACCAGCCCTTGCCCCAGAAGCTCCGTGCGATCGTCCGCCCTTCGATTTCGACCGGTTGAATGTCCTTGCCCTTCTTGCGGAGATTCCCCGTTTCGCGCAAGGCGTTGGCGCGTCGCCGGGCTACCGGAACGTATGGACTCCATTGTCTCCAGACCATCACGCCCTCACTCCTTACATCATCGCACGCGTAACGTCCAGGCGGACCAGCCGCATCAGTTCATCATCAGGCAATTCCGTCAGCTTGACCTCGCCCTCGGTGGTGAGGATCTCGTCGGCCAACTGTCGCTTCTCCGCAATCAGCTCATCGATTCGTTCTTCAATCGTTCCTCTGGTTACGAACTTGTGCACCAGCACGTTGCGTTTCTGGCCGATGCGGAATGCCCGGTCGGTGGCCTGGCTCTCCACGGCCGGGTTCCACCAGCGGTCGAAGTGAATCACATGCGAAGCCGCGGTCAGATTCAGGCCCGTGCCACCAGCCTTGAGCGACAGAATGAAGAACGGTGGTCCGCCATCGTCCTGAAACTGCGCGACCACGAACTTGCGCCTCTTGACACTCGTTCCGCCGTGCAAAACCAGCCCCGCACGACCGAACACCGCCGTCAGATGGTCCGCCAACGGGTCGATGATCTCCCGGAACTGCGTGAAGATCAACACCTTCTCCTGGCGCTGCGCCAGCTCTTCGCAAAGCTCGCCGAGACGGAGAAACTTGCCGCTGTCGGGCGGACTGTAGCCGCCGTCGCCGGAAAGCTGGCTGGGATGGTTGCAGATCTGCTTCAGCCGCATCAGAGTCTGGAGCACCAGACCGCGCCGCGCCATGCCGTCGGCCTGCTCCAAGGCCGATCGCATTTGGCGAACGGTCTGCTCGTAGAGCTTGACCTGCGCCTTCGTCAGATTGCAATACCGAAGCGTTTCGATCTTCTCCGGCAGGTCGGCGATGACGGAACGGTCCGTTTTCAGGCGGCGTAGGATGTACGGCCCGACCAATTGACGCAACGGCGCGAACCGGTCATGTTCCCGCGCTTGCAGACCCTTGACGAACGATTTGAACACGCCCGCTGAACCGAGTAAGCCAGGGTTGAGAAAGTCGAACAGCGACCACAGATCGCCCAGGCGGTTCTCGACCGGTGTGCCGGTCAGGACGATCCGCGCTTGGGCGGGCAGCTTCTTCACGGCCTTGGTCTGACGCGCCGATGGGTTCTTGATTGCCTGGGCCTCGTCCAGAATCACCAGTCGCCACTCCAACCGCGTCAACCAATCCTGCCGGGCCAACATGGAATAGGTCGTAATGGCCAGGTCGGTTTCGCGAAGGCGCTGGTCGGGAGATTTGGCGATCTGCTCGAGCGCCTGACGATCCGTCTCGGCCGGATGCAGAAACGTCAGCTTCAGCGACGGCGCAAAACGCTCGGCCTCGGTCCGCCAGTTGCCCAGAAGTGAGGCCGGCACAACCAGGAGTGATGGCTTCCGCTGCCGTACGGGCTTTCCATCCCGATCACACAGCAACAGCGCCAGCACCTGGATCGTCTTGCCCAGTCCCATGTCGTCGGCCAGGCATGCTCCCAACCCCAGTGTCGTCAGGAAACGCAGCCAGGCCAGACCGACGCGCTGATACGGTCGAAGTGTCCCCTCCAGCCCATCACAAAGCTCGACCGCATCCAGCCGCCCCGGTTCGCGCAGGCCTTCGAGAATCTCCTGCATCCCTTCGCCGGCGGAGACGTGTACCCAAGGGCGTTCCTCTTCCGCTCGATCCTCATGCTTCAGGTCTGCCGACGCGCCGGCCAACAGGCGCATCCCCTCGACAAATGAGATCTCCCCATTCGCCGCGCGGTTCTGAAGGGCTTGCCAGTGGTCGATCGCTTCCAGCAGTTTCTCGCGATCCACCTCTACCCATTGGCCCTTGAGTAGCACCAACCCATCCGGGCTGGCCAGCAGCGCAGCCAACTCCTCCGACGAAAGGGTTTCATCCCCAAGCGCCATGCTCACGTTGAAATCCAGCACCGCGCCCGCCCCGAGTGTGGTTTGGTTCTGCCGGCCGATCGTCACCGACACCTGCGGACGAGAGCGTTTCTTCCACCAATCCGGCAGCCGGACCGACAGACCGCTGTCTTCCAACTCCGGCGCAGTCCGCAGAAACGTATACGCTCGCTCCGCCGTCCACCCCATCGGCTGATAGATTTCGCCGGAATCAGCCAGTTCCTTCACCCATTCGCAACGTTCCGCAGCCTGTTGCACCGGAGCGAGTAGCTTGATTAGCGCGGACCGGTTCTTTGCCCCGGCGTACTGCTCCAGCGCCCTTCGCAATGGCAAATGCTTCAAGCGCCCCCCGGCACCGAACCCGGTGGCATAGGTCGCCAGGAACGCAAAAGGGCGGGTCTGGTCGCTCTTGTTCTCGGCGAGGTGAAAGCAGACGCGACCCACCTGATGCCATTTCGGCGCCCGGGCCCGCTGGAACGCTTCCAACCCGCCGGCTGACTCGATCGCCTCCGTTGCCCACTGGTCCAAGGCACTGCAGATGTCCAGCAGAATCTGAGCGGTCAGATACTCCCCGCCCTGCATGGGCGGCGCCGTCAACACCCACGTCGCGCACTCGGCCGGCGAAGGTGGCTCGACTTCGATCGTCCCCGCCGATTCGGGAATGTGACAAAGCGCAGTGAGATACCGCTCGGCCATGCCCTGCCAGTAGCGCAAGGTCAGGGAATCGCCCGTGTCCATCTTCTCGGCCGCCAGCGTGAAGAGTCCTTCTCGCCAGTCGACGGAAAACAGCTTCCGTAACGCCGCCAGCCGCGTAGGTTCAGCCTGGT
>Ga0114930_10004239_pt1 | contig 12190 bp, 13 predicted proteins | sample AnhtaG_FD_87300 | JGI IMG/M metagenome (GOLD analysis project Ga0114930, IMG submission 87300) | Deep subsurface microbial communities from Anholt, Denmark to uncover new lineages of life (NeLLi) - Anholt_01485 metaG | ecosystem: Environmental > Aquatic > Marine > Oceanic > Sediment | place... | reverse complement strand
TCAATTCATTCCTCAGTACATTCAGTGACCTTCTTAATATTATGATAGATTTTGAAGCCCCCACCAATATCGATCAGAATACTCTTCCTGAAAAGATGCAATCCATACAATTTAACGAACCTGTATCAAATGCCTATGTTGTAAAAGGTGCTTACTCAGCTGATACATTAAAGTTTGATATGTTTTTGGTTATATATACTGATATCAAATCTGTACAATATAAATATGATTTGAAAGCTGGTGTCAATTACCTGGTCATCGAATCTGATGTTGATAAAAGCTATGATATGTTTAAATACATGATAAAGCGAGGTTATAAGGGATTCTATGTTACCAGGAGAACTCCTGAAGATATAAGGAAAGAAACAGGGATCGATAATCTTCCCGTGGTCTGGTTAACAACTGAGGAAGTAAAAATACCCAATTGTATCTGTACCACAAGTTTGCCTAAAATTGGTAAGGTCATTGAATCATATTATAGTAAAGTCAAGAATGTAATATTATTCATTGACAATATAAAATATCTTGTTGACAACAATAGTACAGGAATTGTTAACGGTTTTGTTGAAGAGATGAAATCAAAGAATACAAAACATAAGAACATAATGATGATCTCTTACGATCCAGCTACATTTGACAAAGAATTCTTAAGCAGGAAAGATTTTGAAATAATCCAGTGACTTTTTTATTTGATTTGTTTTTGATATATCCTCTCTGAAATATTTACATTTTTCAGATGTTGCATGCCAGGACCAATAATTGTTTCGTTTTTACCTAACACCAAATAACTGTTCTTTCGAAGCATTTTGCAGAATTTTAAAAATAAAACTTCTTTCACTTCTGTTTTGAAATATATCACAACATTCCGGCATACAATCAGATCGTAGATAATCAGGTTTTTCTCAATATCACCGTTAAGGTCAAGGCTACTGAATTTGATGTGCTGTTTAACACCTGGTTTGATTTTGTATTCTGAGCCGACATTGTCAAAATATTTTTCAAGTAATTCTGGCCTGATACCCCCAACCTTGCTCTTATCATAACTTCCGATCTTTGCCTTCATAAGGCTTTTACTATCAATGTCAGTTCCGAAAACCATTAATTTATAATCTTTTTTAGATTTACGAAGAGCTTCAAGAAAGAGAATAGTAAGTGAATATGTTTCCTCGCCTGATGCACAACCCGCACTCCACACTTTGATAATATCTCTGGAGTCGTGTTCTTTTTCCTTTATTATTTTTGGAATGACCTCATTTTCAAGCCCCTCAAATGTTTCCATATTCCTGAAGAATTCAGTTACATTTACAGTAAGAGAATCCATAAGGCATTTGAATTCATCACGGTCATTTTTTAATAGAGTGAGATAATCTGTAAGATTAGATGTATTTGTCAGGTTTAGCCTTGTATTTACTCTTCGTTGAATATAACTATCCTTATACTGGCTAATGTCAAGATGTGCTTCATTTTGTATTAATTGTTTTAAATTTGAAAAACCGTTTTGCTCAATCATGTTTGTAACCCTTTTTTTGTTTAAAATTCATTAAAATTTATGGATAAGTTTATATATTGAACTAATAATAGTAAACTATAATTATATTTATAGTTGAAATGAATAGCTTTTAGAGGGGATAAAATGAGCATCAAAGCTAAACGTATGAGTATTAATAAAAAGCTTCTTATCAGTTTTTTAGTTTTTGCAATTTTAATGGCCATAATTGGCGTAATTTCAGTATATAATATTACCACAATGCAAGACAGTGTCGATGAGATCCTGAACGATCGAGTTCCTGTTTTATCTTTGATATCAAATACACGTGATGAAATCGATACCAGTTATAGTTTATCCATAACATATTTATTTACAGAAGATCCGGCAAGCAGGCAATTGATTAAGGATGATATTATAAAAGGTTTGGAAAATATAGATAAATTTGAAAACCATATCTTATCCCGCATGGACAGCGAAAAAGATACTGAAATAATAAAAAATTTGATGTCTTTGCAGAATAAATTTGATAAATTGTCATTTGAGATCTTGGATCTCCATGATGCCAAACTTGAATTACAGGATGTTATCGGTACAAGTAATACAGGTCTGGGTGGCCAGCTGGGCGAACAATCAGATGAAATGGTATTGTTAGGAAACTCTTCTGGAAGTGGTAATTTATGCTTGACTATTACGGGTTTACAGGCTTCTGAATACAAATATATGCTTGACCCCTCAGAACCTAATACACAAGAAGTTAACAATCTGGCATTGTCACTTAAAACAGAAATTGAAGCTTCAAATCTAAATTCGAGTGGTAAAGATCAACTTTATTTAATACTGGATGAAAATCAGGCCACTTTTCAACAGATCCTGGATTTGAACCAGCAGCTTGAAGAAAAAAATGCTGCTATTACTAGTTCCTTGAAAGAATTTAACTCAAATTTAAAAGAGATAAATTCAGATCTTGATCATATCTATGCTATTAACAACCAGCAGCAATTAATAATAAAAAATGAGGTTCAAAATAATATTGCGCTATCTATTATAATGGTTGCTCTGGCCACTATCATTGTAATTGGTTTGGTATTGATATTATTCAGGATTATCCAAAAGATTATTAAATCCATAGAAATTTTGGGCTCACATGCCAATGAGATGGCAAAAGGTGATCTTACACATGAGATTGAAATCGTCAGTAATGATGAGATCGGTGACCTTGCCGATGCATTCAGGAAAATGAAAGATGATATCAAGAATATAATCTTAAATATTAAAGATGCTGCTCATACGGTTGGTGCTACTGCCGAGGAACTGGCAGCTTCAAGTGAAGAACTAAGCGCCACTACAGAGCAGGTTTCTACCAAGACTCAGATCATTGCAAAAGGCGCAAATGACCAGGCGCGTGAAGTAGAATCCATGTCAAGGGAACTAATAAAACTTTCACAGACCACAGATGCGATTACAGATACAGTACAAAAGGTCCAGGAATTCTCAGAAAATACCAATGAGATGGCGAAGGGAGGCAGTGTTGCTGCTCATAATGCACTGGCAAAGCTTGAAGTTGTAATGAACAAACTCGGAGAATCCGCTTCAGCTGTGGAGGGATTGGGTATTAAATCCTCCAAGATCAGCAAGATCGTGGATGTGATCACCTCAATAGCTGATCAAACAAACCTGCTGGCATTAAATGCTGCAATAGAAGCTGCCAGGGCTGGAGAACAGGGGCGCGGATTCGCTGTTGTGGCTGCAGAAGTACGCAATCTGGCAGAAGAATCCAAAAAGGCAGCAGAACAGATCGATGCTCTAATAAAGGAGATATCCCAGGATACCGAAAGAGCGGTTAAATTCACAGAAATAGGCACCACAGAAGCAGCAGTAGGTTTTGAAATTACTACCAATGCCTTGGGTCTGTTAGAGAACATTTCCGAGGCTGTGCAGGAGTCTGTTGACAGGATAAAGGGGATCACTGCTATTGTGGAAGACCAGAAATCCAATACTGAAAATGTAGTGAATGCAATGGACAGGGTGGCCTCTATTGTTGAGGATCATCTGAACTCTACAGAAGATTCGGCAGCAGCTACTGAACAGCAAACTGCAGCAATGGAAGAATTGACTTCATCTACCCAGGAACTTGCACATCTGGCAAATAAATTACAGGATTCAGTAAGCAAGTTCAAATTATCGTGAAGGGGTTTTTAATGTCAGATAAAACCGAACCTCAAGAATTACAGGTTGTCATCTTCGGTCTCGGAAACGAGGAATATGGCGTGGATATTTCAAGTTTGCGAGAGATTATCCGCATGGTAGATATTACAAGAATTCCAAAGCTACCAGATTTTATCGAAGGTGTCATCAATTTGAGAGGGCAGACTACCACTGTGATCGATCTGCGAAAACGTTTTGATATGGATCCGGCATTGACCGCTTCTGCAAGGATGATTATTGTAGATTTGAAAGGCGAATCTATTGGAATGATAGTTGATTCGGTTTCAGAAGTCAAGTCTATTTCATTGGATGATATCGACCAGGTTCCTTCCATTAAAGAAACGAGAACCCAGGACTACCTAAAAGGAATATGCAAACTTGGTGAGAGGATCATTATTCTCCTTGATCATGAAAAAATTCTCAGTGAACTGGAACTTGCACAAACTGAGAAGGTCAAAGCGGAAATTGATAACACAAACACCTAAGATGTGGTGAAAAATGGCTGACATACTTATTGTCGATGATGCTGATTTTATTCGATTATTATTGAGGGATATACTTACCCATAACGGCCACCGGGTGGTTGGAGAAGCATCAGATGGCGTGGAGGCCATTTTGAAGTACAGGGAACTCAGACCAGATATTGTTACCATGGATATTGTAATGCCACAAACCAATGGTATACAAGCAGTAAGAGCTATTAAAGCAGAATACCCAAAAGCGCGTATAGTAATGATCAGTGCTTTGGGTCAGCAAAAATTAGTTATGGAATCAATTAGAGCAGGTGCCAAAGATTTTATTGTTAAACCTTTCAACGAAAGAACGGTTGTTGACATCATCAATAAAGCTCTGTTGTGATTTCGATCTTGAAGTATTCAGGTTTATATCATGATTTCAGTTGTAATAATAGGAGCTTCGACAGGAGGGCCATCAGCTCTATCTACCATATTATCCAGTTTTCCTGCTGATTTTCCGGCTTCAATTATCGTGGTTCAGCATATTATGGAAAATTTTTCAGGACCACTTGCCAAGCGTCTTGAAAAAAAGTGTACGCTGTCTGTTAAAGAAGGTGAAAATGATGATAAACTGGAGCATGGACATGTCTACATTGCACCCACAAAGAAACATCTTGTCTTTAAGAATACTTTAATAAAGTTGGATGATGAGCCCCAGCGTAATTATTTTAAACCATCTATAGATGTTACCATGGAATCTGCTGCCCGTTATTTTGGAAAAAAGGTTGTGGGAGTCGTACTTACAGGTGCCGGGTCTGATGGTGTCAAAGGTTTGAAAGCCATTAAAGATGCAAAAGGTATTACCATTGCCCAGGATGAACAAAGCAGCGTACTTTATCAAATGCCAAAAAATGCATTAGAATCTGGTAATGTAGATTATGTTTTGCCATTGGATGAAATTGCTGACAAGATCAAAGCACTGGTGTATAAGAAATGACCTCTGACCTTGACAAATACAAAGATATCTATATCAGCGATATGAGAGAGCACCTCTCAAACATGGATAGATGTTTTGTTGATCTTGAGCAGGACCCGGAAAATGCTGACCTGATAAATGAAATATTCCGGGCTGCCCATACTATAAAAGGAAATTCCGCTACAATGGAATATCATAAAGTTGCGGCATTGGCTCATGATATGGAAAACCTGCTGGACAAGATCCGAAATAAAGAGATGACCATTGATAAAGAGATCATGGATGTCCTATTCGAGGGTTTTGATGCAATGGAATCCATGATAGATGCTATTGCTGATGATGAAGAGGAACTCGATCCAAAAGATATTATTGAAAAGATCAAACAGATTTCAAATAGGCCTCAAACGGGTATAGAACCTGATATCGTGGAACCTGATGTCAAAGAGCTTGAAATTGAAGAAACTGAGATTATTGAGTCAGAATTTGGGGAAACAAAAAATGATGACGAGATCGAACTCAGTATCGAGGAATTGAGATGTGTTACCGATGCCATCAATTCCGGTAACACTGTATATGAATTAATTATCACAATTGACAAAAATTGTGCGCTAAAATCTGCTAAGACTATAATTGTTATCAGAAATCTTGAAAAGTTTGGAGAAAAGATCGCAGTTTATCCGGCTGAAGAGATTATGAAAGTAGTCAATCCTGAGAAGTTTCATATTATACTTTCATCTAAAGCTGAACCTGATGTATTAAAAAATAGTGTGTTAAGTGTTTCTGAGATTTCTGATGTTAAGATCAATCTACTCGGGGATAGCGGGAATGAAATTGATGAAAATGCAGAGTTTGATATAGGTTCGTTTGAAGAACCTGAAATTGTCAAAGAAGATATCTCTCATGAAGAAGCCAGGGTTTATCAAAAGCCTGAACCTGTGGAAAAACCATCAAAAAAATCCCGGCAGACCATCCAGAATGTCAGGGTAAATATCACGCAATTGGATTCCCTGGTTAATCGTGTCGGTGAACTTGTGATCAATAAGATCAGTCTGGAACATTTGATCTCAAATTATGAAGACCCGGAACTACACGATGCTGTAAGTCAGCTAAGTCACATTGTAGAGGATATGCAAAATGAGGTTATGGAAATCAGGATGGTGCCTGTGGATCATCTTTTCAGCAAATATCCGCGTATTATCCGTGACCTGGCTAATAAAAAAGAGAAAAAGATCAAACTCATAGTTGATGGTGGAGATATTGAACTAGACCGGACCGTGCTTGACGGTTTAAATGATCCACTTGTCCATATATTAAGAAATTCAATTGACCACGGCATAGAAACCCCTCAACAGCGATTGATGGCTGGAAAGCCTGAGGAGGGGACAGTATATTTAAGCGCTAAACGTGAAAAGAACCGTGTTATAGTTGAAATATCTGATGATGGAAATGGGATTATTCCTGAAGTGATTAAAGGTTCTGCGATCTCAAAAGGACTTATTTCAGAAGAAGAAGCAGCTGAAATGAGTGATGAAGAACTTATTTACCTAATTCTAATGCCTGGATTCAGTACTGCAAAGGTCGTCACAGAAATCTCTGGTAGAGGCGTGGGCATGGATGTGGTAAAGCGGGATGTCGAAAAACTGGGGGGAAGCGTTAGAATACATTCCAAACCAGGGAAAGGGAGTAAATTCGAATTGAAACTGCCTTTAACACTAGCAATCGTCAAAGCCCTTATAGTGAAGGTTGGTGTCGAAACCTATGTATTACCACTTAATAATGTAGTCGAATCTGCGTTGATCGAAAAAACCCGGATAAAAATGGTCGACAAACAGGAAACCTATATTTTACGCGAAAATGTTATTCCACTTATAAGACTAAATAAAGTATTTGAAATAGAAAGTTCCTTGAAACCAGAAGATAACCCGTATGTGGTTATTGTTGAACATGAAGCAAATGAAATTGGACTGGTTGTGGATGAATTGGTTGACCAGCAGGAAGTGGTAATAAAATCTCTTGGACGTTCATTGGGGCGACTGCAGGGATTTGCAGGAGCGACGATTATTAAAAATGGAAAAATTGCATTAATCCTTGATACTAATTCTTTATTAACTATGATCTAAAAAGCGGGTGTTTTATGCAGGATATAAAAATATCACAACGTGAAAAATCATTTATGGACAAACTCGGCCGTTTGAGTGCAAGAAATGCGGCCTCATCGTTATCACAATTACTAAACCGCAAGGTGAATGTCAAATTCAGTGATTTGAGATTTCTTCCCATCGAAGATATACAATATATGTTGGGAGACCCGGGGATAGTTGTTGCCGGTATTTATCATGAACTGCAAAAAGACCTGGAAGGGAGCCTTGTTACACTCATGGATCTGGATCTGGCTAAAGAACAGCTCTCTTATATGCTAAAGACCGAGGTGGATAATGATGTATTACTTACACGAAAAGGAGAATCTACCCTGGGTGAATTGAGCAATATCTTATGCGGGTCATATATTAGCACAATCTGCAATCTGTTAGATATGGTCGTTATTCCTTTAACGCCACATGTAAGGATCGAGATGGTGGGAGCAATTACCCAGGATATTATCCTGAAATTAAAACTGGGAACAATTTATTCATTAACTACAAAGACAGACCTTCTAATAGGAAATAATGTAGTTAATCTTCATATATTATTACTATTGGAACATGATTCATTTGAGACATTAATGAAAAAGATCAATCAAAAGATCAAGTGAAAAATAATATCTCTCAAATCGGAATTTTAAGGGGCAGGTTATGGCATATATCAGGCTGAATATGGCTGAAATGGTGGTATCTAAAGATAACGATATCCTGGCCATTCACGGTCTTGGTTCTTGTATTGGTCTGGTATTATTTGAACCAAAAAGTGGTATTGGAGCCATGGCACATGTTATGCTTCCCTGTAACATAACCAAAAATCCTCCTACTAAACCAGGGAAATATGTGGATACAGCAATTGATGAGATGTTGGTTTGTCTTACCAACCATGGCATCGATCCAAAAAACCTGGTTGCAAAAATCTGTGGTGGAGCAAGTATGTTCAAAACATCTAAAGACAGTAATTTGTGCATTGGTGAGAAAAACATTGAACTTGCCGAAAAAATCCTTAAAGAAAAACATATTCCAATTAAAGCTAAAGATGTGGGTGGGGATTATGGACGTACCATTGAATTCGATGTGAATACGGGAATTATTCGAATAAGTACTGTGCTGGCCGGGACCAAATATATTTGATCAATGTCATTTCATTTTCCCTTTTTTTTCAAGCAGCAATTCAAGATACGATTTTGTGATGGTATCTTCCTGTTTTAGGTCCAATTCAGCCAATAATCCAAAGATGGAATCTACCTTGGTAGGGACCTCACTTTCTAATTCAGCAGAGGTTTCTATCTCAAGAAAATCGCCCAGTCCTTTCACAGTGTCTAATGATATTTCGTACTGGTCCAGCCTGTAAATGTCCCTGCTCTTTATTACTGTCATTACCTGGTTAAATCCTAACGCAGTAAACATCTCAGCTGCACCTGTGGGATCTTTGATTTCGATCTCGATCTCTTTTCGGCTCTTTGAAAGCGTGTGGAGCTTGGGACCTTTGTAGGTAATAAAAGAAATCTCACCTATCCTCCTGATCCTCAAGGCTTCGTCGGTTCTTGCAAAATCCCTGCCGCCTTCACCTGCATTATAGTAAGTATCACTTTGTATTTGATTATCAAAATGGATGCAGCCAAGTTTTTCAAGTTTAGATCTTATTGAGCCAGGATCGTTGATCTTTGCTTTGATTTCTACTTCTATCACGTATCTTCTATTATGTAAAGACACTTTAATAAACTATTTCTATACTAATAACCACTATTATTTCAATTATGTTAACATTTCATTCATTACCTTGGTGTTGGATTTGAACGAAAATTCTTACGATAGTTTACAGGATGCGGTTCATGATAAAGGAGAGTCCAGAACTATAAAAAAGGGGAACGAATGGATTCTAATTTTCAATAGTCCTTCAAATGACACCGATGTCATGTCCAACATAAAAGATCTGGTTGTTGATCTTGATATTGAAGATATAAAATATATCGATTATCTTCTTATTATAGGTGGAAAAAGGTCAGTAAAGGTTGATAGTAACCTTGTTGAGGACATGGTAGGGGAAAAGACAAAAAGCCAGGTCATAATCGATCAGGTAAAAGAAGAACTTGACAGGGATTTTGGATACAAACTCTATGATAGAGGACCTCATAAAAGACTCTTTATCAGGCTTCCAATAATAGAGATGAAGGATTTTGATGAAACACTTACCAATAAGATAAAAGATATTATCCAGGATAATTTCTCATCAGGGGATATAGGTAACATACTTTCTGTCTATCTGATAGCAGATGAGACGTATGTAAGGCTTGAACCTGAATTGTTCTTCCAGGAAATATTTGGGTTAAAAAAACCAATTGAAAAAAAGGAATTTGTACCCCGGCCTTCAGGCAAAATAATTCTGGGTGAATCGCCACAGGAACTGGTTGAACTGGCGCTGAAAAAATTAGAAGATTATGATATCTATAGAGATATTCAGCTGGTTGAGGCGGCAGGGCTTGAATATTCATTTGATGCTCTGGCTGTATCAGACGATGAGAGGATTTTCCTGAAATATCTGGATAAAATAACAAACGATGACATGATATCAATGAAATTGTTTATGGATGCTTTCCAGGCAAAACAGGGATGGATATTAACTAAAGAACAAAATGAAAAAGTCCGGGAATTTGATAATATAACTATAATGACGATTAACAATCTATAATCCAACTAAGAAGGGGAATTAAAACTGAGTGACGAGAATGTAGTAAAAAATAATCATTTATCATCTGGAAGTGAGAAGCTTGACGAGATGCTGGGGGGTGGATTTGAACATGGTATTATCACCCAGATATATGGCGGGTCAGGTAGCGGGAAAACAAACATCTGTTTGCAACTAACTGTGCAATGTATTAGGAACCGGGAAAAGGTAGTGATCATTGATACAGATGGATTTTCTGCAGAACGTTTCAGCCAGATCGCAGGTGATGATGCAAAAAAACTTGCTAATGATCTTATTATTTACGAACCAGTGGATTTCCAGCAGCAGTATTCTGCCATTGTGGATATTGAAAAATTAGCCTCGACCGGGATCGGGTTAGTTATTGTTGATTCTGCCACCCTCTTTTATCGGTTCGGACTGATGCCGGGTGATGATAACAATGCTAACATTAGGCGCCAATTGGTAGAGCAAATGGCTGGTCTGCATCGGCTTGCAAGGAAATTCAATATGGTAGTGGTAATTACCAACCAGGTCTATACTGATGTGGAAACCGGTGAGATGCATCCTCTGGGTGGTAACCTGATCGAACACCTTTCCAAGACGATCATTAAATTGGAAAAGATTGGAAAGGATAAACGAAAAGCAACTTTGATTAAACACAGATCAAGGGCTGAAATGAAATGTGCTGATCTTACCATTACCAATGAAGGCATAGTCTAGGTGTAAAGTTATGAATGATTTGATGTACACTGCTGCCCAGCCTTTTAAACGTAAAGGGACTGACTCGTTAAAGGAGTCTGAGTTTGTTATGGCTCTTTCCATGGACCTTAACTGGTTCAAGCCTGATACAGCTAAAGCTTTTGTTCAGATTGCTATTGAGAAGGGAGTGATATCCAGGGAGAATGGTATGCTCAAAGCCAAATTTGATATCAATCAAGTGAAGATCCCTATGGGTTTTAAACCTGATCCGTCAATATTTGAAGAAAAAGATGTATTTGAGCAGATCATTGAACGCATCATGACCAATACAGGAGAGGAAAAACAAAAGATCATCGCCGGCATCAACAGGAAAAAGCAAGAAACCGGTGGACTGTTCAATATTGAGGTGCTTGGGATATTGATGGCAAAGGAACATGGTGTTGAAGTGGATGACCTGATCTCAAAATCATACAAAAACCTGGTGAAGGCATAACAAGAAAATCATCGTTAATGTTCGGTACAAAAAAAGAGGGAAGGAGTTACGACGGGCGCGAGGGGTGATATATTTTTCCTTCCCGCTTATATTTTATTGTACAATTTGATAATGCATTTTTATTCATATATATTAAAGCCAAGAGCGGAGTGAAAGTAATCTAAATGTAATCTAAATGTAATCTAAATGTAATCTAAATGTAATCTAAATGTAATCTAAATTACTGAAATTATCTCGCGATCTTTCGGATGACTCCTGTTCTCAATGGAACTGGATACATTTCTTAGATATTTTCTAGCAGCTTGCATTGCATTCTCGATCTCAAATATTTCAGGTCTTCTTGAAAAATCACCCACTGGCACATATCGGATTATTTTGTATTTTATGTCCCCAATATATGACAGGAATCGGGCTATGTTCCGGATCTCATCAATTTCAACAATTCCCGGAATATATACTGTATTTACCTCCAGATCAAATTGATATTCATAAAGCAGCCGTATCGCTTCCAGTACTTTTTTATTATCCTTTCCTGCGTACCATTTATGCAGGTCAGGATCGAGGGCCTTCAGGTCAATGTGAACTACAGTCCCCTTGAGATTCTCAAGTATTGATTCATCCAGCAGGTATCCATTAGTGGACAGAATCACCTCCCTGCCATCCAGCTGGGTCAATAGAGAAATCAGACCATGTTTATCCAGTGTTGGCTCACCTCCTGCAAGCATCAGCGTTTTGTTAGGAGGGAGATGAGTTGCCAGCAGTTCTGCTGATATTGCAACGCCGCCATTTTGTTTTTCATTACTGAAACATCCACGGCAGTTAAAGTTGCATCCAGCAAACTGAATTGTGCATCTATTCGCTGACACAGCCAGATAGGATATATGCATAAATTATGGTATTATTGAATTGAATATAATGATTGCCTTCAATGGCACTGTTCCAAAATCCAGTTATTTTGTTGACACCGACTTTAGGTAAAATCGGTGTTAATTAGTGTTCGTATATACACCTTATTGCAAGAGCAACAAAAAAATGTATCTTGCCAC
>Ga0114930_10004238_pt1 | contig 12195 bp, 7 predicted proteins | sample AnhtaG_FD_87300 | JGI IMG/M metagenome (GOLD analysis project Ga0114930, IMG submission 87300) | Deep subsurface microbial communities from Anholt, Denmark to uncover new lineages of life (NeLLi) - Anholt_01485 metaG | ecosystem: Environmental > Aquatic > Marine > Oceanic > Sediment | place... | reverse complement strand
TGGACTTAATCCCGGTCCGGAAGTAAAAAACTTCTTGCCTCAAAATAAATCTACAACGCTACTTTGCTACTCGCAAGAAAAAGCCATACCTCAACCTTACCTACCCAAAAACCCCGCAGAATACAAATATGAAGGCTTCCTTCAGTATTACAACCCGAGCAATCGGTAAACTCCCTTCTGAAAGTGCCGAATAACCCCACTTTCAGAGCCACAAATTTTATGTCCCAAAAATAGCTTTCTAATTAACATTTTTGCTAGTTAGGGCAAAAAAATCTTGCAAAAACCATATTTTTATTGTATCTATTAAAATATGACCCTAAAAATCAATTCTTCTCTCGGCGCTCGCCTCAGAAAAGCCAGCACTAGCTTTTGCTCCGAGTTTGCTTGGAACTCCCTGCTAAATGAAGTAGCCAAGTGGAAAGAAAAACGAAAATAAAGAGAAGCAGTTTCCCTGTTTGAAGAGACCGGAAATCTCCCGAGGGAAAAGTTAGAAAAGGGCAGGTAAAACCATTACCTAGCTTTTTTCCCTTGGTAATAGGGCAAATATGGAGCTGTTTTTCCGTCGAGAAAAGGGTAAAATTTCCTCTTGAGCCAGAAGAGGCTCGTATTTGAGTTTTAAGAGGGGCTCTCCACTGGGGGAAGGGCGGGGATCTAAAAGTCTGGGGGTGGAAGAAGGAGGGAGAGACAAGTGATAAAATTTCTTATAGTGCTATCTTTAATTGCCTTAGCGGTCATTCTTAATCAACGAAGGAAAAAGAAAGTCCTTCCTCAGCAAGAAGAGAAAAAAGCTGTCTATAATGAAGGAATCAAGGTCAATCTAACCGAAGAGGAAACCCGGGAAGCTATCGATTGGGGGATAAAAAACAAGGATTCCCCCGAGGTTTTCCTTTCTTCCTATGAGTTTGGTAGTCAAGAAGCTTATGAGGAAAGGGGGTTTATAGTCACTAAGTTTCGCACACTTGCCAGCCTCGGATATACCTCAGTAAAAACGAAGCATAAAGTGGATACAGCCCATATCCAGCCGGAAGTAAAGAAAGCAATCCAGACTGTCCTTAATACCAAAGTTCTTGTGCTCGATATTATTACGTATGGAGACGAACCGGACTTTGCCAAGGACTACCATATAGTTTTGAAGCAGGGCGAAAAGATTATCCAACCCGTAGGTCTGACTGCTCCTCAGCGGGCTGACACAACCACGCGCTTCCCACAAAGCCCCTCATACAAAGCCTGGGTAGAAGCACAATTTCCCTACTCCAAGCTTGACCCAAAAGGCAAAACTACAGTAATCCTGATTAAGGACCAAGGCGATAGCAGGTTTGAGGTTGACTTCTCGCATTATAAATAGGAGGAGTTGTCCAATGCCAAGAAATAAAAGAAAAAATGTTGTTGAAATTGATTGCGTTGACCCCATAGTGAAAGAGAAGCGAACATTAAGGATTTCATATTATGTCAACGAAGAATTCTATCACATATCAATCCTTAGTTCGGTTGGAAAGAGAATCTGTGGCGTGGCGATTTCTAAGCCTCAGATCTTAGGTGGTTTAGCGAAATCGCAAGGTCGTTAGTGATTAAGCGGATAAGATAAAGGATAAGGACTTTTGCTAAATTTAACAAAGAAAGGATAACAGAGGATTCAAGTGGCTGCTAACTGGAAAATCGGTGATAAAATCAAAGACCGCTATGAGATTATTAATATAAAAATGGGCGGGATGGGTATAGTTTATCTGTGCTACGATTCCGAGGAGGGTTTACCACTTGCAATAAAGACTTTTCACGAGCGGTTTCTTTTTGATGAAGATGCGAGGGATAGATTCACGAGAGAGGCGCTAATTTGGGTAGAATTAGGGAAGCACCGGAATATTGTTCGGGCACTTATTGTTCTCCAGATTGAGGGTCAACCATACATTTTTCTGGAATATATTCCAGGAGAGAGCTTAAACGTCTGGATTGAGGAGAGACGACTTGACCTTTTGACCGCCCTTGATTTTGCCGTCCAGTTCTGTAATGGAATGGAGTATGCAAGTAACAAGCTTGGTGGTATTGTTCACAGAGATATAAAGCCATCAAATATGCTGATCGGGCCAGGTAATGTAGTTAAGGTCACCGATTTTGGATTAGCTAAGGCTGCTTTAGATAAAGGGAAAGAAAAGGAAACTGGTAAAGTAAGGCTCAATAGCTTTCTCCAGAGCGGAGCAAAAGGAACATTACCTTGGATGGCTCCAGAGCAGTTCTTCCAGGAAGAAATAGACACGAGGGCTGATATCTATTCTTTTGGCATTGTCCTGTACCAGATGATTACAGGCAAGTATCCTTATCCTATAAAAATTGGAACGCCTGAGGAATTCTATGTAAATCATCTTAAAGGCAAGCAAGTCCCACTCCTGAAAGTCAATTCCGATATCCCCGTGGAATTAAACTCTTTGGTTACGAAATGTTTGGAGAAGAAACCGCGAAACAGATATCAGAACTTTGCACAATTAAAGCAAGATCTCTCCAATATTTATCGAACTCTTACTGGTAGAAAGCTCGTTCTTGCAGAAGGGGAGGAACTGGATGTAAACGACTTATTGAACAAGGGAGTTTCCTTGGCTATGTTAGGAAGACCAGAAGAAGCAATCGAATTCTACGATAATGCACTTAAAATTAACCCAAGAGATGCTGATGCGTGGGCTAACAAAGGAACTGCTCTGCGTAGGCTGAAGAAGCTAGAGCAGGCAATAGAATGTCATGATGAGGCGCTTGAGATCAATCCAAGGCTTGCTATGGCCTGGACTAACAAAGGAAGTGCTTTAGGCGACTTAGGAAAGTTTGAACAGGCAATAGAATGTCATGATAAGGCGCTTGAGATCAATCCAAGGCTTGCTATGACCTGGACTAACAAAGGAGCTGTTTTAGACCACTTAGGAAAGTTTGAACAGGCAATAGAATGTCATGATAAGGCGCTTGAGATCAATCCAAGATATGCTCTCGCCTGGGCTAACAAAGGAACTGCTTTACGCGCCTTGGGAAAGTTTGAGCAGGCTATAGAATGCTCCGATAAGGCGCTTGAGATCAATCCAAGAGATGCTGAAGCCTGGACTAACAAAGGAACTGCTTTAGAGGGCTTAGAAAAGTTTGAACAGGCAATAGAATGTTATGATAAAGCGCTTGAGATCAATCCAAGATTGGCTGAGGCCTGGTATAACAAAGGAATTGCTTTAGAGGGCTTAGAAAAGTTTGAGCAGGCAATAGAATGTTTTGATAGGGCACTTGAGATTAATCCAAGAGATGCTGATGCGTGGGCTCTCAAAGGAACTGCTTTAGGGGGTTTGGGAAAGTTTGAGCAGGCTATAGAATGCTCTGATAAGGCGCTTGAGATCAATCCAAAAGATGCTGACGCGTGGGCTCTCAAAGGAACTGCTTTAGACGACTTAGGAAAGTTTGAACAGGCAATAGAATGTTATGATAAAGCGCTTGAGATCAATCCAAGAGATGCTGAGGCCTGGAATAACAAAGCGATTGTTTTCTATCGCCTTGGCAAGATAGAACAGGCAATAGAATGTTATGATAAAGCGCTTGAGATCAATCCAAGAGATGCTGAGGCCTGGACTAACAAAGGAACTGCTTTAGACGACTTAGGAAAGCTAGAAATCCTAGCGAAAAAATTATCCAACCTAATTCATAAATAAGAGAAGCCAATTTTTCTTTCCCAAAAAACTTCTTTTATGATAAGAGTTATGAAGAGTCTACCTAATGAATTCAAAAACAAAAAAGCTTGATGATTATACTTTGGAAGTAATAGCAGAGGTAATTTGTAGGGCAAGTGCAGGAGCCGGTGGTGCCACAATACAACATTCGCACAACCCACGTAAATTGGATAAATCTGACCGTTAAAGGCTTTATTCCAAGGCTCAACAAGAGAATCCGAATGCCCGTTCAGGCTGCTCAAAACAGCCGGGCTATCGCTACCAAATGGTCAAAAGAAGGAGGAATCTGATTAAGGAAGGCTATAAGTCGGTAAACTCCCTTCTGAAAGTGCCGAATAACCCCGTTTTCAAAGCCACAAATTTTATGTCCCAAAAATAGCCTTCTAATTCATATTTTTGCTACTTAGAGCAAAAAAATCTTGCAAAATTTTATTTTTTGTGCTATATTATTAAAAAATGACCAAAACTTAGGCAATACGCATAGAATTTCCCTCAACGTGAAATTTTAGCCTCTGATATGTTAAATTCTTCAAATAAAAAAGCACTTGCCGATAGTTGTAAAGCGTGATATACTTTAATTGAAGCTGTACTAAAAGTCCGATAAAGGCAATCCCTTGCTAGGGAGCGCAAAGCCGCGGGTCTGGAGGAGCCATGACAGCCGGGCTGCCGAAGACAGCATATACATAGCAGAATTTTGACCGACCTACACCGAGCAGGTGGCAGGTCGGTTTTTTTATATGATAAGGCTACATTCGCTTTGGGTTTAGAGCTTAAGTGCTGAAAGAGAAGGGAAAATGGCAAAGAAATTCTTAATAATTCTGGCTTTAATTCTTTTACTAAATGTAGGCGTTGTATCCATTGGTTACTCGGATGATTTAACTCATAGAATAGGAGTAGGTCTGGGCTATCCCTACTTTTCATTGAAGTATGGGTTTAGTCCAAAATGGTGCGCGGAATTAAGAGGTGCTTTTGGTTCAGGAATAGCAGTTATTGGAGGCAGGTTATATTATAATTGGAATTGTGAAAAAAGGACCGTCATTTACTGCGGTGGAGAGATGGATTACGTTACCTTTGATACCGAGGGCATAGCTGGTAACGGCTTTTTAGGTCTTGTGTTTATTGGTGGTGAACATTTTATCAGCAAAAGCTTTGCGGTTAGCCTGGACATCGGTCCCGTATACACCAAGCTTACCGATTCCGAGTATTCCGACGTGAGCGTTAGCGGCATAGACTGGGTTGTGAACATCGGCATTAATTTCTATTTTAGTCTAAAAAAGTAGCGGACTTCATTGACGTTGAAAAGGAAGTTTGTAAGATGTTTAAAATCAAAAGTTTCAAGTGCTTAAAATGGGCGATGGTTATCTTGTTCATAATAACCACCGTTATGTCCCCAATGGTCTCTACCGCAGGACTAAAGTTTGGGATAATCTCGGTCGTAAAAGACAAAATTGAAGAACTAAAACAGAAGAAAAAGGAGAAAGAAGAGAAAGAAGAGAAAGAAAAAGTAAATGCTTATGAATCTACTACTGATAGTAATGGAGAGGCCACTTTTAAACTATCTTCAGGAGAAACCAAACAAATAAAGATTGTAGACGAAGCTTCAGCAGATCCACTACCAAGTATTAAAGTATTTCTTTTTACTAACGAGGATGAATCTATTGGATTATATTTCATTGGAGACCCGAGTGGCGTATACGCCCCTACAATTGTAAGTCCATCTTCTTCAGGGACACAAGGAGAAACCATTAGAATAAAAATAATACCGGGACTTTATGATAAGGCAATGTCGTGGTGGGCAAAAATTAAAGGAGATGAGCCAGCGCCTCTTGGTGAAGCAGTGCTCCCTTTAGGACTTACTGAAGAAATTGTTGGGATGTGCTTTTCATATGTTAGAACTACAACGGTCGGAAAACTCGCAACAGTATTGGCTGCCGGTGAAGTTGGTGATATCGTAATTGGTTGGTTACTTACACCTGTCAAGGGCATTGGTCTGGTCTATAAGGCAGTTGATCATTCACTTTTTAGTTATGAGTATCAAATGATTGCTAATCACTCTTTTTGGACAGCTTATTGGTTAGTTCAGGGTTATTCTTTAACGGACGAAGTTGATATATACGAACTTAAAAAAGGCGCGGAAAGGGCGTTAGACAAGCTCTTTCAGGCAATAGGCACAAAGTTAAATGTCAGTGTATCGCTTCGTATAGTAGTTATGCAAAAAGAAAAACCTGAACCGGTGCAAACTTGCAGTATAAGTGGTACCGTGACCGATGCTTATAGTTCAAATCCTGTTGAAGGAGTAAATCAAACTATTTATCCAAATGAGATGACAACTACATCTGATGTAAATGGATATTATATTTTTAGAGATGTTCCCTTATACAGTTCGAGTACTGGATATTTTAAAATCAGAGCTGAAAAATTAGGATACTATTTTAATAGCATCAATGTTGATGTAACTACTCTTTCATACGCTGTAGAAAATACTGGATATAATCTGCAATTGACGCCATATAATCCACCAAATACCCCAAGCACTCCAACTGGGCCTTCTACTGGCTCAACTGGCACTTCTTATACATTTAGTACATCTGCCACGGACCCTGATGGTGACCAGGTGCAATATCGCTTTGATTGGGGTGATGGAAATATCTCTGGATATACTTCTCTTGTTAATAGCGGAAGTTCTGCGAGCAAATCACATTCCTATTCAGGCGCTAATACTTATTACATAAAAGCCCAAGCCAGAGATAGTAATGGAGCAATTTCTGGCTGGTCGGGTGGGCATCAAATTGCTATCAATGGTGCAGTGGCAGGCATGTATCCCGTGTGGGCACCTGATAGTAGCAAAATAGCTTATGTTACTGATAGTAATGGTGACGGGACAAATGAAATCTGGGTGATGAATGCTGATGGAACAGGAAAGACCCAACTTACCTCAAACGGTAATCATCCCGATTGGGTAGGAGATTGGATTCTGTTTACCAAAGAAGGCAATGAACCTAATGTTGGTAATAATGAACTATGGAAAATCAAGTCTGATGGAACAGGATTAATGCAAGTCACATTCACTTACTCTAATGGAATTGATCAGCATATCTGGGGTGATGATGGGTGTGGCACAGTAAGCTTCGGAAAATTATCTCCTGACGGGACTAAAGTTGCTTTCCATGCCCATCACGGTAACGGTTGGTTTGACCCTTATGTTTGTAATGCCGATGGAACTGACGGATATGTATTACTTCAGAATCTCTCTCACACAGATGATAATACCTGGTCACCAGATAGTGTAAAAGTACTCTACGCTGCCGGTAGTGATTATTATCTTTCACATACGCTTTATACTTCCAATTCCGATGGTTTAAATGATACCACCATTGCTTCATCTTTGCCTCCTCAAAGTGAATATTGTTACTCGCCAGACGGAACAAAGATTATCTATATTTCTGGGACCTTAAGCAAACCATCTAAGCATGAACCATATGATACTGTGGATTTGAATTTGAGTATAATGAATGCAGATGGTTCTGGACAAACAGATTTACTTAACGACGCGTATAATGAGTGTTTCGGTCGGAAATTAGATACTTCTACGGGAGGGTTCCTTTATTATAGATTTCAAGACAAGGTTTGGTCCCCTGACAGTCAAAAGATAGTTTTTGCTTCAGATAGAAGCGGTAATAGTGACATATATGTTATTAACAAGGATGGCTCCAACTTAACTCGGCTCACAACTGATAGTAGTATCGAGCTTGATGCAACTTGGTCACCAGATGGTACGAAGATTGCTTATGTCTCAGGTAAAACTGGAAGCTGGGATATTTATGTTATGGGGTGTGGTGTAAATAATCCACCAAATACCCCAAGCACGCCAACTGGGCCTTCTACTGGCTCAACCGGAACCTCTTATACCTTCAGCACAACTGCTACAGACCCTGATGGTGACCAAGTGCAATATCGCTTTGATTGGGACGACGGGAATATCTCTGGTTATACTTCTCTTGTAAACAGTGGAAGTTCTGCAAGCAAGTCTCATTCCTATTCAAGCGCTAATACCTATTACATAAAAGCCCAAGCCAGAGATAGTAATGGAGCAACTTCTGGCTGGTCAGGCAGTCATTCAATAACTATTACCGGGGGTGGAGGAGGCGAAGGAACAAAAAAATGGGAATTCCCAACAGGTGGTCATGTAGGATCTTCCCCAGCAATCGGTTCTGATGGGACAATCTATGTTGGCTGTAGGGATGATAACCTTTATGCCATAAACCCTAATGGGACAAAAAAATGGCAATTCCCCATAGTGATAGGGGCTGACAGAATTTCTTCTCCGGCAATAGGTTCTGATGGGACAATCTATGTTGGTTCTCATAACTCTACACTTTACGCCATATACGCTGATGGAACGAATAAATGGGAATTCCCAACAGGTGGTCGGGTAGAGTCTTCTCCGGCAATAGGTTCTGATGGGACAATCTATGTTGGCTCTATTAGCTACGACCTTTACGCCATAAATCCTAATGGGACAGAAAAATGGCGATTCCCAACAGGTGCTTATATAGAGTCTTCCCCGGCAATAGGTTCTGATGGGACAATCTATGTTGGTTCTGATGATAATAACCTTTATGCCATAAACCCCAATGGGACAGAAAAATGGCGATTCCCAACAGGTGATTGGGTGCGTTCTTCTCCGGCAATAGGTTCTGATGGGACAATCTATGTTGGTTCTAGAGATAATAAACTCTATGCCATAAACCCCAATGGGACAGAAAAATGGCGATTCCCAACAGGTGCTTATATAGAGTCTTCCCCGGCAATAGGCTCTGATGGGACGATCTATATTGGTTCTGATGATAATAACCTTTATGCCATAAACCCCAATGGGACAGAAAAATGGCGATTCCCAACAGGTGATTTGGTGCGTTCTTCCCCGGCAATAGGCTCTGATGGGACGATCTATGTTGGCTCTTGGAATGGTAAACTTTATGCCATAAACCCTGACGGAACAAAGATGTGGGCATTCGAAACAGGTAGCTATATTATGGATTCTTCCCCGACAATAGGCTCTGATGGGACAATCTATGTTGGCACTTACGATGATATATACGAGGGTAAACTTTTTGCCATATATGCTTCAGGTAACTTAGCCAATACCCCCTGGCCGATGTTTCATCATGACGTTAAACATACAGGAAGACAGTAAAAGAATATGCACCTTAATTATCCGTAAGCCCCTTCCTTCCATTTGGTGCTTCTGTGATACTCGTTTCCTTCCTTGAAAGTTTTGGTTTCATTGCTTATATAATTCACGCCGGAAATCCCTTCCTTGAAGCTTTATCTCTTATCAACCCGGAATTTCCTCAACTTTTTTACCAACCTTATAAGCGTCAATTAAATTATAAACCTCGGCTCCTATTATTGAAAGTACCAAGTAAGGTGCAACATAAAGGAACTTCAATGCAAGAATAATTAATAAGAGCACGGGCCCTCCCAGTATTATAGCCAAGAGGATAAGCATTTTTACCCATTGTCTTGCATAAATTACTTGGCCCAGCCCTGGCAAAAGAAAAGAGGCCATTAGTGCAGCCCATCTAGGCTTTACTGTATGTCTTTTGGATATTATTAAATATATAGCATAGAACCATACCAAGACGCGAATCCAATTGAGTATAGGATACTTCCCGGAAAGAAATCCCAAAGTGAAGAAAACAATACAGACTAAAATCACAATGATTATATCAGATGACTTCATTCTCTTTTCATTAAGAAAGCTCTCCAACTTTTTATACCTTTCGGTATAGATTCCGTTTAACTATGTCTACTTTTTTAAACTCCTTTCACGACAGAAAACAAACAGGGGACAAACGAAAACAGACCCGTAGATAAACTCCCTTCTGAAAGTGCCGAATAACCCCGTTTTCAAAGCCACAAATTTTACGTCCCAAAAATAGCCTTCTAATTCATATTTTTGCTACTTAGAGCAAAAAAATCTTTCAAAATTTTAATTTTTGTCATATAATACCAAAAAATGACTCAAAAATTCCAGGTTGGACTAATGAGGACTATTCGAGCGTCTACGCTCATAATCGCATAAATTTAGTCAGAAAGGGGGAAAGGGTAAACAAAGGACAGGCGGTCGCTCAAATGGGAGCAACTGGTTGGGCAGAGGTACCACATCTCCATTTTAAAATAAGGGAGAGAGGTAAAGCGGTCAATCCTGTGTTCTATTTGCCTTAGATTAGATGAAATGACAGACGATTTAGATTCAGTAAAACTATATATGCAGAAGCTCCAGACAATCCCCAAAGCCACTCAACAAGAAATGGCTCGACTGTTTCCCAAAATAAAGAAGGGTGATGGCAAAGCGAAAAAGCGAGTGATAGAGGGGAATCTAAGGTTAGTCGCTAACATTGCCGAACGATATTCTTGCTATGGCCTCGATTTTCTCGATTTAATCGAGGAGGGAAATGTAGGTCTTATGAAAGCGATTGAGAAGTATGATCCCAAAAGGGGCCACAACTTTCCTGCTTACGCTTTCCTGTGGATCAGACAATATATTCAGCGGGCGATCTTAAGCCAGACTAAGACTATTCATATTCCACTTTACGCCTATGAGGCAATAAAGAAGCTTATTAATGTCTCTGAGAGGATGCACGAAGAATTAAAGAGGCAACCGGCTACGGCAGAATTGGCAAAGAAACTGCGCCTTTCCATCAAAAAAATGCCCTGGACAGCCGCAAAAAAGACCCGGAAGTTTATGCAGGAAATCCGGGTCTTTGAAAGAGTCGGTTCTCTGGACAGTCCTCTGGGAGATAAATTCGACATTTTCCTGAAAGACCTGATTCGAGATGAAGAAAAGGGATCACCAGACCATGTTGTAGATTTGATTAAGTCTCATGAAGAGTTGGCGCAAATCTTGAAAAAGCTAACCCCTCAGGAATTAAAAGTCATTAAGCTACGGTACGGAATGGTTGATGGGAAAGAATATAGTCTCAGGAAAGTCGGTGAGAAAATGAATCTCTCTCGGGAGAGAATAAGACAAATAGAAAAAAAGGCAATAGAGAAATTAAAAAATGTCGTTCTCAGAATGCAACTCCTTGGACTAAAATAGAGCTATTTACGATAGTATTGTAACTTATAGTAATAATAAACTCCGAGGATATGGGAATATGGTAATAATCAAACATAATAACGACTTTAATTCAATTTTTTGAAAAAAGATTTTTCGTATAGGAGCTAAGAGAAAGTGAATGTTGGAAATGTTTTTGATTTAGTTCATCATTTTGGCAATGAAGAAGACCAAATCTCTGCAAATTTTGGTTTTATCCTTAAAGTAAACAGAGATGTTCTTAAGTATTTTTTAGGCAAAGAATTAGCAATACCAATGCAAAACATTAAAGATAAGGAACTCAAAGAGATAGATATTGAAACTCAGATTCCTTACGGCGGGAAGGCAGGGGAGAGGAGTAAAATCGACCTGCAGATGAATCTTGAAGGGAGGTTTATCGTATTTTTAGAGTCTAAGTTGGGTGGGTCAAGACTACCTAAAAAGCAGTTAGGTAAATATGGGAAGATTCTTAACAATTTAAGACCATCTTATGATGATTTAAGATTGGTCTTAGTTACACAATTTGATAGAAAGGAGGAGTTTGAAAAAGAAGCAAAAAACATAATGCGGAAGACCGGGTTGAGACGAAAAGAATTCAGATATGTCAGGTGGGAAGAGATTAGACAAATTGTAGCCGAATGCGGTAAACAAGCTAAAACAAAATTCATCAATAACAAATTTTTAGAGTATGTGGGGGATAAGATGTCTGATAAAAAGGTTATTTCTGAACAAAAGCTAAAGGATATCCACGAAGTTTTAATCGCTTCAACTAACCCTGACTATTGGAAGGTAACGCTTAAAACTAACACGGCGTTTCAAAATAATAATTGTCCGGACGCACAGTATTATGCCTTCTATAGAACCTCCCCAGACAAGGCGATCACGCATATAGCAAAAGTGAAGTATACAGAAAAGAATGTACCGATCAAAGAGACATATAAAAAATTTCCTGAGATACTCAAGAGAGCCAAGAAAAAAGGGACGATTAATGAAGTCCATAAAGTTTACCATCTTGAAGAGTTGATTGAACTGCCGCTACCGATCAAAAAAGGTAAAGGCCAACCTGTGCGTGCACACTGGTTTAAGACGGTGGCTTGGTTGTTCAAGGCAAGATATCTAAGCGACTAAAAATAGCAGAAAGAGCGGAGAGGATGAAAAGACCCTTTTTTGCTATTTTTGCCCTGGCAATGCCTTTTTGACGTAAAAACAGCCGTTTATAAGGCATAAAGCCTAAAAAAGGCCCCAAATTTGCGTTTTAAGACATTTTCTCAAAAAGCTGCTCCGAATATATCTGTCTGTCCATTTTATACCCTATTTTGTAGGCATCCCCATTAAAAAGGGCTTATTCTATAGCCCTCCATGAAATCGGGGGACCCCAAAGTTTTGGAGTAGCGAAACTTGTTTCGC
>Ga0114930_10004237_pt1 | contig 12196 bp, 12 predicted proteins | sample AnhtaG_FD_87300 | JGI IMG/M metagenome (GOLD analysis project Ga0114930, IMG submission 87300) | Deep subsurface microbial communities from Anholt, Denmark to uncover new lineages of life (NeLLi) - Anholt_01485 metaG | ecosystem: Environmental > Aquatic > Marine > Oceanic > Sediment | place... | reverse complement strand
TTTTTTTCTAAAATTAACAAAAACAAAACAAAACTTATTCAACATGAAATAGCAATAAGTGGTTTTATATCTGCTCTATTAAGTTTTTCTAAAGAAATAATTAGTCATGGACCAGAAACAAAGTTTAAACAGATAAATTTAGGAAATCAAAATTTCTACTTGAATTTAAGAAATAATGCAATTTTTGCCTATTTAGTTGAAAAACAGCGAATAACAGAAACGTTTAAGAGATATATGCATCTTGTATCTGATGAATTCATATATAGGTTTAAGGAGAGAATAAATCCAAAAAAATTTAATGGTGAACTTACCCCTTTTAGAAAATTTGAAAGTGTGGTTGATCAATACTTTATAATATAAAACTTCAAGTTATTAATAAAACAGATTAACTGTGATTTTAAAATGGCGAATAAGATAACATTGATTGGAAGAGCTGGTGTAGGTAAAACAAGTATACTTAAAGTATTATTTGAAGGAGAAAATTCTAAAGATCTTATGATTAATTCGCCTGAGCCTACGCGTGGTATAATACCTAAGGTATATTCATGGATGGATGTAGAATTAAGTATTTTTGACACTTCTGGACAAGAATTATCGTTTCTATTAGAGGATGAGAATGAACAGATGTTAGCCTTTGATAAAGCTGCTATTGTTATCTACATCTTAGATTATCCAAATTGGATGGATCAATCTCAAGATATTGTTAATGAAATAAACAAGGTATTCAAAATTTTAAAACTTAAAAATATTGAAAATAATCTTGTATTAGTCTTTCATAAAATTGATTTGATAAAACAGAAAGATAGTGTTAATTACCAGTTAATGAAAAGTGGAATTAAAGAACGATTAATTCTCCCAAAAAATATACCACTCTACCTTACAAGTATATCTCCAGAATTAAATTTCACAACATATAACGCTTTTTCTGAAATATTGAGTAGTTTATCACAGGACTCTAAAAGTTTAAAGTTAATTGTTGATGAAAAGATCAAGTATCTCTCCAATTCGATTTGTTTTGTTACTAATAAAGAGAATTTCATTATAGTTCAGTCTATGACACAAGATTTCGATACAGATTTAATTTATAAATTATATATTTTAGTTTCTTATTATATAAAATCTATTTCTACAAATAGTGATATTGAAAATGTCATTCATTCAATTGATTCAACAAATCGTAGTTTAAGCTTAATTGTTGGTAATCTTGAAAATTTAAATCCAGATCTTAAAAACTTAGTTTTGATTTCAGACAATAAAAACAAAGATGATTTATTCAAGGTAAAGGAAAAAATAAAGTTAGAGATTGAAAAATATTATGATTCTGCTGATAATAAATAACAATAAGAAATAATAACTTAAACTAATTATATTTTCTAAGATATTTTCTATTCTAATTTCGAAAATTTTTAAGGAGTATAAGTATGATAATTTCTATTAAGATCCTTCATTTAAGTGTAAATATGTGTAAAAGATCCTACAGTTTTATTTACATCCATAGAAAAATAACTCTGCTTGAATAAAGAAGCAAAAAATGTTCTGTCCTTTGGATTAAATTATTTGTAACTAAATTTCTTCTATTCAATTTTAGATTGTAATGTAACAGAAATGATTGATTATAAAATAAGTTTAAATAAGTTATTTACTTATGTATGTAATAATAAAGGTTGAGTTAATATGAAATGGATGCCTAAATGGATTGGAGAGATATATTCTAAATTGTGGACCAAATTTAAGGAAAATACTTTCTATTATGACGATGCAGAAAAATTATTCGGTAAGCTTACTCCAAACTATTTAAGCGAAATAAAAAGATCTCAAGCCTTATTTATATTTGAAAGAAAGGGAAGAAAAAGAGTTTATCGACTTGTTCCACCAAATTTATTTACTTATTCTTTAGCGATGAAGATAAATATAGGGTGGTTAAAACAAAGTACCTATGCAAATTTAATTTTAAAGATTTTTTTTACTTTAAAAGAAAGTTTTGGTCAAGATTTAATTTCATTTGGTGTTTATGGCTCAGTAGCTAGAAATACAGCGAAGAAAGAAAGTGATTTAGATATCTTTCTAATATTTCAAGAAATATCCGGTAATATTAGTGAAAGATTAGATTTATTATTAGAATTTGAAAAAACGAAATTTATACAAGACGAGTTAAAATTTTTATATAAATATAAATTTTACCCTAGAATTAGCTTTTATCCGTGTAAAAAGTCAGAATTGGGAATGAATTTCTTTACAATTGACATTACGTTTGATATGAAAATATTATGGGATTTAAATGTATTAAAAAAGTTCTTAATAGACATAAATAAAAGAATCAAAGAACAAGGCATCACAAGAAAATACTTAGATAAAGAAAGATATTATTTAGATTTAAACCTTAAATTTGGAGAGATTTTTGAGTTTTGAATACTAAGGAATTAGCTATGGGTTATTTAAATGAGGCTAAACTTAGATTAAAAGCTGTTAAGAGCGAAGTAAATGAAAAAGCCTTTGCTTTTTCAGTTCGATTATCTCAAGAAGCTGTTGAATTATCTTTAAAGGCAGCTTTAAGGCTTTTAGGAATAGATTTCCCAAAATGGCATGATGTTGGTTATATATTTTTAAAGGAAATAGATAGATTTCCTGACTTTTTTCAAAATATTATACCAAAAATTGCGTCTATATCAAAATCCCTATCTAGTAAAAGAGAGTTAGCTATGTATGGAGATCATAAAAATAATAAACCCCCTTCAAGCTTGTTTAATGAGAAGAATGCTAAAGATGCCCTAAGAGATGCTGAATATTGTTTTAAAAAAGTTGAAAATTTATGCGAACAGATCTTAAAAGAAAATGAAAATAAGAAATAATTATAGAAATTTAAACAAAATCCCAATATTTTATCAAAATTATATATTTAGTTTTATTAATAGATTAAAAGAAAATTTTAGTGAGAAACTTTTATCAGTAATATTATTTGGTTCTGTTTCAAGGAGAAAATTGTTAAAAAGCAGCGACTTTGACTTATTATTAATTTTTTCAAATGAAATTACGAATACATTTCTATTGGATAAAAAAATAGCCGATTTAACAATTGAATTCTATAAAAATAATGAACTTAAAAATGAAAAAGGGATTAAAGTTTACCCTGCAATTCAAACAATTGTTTTATCTTTGATGGAACTTGACATCTTTAGAACGTTATTTTATGATATTGCCACAGATGAGATAATTATATTTGATAAAGACGATCCAGGTCTAAAATTTGTCAAAAAAATTAAGAATAGAATAAAAGAAAAAGAATTAAAACGGGTTTATCTCGGTGACAATGATTTTTATTGGAAACGTAAAAAAATACGATTTGAAGAAATAGTAGAACTATGAACAATTTAGAAATGTCACAAAAGGCTATAAAGAGAGCTGAACGATGGAATCAAGGCACTATTCAAGGATCTGAAGAAGGAAGATGGGATTATGTAATATATTCTTATGAGTTGGCTGTCATTTAAGTATAAATCTGAGTAAAAGTTTCTACAGTCTTATTTATATCCATAGATAAATAATTCTGTTTAAACAAAGTAGCAAAGAAAGCTCTATCTATAGGGTCAAAATATTTATAACCAAATTTTTTCCATTCCATATTTGATTGTAATGGAGCAAAAATTGAAATTTGGTCTTTTATTAAATTCATCAGTAATATGTTTCTTTCTTGTTTATTTTTATTTGATACGATTGTTAACAATACATCATCGTTAAACACTGCCCAAGTATCTTTAAATTGCAAACAAAATTTTTTAATATCAATATGATTGTCGATGATTAATTTAGCTAAAGAATTTATCATAATTTGAAAGGTACTTTCATTATTTAGTTTATAATTGGGATTAGAAACTGTTATACTCGGTGGACTCTTTAATTCTTTTTGATTTTGAGGAGCACTATATTCCGGTAAAACTTTTAACTGATTTAATCCAAGGATATTTTTTACATCCTGTATGGTTCCACCAGTATCAAAAAATTGTTTATTAATAATATATTTCATCAATTTCTGAGAATGAACATCACCAAAATAGGGATAATCTGAAGCATAGAGGAGGTATTCAGACCAATCTCGATTATCTACACTCTTTTTGTTATTAGATTGGAACCATCTTCGAAAACTTTCAAAAAAGTTCCCCGCACCCGTACCGTGCAACATTGAAAGATCACCATAAGTGTTTGGCTTAACTATTGCATTGTAAACGTCATAATCATCAATATTCCCTTGAGCAAAGTGAGCAATAATTATTTTAAGATGGGGTAGTAAATCAGGGTATTTAGACTTTAATACATTTCTAGTTGATTCAATTAATTGAGCAATTTTTAATATTGAACCTCTTCCCCGTGTATCAAAAATTACAGGCATAGAAAATGAAGCTGCTTCTATAAGGACTTGAATAGCCTTTTCTGAGCTAATTTTATCAATCCATCCTTCAGAGCGTGGATGTAGCTTTAATCCGCGAAGCCCTAATACCTCTCTAGCGTACCTTACTTCATTGACAGCTTTTTCTCCTTCCATCGGATCACAGCGGCCATAGCCGATAAGTTTCATAGAAAAAGGAAATCTAGTCGTAAAACGTGAAACATTGATATTACTTGCTCGGTATAACGCTTCTGGATGCTTATCACGAAACACATCTTGAAAAGGAAAGCATACTCCTTGATCTATCATTGAATAAAATTTTGATTTCTCTTTCAAATCAGAATGCTTTTTTCCAAGCTTTTCTAAAGCAATATATAATCTATCCGTAAAAGGATAAGGTGTAAAAGACCATGAGATTTTAGTACTTTTTCCATCCATGAAAGTAGTGAAAGATTGTTCACCAGTTTTTTCCCAATCTGCTTTAATCCTCCCTTGGACATTCCCCCAAAAATCAAAGGTTCCGGCGCCTGGAGCCAAAGGATTCATCATTGCAGCACCATCCACATCTTGCCCTAGATGCGAATGAGCATCAATTACAAGTAAATGTTCTACTCGCTTTTTTCCATCTTGCTCTAAAGTACATGTTAACATTTTCTTATTTCAATTCTTTTAGATTTTTTTATATATTTTATTTCCTCATTCATTTTAGCATTTAACTAATTAACTTATATTTAATTTTAAAAAAAATCTCAAAACTTTTATTAAAAATCCATTACCATTCGATTTCTTCCCCAAAACTTTTTATCGGCCAGACCCAATAATGTCTTTCTTTTTTAACGCCTCTTTTTTTCAATTCTTTAAATAAAGTATCTTTTTGTTTTTTTATCAATCCTACTGGGTCATACAAGATTCTCCCCTCATCCAAAGCATATAAGATTATATCGGTTTTGATTTTGACTAAATTTATAAATTCTCCTTCTGTCATCCAGAGTGAATCTACTCCTGAAGGTGCTAACTCCATTAATTTAAGTTTTACTTCACTTCTTTTTTTATGATGTATAGGGAGTTCATTGTCTCTAAAAATTATAATTAAATCAATATCGCTTTTCTTTTCTATTGAATAAGTTGTATCTCCTCTCGCTAATGAACCAAATAAAATTAGACCTATTACTTTTTTATTTATTTGAAATAAAAGATTTAAGTATTTTTCTATTTTTTTTAAGAAATACTCGTTTTTTATAAATTTCAGATTTATATCCATTGTTTTAATTCTCCCGATAATAATTCTAATTGTTTAAAATCTTTAAATTCTTTTTCTGTTATATTCAAGCTCTCCCTAAGAAGTTTTAAATAACAATTAACAATTTTTTGAAGATTGATGATGAAATTTGTAATATCTTTAAAAGATTGATATATTTCTTCAGCGATAATTAATTTATTATCCTTAATTGTCCCATATCTAGTTTGAACTCCTTCATTTTCAAAAAATTTTGAATATTTTGAAATTTTCTCAAGTAACTTTTTTGTTTCTAGATCAATAATCAAAGAAGACTTGCTAGTAAGTACTTCTTCTAATATATCCGTTGGAGTATGAGTTTTTTCTGCTTTCAAACCCATAAAACTTAATATTGCTTTATTTAATTTTTCTACAGCAAATTGACTTCTAAAAGCTACGAGAGAATAATATTCATTTTGAAGGCTATTTATAACTATTTTTATATCACTAATTGCTGAGATGATCCAACTTTTTCCTTGAGTAAAATTAGTATTCATATTTCAAGATTTATAATTTCGATTACTCTAATAGTTGAAAATAGTTCTTATCTTAAATTTTTATATGTTATAAATAAATCAAAAACTTTAACTTTTAGAAGGGTTAAAATCTATAAATAATGAAGATTAATCTCTCATTTCTTTTGGAAGGGTTAAAACACCAGTAAGTGGATTATTTAGAGGATCCTGGCAATATTGAATTGTAAAATATATTAAATCATATAATATACTTGGATCCTCCCCATTTTCTAATTTGTATTGATATAAGCTTAACTGGTATTCTGCCTCTGTTATTGGTGGCTCCGCATAAGAAACACTACCAAAAACTGATTGCAATTCTATCCATATAGTGCTAAAGATGATCTTGATAAAATTCCTGATTTGAATGATTATTTTTAAGATTTAATTCTTTTTTTATTGTTTCTTTAACCCTTTAGTTTCTTTTTTTAACATTAAACTTAATTCAGTTATGTTTTCCTGTCTGAGCCAGAGTAGATGCTCGTCTAGTTTCATATTCCTGAAGGCACCAGTATCTTCTTCGACAATAAACTTATCTATAAGAATTTTAATTCTATTTCTTGTATAGTCTTGAAATATATATTTATGTTTCATTAACATTGGAAGAATAAAAGAAAAAATTTGCTCACTTCTTTCTTTAAGCTCTTTTAATAAAAGATCAAGTTCTTCAGTATTCAGATATTCTAAATAGTTTTCTTCTATCAAATAAATTACTACTCTTGGAATCCCCGTTAAGAATCTACGACCTATTTCCTCTTTGAATACCCTAAGAGCAACATGATCTTTTAATTCACATAATCTTTTTAACAAAGGAAACGCCAGACTCATATGAATTATTTTAGTATTATAATTATTCTCATACCAGGTTTGAAGATTTGAACAATGCCCCCAAAACTCGGTTTCAGGGGGAATTTCTATTTTTTTTAAATCGGAATACTCTTGGGACTTATCTAATCTTTCCGATGCTTCATCAATCGACTCGAATTCCTCAAGAGATTGAATTTCATCTATTCGTATGTTTAGTAATAAATACTTACATTGGCGAAAACGCTCCCCTCCAACATATATTATGGTATCCTCGTCTTCCAACCGTAAAGATAAATAATCATTAACCTGAAATTCTTGCATGTTTTTTAATTAATTAATATTTGTTATGAAAAATATGTATATCCGTTTATTTAAATAATGACTCATAGACAAATATTTGAAATTCCGTACTTAAGTTCCCTTTGTTGTGAACTAATCTCTCATTTCCTTAGGCAAAGTCAGAGTTCCTGTGAGCGGGTTATTCAGGGGGTCTTGACAGTATTGGATTGTAAAATAGATGAGGTCGTAGAGAATGGATGGGTCTTCTCCGTTATCCAGCTTGTATTTGTAAAGGCTTAATTGGTACTCTGCTTCGGTTATAGGGGGCTTTGCGTAATTTACGCTTCCGAACACTGACTGGAGTATTGGTTTCAAAAAGGGGCTGTAAAGGAAGCCTAACTCTTTAAGTTCATCCTTTATGTAGAAGAACATACGCTGGACAGCTTGAGTCATGTAACGTACTGGTTGGTCTTCCGGCCCTAAATACTGTTCAGCGAACTTTGGATCATATTTCGCAAGCTGTTCACGAGTAAGGTTTATTGGTTTAAACAGAGATATTAGACCTCTCTCGATAGCACCTGCACGGTTAAAGGTTATTGTTTCTGAACCCGCATCAGGCACCCATACACCCTTTTGGAGTAGTTTTCGCGCTTTATAAAGCAAAGCTTGTAAGACTAATCCTAAACCAATTCGTCTGCAAATTGAGATTTGAGCGTCACAGATTCGGCATTCGATCGTATTCCAATCTGTAAAACAAAACAGGTCTTGGAAGCGCCCATCTTCTAAGCTTGCCTTCTGCACGACTTGGAGCAAATAGTTTTGTGAATTTTCGGTGGTATCTGTTAAGTATGGGATATAGTGTTTGGGATCATTACTGCTTAACATAGTAGTATTATTCTTCAATCGGAGAGAGCGAATACAATTAGGTGCAGCGATCCTCCCTCCTATTACCTTAACCTCATCTGTGGGTTTATTGTTCATTATAGGGGAATTACATGACAAAGCAATTATTTGCGGAATAAAATTCCGAATCATGCTATATCCTTGAGCTTTTTCCGTCTCTGAGTCAAAGCTGCCAAAATGGTGGTGGTCAGCTTGGGTTAGTCCTCTCATGTAAATTTTACTAGCGGGATTTATAGCAGAAGCAATTATATGTAAATCTCTTGGTAATGTAGCTTTCGCTAATAAGAATAAAGTACTTGCCCAATATGCTAGTTCTTCAACATAAACACAGGGGGGTGTTACGAGCTCTAATATATAGGTAATTGCTGTTACATTTCCATCTCTAGCAAAAGTATCAATATCAACAGAAGTATCCCCCAAAGCATATCGTATATCCATAGCATACCCCTTTTCAAGATCATCACGCCCCCAAGGTCTTGCTAAGACTTTTTGTCTAATATAATCTGGTACTGGAAGAAAATCACTTCTGCTGTCATAGAGAATTTCATCCATAATTTTAATAGCATCTTTGACAATTTCTTTCATCCGAAAAACCATTTCATCTCCAGGTGGATAATTTCCATTGTCATCTGCTATGATTAATTCCATTTCTATACCATGTGTGTAGGGTAGTGGCGTCCAATGCTCGATATCAGCTAACATTTCAGCCCAAGGTCTCTCAGGTATATGTACCTCTTTATAATCCGTTCCCAGAAACAATTTATCCGCACTTCTATCAATTGATTGACCTAATACCACACCTATAGGCGCTCCTGCTTTTGCTTTTCCTTTTCCTTTTTGAGTTATTAATTGAGAAAAAGTTTCTCTTTCTTTTTTTGGTTTTTTCTTTTTTTTTTCTTTCTTTTTCTTATCTTTCGCCATTAAGGCTTTACCCCTGTTTTTCCACTTTTATATTATCTAAATAATAAATTGTCATTATATAATTTTGGTTGATTACTAATTTTTTAGAATAAAGATTGGATAAATGCAATAAATGCGTTATAATCGTTTATGAATTCATATGATAAAATTAAGTTAAAAATCTCACATTTATTTGGTGGAATAATACTCTTTAGGTTGTCATAAATCTTGCCGCCTTTAAACGTCGAATCATCAATAATTAAATTAACTGTATCTCCAAGTTTTTCTATTTTAGATTTTAAATTATTATTTAATTGGGATTCGGATGACAAAATAACAGTTGGTTTTCCTAAATAGGGAATAAAGTCTAAATTAAATATAAGTAGCTGGCTCGGTACATTCGCAAAGTTATTAAAAAATTGGTTTAATGTCCTCTGAAGAACTGTTAACTCATTATCCTGGAAATTATTGACAGAAGGGAATATGTAATATGCAATTGATTTTTTCAGATTAAATTTTAAGTCATTATATACACGATCGATAAATGGAAAAATGCTAAAATTAAAACTAAAAAGAGATAGAAAGACTAATTTAAAATTGAAATCTCCTGAAAGAATATTATTACTCACATTTCCACCAATACTGCTAAAACTTTTAATTTCATTATTTATATTTGAAATATAAGTATTAAGTAGAAAATATTGAGAAAATATTAATTCGGAATCTATTTTTGTTCTTATCTCATCCACAAGTTCATAAATTATGTCAAATAAATCTTTTGCTATTCTTTCCTTAAGCGTTATTTTACTTATTCCTTCAATAATAGTATTGGCTGCTCCAGGGCTTTCAATTTCGGCTATTCCATTTATTGCATCCTTAAGAGAATCATAAATAAGCTTTTGGTCTTTTTTATCTTCACTATTGATTTCGGGTGATTTAAAGAGGGCCTCAATGATCCTTTTAAGAACGGTAAGCAATTCAGATGATTTATTGTTATTATATAACTCTTGTGCGATGTTGAATAATAGTTTAATTTTTTCAGATAAGTTAGTAATATTTTCAGTCAAATTGGAGGCTTGAATTGGGTTAACAGGTATTTGATCAAAAACTACTAATTTTAATAGATTTTGTTGTAGATTTAAATCATTCAAGTTTTTAATGATCTGAAGTGCTTCGCTTAGATTTTCTATTGCATGAGTTCTTATTAAATTAATATAAAATTTGAGCTGTTCATTTGGATCTGATAATTCTAAAGCTAAACTTAAAGATAGCTGTAAATTTTTATTCGAAAGATATCCTTTAGCCAATTGTCTTATAGTTTTATCAATAACCTCAATTGTAACCTTTGTAAATGCTTCTGTACTGGTTGAATCTAAGGATAATGTTGATTTATAATTATTTCTCATTGTTTCCAATTGTTCTTCGATTTTCTGCAATTCGGTTAATGTCATAGTTAGGAAGAACTCTTTTGGATTCATCGTATCAATCTTTTCTGCACCTTTAAACTTATAGTTATCGAAAATCTTATGAAATTTACTTTTTGGTGCTATTTCTCTAACTTTCTGTACTTTAACTGTATATTCTACAATTCTTAGCCAATACACATTTATGGTTAATTTTCCGAAACCACCTGCGGTTGGATTTAACCTTATATCGATATTTTTGGTTTCCTTTGGGGCAAATTCAATTTGATCTTTTAATTCTGCTGATTTTAAGTTAATATCTAAATTTTCTCCTTCAAAAACAAATTTAAAATTTTCTAATTTATCTGAATTGTTAATTACTTGAAGTGAAACATCATTATCCATATCAGGAATTAACAGATTCTGTGGAAATTTTGTGATATTTAAGGAGATAATGGTGGCTGAATTTGACATATTTTAAACAAAAAAATAAAGTCTCTTTTTAATTATGAATGATCTTTATGATATTTATTTTTAGGTTTAATCTCATATAAAAAGGATTAAGAGTAAAATAAGCTAGTACTAATTTATTTTCCCATTCGCCTACTTCTTTTTGTATAATCAAATAAGTCCTGAATTACCATCTCTTTATTATAATCAGGCCATAAGTCGTTTCTAAATTTGAACTCAGCGTAAGAAGAGTCCCAAAGTAAAAACCCAGAAATCCTAGCCCCATCGTCCATTCCTGTTCTTATAATATAATCCAATGCAGGAAAATTCCTTGTATATAAATAATCTTTTATCAATTTAGCATCGATTTTTTCTGGTTTTACTCCATCATTGATTATTTTCTTAACAGCATCTACAATTTCCTCGTGACCATCATACATTATACAGAGATTTATAAAATTTTTGTCGTGACCTTTAGTAAAATCTATCAATTGCTGGATTTTCTCCTTAGCTTTAGGAGGAAGCAAGGATAACCTGCCTACGACATCAAATCTCACTTTTTCATCTTTTACAATTGATTCATTTACTACTGTATCTACTGCTTTAATCATTATTTTATAGATATATTCAAGCTCTTCAGTACTTCTCTTTCGTAAATTTTCAAGGGATAAGATATATAAACTTAGATAATGGATTCCTGCTTCAAAGAAATCAAACAATCTTTTTTTAAGGTTTTCATATCCAACTAAATGGCCAAAATTAATATCAAGATTTCTATTTTTAGCCCATCGACGATTTCCATCGATTATTAAACCAACATGTTGGGGTAGCTTATCATTAGCTGTTTCCTTTAATTCTTCTAGAGTAGATACCATCTAAACAATTTGAAAAGGTTAATTGATATTAATAATATCATTAAGGGTATTAAATTTATCTAAATGGTTTTACATATCATTATTTCTAATGCTAAGCCTTCTCTACATTTAAAACAAAATTCCTGTCAATATTTATGTTGGAGGAATGATATCTAACATTGCTGATTATGATGATGATGTATTTTTAGTGAAAAATCCAAAACCGACGACCAAAGATGCTATTGCTGGATATGAAATATTGCTGATCTTTATTTTAATAGGCTCTTTCGTTACGACTATAATACTTAAAGATTGTTTTAGGAAGAAAATATCAAATCATTTCCTATGATTTTTGTCGTTTACATAAGTTTTAACACTTTTAAGAGTTTGAATTGTTGAAAATATGTTTCAATGGTCAACGTTTAAAT
>Ga0114930_10004235_pt1 | contig 12199 bp, 5 predicted proteins | sample AnhtaG_FD_87300 | JGI IMG/M metagenome (GOLD analysis project Ga0114930, IMG submission 87300) | Deep subsurface microbial communities from Anholt, Denmark to uncover new lineages of life (NeLLi) - Anholt_01485 metaG | ecosystem: Environmental > Aquatic > Marine > Oceanic > Sediment | place... | reverse complement strand
GGGTCGCGGCCGAAATACGCGAAGCGGCGCCGCCCGCGGAACCATCATTGACAAATTGCCGTTCTTAGTGCTCGCGGTGGCGGCGGGTTGGCGGGCCATCATCGCTCAAAAAGAGGGTGGTGCGCTTTACGGTCTCGCCCAGCACGACATATGGGCCCGACTAGCCCAGGCTAGCTACGGGCTGGTGTTCTACCTGTGGAAGACGCTCTGGCCGACGAACCTCGGTCCGCTTTATGAGATCCCGCCGCGGGGGGCTCTGTTCGGGCCGATGCTGTGGATAAGCCTTGCGGCTCTTGCGGTCATCGGGCTTACGGCCGCGCGCGCAAGACGCCGCCTTCCGGCCATCCCGGCTGCCCTGGCAGTCTACGTCGTAGTGCTGTTTCCGGTGCTCGGCTTTGCACAAAGCGGCCCGCAGCTTGTGGCCGACCGATATAGCTACCTCTCTTGTATGGGGTTGGCGGTACTCGCCGGGGCGGGTCTGCTGCGGCTGCTTCAGGCGGAGGCCTGGAGTCGCAATCGCAACCGCCGTGCGATGGTCGCTTTGCTGTCAATCTTCTTGGTGACATCACTTGCCTGGGCGACGTTTTTCCACCAAGCAAATATATGGCTCTCTGCTCAAACGCTCTGGGCTCACGGCGTGCGGGTAAGTCCCAATAGCGCTGTCGCCCACACCAACTATGCCGATGCCCTTGTTCGTACGGACGTGCTCTTCACGGATGCCGCTCGTCATTACCAACGCGCTTTGGAGCTAAATCCATTTGACCCCGTGGCACTGCATCACCTGGCGGATCTCTTCAGGCGAGTCGGAGAGATAGACGATGCGATCCGTTACTATCTACGTACCTTGCAGGTCGACCCGAATCGCACGGAGGCGTGTTTCTCGCTGGCCCGACTGCTCGCTAACACCGGCCAGCCCCAACGGGCCGTTGAGGTGCTCCGTGACGGCGCAACCCGACATCCCGAGGCTCTCGGCCTGATCGACTACCTGGCACAGTTGCTTTCCACTCATCCGGACGAAAACGTCCGCAACGGTGAGGAGGCGGTGAAGCGGGCCACGCATCTCAGCCGGGCGCATAGTAATGCCAATCCTCGGTCACTCATGACCCTGGCCACCGCCTATGCCGAGGCCGGGCGGTTCGACGAGGCCGTCGACACAGCCCAGCGAGCCCTGGAGCTGGCGAAACATAACCGTGACGAGCGCCTGTCATCCGAGCTTCTACGCCGCCTGACACTGTTTCGCCAGGGCAGGCCTTACCACTTCACTGAGTAACATCCTTTGACTCAGACTGACCCATCTCTCGCTCCCGAGCCGCAGACTTGAAGTCTGCGCGGACTGCCGATTGTTGTTGAGGCTGACTCAGGGAACGCAACGCCGCGCGGGCTTTGAGCCCGTGGCTCAGGTAGTAGCAGGACTTTCGCTGGTGCGAGAATCCTTTCTCGCATCATACCATCTATTGCCAAGTGGACCGAGAAGGGATACTCGGTCCAGCGAGCGCCGTCCCTTGTGGGCGGCGCCGCGACGATTCGTTCGTCACCCACAAGGGGTAACGCTACACAAAATCGCAGTCTGCGCTAGTGTTTTGGCAGGGTGTCGATGAGTTGGTCGATTTCGCGTTCGTTGTTGTAGCAGTGGGGGCTGGCCCGGAGGCGGCCGCAGCGCACCGCAATCACGATGCGGTGTTCCGTTTGCAGATGCCGTTGGATCTGGTCGTGGTCGTGGACGTCGGAGAAAAAAGCAAGGATGCCACTGGCTTCGCTGGGAGCACGTGAGCTGAGGATGCGGTAGCCCTTGTCGCGGAGTCCCTCGGTGAGGCGGTCGGTCAAGTGGATCAGCCGCTTGGCGACGTTCTCGATGCCGATCTCCAGCAAGAGTTCGACCGCGGCCCCGAGGCCGTAAATACCCGCCAGATTATAGCTACCGCTGTCGTATCGCCTGGCGGAATCAGCAAATTCAAACTGATATTTCCCGAAGTTGAACGGGTCTTTCATCGACAGCCAGCCGACGGTCGTTGGCCGCAGGTGACCCTGGAGCTCTTTGCGGACGTAGAAGATGCCTGCACCTTCCGGGGCGCAAAGCCATTTGTGCCCGTCGGCGGCCAGGAAGTCGATGTTCATGGCCTGGACATCGATGGGAAACACACCCAGCGACTGAATGGCGTCGACGCAAAGCAGCACGCCCTTGCTCTGGCAGTACTCTCCAAGCGTTGCGAGGTCCGTACGGAATCCGCTGGCGTACTGAACGGAAGAGATGGCTACAACCCGTGTCCGGCTGTCGATCAATTCCGTCAGGCGTTCCAACGGCACTCGGCCATCTTCTTCCAGGGCCATGCGCACCTGCACGCCGCGGTCCCGCAAGGCCTGCCACGGATACACGTTGGCGGGAAACTCCACGTTACTGATCACTACGTTGTCACCACTTTGCCAGCTCAACCCGTTGGCCACCAGGCTGAGGCCTTCGCTGGTGTTCTTGGTAAAGGTGACCTCGTCGGGGTTGGCGTTCATCAGCATCGCCACTTGGGCGCGGACGCGCTGGGCGTGCTTATAGAAACCACCACGGAGATAAGAGTTTTCCTCGGAGTGGTTGAGGTAGTGGCGAACGGCCTCGGCCGCACGATGACTGAGCGGCGCAACCGCAGCGTGGTTTTGAAAGTTGTAGTTCCGAGTGATCGGAAACTCTTGTCGAACAGCATCCCAATCCATGATTCACCAATATATTATAGTCGGCGCGGACTACAAGCCGCTACGAGCGTTTCGAACCCCGGCTACATGCCGACGCAGCCTGCGATACCCATCGCTTCCGCAGGTGGGGCATAGACGTTGAACGGTCGAACGGCGCACGCCGTCGGCTCTTCCGCCAACCAGGCGTATTCACCAATGCCCCTAATTGATGTTAGCGGCTGAACCATGCACTTTCTAGAATTGTGCCGACAGCACTTCCTTTGCCGTGATTTCACTGGGGAAGAACCGCGTGGAAGGGGGTCGACACATGACCGGTGTCGATCCGATAATTCGCCATGTGAGGCTTGGGTCAGGATCGTCGCAGCCCATCGAGGCGTCTATGATGCGTGGCGCTCGAATCACCGGTTCCGGGGCGTCCGGCACAGTGTGCCGCCTGGAAACGGTGCGGTTTCGTCGTATGACCGTAAGCGATCAGGATATACTATCAAAGGATTCAGTGGGATCGACCGTTCCCGACTGCTTGGTCGATCCCGCGTTGGCAACGTCGTCATGAACCCGCAGATGCTTCTCAATAAACTTGTACCGACGCTTTACGAGGATGACTGCCTGCTCGCCGTGGTAAAACCCGCCGGCGTGGATGTGGGCGGTGGGCGGAGTCAATCGGCCACCGGCTTGTTGGACACGCTGGCTGAGGTGCGCGACCGCGGAGAGAAGCTGGAACCGGCCAGCAGGCTCAGTCGCTACGAATCCGGCGTGCTACTGGTCGGCAAAGAGCCCGGCATCGTAAGACACATCCGCGCCGAGCTTAGAACGACGCAGATCATGCACGAATACGTAGCCGTAGTGCTGGGATCGATGCGCGAGCCGAGCCTTACGATTGGCGGCGGTCGCGGGGCGTCACGTGGGAAGGGGAAACAACGGGTGCCGACCGCCAGGCGCCCGTCAGGGGTCAGCGCAGCGATTCCGAAGACTACGGTTAGCCTCATTCGACAGGGCGAGGGCCGTGCCCTGGTCCGTTGTCGGACAACAGCAAAGAACACCCATGTACTACGCGCCCAGCTTCGATCCGCACGGCTACGTCTGCTGGGTGACAGCCTTCACGATCCGTCAGCGTGGCGCAGGGGAGCTGAACTGACCTGTCTGCACCTGTCGCGCCTCGCCTTTCACCACCCAGCGTCAAAGTCGAAGGTTTCTCTGACGTCCAGGGCGCCGGAAGCGTTCAAGGCGGTCGTGGAGGGCCGGGGCGACTTTGAACGAGTGCTGCATGCGGCCCTGGTTCGTCGCCTGACGTGCATGGTCGAGCCCGATACGGACTCCTATCGCCTGTTGACCGGTGATACGGAGGGCATCAAAGGACTCATCGCGGAGAAGTACGGTCAAGTCGTCGTCATGCAGGTATTGGGGGAGCGGGATGGGCTTGTGGAATTGCTACGGTCGATCGCACAGTGGTATCGTGACATGTTGGAAGCAGATGCGGTGTACGTCAAACGCTTTGTGAAGGATCGTCCGGCCATCGAGGAGGAGACCGCCGAGACGCTGCGTTCGCCGAAGCCGCTGGTTGGCAGACCTGTACCGGAGCAGATTGCGATAAGGGAAGGCGGCCTGAAGTTTGCCATCAGACCGTACGACGGCTTCGCGGTCGGACTGTTTCTCGATCACCGCGATAATCGAAGCCGGGTTCGCTCACTGGCTGAGGGCAAAGATGTGCTGAACCTGTTCGCCTACACGTGTGGGTTTTCGGTAGTGGCTGCCGCCGGTGGAGCTTCCAGCACCGTCAGCGTCGATATCTCGCCCGGACATTTGGAATGGGGTCGGACCAACTTCAAGCTGAACGGTCTGGATTTGGCGAAACACCTGTTCATCCGTTCAGGTACGGTCGAATATCTCAAGCGAGCTAAGCGGCAAGATGAATCGTTCGATCTGATCATATTGGACCCGCCGACCTTTGCCCATGGCCGTAAGCGTAAGCAGGATTTCTCGATTGCGAGGGACCTTACCGACCTTATCGCTGCATCGGCGGAGTTGCTCAGGCCGGGCGGCGTGATGATGGTCTCAACGAGTTACCGGCGGATCTCGCTGCGCGACCTGCGCGAGCGGCTCAAACGCGGCGCCGGCCGACGGAAAGTGAAGGTGATCGAAACCCCGCCGCTTCCGATCGACTTCAGTAGCGATCCTGATCATGCAAAAACGATCTTCGCACGATTCGAATGACCAGCCCCATCCATGCTGAGAGTTGCACGCGCAAGGGGGATCATCGAACAGCGCTTTTGGCGTTGACACCGAATTAGCGTGATCTCTTCCCGAGGTTTGAGATCTTCTCGCTCAGAATTCCGATATAATACGGCAGTCATGAAACTCGTGCGCGGAATCAGAAAACGGAAGTGGGGGCTTCTGGTCGGGGGTGCGATCACGGTTGCCGGCTGCGCGGCATTTGCCGCTGGCCTGCTGGAACGGCTCGACGACTATGAGCTCGATCTGCACTTCCAGCATTTGGGGACCATTGACGCCGATGAGCGCATCGTCCTGATCGACATCAACGACCACGCCCTCTACACGGTGGGTGACTGGCCGTGGCCACGGAGGCGCTACGCTCAGATCGTTCAAACCCTCAACGAGTTAGGCGCCGAGGCCATTGTCTTGGACCTGGTCCTGTCAGAGCCGGGCAACCCGCGTCCGGAACACGCGGGCCTTGGGCCGCACTACGACATCGATTCAGAACTGGCTGAGCTGGGCGACCCATCCGAGGACCCGATCATCTACGACGATGATGAGCTCCGTGACGCGATCGCCGATGCGGGGAATGTATATCTGGCGATGTTCTTCCGGTTGAGCCCGCCCAGCGTCGATCCGGAAGTAGTGCTCGGAAGCGCGCTCGACCTACTGCGGGGCGAGCCGGACATCAGCCCGGAACGCTTCAACTCCGCACTTCATGCTGTGTTTCCGGCTATAGGCAATACCTTCGTCGACAAAGGGTTTTATCACCGGGTCAGGATCATCGCACTGCTGCGGGACGATTTCGCCCTCGATGCGCCATCTCTGGCACGCAAGCTCGGCGATCGCGAGTCGGTCAATCTCCGCAAGATTGAGGAACAATTGCCGTCGGCGAAACGCCTCGTAGCCCGACGAGCAGCCGGGCGTTTCTTTCAAGAGCATCCGGACGGCAGTTGGCCTGCGTTCTTTGAGTCGGTGTTACCCGAAGCCCCCTTCGACATGCAGAACCCAGACCGGAATGATCTCATCTTGGCCTATCGGTGGCAGGATGCCTTCCGAGCAGTCGCCAAGTCGAGTCCGCCGGTTGCCCAGGGGCTTGAAGGCCGCATCCCGCACGCATACGACCTTACTCTGCCGGTCGAGAAGTTTGCCAAGACGGCTAAGGGCATCGGGTTCGTGTCGTTCGAGCGGGAAAGAGGTAGAGGAGTTGTCCGGGAGATTCCGCTGATCGCCGACGCGAACGGCGTGCTGGTACTCCAACTCGGCCTGCTCGTAGCGTTGGACACACTCGGGATAGACCGCTCGTCGATAACGTATGAACGAGGTCACCTGAATATCGGGACAGGACCGGAGACACGCCGTCTGCCATTGGTGCGGGACGGCCTCACGCTTTTGAACTGGCACGTCCCGCTACTGTCCCGCAGTTGGGTGGACAGCTTCAGCCACATACCGGCAACGCGCGTCCTGGAGATCGCATTGAATGCTGAAGCGATGGCCCACAATGAAAGGCTTTTGGGGCTCGCAATGGCCGAGCTGGTCAGACTGCGGCACGCCGATACTCTCGTTGTCTATAGCGACTACGTTCGGCTGGTCAACAGGCGTGTTGCGCTGCGCGAACAGGCCACGGCCGCCTCTGATCCGGAGGCCGGCACGCCCAGTAACGAGGAGCTTGCGGACCTCGAGGCCAGGATCAAGCGTATCGAGGACGAAGCGGCCATATGGTTACGGCGTGCTTACAGATTGTGGGAGAACGAAGAGCCGCTGAACGACAAGGAGCGTCTCCAGCGCGACGGAATTCGTGACCTGTACGCCAAGTTCGGTGAGCGACAACTCGCCGACTGGTTGGAGAATCTTAATGACAAGGTTACGGCACGCACGCACACGTTACTCGAAGAGCTGAGACCGCAGATTGAAGGTAAGACGTGTCTGGTGGGGTACACGGCATCCGGGGTTGCCGATCTGGTCACGTCACCGGTATACAGCAGCATGCCCGGCGTGATGGCCCACGCCAACATCCTGAACATGATCCTTCAAGACCGCCCGGCTATACGGGCGCCCGGTTGGGTCAGCCTGCTCATCATATTGGCCGGTGGAATCACAATCACAGTCGTCACGTGTGGGCGCGGCCCCTTGTTCAGTCTGGCGTCGCTGATCGTGCTCGCGGCCGTGATTCTCGGTATCGGCGGTCTTGTATTCCGAATCTCGACGTATCACATTGCCTCAGCGGTGGCGGCGACCCAGGTGTGCGTCGTGTGGGCATGCGTGACGGCATATCGACAGTTCACAGAGGAACGTGTACGACGGCATTTTCAGCGAGCGCTTGCTCAATACACGTCGCCTGCGGTGGCCGCCCGCATCGCTGCAAGCGCCAGCCCCGCTGATCTTGCTCCGCAGCCGGCCCAGGTCACCTGCTTCTTCAGCGACCTGCACGGTTTCACGCGGTTGAGCGAACGGCTGGGTGCCGAACGCACCAGGCTGGTGCTGAATCCCTACCTTCGCACCATGAGCCGGGTGCTGGTCGAACACGGTGCGATCATTAACAAGTTTATGGGCGACGGAATCTTCGCCTTCTTCAACGCCCCGATCTGGCAGTGCTCCAACCACAGCGAAGCGGCCTGCGCCTGTGGCCTCGCCTCCCTGGCGGCGTTGCGTGACCTGAACCGGCAACAGATGAGCGCGGGTGACCATGAGCCGCTGGTGATGCGAATCGGAATCTCAACCGGCGAGGCGTTCGCAGGTGACTACGGCAGCGACACGAAGCTCGACTATACGTGCATCGGTGATACCGTGAATCTCGGTGCTCGTCTGGAGAAGGCCAACAAGACTTTCGGCACATCCGTGCTCGTGGACGACGCAACCCGGGAAGGTGCGGGGGATCGGTTCGCGTTTCGTTCGCTCGGCCGGATCGATGTGCCCGGCAAGACTGTCGCCGTCGAGGTACATGAGCTTGCAGGGTGGGCGAGCGGGGCAAGTAGATGAGGCCATCCCCCGACCGGGAATACACTTCCCTGTAAGGCAATCCTATTTTGTCATCTGGTGCCGCCCAGAGTGTCTCTTGCTGTACAACAGCAACAGTAACCCCAGGATCGCCAGCCCCCGGTGGATGAATGCCGGGATCGGTTCCGTGCCCGGGCGGGTAATGCCAGGTCTGGTTTGCAAACGCCGATTGCCCCACTGCCGAGCCGCGGGCTTCAGCCCGCGCAGCGCTGAGCAGCGCAGAAGACGTTCCCCCGGCACGCGGATCAATCGGCAGACTCAAACTAGGACTTGGTATAATCGGTCTGGCACGGATATGGGGCGATCAGCCTGACAAATTCTTGGATTTGTCCTCTGGCGCTCGAGCCTCGTAAGATGAAACCCCCTTGTAGGCTTGGGATTTTCCGCGATATCTGGTAGAATGAGGCGATGCAACCGCTTGGTGGGATGAGAAGTCCTTGGCGGGATTAGAAGTGGGCCCGGCGCCCGTCACCCAGGAGGAATGAGAGATGATGACGAGAAACATTCATTGGACTCTTGCCGCTGCCGTGACAGCATTCATCTTCTGCGCTGTGTCCGGGACGTCTTCTGCAGATCCACCCAGCTCGTTCGACTTGCGGGACGTCGCCGGTGAAGACTACGTGACCTCGGTTAAAAGCCAGAGTGGCGGCACTTGCTGGACTCACGGCGCCATGGCCGCCATGGAAGGCAATCTTCTTATGACCGGCGTCTGGGCCTCGGCCGGCGAGGCCGGCGAGCCCAACCTGGCGGAGTACCACCTCGACTGGTGGAACGGATTCAACACCTACAACAACGACGACGACCCGGGCGGCGGTGGGCTTGTTCCCCATAATGGCGGTGATTACCGGGTAACGGCAGCATATCTTACGCGGGGCGAGGGCGCGGTGCGGGATATCGACGGACAGTCTTACAGTGACCCTCCCGCGAGATACGATCCGAGCTATCACTACTATTACGCGCGGGACATCGAATGGTACGTGGCCAAGTCGGACCTGAGTAACATCGACACGATCAAGAACAAGATCATGACTGAAGGGGTGATCGGCACGTGCCTGCTTTCCAGTAGTTCATTTATGGATTACGAGAACTACACGCACTACCAGCCCCCCAGCGACGAGGAGCTTCCTAACCACGCCGTCAGTATTGTGGGTTGGGATGACAACAAGGTGACGCAGGCCCCGGAGGGCCCCGGCGCCTGGCTGACCAAGAACAGTTGGGGCTCATGGTGGGGTCTGGACGGCTACTTCTGGATCTCCTACTACGATAAGCACGCTTGTCAGGAACCTCAGATGGGTGCGGTGTCTTTCCAAGATGTCGAGCCAATGGCCTACGAGCACGTCTACTACCACGATTACCACGGCTGGCGCGATACGATGGAGGATTTCACCGAGGCGTTCAACGCCTTCACCGCAGCGGAGGGAGACCTGTTTGCGGTGAGCTTCTACACGGCTGTCGACAACGTTGCCTACACGGTAAGGATCTATGACCGTTTCGAGGGCGGTGAATTGCTGGATGAACTTGCGGCAAAATCCGGGAGCATCGAGCATACCGGATTCCACACCCTGGATCTGGATACTCCGCTGATCCTGACGCAGGGTGACGATTTCTACATTTACCTGCATCTATCGCTTGGTGGTCACCCCTACGACCGTACCTCGGACATACCGGTATTACTGGGCGCAAGATATCGCACTATCGTCGAGTCATCGTCCAGTCCGGGTCAGAGCTATTTCCACGACGGATCCACTTGGGTCGATCTGTACGACTACGAATTCTCCAACCCAACGTGGGATCACACGGCCAACTTCTGCATCAAGGGCCTGGCCACCGGACAGTACCTGATGCCGCCGGACCCCGAAAACCACCTGATTGCGAAGAACCGCTACATCTCGTTCGTGCCGAAGAACCCTGGTCAGCAGTCGGCGTTACAGGTAACCTTTGCCAACCTACCAGCGGGATTTGAAGCGCTCGAGGGCGAGACCAGGTGGGTGGGGCAGCCGCAAGAGATCTGCGAGAACTCGGGACAAGGTCCGGACACTCCACCTGAAGAATGCGCCCCCGTACCTGGGCTGCCGAACCCTACCTTTGTGACCGCTTCTCTGGTGTGCGATCCGCAGAACGCGCACTATATGGATTGGACCACGCTGGGGACTATTCATGTGTACCACGAGGGTATAATCCCGGGAGGCACCTACAAGATCGGTGCGGTTGGGCAAACCCGCAGCGTAGCAGTTGGGACCAGCTCCATCCCTCCGCTTCCCGTAGAGACTGTGTCCCTGTGGGGTGACGTGTGCGGTCGTATCGAGCAGGGTGTATGGGCCGCGCCCGATGGGAGCGTTGACGTCGTCAAGGACGTCTCCGCGGTGCTTGACAAGTTCAGGAACCTGGAAGGGGCCCCCACCAAGGCCAGGTGCGACCTTGAGCCGGGTCGGCCAGACCTGCTTATAAACATCAGCGACGTGACATATGTCCTTGACGGGTTCCGTGGTTTCGAGTACCCGTTTCCCGCTCCGGACCCCTGCCCGTAGTGCAGAGGTGCTAAAGTGATCTGAAGCTGGTTATAAGGCGGTAAAACCTCGGATCAGTCTACTTTATGAACAGGTCGCGTAACCACTGCACAGTGGTTTGACGCCCCAGTCTGGCGATGGCATCGGTCAGAGGAATGTCCTTGGGACATACCTGGATGCAGTTCTGAGCGTTGCCGCAGTCTGTAATGCCGCCATCGCCCATGATCGCGTGCAGTCTGTCTCCTTTGTAGTATTTACCGGTAGGATGCGAATTGTGCAGGTCCACCTGCCCGAGAGGCGCCGGACCCAGGAACTTCGAGCCTTTGTTAAACTGCGGGCAGGCCTCCATGCAGCATCCACAGGTCATGCAACGCGAGAACAGATAGCGGATGGACTGCTCACCCGGCGAGATCAGGGGTGCGTGCCGGTGGATATCCCACGAACCGTCCATCTGCACCCACGCCTTGACTTTAAGAAGAGCATCGAACATCACCTGCCGATCGACCATCAGGTCGCGGATCACGGGAAACTTGGTCAGCGGTTCGAGGACAACAGGCTGTTCGAGTTCGTCGATCAGCGCGGCGCAGGCCTGTCGCGGTACGTCGTTGATCAACATGGAGCAGGCACCGCACACCTCCTCCATGCAGTTGCTCTCCCAGACCACCGGTTTGACTTTCTCGCCATGTATGTTGATGGGGTGCTCCCGCAGGTACATCAGAGCTGACACCACGTTGTGCCCGGGAGAGTAAGGCATGTTGAACTCTTCCCAGTAGGCCGCGGCGTTGGGATTGTCCTGCCGCTTTATCTTGAAATGGATTTCTTTGTTCATTGTGCGTTTCCTTCACTCCCGAACGTAGTACCGTGTTTCACAGGTTGCGCGACTATCTGAGCCGCAGGCTTTAGCCTGCGCGGACGTCCGCGCGGGCTAAAGCCCGCGGCTCGGGGTAGGATCATCGTTGCACTATTTATTAAACGCGGCACTAGCGGTAATCCCTCGGTTTCTCCGGTGGAAGCACGGACAGATCGACAGGCTTGTACTCGATCTGCGGACCGTCCTCCGAATGGGTGACGATCGTGTGCTTCAGCCATTTCTCGTTATTGGCCTTCCACCTGGCCTTGTACTGGTCGTACTCCGGGTCGCCTTCGAACTTGCCTTCAGGTATTTTCAGCTCGAACTCGGCCTTGTAGTGCGAACCACGGCATTCATCGCGCAGCCGGGCCCCTTTGGCGATCGCCTCCGCCAACACGATCATGTCCTGTACCTGGCGGGCCCACGATAAAGACTGATTGGCCCATGTCTCCGTATCATCGAGCGAGACCTTATGGGACCGCTCTTTGAGTTTGCCGATGCCGTCGAGCGCCTTGTCGAGTCCCTCGTTGCTTCGTTCCACGAAGACATGCTCGCGCATCAGATCGCCCAGCTCGCGATGGAGGGCAAAGGGGTTCTCACCGCCATCCGAAGACATGATTGCCTGGTTGAGCTCTTCCTGACGCTTGCACTCACTGTTGTAGGTGCTTTCGGGAAGCTCGCCATTACTCTTGCCAAGCCCCTTCGCATAGGCCACCGCGGCCTCGCCGGCAACCAGCCCGCTGTACGAGGCGCTCAGCAGGGAGTTAGCACCCAGGCGGTTGGCACCGTGGTAAGCGAAGTCACACTCTCCCGCGGCGTACAGGCCGGGAATGCTGGTGGCGTGATTTTTCGGATGGATACGAGCCATCCCGCCGGTCTGCTCATCCTTCTGGTAGCTGACCCACAGTCCGCCCATCGAGTAATGCGTGGCCGGGAAGATTTGCATCGGCCGAGT
>Ga0114930_10004234_pt1 | contig 12206 bp, 11 predicted proteins | sample AnhtaG_FD_87300 | JGI IMG/M metagenome (GOLD analysis project Ga0114930, IMG submission 87300) | Deep subsurface microbial communities from Anholt, Denmark to uncover new lineages of life (NeLLi) - Anholt_01485 metaG | ecosystem: Environmental > Aquatic > Marine > Oceanic > Sediment | place... | reverse complement strand
CGAGCGCACTACGAAGCCGCACCGGCTGGCAAGGCGGTGTCGACGCTCGTGAAGATCCCGCTGACCGTGTTGCCCAGCCCGGTAATCGCACCGAGGGCCACGATAATGATCAGCGCCAGCATGACGGCGTACTCGGTGGCCGTCGGGCCATCCTCGGACCTCAGAAAGTTCTTCGCCACATTCAGGAAACTCTTCATATGTCTCACTCCTCTTTAACTAGGGGCTGATGAATCCAGCCCGGGTTCATTGTCGAAGGTCACCCAGGCACCATGTATCGTTGTGGCGTCCCGGCCCTCCTTCCAAACGACTCACACCTCCTGGGGCACGAGCCGGTTCAAGCAAAGACTGTCGTAGAGACCAGTCGTCGGTGTGGCACGAAGCCTGCTCCGTACCTTGCTTACGGCTAATGGTAATGACCTTATCGCCGCACAACTATCAACGGTCCGGGACGGCGGGTCAGAACACATCGACAGAGGTGGCAACCATCGTCCAGATGTTGTTCACGTGCTGGCCAAACTGGCTCATCGCCCCGAGAACGGTGAGCGCAATGACAGCAAGCAGAACCGCATACTCCGTAGCCGTCGGCCCGTCCTCCGATCGTGATAATAGCAGCAGCCTTTGTAGCCAACCGCTCACGACTGTGCCTCCTTCCGCTTCTGAAAGCGAAACTGCGCGACCGGCGCGCACAGGTGCGCGCCGTACTGCAAACACTCATACTCAGCGTCGTATATAGTCCCGCGATGTGCAAACGGAAAAAGTCGATTATTTTCCATCGCCAGAGAAAGCAACGCGCCCCGCCGAGCTACCGGACCAGCAGCCAGTAAGTCACATAAAACGGCGCAGCGCTTCAGCATATGGAACGCAGCAACAGGGCATTCCACCATTAACGGTGTTGAATTGCGTACGGGATATTATAGGAAACTCACGGAATGACCACGAGGCAGGCGGGTCACAGATAACCCAGGTCGCTCAAATGCTGTTCTATTTGTGATCGCTGTTGATCGTCTAAGCCATCGGGACCAATGCAGTTATGGGCAGCACCAACCAGTTGCGGTTCCAGTCTATCGAGATTATCGGGCGACACTTCTTGCTTGGATGTGTCTCCCACCCACGATTGGCCATCCATATTTGCCGGAACGGGTAGTCCGAGACAGGCAAGTACGGTTGGAGCCAGGTCAACACAGGTGGGTTTCATATTCGTAACCGGGACGTTGGTTGCCAAAACACCCGGTACTGCAGTGGGATCGACCAGATGATCCGCTGCCCACAACTTGTCGTTGTCAACCACCACGTTGGCGGGGGTACCTCCAAGGGCCGTCTGCCAGCTAGCTCGATACCCCGGTTCAAATCCAACGAGAAGATCCGGTCCATCTGCAGCATACGGTCCGGAATAAGTGTCACGAGCAAGGTACACACTGCGGACCATCGTTGCACCGGATTGGGGATCGCGCGCCCGGCGTAGCTCCGCGTCGAGCTGCCCGAGGATGTCTTCCGCTTCCTTACCCGCTTTTACAATGCCCTTTGACTCCCGCCCCGCGAGATTGAGATAAATACCTGTAAAGCCCACTGCATAGGCTCGCGTATGATGCCAGTCGACGTCTCCGAGCAAGGATCGGCCCTCGCCGGGCTGCTCGAGCTTCATGAAGCCGTTGTCAACCAGCCACCGATTCAGATGAACCGAACGGTGGAAGGATGTAAAACCATGATCGGATACCACGAAAACCGCCGTATCTCTGTCGGCTGCGTCGAGCGCGGCGGCAAGTACATTGTCCATATCCTGATACAGATCGTGAATGGTCCGGCCGTACTTCTTGGCTCTTATCGGGTCATACGTCGGGCTTCCTTCATCCTCTGCACACCAGAACATATGTTGAATCCGGTCACTAGTGTCAAACACGAACGCGAACACTCCATCCGTGAAGCGATTCAGTTCGTGCTCGAACATCTGCCGTCGTTCCCGGTCGATCTCACCACATTGTTGCAGGAAGGCGTCCAGATCGTATCTGCCGTCGGTGACCGCATTGGTGTCTTCCGGTACCCCGAGTGTGTAAAAGAGACCGAGTCGGTCTGCCAGCTCTGTTCCGTAGGAGGCAGGGTGCGTGAGCGGCCAGACTTGCCGTCTCGGGTCGATCTGCAATGGTGTGGCGAACAGGCGAAGCTGGGGATTCGTGCTGACCAGGTAAAACTTCACCAGGGCGTCGCATACCTGGATCGGGCCCCACTTGAACCGAACCGTACACCATTCCGACCACTGGCGAGGTCGAATTTCATACCGCTGCGACCCCGCGCACAGTGTAACACCTCGGTCTGTCCGTTCAATGGTCAATCTCACCCGAACCGGCCGCGATCCGGAAATACCGGTCATCGCCGGGCCGAACAGATGAGTGTGTATTCTCTTGCCTCTCCAGACGACGCGCACCACATTCTCATCACCCTCACCGTCAACGGCAGTGGTGTAGTAAGTGTACCTGCCCAGGCGCCCGGTCACGTCAGGCACGCCGAGACCGGCCAGGAACCGGCCTTCCACATTCTCGGCCGGGAAAGTCACCGGCCAGCGGACCACCGTTGTCGGCACCCCCGCATCTGACGTCATCCGCCAAAATCCTGGCACCCGTCGCGGCGAAACATAGCAGTTCTTGCCTCCGCTGAGCCCCTGTCTGGCACGCTGGAGCGAGAGATAGGGGACATAGTTTCTCGGGTCGCGATGAATGAAATCAAATATGCCGTGCTTTCCCGGATTGCATCCGGTCGCCAGTGAGGACCAGGCCACGGGACTTTCAGCCGGATTGCTCGTCGCTAATGGGCAAAGCCTTCCCCTCTTCTGCAGCCGAGAAAACGCTCGAAGCTCACCCTCGCAGGCCATTCGGGCTACGCGCTTGGCGTCCAGCCCATCTATCCCCAATACCAATACTCTGGAATAGCGGCCCTGCGATTTCATTATTTATCCGGGCTTTGCGTCTTCGGTTGTCTGCCGGCGCGTCGTGCCATTACCACAGCCACCAACCAGGTACAACAACGCTTGAACTGTGTAAAGCCAATAGCGATACCCGCGCACACCACACCCAGCAACAAGCCAAGCGATGAAAAGAGACTGGCCCCTGTACCAGGGTCAATGTACCCGTGGGCGGGGCTAGCCCCCGGCCCCAGTATGAACCACAAGCCGATCGCTACTGCTGTTACGGACCTGCGTACGTGTTTGAGTCTCATAACCACTCCTAGTATCCGCGTGCCTCTCTCTCCAGCTTTCAAACAGATTCGCCATCGACTCCGCCCGGTTGGCCATAACGCTTGCCAGATTCACGTACATTCCCGGATCCTCGTTCACATTAAACAATGCGTACGAGCCACGCGAGTTCACCTCTAACAAGTATCCATCGATGTACACTGAATCGACCCAGGTCAACCAGTGGGCCAGGTCGGCCTGCATATTCATCCGTTGTGCGATTGACAGACCTGCGATAGATGCCCCATGCTCTTGGGCAACAGATAACGCGCGCCGCGGCGGGTCAGCGCCGTTTAGTGGCAGACGATACGCCCGCTGAGCCAGGTCCGGTATTTCAACGCCTGCCTCTTCCAACAGAGTGACAAAGACGTCGACCGGCTGCACCGGTACCTCAAGCCGCTGTCCATCAATTCCCCCCGGCGGTCGAACGATCAAGGGAACATGCAGCAATTTGTAGTGGGAGCTCGCGGTGTGATAGACCATTCCCTGCTCCCCAAAGAGCTCCCCATGATCGCTGGTAATGATGATCCAGGAGTCCTTCATGAACCCGCTTTCCGCCAGGGTCTTCAATAGTCCGCCAATGACGTCATCCTGATAGGCTACCTCTGCATCATAGAGCGTCTTTAACAATCCGATCTGTTCATCATCAAATATGTCAGGAAGACCGCAGGCGTGTGCGGCCAGGCGGTCCTCTTGCTGCTGCAGTTTGCGATAGGCCCGGCGTTGTTCGGAAGTCAAATACGATTCGATGTATCGGGGTGGTGGACGATAGGGGTCGTGTGGTTCGAAGTAGTTAATAAAGATGAAAGTAGGGCGCTCTGAGGGGCGGGCGGCTGCCAAGCGCTTGCCCAACAGCCAGTTCGTCCACGCTGAGCCTGCATCGCAGCCGACCTCCGGAGGGAGGTCGATCCATGTTACGGCGCCGTTAACCACGCCGCATTGTAAAGCCAAGCGCCAACGACTCAGGAAGGGATCCGTGGGAGTCTCAATGAAGGCGTCAAATCCTCGAGCAAAGCCGTTCACCCGGCTCAACAGCCAGTTATTAGAGATGCCAAAGGCGGTGTAACCGCGGCCTTTCAGCAACTCCGCGATCACCGGCCAGCGGTCATCCAGCTCGTAGTGTCCCCAATTGACTCCGTGCGTCTCGGGGTACAGCCCGGTGAACAGACTGGCGTGTGCCGGCAGTGTCCAGGGGGCTGTACTCAGTGCATTCAGGTAGACGATCGACGATTCCGCAAGGCGGTCCAGATTCGGCGTCAGGCTGCGGCTGCCGTTGGAATACACGCCCACCCTGTCAGCCCGCAGCGTATCGATCACGACGAGGATAATGTTCGGCGGCTTCTCGGCAACGGGGGCACTCCCCTCCTCGCCTACCCGTAGCCATTCCTTTACGTGGGCGTTGGTTTTACTCAGTGATGCGCCTGTGAACGCGATGCATAGTAACCAGGCTAGACAGACTGCGGCCCGCGTCATGACTGGCAGTCGTGTCTTCTCGGACTTGGACCGGCGGCCTACGGCAGCAGCCGTTGCCACAGCCAGAACCAGCGCGAAAATGGTGACTGTATGAGGCTCCGGTAAGCCCTGGTCTAGACCCAGTCCGTTAGTCTGAAGTATCAGGAGACCGGTAACCACCCCCAACGAAGTGCAAGGCAAATAATCTCTCACAATCGGCCGGGTGTTGCGAATTGTCCTGGCCACGAGCCAGCCCATCGCCCAGCAAGCGCTTACCACCACAACAGCGAGCGCGCCGAGAGCTGCAACATTTGCGAATACCGCGAGGGCCAGTTGTGTGGCATGAATGTCTTCCGTGGAAGACCACCACCGGACCATCACTTCCGCCACGGCCGCCACGACTGCCAAGGAGAGTGATGCACTTACTGTCCAAAGCATATTCATAGGAGCTATAGGCCCGATAAGAAACTGCGCGAGTACACGATGTACCCCCGGCATCTTCTCTAACCGCTAACATGCGGTCGTCAGTAATTTCGGATACAGGACCTCAGAAGTCAAAAAACGACGGCCGGAATGTCACCGGGATGTGTTAAAAAACCGCAATATCGTCCTTCTGGCAATGCAGAGGGCTGAGTGGCAATTCCCATAAGAGGCTGACCTCACGGATGAGCGGGCGCTTGGTCGTTAAAGGGGAGCAGCGCCACGAACGATAATCTGCCGGTGCATACACCATGGCAACGTTTGTTGATCGACCGGGTCATCGCCGGTGCGGCACATGGGGGTGGCTGGGGTTATAGGGCGGACGCCTCCGCGTGCGCCGAACCGACGGCTGTAGCATGTCTCGCCCTGGCCTGCCATAAGGTAGAACCGCAGCGGTGGGCCCACGGGCTGGAGTCATTGGCCAGGCTCCAGTGTTCCAATGGGAGTGTTCCAGTCTCTGCACAGGTCTCGTCACCGGGTTGGCCTACCGGGCTGTGCGTTCTGGCGTGGGCTAGCGCCGGTTCCAGGACAAGTCGCCGGTATCAGACGCATGTGGAGAGCGCAACCAGATGGCTACTGGCGACCCGCGGGCGCCGGCTCTCTCCGAGGCCCGACGTCTTCGGACACGACAGGACGCTGCAAGGCTGGCCCTGGGTCGAAGGAACGCATTCATGGCTGGAGCCGACGGCGTATGCGGTGCTGGCGTTACGTAGGTGTGGCCAGACAAGCCATCCACGGGTGCGCGAAGCGGTTCGCCTGCTCTGGGATCGGGTGCTGCCCGGCGGCGGCTGGAACTACGGCAACACGCGTGTGCTGGCCAACACCTTGCGGCCGTTTCCTGCTACAACCGGGATTGCTCTTGCCGCCCTGGCCGGTGAACCGCAAGTTCCCCAAATCGATAAGTCGATTGCCTATTTGACCAACGAGTTACCCAGGATCCTCTCGCCGTTCTCTCTTGCATGGGGGCTGATCGGACTTGCAGCTTGGCTATCGCGCCCCCCGGAATCCGAAAGCTGGCTGGCCCAGTGCGCAGCCCGCAAGGTGCAACACCAGCCGAACCCCCTGGAGGACGCGCTGCTTCTGATGGCGGACCTGAAGTCATGCCCCTTGACCTCAGTACCGGACGGTGACACTCATGGATGATACAGGAACTGCGCACGCTACTTGTGCCGGTGGGTGGAAGCTCTCCCGCCGAGAGATGCTCGGGGTAGGCGGAGGGCTGCTGGTGGGCGGCGGGATTGCCGCAGCCTTTCGGCAATGGACACGACACGAGCGCGGACTGCGGGCTGATGTGTTCATCGGCAAGGCAAGCGACTATCATGTCGATCTGGCCGGCCTGATCGGCGAAGGATTAAAAACGCTGGGGATCACCCGGCGTGTTATTCGCGGCAAACGCATCCTGCTGAAACCCAACTTGGTGGAGACTGCCGTGGGCCAGTCACACATCAACACGCACCCGTCAGTGGTTGTCGCTGCGGCCCGGGCACTGCGACGACTCGACGCTCGAGAAGTGATAGTCGCCGAGGGTCAGGGACATCGCCGTGACAGCCAGCTCGTCCTCGACGAGTCTGGAATGGGTCAAGCGCTCGATGGGGCGAAAATCACCTTCGTCGACTTGAATCACGACGAGCTTGTCGAAGTCCGCAACACCGGTCGGCGCACGTCACTAGAATCACTCTACCTCCCACAGACGTTACTAAGTGCCGACTGGGTGGTTTCCATTCCCAAGTTGAAAACCCATCACTGGGTCGGCGTGACTTGTGCAATGAAAAACCTGTTCGGTGTGATGCCCGGCGTGGTATACGGCTGGCCGAAGAACGTGCTCCACTGGGAAGGCATCGACAAGGCAATTATGGACATCAATGCGACAGTCAAACCATCCTTCGCCATTGTCGACGGCATCGTCGGCATGGAGGGCGACGGCCCGATCATGGGATCACCAAAGCCGGTAGGGTGCGTCATCATGGGAGCGAACATGACCGCGGTCGACGCCACGGCCGTACGTGTCATGGGGCTGCACCCATACGGTCTGGACTACCTCACCGGCGCGTCGGGTTGGCTTGGGCCGATTCACGAACACAACATCACTCAGCGCGGTGAACTGATCGAGCCGCTCAAGACGCGATTTGAGGTGCTCGACGTGCCGCATCTCGCTGATGTCATTGAAGGCTGAAGGCGACGAAGCTCCCCCTGTACTCATCGGATCCCACGAACCACACAGCGCAAGAGAACGGACGCCGGCAATACCGACGTCCGTTCTCGTGGGTTTTCAGCCGTCGCTTCCGGGCTGAAGAATGTTATTCATTCTCCAGTGCCATGAGTTTCTTGTAGTTCTTGTACAGTTTCGGGCTACGCTGGGCGAGGTCATCCTCGTCCGCGAAGCGCTGGACGAGCTCGGAATCGCCCTTGCGGATGCGAACCTCGATGGTTCCATCCGTTTGGACCTCGAATGTGTGCTTCGGCTTACCCAGGTGCCGCAGAGTCATCACGCTCGGAAACTCGACCTCATCCGGCAGTCCTTCACCCTCCGTGAGGCGTTCCATAATCTCACCCCATTGCTGCATGTTCCGTCCGAACTTTTCCCCCTACTCTTCCATGCGCTCCTGCCAGTCCTCTGAACCCAAGTCAAACTCGAACTCAGGAATGTCGATGTCGAGTTCAGGGATCTCGATATGCGGTATTTTGATCTCCGGAATCTCTATGCTGTCCACATCGAGGTGAACCACCACCGAATCACCGACATCTTCCCAAACCTCATAGGCCTCTTCATCGGCCTCACGAAGCTCATCCTCGTCGGCATAGGTCCTCTCACTTTCCTCGCCGTCTTCGTCGATTTTCTTGACCGTGATGGGGCCATCCCCTTCTTGGGTCATCGCGATTATCGTGCCGTCACGTTCGACCTTCGTGGTGATCTTCTTCTTGTCGCCTTTCGCGTAGATCTTCGTTGACCGGCTGCCGCTCTTGGGCATGATCATCTCGATATGCTTGGGCAGTCCCTTCAGTTCCTTAAGGTCACCGAGATTCTCAAATATCCATTTACCGTCCTTTTGCCGAAGGATCTTACCACGCGTCTTGGTGATTTCCTCAATGTCCGCCTCAGGAGTCCACTTCAACAGATCCTTGACCTCGCCCCGTGAGCCAAGTTCCACCGTGATTGTCTTTTCCCGGCCGTCACGGAGGATAACAATGTCTACCTCGTCGCCCGGCTTGCGCGTCTTGATCAAGTCAACCGTCTTGCCGACATCCCCTTCCACGACATCACGTTCGACAGAGAGAATCACGTCGTGCACTCGGAGACCGGCGCGATCCGCCGGGCTATCGTCGACGACATCAAGAACAATGATGCCCCGGTCTTCGATCTCGAGTTGAGCGGCAAGTGCCTGGGGCACGTTGCCGATCGACACGCCTAGCCAACCCCGCTCTTTGCCGCTGCCCTTACGGCTTACCCAGACGAATTTCTCGTCGTCTTCGCTGCGGCCGTCGTTTTTGTCTCCACCGATCTTGACCACAATTTTGGCGGTACCCTCATCTGCGCCGCTTATCACGCAATCGTGATCGCCGGTTGTGACCTTCCCTTCGGTGACAACCACCACCCGCTTTTTCGCACCATCATCGCAATCACATGCCCAGGCTGTCGTCGAGGTCAACCACGGCGGGGCCGCCGCCAGCAGGAGACTCGCCAAAATCATCTTCATGAGTTCACTCCTTGTCTTGTACAGGTCTTGTCAACTGGTCTTGCACACAAATGCGAACCAAGCCTGGGCCGTTCGACGATTACATGCCCTCCGTCGACGTTGGGGCCCCCGGCCCCAGCTTCGGTCGCCTGAAAGTCTTGGTGCGGTCAACTTCAATCCAATATATGTTGCCGTCTTCACCCACCACGCCAAACACATCCCGCCCGGTACTACGTCTGACAGTCGTGCCGGCGTTTCGCATGATCCCTGTCGGCTGCGGGATGCGGCCGTTTACGGGGACAACCGTGTTCGCAGCGCCCCCATTACGGCCCGCCAGCGTAGGTCCGGCCGGAGGCGTAGCGGAAAATTGAGCAACCACGATCGCCAAAAGCGCGGCGCCAATCGCCCCCGGCACCAGCCACCAACCACGGTGATAGCGGACGGCTCGCTGTGGCTGTGTCCGACTCGGCAACGCAGCCGGATCAAGCGGAATGCGATCGCTGCTCAGCGCATGATGTAACGCCGCACCGGCCAGTTCATCGATCTGCTTGTACTGTTCCATCAGCCGCTGGGCTTTGGGATTGCGAATGAGCTCGCGATTGAGTTGTAGTTGCTCATCTTCGCCGAGCTCGCCGTCCAAGCTCCGAACGATCAGTCTCTCAATGTCGTTATCCACGTGCGCCATCGATCTACAGTACCTTGTCTTTAAGACAATCCCGCAGCAATCGTCGGGCCCGTACCAGCCGCGTCTCCACGGAGTCGACCGGCATCCCCATCACCTCGGCAATCTCGCGATAGCTCCACCCGTTCAGATGTCGCAAGACGAACGGCTCGCGGTACAGGGCCGGCAACGCCTGAACCGCCGCCAACACCTCACCATGCTGCTCGTGCCCGCCCAAGTGGCAATCCGGGGTGTCGCCGGGCGTTGCCTGCCCATCCTTGGCAATCACCTGCATGCGGTTGCGCCGTCGGGTCACGTCTCGACCGGCGTCGACGGCCGCGTTGCGAGTCAGCCGGTAAAGCCAGGGCCGCCAGCGCTTCACATCGCGCAGCTCCCCGGATCGCCGCCAAACAGCCGTCCAAGCCTGCTGGGCGACATCCTCCACACCGTCATGTTCACCCAGCACGCCATAGATCACGCCAAAGACCCAGCGGTTGTGGCGACGCACAAACTCCCCGAAGGCAAACCGGTCGCCGGCGCGGATCGCCTCAATTACAGGCTCCTCTGCATCGAAGCCTTCCTGCTGGGCCATGGCCATGATCACTCAAATAGACGTTGGGCCGCTCACCCACCTGTCAGTCCAGGAGAATATTCGGGCTATTCCCGCGGGTATGCCGGCAACGCCCCAGTCTGGCGACCTAATCCTACCGTCTTCCCGTGAGCGGCCCTATAAAGGGGGAATGGAATCGATGCCGGACTCGTTAGTTGCCCGAGCTTGGGCTGGGACGGGACCTACTGCGTCACCACACCGGCTGCTGCGCCGGGGGAGTTCCGAACGTCCTGGACCGGCATCGCCCTCCGGTTTGGCCCCAAAACACACACCGCCCCGCGACCGAGCAGTTGGACCAACGTGTCGATCAGTTCCACTCCGCAACTGACGCGCATCGACGGGTTGCACTCGATCTGGGCAACCATCGCGTCGGTGGTCTCGACGTTCAGGTAGACCCGACACCCGCCACGGTGGGCTCGAAGAATCTGAATCAGATCATCGACGGGGGTGTCTCGGGTGACGTTGAGCAAGAGCACGGTGGCGAATGCCTGCAAAGCCTCCTCAGCCATGACCACCCGTGACACCCGTAGCGACGGCTCTTCGCGCTTGCGGTCCACCGCCCCTTCCAGAAAAACGAGGGCGTCGGGCGTCAGCACCGGCCGGTATTTGACCAGCTCGTCCGAAAACAGAATGGCTTCCACCCGGCCCTTCAAGTCATCAAGCGTGAGGATGCCCAGCTTGCGGCCGGCGCTGCGCCCTCCGCGGGCGGTCACCGTCCGCAGGCTCGACACCAACCCACCGACAACAACGGTGTCGCCATCCCTGTAGCGGGCTAGATCGGCCGTTGTGGCGGTTGCGCATGCTTCCAGTAATCGCTCATGGCTGGCCAGCGGATGGCGGGTGATGTAAAAGCCGAGCACAGCCTTTTCGCGGGCCAGCATTTGCGCCTCGCTCCATTCCGCGGTGGTAAGCTGTGGTTCGGGCACTTCCGGCGTGGGTTGACCATCATCACCGCAAAACAGGCTCATCTGCCCGCTGCGTCGATCGCGCTGCGCTGCCTGCCCCAGGTTAATTGCACCTTCCAGCGCCTCGCTCAGCGCTTTTCGCATTCCGCCCGTACAATCGAACGCCCCGGAACATATCAGTGCTTCGAGGCACCCGCGGTTGACCGCCGACAGGTCCACGCGTTCGCAAAAGTCGAACAGGTCCTTATACGGCCCGCCGCGCTCACGCTCCTGGACTATTGCCAGGGCAGCCTTCGACCCAACACCTTTGATGGCACCGAGGCCGAAGCGGATCGCACCGGACCCCTCGCCCGGGCGGGAAGGCCCACGACCGGAATCAATGGGAAGATCGTGCTCACCGTGGAGTGGGCAGGCCGCCTCGGCACTGCCATCTCTTGCAGGTAAGGCCGGTGCCCGCTCTCCTTCGACCACAAAATCGAATTCCGAGGCGTTAATGTTGGGCGGGCCGACCACGATGCCCATTTCCTTGCAGTCCTCACAGTATTCAGCCACCTTGTCGGTACTGGACATTTCAAAGGTCATCAAGGCGGCCATAAACTCGACGGGGAAATAGGTCTTCATCCAGGCCGTCTTGTAAGCGACGAGCGCGTAGCCGGTTGAATGAGCCTTGTTGAACGCGTAGCCGCCGAACTTGAGAATGTCGGCGAAGATCTGCCCGGCCACGCCGGGCTTCACACCGTTCCTGGCACACCCTTCGAGGAACGGCTCGCGCATGGCCTCAATCATCTCCGCCTTCTTCTTGCTGATCGCCTTGGCCAGACGAAAGGCGGCGTTGAGCTCGATCCCGCCGAGCCGATTGACCAGCCGCGAGACCTGTTCCTGGTAGACCATGATACCATAGGTCTCCTGTAGGACTTCGGTCATGATCGGATGTGGTGTCGTCCATTTGGCACCGTGCTTGCGGGCGACGCACTCCGGAATGTACTCCATCGGTCCGGGTCGGTATAGGGCGTTGGCGGCGATCAGATCCTCGATCCGGTTGGGTTTCATCCGCATGATCACGTCGCGCATCCCGCCGGATTCGAACTGGAAGATGCCCTTGGTGTCACCGCGCGCGAACAGCCCATAGACCTTCGGATCGTTTGGATCGACATGTTCCAGGTCGATGCTGTGGCCCGTACTGCGCTGAGCCAGTTGCCTG
>Ga0114930_10004233_pt1 | contig 12206 bp, 11 predicted proteins | sample AnhtaG_FD_87300 | JGI IMG/M metagenome (GOLD analysis project Ga0114930, IMG submission 87300) | Deep subsurface microbial communities from Anholt, Denmark to uncover new lineages of life (NeLLi) - Anholt_01485 metaG | ecosystem: Environmental > Aquatic > Marine > Oceanic > Sediment | place... | reverse complement strand
GAGAGCTTGCCCATAAGATGCCATAATCAGGCTAGCCGACGGCTGGCAAGTTATGTCTAGTCGAATCGGGTGGCCTATTTGTGTTTGGCCTGACTACATCTCAAGTGTCGAAAACAGGCTTAGCAATCTCTCAAGGAGGGAAAAACGATGGCAGAGTGGGAAGTGGGAAAGGGAAAGCTTGTACATAGAGATCCCTTACATTTATCAGCAGATGAAAAAGGAGAAAAAGCAATGGAAAAGCGAAAGCTGAACCGACGTGACTTCTTGCGGCTGACCGCCGCGGCGGCCACAGGGGCGCTGGCGGCAGCCTGTGCACCGGCAGCACCTCAGATCATTGAGGTCGAGAAAGAGGTGCCGGTGGAGAAGGTTGTTGTACAGACCGTCGAGGTGGAGAAGGTGGTCAAAGAGACCGTGGTGGTCGAGAAGCCGGCCAAGCCAATAGAGAAAATCGAGATCCTCTACGTCGAGAGAGGCGGACCGTATGAGGGAGTATGGTTTGAGAGGATCGCAGATGCCTTCAATGAAAAGCAGGATAGTATTTATGTCAACTGGCAGCCCGTAGCGACAGGTATCCGGGAGAAGATCAGGACGATGTACGCTGCTGGAAGCCCTCCTGATGTGCACTACGTAGACGAGAGAGCGTTGCCAAACTGGGCAGCGGGAGGGTTGCTCCTGAGCCTGAGCCCGATCATAGAGAAGGATACGGCCTTTGACCTCGATGACTATTACCCCGAGCCACTGCTAAATGGCATGTACAAGGGTGATCTGTATGGCCTGAACTGGTCGATCTGTCCCAATTTGTATTATTGCAACTGGGACATGTACGACGAAGCGGGGGTGGACCATCCCGAGGTAGGCTATACATGGGATGACGGTCGCGAGGCGGCGGGCAAAATGACCAAAAAGGGCGAGACATTGGGTTGGGGTCCGGTACACAAGAATCAGATATGGGAGCACATCTGGCAGGCTGGTTGGGAACTGTTTGATGATGAGCTCACCAAGTCCAATCTAGATGAGCCGGAGGTGATTGACGCTATGCAGTGGTGGGCGGACTTGACCCTGAAGGACGGCTATGCCCCAACACCTCAGTTTGTGGGCGATCGCTCGAAGGGGGAACTCTTCCAGACAGGTAGGATCGCAAACTACAGCGATTGCGTCTTTCAGCTACAATACGCAAAGGACTGGGAGTTTGGGTGGGGAGTTGCTTGGGGTCCAAGGCATCCAAGCAAGGAATTCTCCACTTGCTTGAACTACTGCAGCTTCAATTCCATCAGCAGTCGAACTAAGTATCCGGACGCGTGCTGGGAGTGGGTCAAATACTGGACCAGCCCGGAATGGCAGTTCAAAGTGAACCAGGCAATGAGGTATATAGCCACGCGCAAGTCTGTAAATGAGATGAAGCCGTACGTTGATGCTAATATGCCCAATGTTGACTGGGACTTGTGGATCGTGGCAGCGGAGCAGGGTCACAGACCGCCGGTCTCTCCCCACTGGGCGGAAGTCGATGACTTGCAGAACAGTGCCTTTGATGAAATCCTCCGAGGTAAGAAAACGGCGAAGGAGGCATTTACAGAGGTAGCTCCCCGGATAACGGAATTGCTCCAAAAGGGGTACGGGATCTAGTGAAGCTTGTAAAGCGTCACATGATTTACGTCATTCCAGCAAGTTCCAAACGGCAGGCTGACAGCGATTCAGGATATAATTGCTTCTCCTGAGGCTGTTTAGTTTGAGAGGTTTGGGAGAGTAAAGGCAGACCCATGCTTGGGGGATAGAAAACCTGGAGCCCAGTGCATGGGTCTGCCTTTGAGGGGGCCTGAGTATGATCTTTCGAGCCAGATCCGCTTAGAGTTGAGCTACTGAACAGCAGAATCAGGAGGAGATAAGTCTGTGGTTCTATTGTCCAAACGCCTCCCATCATTGTTAGCTGTCAGACCCGTTCGCCGGAGGAAAATACTACGATCCCTGGAGGGTTATCTGTTTATATCGCCCTGGATCATCGGTTCCCTTGCATTCTCGTTAGGGCCAATATTGGCTGCACTGGGTGTAAGCTTCATGAGGTGGACAATAGAGGGCACCCCGCGATTTATCGGGCTCAGCAACTATGTTACGATGTTCACGTATGACCCACGCTACCTTAAGTCTCTGCGAGTGACTCTTACTTATGTGCTAGTTGGTGTACCTCTCCAACTGCTGGTGGCGTTAGGCATGGCTGTGTTGCTAAACCAAAGGGTGAAAGGACAAAATGTTTTTCGCACCATCTTCTACATGCCAGCCGTTGTAAGCGGGGTCGCGGCCTCCATCTTATGGCAATGGATGTTCCAGCCCGATTTCGGTATCATCAACAACCTCCTGAAAACAACTGTAGGCATACAAGGTCCCCAATGGCTCTACTCAGAGGAATGGGCATTGCCATCCATGATGATCATGAAATGTTGGGGAGTAGGCGCTACCATGGTCATCTTCCTAGCGGTGCTTCAAGACGTGCCACAGCACCTTTATGAAGCAGCCGAGCTCGATGGGGCGGGTAGGTGGAGCAAGTTTCGGCATGTAACCCTGCCTATGATCTCTCCAGTAATATTCTTTAACATGGTGATGGGCATCATTGGCGGATTTCAAACCTTCACGCCAGGGTATGTTATGACCCGCGGTGGGCCAGCAGATGCCACTTTGTTCTATGCTCTCTATCTGTACTACAATGCTTTCGAGTATTCCAAGATGGGATATGCAGCGGCCATGGCCTGGGTGTTGTTCGTTATCATTCTCGTCATCACTTTGATTCAGTTCTGGGGATCTAGACGCTGGGTATACTACTATGCCGGAGAGGCGAGATGAGCGCATTGACCGATCGCTGGGCAAGATTGAGTGGAAAAAGATTCACGGATGCTCTAATCAAGACTATAGTGTATCTCTTGTTGTTGTCGATTGGGTTCTCAATGTTACTTCCCTTCCTCTGGATGGTGTCTACCTCGTTGAAGTCTATGGGACGGGTTTTTTCATTTCCGCCCCAGTGGATCCCCGATCCTCCGTTATGGCGCAACTATATCGACGCCTTTAGTCAGGAAGCTCGATATTATCACTGGACTCGCTGGTTGGCGAATAGTGTACTCATTGCAGTAGGGACAATCATAGGCAACATTCTCTCTAACTCCATCGTGGCCTTTGGTTTTGCACGCCTGCAGTTTCCCGGACGCGACTTCCTCTTCTTGGTCCTTATGAGCACGATGATGTTACCCTTCGCTGTAACTATCATCCCCTTGTTTCTCATGTTCAGCAAGATCGGCTGGATAGATACCTTCAAGCCACTCATCGCTCCATCCTTCTTCGGGAACGCTTTCTACATTTTCTTGATACGGCAGTTCTATCTGACCATACCTCTCGAAATGGACGAGGCTGCTAGAATCGACGGGGCAAGCAGCTTGCAGATCTGGATGCGAGTCATATTACCACTATCTCGCCCGGTGTTGGCTGCAGTTGCCATTTTTACTTTTATACACAGCTGGAATGATTTCTTATGGCCTCTGATCGTAATTAACGCAGCGACGAAGTGGACATTGCAGCTAGGATTGTTAAGTTTCCGTCAAGACCAAATGGCGACCAACTGGCACCACATGATGGTCATTTCTACGCTGATGGCGCTTCCCTGTTTGACCATCTTCTTTGCGGCTCAGCGATACTTTATCCAGGGTATCACCGTTACCGGGATCAAAGGTTAGTCAGATGGACGTCTATGCATGGCTACAGTTGCGCTCTAGGATTACTATCTTGGGCCTGTACTTGAGATCTGAAACCTGTACGGAAGGAGAATAGCCGTGGGTTTGCAAAAAGCGAATCACCCGAAGTTACAGCTAGTGAAAATCGAAGAATCGGTCATTGTGAAAGATCCGCAGACAGGGGAGAGCCGGCTACTTCGACGGCACGAGAAGGTAGGGCCGTACACACTAATGGCAGTGCTACGGTTAGAGCATGGCCAAGACATCGCCGTGTTTGAGAACCTACAGGACAACAACGGTCCCATCCTATACGTTGGAGAGGAAGGAGTGCTCTTCGAACTGGAGAAGACGCTGGTACCAACGCGAGTGCCAGAGGGAAGTTGCTATCGGGGGCACAGTAAAGAGGAGATCCTGGAATCGGATGAAGATATCCTGGCGCAAGAGATTCTGTCGGAAGGTGGAGATCCTAGTTACGAGGAAGTTGCCGCGTGCTTGCCTCCTATTCGGCATGTGAGAGGACCCCATACCTTTGTTGGTAGCCGGGAGAGCGTAGATGCCGTACCTTTTTCGTATAGCGGCCATACCATACGGGTTGGACCTAGGAACGTAGCTCCCGAAACCCAAAGGGCAATAGAGGAGGAGAGGATCTGGGAAGGTCTCGTCGGAAGATGGCTGCCTGTGGTCCGTTTCTCGTACCCCCTGTGTGATGGGGTGAACTGGGATATGATAGCCTTTGGCGAGGTGAGCCCTCCCACGGTTTGGATACAGCCCGTATGGTACCGCCTTCTCAAGTTAGAGAATGGAGAACTCAACAAAGCACACTACTTTCACTCTTATGTTCCCTACCCATGGAAAAGAGAACCAGAAGCCGAAGTATTCTATGCAGAGTTACTAAAGCTATACAAAGAATGGACCCAGATCCTTCAGGGTGGTATGGAAATTGAAGTGCCAGAGAGGTGGATTCCTGATCTGTGTCGTCACTCACTAGTGCGGGAGATGATCACTCGAGTAGGTGACCATCCTCGGTACGGTGTCGCCGAAAGATACTACGGTGGTCCTGAGCACGATGGGTTTCCAGATACATTTACCACCAGTGTGAATTGCTTCCTCGAGTGGGGACTGTTTGACATCGCCAAGGGTTACGTGGAGAACTATCTTTCGGAATTCATACGAGAGGATGGATCCATAGAGTATAGGGGACCAGAGATCGCACAGTATGGGAGAATGCTGACCTGTCTGGCTCAGTACTGCGAATACACCGCGGATTACGAGCTTTTGCTGAAATACGATAAAAAGGTCCAAGGAATTGTCAATGTGCTGATGACACGACGGGAGGGAGCCAAGCATCTACCCAAGGACGATCCGGCCCAGGGGATGATCGCCGGCTGGGATGAAGGGGATATTTGCTTCATGCCTGATCCGTATGCTTACGAGCAGCCCTACTTTTCTAACAGCACAGAGGCGTGGCGAGGATTTCGGGACTTGGGCCAGGTATGGATCAGGATTGGAGAGGAATTGGACAGGCCAGCCCTTGTAGCTCGTGGTCAAACTTTATTCGATGAGGCAGCTTCCCTCCGCGAGGATATCCATGCCGCTGTCGAGCGCTCAACGATCCACACTACTGATCCACCGTGCATTCCCACGATTGCGGGCTACAAGATACTACCCTATAATCAAGAGAAGGGCCGCGCTCCGGGCGCTTTCTTCCCAACGCGGACTTATTCAGAAATGTTGCACTCAGGCGTGCTGAAAAAACAGACAGTAGAGGCCATCCTGCGATATTGTTCTGCTCACCGCGGAATCTGGCTGGGCGTCTTCGGCCAAAACGAGAGGATCGCTGGTTTCACTGTTTATGGACAGGGCTATGGATTGATCCAGCATGATCTCATCGGAGAGTTCCTACTCTTTTACTATACACACATGGCACACTGCTACACTCGTGGCACTTGGACAGCCTTTGAGCATGCCGACATAGATCGGGACCGAGGGAGACATGCCCCTTACTGCGCGCCAGCACAACTGACGATCCCGGCGGTAACCAAGTGGATGCTGGTCTTCGAGGACCCACTCTCTCCAACACTATGGTTGGCCAAGGCAACCCCACGGGCCTGGTTAGAGAGTGGCAATCGAATCAGCGTAAAGAACGCACCGACAAAATGGGGTAAGGTAAGCTATGAGATTATGTCACAACTGGATGTGGAGAAAGTCCAAGCAATGGTTTACCTTCCTACAAAGGGGCTAGAAGCATCGCTAAAAATAAGACTGCGGGCCCCTAGGACTTACACAATTAAATCAGTGCTCGTGAATGGCAAGTCATGGACGGACTTCGATCCAGTCGAAGAAACTATCTCACTTTCCGCGGGGGCTGCTGGTCCAATTAGCTTAGAGGTGCATTACCAGCAGATGAACTGAAGAGATGCTCCTCAATGGGGATGCCAGTGGACCTGCGACAGAGGCAGTTGACGCGCCTCGTGAGTTGGCGGGGGCATAGGTCACCCTTGGGTTAGGGGGATTTGTGACGAAGCGGTTATCAGAGGGCTTCTCTTTCCTTCCTCCTTTGGTTCAGGGGAGCTCCAGCTCCGCCCAGGCTCCTGATGACTAGCCCTTTCCTTGGTCTATCCTTCCCCTAGCCTAAATAAGACAGCTACAGAGGGCCGTCATCTGGGAGGCCGTCCTCCGCTCGGTTCTGTCCTGGCTCCAACCTGACCAGGGGATATACATTCTGCGCTTGCTGCTGTCAAGCCGCACACCGGCGTGAAGAGCCGGTGCTAGGAGGCCTTTTTGCGATTTTATGGTTCCCCGTGCCGCCTGTTCACGGCAGCACGGCCTAAACAAGGGCAAGAGGAGGGGAGATGACGCAGGTTAGCATTTCGGGTGTGGAGTTCATGCTGGATGGCAAGCCCACCTACCCAGGCCGCGAGTTCGAAGGGCATCGCGTCCAGGGCCTGCTCTTTAACGTGCGAGCCGTACAGGCCACCTTTGACGATGTCAACCCTGTGACCCAGCATCTCTGGGCCTATCCCGACACCGGTGTATGGGATCCCGACCGGAACACCGAGGAGTTCTGCGCGGCGCTCCCGTCGTGGCGCGACCATGGTGTGTTGGCCTTCACCATCAATTTTCAGGGAGGAGGGCCGCTTTTTGCACCGGAAATCTACGACTACTTTGATAACAATGGCTTCACGCCACAGGGTGATCTGAAACCCGCCTATGCCCATCGCATCGCGCGGGTGCTGGCCCGTGCCGACGAGCTGGGCATGGTGGTGATCGTGGGCCTTTTCTACTGGACACATGTGCACAAGATGCGGGATGAGCAGGCCGTATGGCGCGCTGCGCGCGAGGCCCTCGCGTTTTTGAAAGGCACAGGACATCGCAACCTGCTGATCGAGATCACGAATGAGACCCATGTCCATTTTGGCTATGAATGTTTTATGCCCGAGCGAGCACATGAGATGATCAATAAGCCCAGAGAAGAATACCCTGATTTTCTCTATTCCACCAGCCTGGTAGGTGCCAACGTGGAGACGGGCAGGGGAATGCCGCCAGTGTCCCTGGTCGGAGCCGTGGATTTCGTGCTGTTGCACGGCAATGGGACCCGCCCGCCACAACTAGAGGCGGCCATCAAAGCGGTGCAGGCGATGCCGGCGTATCAGCGGAATCCCAAACCCATCGTCATCAACGAAGATTCGCCAGGCATTCCCAACCTGGAAGCTGCGTGGCGAAACGGGGTCTCCTGGGGGTACTTCGACCAGGGTTTTGGCGGGCCGGCCGCGTGGGTAGGCGATGCCTACGTGGACTACCGGTCGCGGTCACGTGAGACCCGGTACGAAGAGCTCAGTGGTTTTCAGACGCCGCCAGTCAACTGGACCATCAACACCGATCTCAAGCGAGCCTTCTTCACCCGGGTGGCCGAGATTACCGGTTGTCACAGCTCAAAGTAACAGGTTGAGGAAGGCTCGACAGAAAATAGCGCGCAACCACGCATAACTATCCCCGTAAATGGAAGAGGGGTTTTCATAAAGAGGATAGGGGAGAAGAAGCTGATCATGGCCATTACCATGGGCGATGCTGCGGGGATAGGACCGGAGCTCATCGTCAAGGCCCTTTCGCAGGGGGCGGCCTATGAAAGCTGTTGCCCCCTCGTTGTGACCTTGCAATGTGGTAACGAAATGAAAGGAGAACCCCCACGCGCGATGGCGAGCGATTGATCAAGTACTTGACTTTCCAGGAGGTAGATCGCCCCCCCTACTGCCAAGGCTTCTCCGGCTGGGACCTGACCCACGAGCGGTGGCAGCGGGAATCAGGGGTGCGAAATCTCAACCTGAGGGCCTACTTCAATCTGGACTACGGCTTCGAGGTGGTGCCCGTGCCCCTGGGGATGTTTCCCCCCTTCGAGAGGAAGGTCATCGAGCAAAGCGGCGAGTTCTTTATTGAGCGCGATGAGAAGGGCATCCTCATGCGCCAGCGGCGCGACAAAGGCTCCATGCCCGAGTTTCTGGAGCATCCGGTGAAGGGCTGGGAGGATTGGGAGCGCATCAAAGCGGCGCGCTTCGATCCCGACCATCCCGGCCGCTACCACGCCGATTGGGAGGCCTTCAACGGCTATCTGGAGAGCACCAGCTCTAGTGGCCCAACTGGGTTACTTCCCCTACGGCGTCTTCGGCACGCCGCGGGACCTGATGGGCGCCGAGGAAATTCTGGTGGCCTTCTCCGACCAGCCCCATCTGGTGCACGACATGATGGACACCCTCACCGACTTCTGGATCCGCATCTACGGCCGGGTCACGGAGCACGTCAAGGTGGCCTGCATCCACCTCTGGGAGGATATGGCCGGACGGCAGGGCTCGCTCATCTCGCCCCAAATGGTGCGCCAGTTCATGATGCCCAACTACCGCAAGATCAAGGACTTCGCCGACGCAAAGAACATCCCCCTGCTGAGCGTGGACTCCGACGGCGATGTGTCAGAGTTGGTCCCCATTATGATGGAGAACGGCCTGAACTCGATCTGGCCCTTCGAGGTGCAGGCCGGCTGCGACATCGAGGAGTACCGGCGCAAGTACCCTCGGCTGGGGATCACGGGTGGGCTGGGCAAGCGGGCTTTGGCCCAGGGTAAAGAGGCCATTGATCGTGAGTTGGCCCGTGCCGAGCGCATGTTTCCGTATGGCGGCTACATCGCCAGCCCCTCCCACCTGATCCCGCCCGATGTGCCCTGGGCGAATTACAAGTATTACCTGGAACGCCTGAGGGAGTTAGTGGGAAAGGAGTAACTTGACTGAAATTATGATATAAGCGCGACTCGTTGCGTCTGGCGAGTAAGCTCCAAAGGCGGTACAATTGTCCCGTGGGCATTCAACTTTGGCGATTGTAGGAGTGACATGTCCCGCGCAAGAAGCAGAGGCAAGAAGAGGTTCGACGCAATCTCATTGACAATCTAAGCTGGCAGGCTGCTCAGCGCAACGATGAGCGAGTAGGCCACGCTATCCACGAAGGTGGAGAATTGGAATGCCATCTATGGCCTCGACGAAGTGGGGCTGATGGATGGATTCTTCCACTTCCTACAGGACGTCGGCGTTGTTTCTGTCGTTGAAGAACTCGAGGTACCGGCCATCCAACGAGTGTTGATCCCGGTGCCGCAGTTCGTACTACTGTACATGCTGCGGGTCCTGTTCGGAATCAATGCCATGAATGGCCTACCCGCCTTGCTGCCTAGGAATGTGGCCGCCATGAAGCTGGTAGGGTTCAATGCTCACCAGATCGCCAATGGGCTCACCCAACGGGGCGATGCTTTGCGCAAGGACAAACCAAAACAAGGGCCGCTTTCGCCTCAATGCCTGGCCCAGAACATCTGCAAGATTCCCTCTTGGCCTGGGAGAAGTTCTTCAACGGGACAATCCGCCGTCTAGGTGCCTTCGGCATCTTCGCCGCTGAGGTGACGGCCGCCATAGATGGGACACCCCTGGTGACCACCATAGCGCGGAAACGACAACCGGTCGGCAAGAGAGTGACCCTTTTCATGGGCCTGCCGGTGCCGTGTGGGACCACCGCTCATGGCACCGCCTTTGATAAGGCGGGAAAAGGAATCGCCGATCCCGGCGGCCTGGAAGCCGCGTTGAGATATACGGTCATGCTTTGTCCTCTGCTAGAAGGTAGTCTTCCCAGGACACCTGCGGCGTGCTTCTTTCAGCAAGTCGCTGGCAGAGTCAGCTACTTGGCAGCAGACGATGAATGGTCTCCCCGTTCTGAACGTCTATAGCCAAAGGAGGGTCGTTCAGTGATCGAAACCATATATCCCGGTGCCGAATGGGCGCGCATATCGCCCACCGAGGCAGGTCTTGACCCCGAAAAACTTGGCGGCGTCAAACGTTGGCTGGACGACCACGTCGGGGACGGTCGCTACCGCGTCGTCATCGTCCGTGGTGGGCGGGTTATCGCCGAGTGGAACCACCGCGTCGGTCGTGACGAGCAACTCTGGTTGGCCTCGGCGGCCAAGTCTATCTTTTCCTGTATCCTGGGTATCATTATCGAGGAGGGCAAGATCCCCTCGCCCGACGCCAAAATCGTGGACTATTATCCTGAGGCGATGGACGTGCCAGAGGGCGAGGGACCCAAAGCGGGGCGCTATGCCTTTGAAAAGGATCACGCCATTACCTTCCGCCAACTCATCTCCAACACTTCTGGCTATATGAAGCCCAGCGAGGAACCGGGCAAGGTGTTCCATTATCAGACCTACGGGATGAACATCCTCACCCACGCCATCGCCAAGATCCACGGCCTTTACGACATCCGCGATCCCGAAGGGTCGTCCGGTTTCAAGCAACTGGCAGACGAAAAGCTGCGCATCCCCATCGGCGCGACCTGGGGCTATTATTTGGCCAATTTCGATCTACATCCCAAGGCCCGTATCCACATCTTTGGTTACTACGACGGAGTCAAATCCACCGCGCTCGACATGGCCCGTTTGGGTTGGTTGTGGCGCAACTGGGGCCGTTGGAAGAACGGGCAACTCATCCCCGAGACATGGATGCGCGAGGCGACACAGACCGCGCCCGACATCCGCGCGAACTGTCCGCGGGAGCAGTGGAAGTATGGCTACGCTTTCTGGACCAACGACTACCGTCAGCTCTGGCCCAACCTGCCGCGCGATTCTTTTGCTGCCTCCGGTGCGGGGAGCCAACACATCTGGGTTTGTCCTAGTCTCGACTTGGTCGTTGTACAGAGCCCAGGGCTATGGCAGGATCAGGCAGAGAACGACACCGGCTTGTTGCGGCTGGTGGTCGATGCATGCGCATAAAACAGAACTCCTTGAAACCCGAAATTCTTTTGGCCGAAGGTCATCTACCGAACAAGTGCGTACTAGCCTAGCCTGCCGCTGATCGGCGGTGCGCCAGTCACTCAGCGGTATGCTGATGAAATCGGCGCCGATTGTTACGCGCCCGGTGCGGCCTCAGCGGTTGACTTGGCCCGGAAATTGGTGGGGGGTAGGTCAGGCCCTGTGAAATATCCCCCGTCGAATATCTACCTACTCAAGTTTCGCTCATTCTTGAAGCGATTCGGTCAATAGCTTCAGCTTGGACGTTGGGTTACAGCGTTTTTTGGGGCCTCGCGCAATCATCTGGGACGTCCGAAGCGATAGAAAGCCCTTCTAAGTTCGATAAATTGGCCCCCCGCCTCGTTTCTCGATGCTCGATGTGCGCGTTTTCACTTTCAAAAGGGCATTCTTCAGTCCGGAAGACACAACTCGGCCATCGCAAATGCAAGGTGGCTATCTGTGAAGCCATTTTAGGGCTTGCGGATCGCCGCAAGTGTTGTCTATCCACCCCCCAATCGACGTAAATGCGCTCTGGAATTGGCGAATATGCTCTCAAAATAAGCGAAACTTGCGTACCTACCCATCACGAAACACCTATTTCACAGGGCAGGCCCAGGTTTGTAGGATTTGTGACCAAGCGATGCGCAAGGGGCTTCTCTTTTCCATCTTTCCTCCTTTGGTTCAGGGCGGGGTTTCGGCCCCGCCCTGGGCTTTTGGGAGCGCGTGTGGCCCCTTCTCAGCGCAGACCATGAGCCAACTGACGATGGGCCGGGATGGGTGGCGGAGATCACTCCCTCAATGAGTTCAATACCTGTCTCCAACTTGCCCTTTTCGCCCTCTCGTGTTACAATTGCCCTCAGTTTCTTGGGAGGAAATTTTCTTTTCCAGCAAAGAAAGTTTGGCTTCTTCATTGGCTTCTTCAGAAGAAGCTGACCCTTTCCTGGAAAGGGATTGTACTTTCCTCCGAAGAAACCCCAAGCCGGTGGAGTCCTCCATTTTGAAGCATCGGATATGGGGTATGCCCAGATATCGCCTTAGAATGACTGCCGAGGTGAGTGATATGGCTGTATTGCCCATCAGGAAGTGAGAGAAAATGGCCCTTTAATTTTGTGAGGGTCCAGCTGCTCCTTAACAGCGGAATGAGACATCCAATACACCTTGCGGGCTTCGGCAGCCTCGGCCAGATT
>Ga0114930_10004232_pt1 | contig 12206 bp, 8 predicted proteins | sample AnhtaG_FD_87300 | JGI IMG/M metagenome (GOLD analysis project Ga0114930, IMG submission 87300) | Deep subsurface microbial communities from Anholt, Denmark to uncover new lineages of life (NeLLi) - Anholt_01485 metaG | ecosystem: Environmental > Aquatic > Marine > Oceanic > Sediment | place... | reverse complement strand
CAGAGGCTCTCCCAAAGACGCACCTACACCGCGCGGGCGGTTTGGACCGGCACAGGCACAGGAACCCGAACCTGAAGAAGAGTGGACAGAGGAATCGACCGACATGGCAAAAATACAGACCGCTTATGACAAAGGCGTAGCAGCTATCCTGTTTTATGACCCCGATGCGGCAGCCGCCGGTGCAGCAGCCGGCAGAAGACCAACAATGGGAGGCGGGCAACAGTTCACACCCACACGGAATTTTCTCTCATTCACCATAACCGACCGGGTGTTCCGCACGATCATGAAACCCGACCCGCAGGAATCGACAGGCGGTCTTACAAGAAGAATGAACAGCATAAGGGTGGACATCAAGAACAAAAAGACACACTCGATGAGAACCGGCGTTATGGCGGACCTCAAAGGATATGACACCTCGATTCAATATGGAGAAGAATTCGGAAATAACATAGGAAGAAATGTAATGGCGAAAATCGAGGGAACAGATCCTGTATTAAAGTACGAATACGTGATAATGGGCGGTCACATGGACCATAATGGAGTGCGAAATGGACTTGTATACAACGGCGCAGATGATAACGCATCGGGTACTGCAACAGCTATGGAAGTTGGGCGTGTTCTTGCTGCGGGAAATTTCCAACCCAAACGGACAATTATTTTCTGCTGCTGGTGCGGCGAAGAGTTAGGCTTGATTGGTTCCCGGTATTATACCGAAAATCCGTGCGACGGCGTTACCATGGATAATGTAGTAACGTACTTCAATATGGATATGGTCGGTCTTGGCGATGCTATCGGCGCACCGGGCGCGCTTAATTTCCCCACTATCTGGGAAGTCATCAAGAGAGACCAGGACCCGGACGTTATTGCAGCGGTGCAGCCGCGCACAGGCGGACCCGGCGGCAGCGACCACTCGGGATTCATTGAAAAAGGGATCGAAGCTTTGGCTCTGATGACAAGCGGCGGTGTCGGACATCCCTCATATCATCAACCCGAAGACGATACTGAATTTATTAACCCGGAAATCCTGCGTAAAACCGGTCAATTCGTTATACAGGGAGCTGTGAACCTCGCCAACGAAACCCAGGTCAACCTCTTGATCGAAGACCGTCAGCACATCTTCAACGCAATGCGGATGAGCATCACAAATTTCAATCCCGAACTTGAGAGAAGCTCATGGCAGTATGTGGAAGTGAACGCAACTAATAAAGACGAACTTCACGATCTTATTATTGAACGTGCACTCGCCGTGCTCAATCCACCTGAAACTGAGGCTCCTCCCGTGCGGGCACAGGCTGCTTTTCCCAGAGCGGCTGCTCAAGCGACTCCAAGAATACGAAAATCTGTTGCGCAGGGCATTCAAAACCTGCGGATGTTCGAAGGAGATACCGAATTGATGGGATCAGCCTCCGACCTGTTCGGTTTTGGACGAGTTGATATCAAAGATGACGATGGAGTATGGGTCTTAGGCGGACGACTCTCCACAATGGGTCATGATGCCGTGAAAGCGATGGAAGAAAATAATATTGTAGTGCATTTAGTTAGTCCCTCACAGGGTCTCATTAACGACATGCTTAACGCAGCTTCTGAACCGTTTATTATTACGGGAACGTATACAATCAGTGATGCCATGGTCAGCGGTATCAACGAGAAGCGCGTCCTGTTAGGTATTAATTTTGACCCGGCAGATGTGAATGGCTGCATTGCCCGTCTTGAAGCAGAAAAAGCAAAATTGGGCGACACGGACAATCTGGTTCTTTTTGTTACATCTACTGACGGAATGGACGATGTGAAAGAACCTCTCTATATGGGCTTGATCAAAAAGGGCTGGAGCCACGCTGAGATTGTCGGTGAACGCGACGGACCGCCTGGCGTTACCGGAGGCGCCCTGAGCATAATCGGAGGAGGTGCAGCGAGACGCGGCCGTTAAAAAAAATACTAATAACTCATAACACTTTCAATACTCCGTTCCCGGTATATATGCGGGAGCGGAGTATTTTATTTTTCTCGATGCCGCCGCATAATTATGCAACGCTCTCATATAAAACATTTTTCTGTACTGGTTTGGAACTTTTCTTTTTCATAGAAGTTCTGTAACTATTATCACAAAGAGAGGCGTTTAATGGAACCGGTTGAAACACGTAATGAATGGCTTGCACTCGAAACTCCCATGCGGGATGAGTTGTCTACATACTGGGGAGGGGACTGGGGGTGTGATTCTGAAGTAGGAGCGCTGAGAGCCGTACTCTTAAGACGACCGGGAAATGAGATAGAAAATGTCAAAAACCCGGAACGGTACCGGTGGCGGGAAATTATGCACCCGGAGAGAGCCCGGGAACAGCACGATGCCCTTGCGGAGCTTTACCGTTCACATGGTGTTGCCGTATATTACGTGGAGCGGATGCACGAAGACAAACCCAACGGTCTTTTCATGCGGGATAATATACTGATGACACCCGAGGGAGCGGTAGTCGGCAGGCAGGCAATGGCATGCAGGCGAGGCGAAGAACGGTACGCAGCAGAGGCGCTGGCATCATTGGGGGTCCCAATTATACGGACCGTCTCGGGTACGGGTGTATTTGAAACGGCTTGCTGTCTCTGGGTTGACGCCGAAACGGTGATTATCGGCACAGGCAACCGCGCCAATATTAAAGGATGCGGTCAGGTAGAAGAAGTGCTCTGGCAAATAGGCGTTGGGCATGTCTTGTATTTACAAATCCCTTACGGGTATGCGCATATAGACAGCATTGTAAGTTTTGTCGATAAAAAAACCGCAATAATTGACCCGGTACACCTGCCATGGAATATCTGGACGGCACTTAAGCAAAAGGGTATAAAGATTCTTGAAGCTCCGTCACCACAGGAAACACAAAACCTTGTCCTAAACGTTGTAGCGTTAGCGCCCGGACATATTGTAATGGCATCCGGAAATCCCGTAACAAAAAAATTCCTGGAAGACAACGGTATTCAGGTTAATGAATTAGATATGTCCGAGATCCTCAAAGGGTGGGGCTCGATCCACTGTATGACCGCAATTCTCAAACGCGACCCGGTGGGAAAGCTGGATTAAATTTTCTTGCTTTTTTAACGATTCTCGGAACGAATCCATTGTATACATAGAAGAAGTTCACCGAAGCAAGAACCATCCTTAGAATAACCGCAAATAAAAGACAGGTAAACAATCCGCCAGGCGGGATTTCCCCTGCAAATCATTGGATGTATCCGGCAATGATCTCTAATGCTGGTTCAGGTTTGCAACCTGAACCTTAATGTTTACTATCTCACTTCACTTTTCCTCATCCACAAATAATACACCGGAATTCCAACAATTGTGAAGCCGAGACCGGCAAGGGATTCGACCGGTTTTTCGATCAGGGTGTTGAGGAGTATACCTGACGACGCAATGATGAAAATTACCGGCACAACCGGATAACCCCACGTTTTGTACGGGCGCGGGAGGTCGGGGAATTTTCTCCTGAGCGTGAAAACCGAGGCGACCGTTAAAATATAGAACATAATGGTAACGAACACCACATAGGTAAAAAGCTGTTCAAACGTGCCGGTTACGGTAAGAATACACGACCACACTGTCTGGATGAGGATTGCAAATGCCGGCGTGCGGTAGCGTGGGTGAATGTCAGCCACTTTTTGAAAAAAAAGCTTGTCCGCAGCCATGGCATAATAGACGCGGGGACCGACAAATATCGCACCGTTCAGCGCGCCGAACACGGAAATAAGCACTGCGGCAGATATTATACCCGCTGCCCCGCTCCCAAAGAGCGCAGTGGCGGCTTTTTCAGCAATTCTTACCTCTCCCGCCATTTCACCGACGGGGAGGGCAATGAGATACACGTAATTCACAAGGATATAAAGTACTGTTATGAGTATCGTTCCAAATACCAGCGCAAAGGGGAGATTGCGTTGTGGGTTTTTTATCTCCCCGGCAGCGTAACTGATATTGTTCCAGCCGTCAAATGCCCAAGTAATGGCAATAAGCGCAACCCCAAACCCGATTATTAGCTGCCCGAAGTTTAAACCGGTTGGATTAAGGGAAAAATCGACGGGAGTACCTTTTCCGATTGTGAAACCAACAGCAACAAATACTAATAACGTCCCGATCTTTATTACGGTAACGATATTCTGGATAATTTTGCCGAAAACAACGCCTATATAGTTGAATGCCGAAAGCGCTATAATAACGATAACAGCAACCACCTGCCCCATCGACAGAGAATATGTGTAGTTATCGCTTATTACGGTAGAAAAAATAAATTTATCAGTGGATAAAGATGGTAAAAAGTAACCGAAATATTCTGCAAAAGCTGCGCCCAGGGCGGCGATGGAACCGGACATGGTAACGAAGAACAGTATCCATCCAAAGAGAAATCCGTAGAGGTGACCGTACGCTTCTCTTAGATAGACATATTGTCCTCCTGCTTCAGGCATGGCGGCGCCCAGCTCGGCATAAGTCAGCGCCCCGGCGAGCATAAGCAGCCCCACTGCAGTCCATGCCAGCAGGATCAAACCGGCTGAGGGAATATACTGTGCCATAATTCCCGTTGTAGTAAAGATGCCGGAACCTATAACTATTCCTACCATCATCATTGTAGAGTCGAATAGACCAAGCTGCCTGACTAATCCGGCACTTTCTTTTTTTATCGTGTTGGGGTTATCCATCTATTTTATTCATGCTATGTGACAGATAGGAGCTGAACCCGAGTACGCGGGACAGGGAGTAAAAAATACCTATTGTACCAAACCACACCCCTTTTTTAGGGATCTGACGTAGCCACCACTATGTGGATGGCATAGTCATCCCTTTCACGCAGCGATCCCTTCTTGGCGGGGTTAGGCAGTTCTTGACAATGTACAGTAAGAACACGCCGCGGCGTGACCGCGGCGTGTTCCTACAAACGTAAATCACCCTACACTTTAATTTTTACCTCATATTTTTTGGTCTAATTTTGTAAAATGATACATTCCGATCTATTCATAAATTCAATTTGTGAATAATGGAAAACTGAAAAATATAAATTGAAAACAATGTCATTCTCGGCTTGCATGTCATTCTCGCCACGAAAGTGGTGGCTTACGCCATGAAAACGGGAATCCATAAAAAATTCAACTGGATTCCCACTTTCGTGGGAATGACAATGAAGAGTAGGAATGACAATGAAGAGCGTGAATGACAATAAGGATTAAATTCAACAGTATATTATGAAAATCAATAAAACATTTTAATCTCGCTAAGCGGTACCAATGCATTACTCTTGGCTCTTTGGTTTTTTCTTTGTGATCTTTGCCCCGCTAAGCGGGATGAATTATTCAGGATACATAATCTCTTCAGGAAACTGAATTGTCTGTTTGTAACCATATAACTGCTTAAATTATTGAAAAAGTACTTTTTTGAAATCCTATTAAAAATAAAGAACTATTTGAATTTTTTTTGTGAGTGGTTGGTGTTTCATTTCAATGAAAATACTATTTTCTGCTTACGAATTTCCCTTCTTATCAGACCCTTTCCCATAAGATAGCTCAGATGGGCAATAGCCTCGCCGGTGGCAAACATCTTTTGTATAACAGGGAATAGCTCCCATGAGTCATAGGTCATATCCCATGTCATCTGCGACGCCGTTTGATAAGCGTCCTTGCCGCCTTTTTTTAGGATATAGAGAACCTCGTCAGCTCTCGCCTTGTGGTGGTGTTTTAGTTCTTGAATTCTTCCTTTACAGTCTCTAAAAATGTTCCTGTGACCGGGCAAGACAAGCTCAATATCGAGCTCATACACTTTGTCCAGGCTTGCCAGGTATTCTTTTAATGGATTCTCTTTATCGAACCATTGTGAAATGTTGGGGGTTATGTCATGAAGAATATGGTCTCCCGCTATGAGGATCTTCTTGTCAGGCTCATAAAGACACATATGACCCTTAGTATGCCCGGGTGTTTCTACGCCTCTAAACAGGTAGTCCCCGATGGTTATTGCACCGCCTTCTTTTACAATGGTAAACTCAAGTGGACCCTTTGCGCTGTATCTATAGCCGGGGTGTTCCTCGATTGCTTTTTGAAGCACGTTTATGGGAAAACCGCTCATGCGAAAAAGTTTGAGTGTCTTGTCCCAATGACCGCCGGCGTTGATTAGATCGGCATCAGGCTTGTTGAAATAAATCGTAGAGGTGTCTGCGGCGAGATTCGAGACGAGACCCAGATGGTCTGCATGCAAATGGGTAATAAAAAAATCCGTTTTCCTTAAATCCACGTCAAGTTCTTTCAGGTATGAATGCATTGCGCTTCTGCATTCTTCTAAATTCATCCCTGTATCGATAATCAAGTTCCGCTCCCGGGCTTTTATCACGTAGGAGTTGACGGCTTGCAGTGGATTATTAGGAATAGGGATTTCGAGCTTGTATATATCCGGTAAAATCTCTTCGATCATGTGATTCATTCTCTCTTATAGAGGTTTCTAATTCTGTTAACTGGCGTACAATGTCCAGGCATCCAAAGCCATTCCTGCGGAAAATCCCACTTTTCAAAACCTCACTTTCACCAAATCGATAGCCTGAATTAAATCCCCTCCATCAAAGGGATTAAGATAAAAAAAGACTGTGGGAAAAGCAAAACTTGTTAAACCATCTTTGAAATTACACAGGCTTGTTAAAATAGATAATAGAAAATGATTTTTCCTCTATTTGAAAACCCACCGGTCGCCCAGAATGTAGTTCAGAATGAAACCTCCAGCAATACCGATCACATTGGCAACGAGGTAATGCATTCCAAAAGCTTCTTTAAATATTCCTAATAAAATCCAATTTCCAACAGCGGCAAAAACGACGGAGATATGGTACTTGACCATTCTAATGAGAATGGCTCTCGATGTTTTCTCTTTTCTATCACTCCAGGTCCACAAATAGTTCCAGGTAAAATTATTAATAATCGAAATTTCAATTGCCAGCACACTTGAGATGAGATAGTAGACTCGGAATGTCTCCGTCAGAAACCAGAGGAAAAACATATTTACCAATACTCCAAAGCTGCCTACAATGGCAAATTTGAACAACCGAAAAAACTCTGTAAAGTCTAATCTTCGTACTTCTCTTTTATTCTTAAATATATTCTTCATTTTTTCAATAGCTAAATTTTCGAGAATAAATATCCCACTGCTCGATGGTTTTATCAAGGTTGTAGTTTATTTGAATGAAGTTTTTAAGTTGAGAATAATAGGAAATTTTGTATTTGCCGTATTGACGAAAGTTTGAAACGGCGGTATCAATAATAATATACGGCTTATTTTTTTGCAAATCGTCCATAAACCAGCCCCAGGCTTGTTCGTTAATATCTTTGTTGATGTCCACATCCAGGTTTTTATAGTTATATGTGGTCATGCCGACGATAAAATTGCAAGCGATAAATCTTGAGGCAGGCAATGTTTCCGAAAAATAGTAAATCTCCGGAGCACGCCCCCATACAAAGATTTTTTCCCGAGGAGGAGTTTTAGTTTTAATGTAATCAGTATCCAAAAGGTAGTATTAAAGTGGAGCAATCTCATATCGTTTCCAAAAACGGAAAATTGGAGAGCGTAGATGTAAAACAACAGCGGCGGTTTTAAATCTACTGCGTCTTTATATATCAGCCCGCCGTGATTTATTACGTTAGCAGAGACAGCATACCACGCTTCGTCTCCGTCAACAATAGGATTAAAAAAAGCCGGTATCCGCAAAATAAAGGCGGTTGAAAAAATAATTAGTACCCAGTAAAAAGGCTTCACAACGGTTTACTCTCGTCATTTAAGTAGATTTATGTCTATTATTAGCTGTTTCCACTTAACGGGATTACCAAGCAATTTTTGCTGTCGAAGGTGTTCTTCACCTTCGACACCTTTCATTTTTTCGTGTATCTCAAAACCGGAGAGATTAATCCCGAAAATTCGAGATCTCCGAGCAACTGTAGAGACGCATGGCATGCGTCTCTTGTTGGAAATCATTGTCACGGGTGTTTTCCGTATTAGCGTCCGATTTGACGTCTCTACTAAATATTATCATTCACCTTTGCTTTTAATGGCGTTGAGGACTTTTTCGGGTGTGGGGAGCAGTTTAAAAAGCTTATACAACAATAACAACAGGATTTTGTCTACTAAAATTAATCTATGTGATCTAAGATAAATTCTTGGATGGATTATTATTTCAAACTTTGGATGTCTACCATCTTGCCGTTAAGACCAGCAAACTCCATAGGACGATGAGTAAATACTATTAACTGAAGCTTATATTCTTTTATTGCTTCATTTATTAGTTCAATCATTTTATTTGAACGGTCTGTGCTTACGTGTACGAAAGGGTCATCGAGAACAAGACATTGTGAATCTCGCTCACTTAAATGCTTTGCAACAGCTAATCTAACACAGAGCGTTAATACTTCTTTTAATCCGGATGAACTGTCATCAAATTCCAGCGATAATTCTTCAAAACCACGTTCCCCGAGACGGGTTGGAAATAGATATTCATTGAGTTCAACATCTTCATGCAAAAAGCCAGTTACATAACCTAATGAACGTTTTACTTCTTCCTGCACTGGACCGACTACAACAGATAAAGCAGAACGATATTGTTGTTCTAATGCGTCTTTTAAAAGTTTATATGATTCTGCTTTTATTTTCTCATTTTTAAGTCTTTCTATGAAGATTTCCATTCTTGATTCAATTTCTGCTAATTCTGAATATGTTCCATCAAGACTAGAAGAACTTATTCTTTCTTCGAGCTTGTCTATTGCAGTCCGCTGATTTCTAAGTACTTGATTTTGATTTTCCAACTGCTGTTCTAAACGCTGGATTTTATTGATTGGACCTTTTTCTAAATCCACAAACCGTTGCTCTATTTTATCGTAATCTTCTTTTTTCTTCTCGAGATTTGTTTCTGCACTCTTTAATATTTTCTGTTGATTTAACTCTGAGCCAAATTTGCGAATAACTTCTCGTTCTTGGGTTCTTGCTTTACTCAACTCTTCAGCAACATGCTCTTGCTCTGCCCGCAACTTTGCCAATTCTTGCTTTTTCTCCATTAACTCACTATCGATTGCATCTCTCTCCTTTCTCGAAATATCCAGGTCATATCTGCCTTTCTCTTCTTCCTTCTCCCTCTCGTTAACGAGTTTTCCGAGATCTACGTTAGTAGGATTCAATTTTATTGTATTAGGTGTTCTTTTAATATATTTAATTTCTTCATATTTCTCCTCAAGTTTCTCTAACTCGTGTGTTATTTCACTGGTTGACCTTTCATCAACTCCCTTTCTTTCTGCAATAAATTCTTTTAAATTACCTGAAATCTCGTTTTGTATCCGACTTAGTTCCTTAAGATCATCAATAGAATTTAAAGAATATTTGCTCAATACATCTTTTATCCTTTTTTCAAAATTCATGATATCAGATTTTGCATCACGTGCTTTCTCTAATTTTGCTTTGACCGTAACATACCCCAAACTTGGAGCACTTACAGATACGTTCTCAGTCCCTGTTGCAGTTAATTTTCCATCTTTAATTATCTCTCCATCTACCTCAACTTCAAGTGAACCCTTTTCCCCGGGTGTAATTTTTACAGCAAGTCCTCTTTCTGTTAAACTTTCTTTTAATGCTTTGATTTGTATTTGCCACTGGATAATATTCTCTATCTCTATACTGCCAGGCACATTTGAGACTTCTTTTTTCCTAAGACTTACAATTTTTTTATTTATATTTTCTATTCTTTTTATTTTTTTCTTCAATTTCTCAATTTTTTGCATAGTATCGGATTTTGTCCATAAGATCCGAGCATCCCTCGTTAGTTCCTCGTACAATCTTATTTTCTCTGCCTTCTCTTCAACAGTTCTTGTTTTTTCCTTATGTTTTTCATCTAACTGCTCACATAAAGCCTCAATTTTAGAAAAGTTTTTTCTATCTTGATTTTCCTTCTTTTGTAGCGCATCAATATTATCTGCGGAATCTTTAAGTTCTTTTAATGCATTTTTTGCATCTTGCACATCTCTTTCAGCTTCATTAACACTAATTTGTGATTTCTCTAATTGAGTTTCAATCAAGGTAAAATCTGCGCTTTCTTTTTTAGCATTATCTAGATCATCTATGGTCAATTTGACATTTCTCTTTAGTATAGGTAGGTGTTTTTGAAGCTCTTCTAATCGTTGTTTTTCACTATTCAATATTTCTATTTTATTTTTATGCTCAAAGCTCATTTTTTCCAGATTCTGAATTTCTTCTTCAATATTTTTTATTGGTGAATCTTTAGTCGTTTTTCCAGTTCTTGAGAAATATTGAGCATAAGAAATAAGTACCGAATTTTGAACAGATTGAAATTTCGGAGTAACGAGAACACCACCCCTATCTTTAGTTTCTAAGTGCAAAGCAGTTGTTGGATCTCCTTCTTTATCAGTTGGTAATTCTCTGTTTTCCTGCGGGACCCAAAGCCATTGAAATGCACCCCATTGTGATGGTTTACTAGTCCCCTTGGAAGGAAGAACAGCATCCAACAATTCTATTAGTTTAGTATCAGCCGAATTGTCCTGAGCTAATGGAATATTTTTTTCGCCTTTAATTTCGTATAAAGAAGTACCTTTTCTTAAATTGAAATCCTTTTTTACCAGATACCTTTTCTTATTTAAGGTAAATTCCATACAAACTGTCGATGTAACATTTCCAGAAGCAGTTTTCGGTTTTATACGCTTGATAGATTCAGCACTAGAGCTAGACTTGTCAAAAAAACCTCTGCTCAAGGCTTCTAACACAGTTGATTTTCCTGTTTCATTCGGACCGTATATGACAGTTGTTTCATCATCAATTTCAATCCTTGTATTGGTGTGTTGTCTCCAATTTTCTAGTTCTAACCAGTGAAGCTTCATTTTTCAACCTCCTTCCCAAATCGTTGTAAATGAGCAAGAGCCTCAATGATTATTATTCTCTTTTCTGAATCAGCCTCGTTTTCTAGTAAATTTTTCAAGTGTTTTTCAGTCTGAATCAAGGTTGGATCTCCAAAATCAAAAGATGTTTCTAATTGAGGTGGCACAGTAATAGTAAGAGATTCTGTTTTTTCTCTAAAGTTCTTATGTAATGTTGTTTGAAATTCTAAAATATTATCGAGTTCTTCCTTACATTCCAGCGGCAATTCTCCACAAAGGGCTAATTTAACCAGATCAATCCCTTTAATTGATTCAAAATAATTTTTCAGTTCATTAAGAGAAGAAGAATCTTTCATCTCAAACTGCTTAGTTTCCCATGACAATTTACCGGTTTTAATAGATTCAATTTTAGGTACTTCCCCTTTCCCATCAATTTGAACAAACAAACATTGACCAGCGTCGCCTTCGTCATAATTAGTTTGTTCATGCGTTCCTGAATATGCTATTCGTGCAATTCCTGTGCTATCCTTAAATAATCTTTTGCTGTGCCAATGACCTAAGGCAAGATAATCAATGCCTGTTCTATCAATACAGGATGGGTTAATAGGCAATTCTATATCTTCCCAATTTGACATAGGGAATTTTCCAACCAGACTTCCATGTGCAACTGCAATATGGATGCCATCGGTCTCACGGACGATCGGAATGCTTGCAGTAAGATCTTGTGTAGTAAACTTTGAAAGAACCGGACATGGATGAAGAATCGCTTCTGGAACCTCGACAGAATCGGCGCGAAGGATTGTAAGGTGTTCTACCCGTTGAAATATTTCTCTATTATAAACACAATCTGCGCCTAGTATATCGTGATTTCCCGGTAGAAGATAAATTGAAATGTCAGGATACTGATTAAATATTGTTACAACTTTTTTAACGTACTCTTGACTGATCATATTATGCTCAAAAATGTCACCACACAGAAGCACAAAGTCCACTTTTCGCTCTTGAGCCGTTTTAAACACATTATGGATTGATTCAACTCGGATATCACGCACAATTTGACCAGCCTCACCAAGACCTCCGCCTTTCATTCCAATCTGCCAGTCAGACGTTTGAATAAACCGAACCAATTCATCACCTCCTATCTACACAATTTTTTTATCTTTTACTTTTTGGAAATAAAATTCTTTAAATTAATCAATTTCATAAATATCTCGTTATTTATCAGGTTTAGCCGTATAATAATTACTTGTCACATAGCATAACATCGTTTACACTTTTTAGGACACGTAAGTTAATATAGAATTTTCATTTATGATAAAGTAACAATGTTAATT
>Ga0114930_10004231_pt1 | contig 12207 bp, 8 predicted proteins | sample AnhtaG_FD_87300 | JGI IMG/M metagenome (GOLD analysis project Ga0114930, IMG submission 87300) | Deep subsurface microbial communities from Anholt, Denmark to uncover new lineages of life (NeLLi) - Anholt_01485 metaG | ecosystem: Environmental > Aquatic > Marine > Oceanic > Sediment | place... | reverse complement strand
GATCTGATCCTGTTGGATTTGAGCATGCCTGAGATGAGCGGCCTGACTGTTCTAAAGAAACTGAGGGAAAACGATAAGAATATCCCTGTTATTATTCTCACCGCCTATGGAAATGTGGATTCGGCGGTTCAAGCAATAAAGCTGGGAGCAGCAGATTACATTGAAAAGCCCTTTGCGGATGGGAAGCTCAAAGAAGCAGTGAGGGCAATCCTTAAGGGGAAGCAGAATATTGAGGAGCTGTCGAGTCAGTTGGGTATTGTAGGAAAAAGCCCCCAGATCCAGAAGGTGTGGCAATTGGTTGAAAAGTACGGGCCCACCGATCTGCCTATCCTCCTTCGAGGGGAAACCGGCACCGGTAAGGAAGTGGTTGCCCGGGCCATCCATTTCAATGGCGTCCTCAAAGGTGGACCCTTCATAGCTATGGACTGTGCTAGTCTACCTCAAGATCTTCTCGAGAGTGAGCTCTTTGGACACGAAAAGGGTGCTTTCACCGGGGCCGTCGCTCAGAAGATGGGTAAATTTGAACTGGCTGGTAAAGGGACTTTATTTTTGGATGAGATCGGCAATTTAACGGGAGCGACTCAGGTAAAACTCTTAAGATTCCTCCAGGAGAGAAAAATTGAAAGGGTAGGGGGAACCGAGCCTATTGAATTGGATGTAAGAATTATTGCGGCCACCAATTTAGACTTAGAAAAGGCTGTCCAGGAGGGTTCCTTTAGGGAGGACTTATACTATCGATTAAATGTAGTCGCCGTACCTCTTCCCCCATTAAGAGAGCGCCGGGATGACATCCCTCTTTTAGTGGAGCATTTTATACAGAAATACAAGTTAGAATCTAAAGGAAAAGTAAAGTATGTTCCCCCAGAGACTATGGATTTTTTAATGAGGTACGAGTGGCCGGGTAATGTGAGAGAACTGGAAAACGTTATCGAAAGAGCCATAGTTATAGGAAAGAATAATGCCATCTTGGTGGAGGATCTACCTTCAAGGATACAAAAAGGGGCCTCGGGGCTAGAGCCAGAGATTTCGCCCGAAAAGATTCCATTTGAGCAAAGGGTAGAGAATTTTGAGAAGAAATTAATAATTGATGCCCTGGAAAGGGCAAATTGGATTCAGACTGAGGCAGCCGAGCTTTTAGATACCAGCCGCAGCATCATAAAATACAAGGTGAAAAAATACGGTATAAAAAGGGGTGAGGGAAGGAGAGAAGAGAATGAGTGATGTGAACAAGAAAACCAAACAAATCCTGCTGGTCGATGACGATAAGAACACAAGGATTCTGCTCACCGAATTCCTGAGCACTATGGGCTACAGGGTCTTAGAGGCGAAAGATGGGAAAGAGGCTATGGGGCTGGTTGAGTTTGGCCCGATCGATCTAGTAATGACTGACCTGAGGATGCCTGAGATGGATGGTATTCAGCTCACACGAGCCATTAGAAGAATGGAGCCCGATCTTCCAATAATCGTTTATTCGGCGTACCGCTTCATTGACACTGCGCCAGCAGCTCTCAAAGCAGGAGCCAACGAGTACCTAGCCAAACCCTTCCTGCAAAACAAGATAAAACAGATCGTTGAGCGTCTACTCAAAGAACAAGAGTAGTCCAATATCTAGAATCATCTTGAAGGACAATGTCTTGCCCTTCAAGAATAGTTGGGAGAAGAAGAAAGACTCACCTTTAACGAAAAAATACAGTATAGAAAAGGGATATACTGAAGACTCTCTCCCAGGTAACCGCTAAGATATCCAGATGATTTTCCTTAGAGTTGGAACTGCTTCTCTCGGATGAGGTTCTGTAGCTTTTGATCTTTTTGTAGATCGAGCTTGCTCTATGCCATTTTAAGATCAGGCGAGGATGAGCCTTAACTGACATTTTAGTGGAAAAGCAGGATTCAGAATCATTTCCTCTACACCATTTATAGTTAGCTCCATCATCGTAATGACCATCACCTAAATCGATAGTTATCTTAAGGTGAGAATGCGTGTCTTTGAATCTTTCTCGAGGCGGAACGAATAATGATAACGGATGGCGCTTTGCGGGTTAGGTTAGCTAAAGAGTGAGGCGGGAACAAAAAAGTGGAAAATTAAGCACCGAGACCGATTTCTTCAAGGGTGACTTTCTTAAACGTAGCTTTATCACCAAAACGTTTGAGGCAATCAAGAATTTCGATACCGGCAAGTTTACCTTCGGCATCATAATCAGCGGCAATTCCATCAACGAGTTTTTTGGTCGTTACGGTTGCCTCCTCAAACCGAATGTAAAGGGCATCTACTTCAGGGTCATAGGTAATATGCATTTGTTATCCTCCTTATCAAAAATAAAATACATAGACTGTTATTACAACAATTTCTGTGGTTTCCTCCACAAAAATGGGATTAACCTGTTTGGTTTCATAATGCTTGTTGTTCCAGATGCTATTGAATTCATAATCTTTCTTGCATTGTGTTCTATCAAGTTCTACCGGAAACCATTTAGATGTTCTGATAGATTCCACGATTTCTTCTTCAGTGGTTCCGCGGCGCCAAAGTTGCATTTTAGCATGTTCGCTGAGCCGGATTGGTTTATTCATAGAGGAATCATTCATGGAACTTAAGCATATATTACGTTATTACCAAAGTCAAGAAGAACGGGGATTAGGGCAGAAAGCCATTTTCATACTGAGTGTGCGGGAATGGCTTCGGTTACAGGGGTGCTTTGTCTCTCGGATTTATGTAGAATCCGGTGCCTGCCGGGATTAGCTTGCCAACAATTACATTTCCTTTGAGTCCTTTTAGGGTATCGACCTGTCCATAGATAGCTGCCTCAGCCAGAACCTGCTTGGTCTTTTGGAAAGAAGCAGCGGACAAAAAGCTTTCCTTGTCTTCTTGGGCCGCTTTAGGTATGGCTAATAGAACAGGTCTTACTGTAGCTGGCCTACCTCCCCCCTCTTTTACCTTCCCGTTGACCTCTTCAAATTGGGCCTTGTCTATCAGTTCCCCTGGAAGATAACCGGTATCTCCCGGGTCTTCCACCTCAACTTTCCTCATCATCTGTCTTATGATCACTTCAAAGTGTTTGACATTAATATTTACCCCTTGAGACTCATAGACCTGTTGCGTTTGATTGACCAGATATCTCTAGTTCCCTTTATGCTCAAGAGACTGCGTGAATAATCGTGTTTTCTAGGTTCAAAGAGTTCTGTAACTCGGGGAAGGCCCTGGGGAATATCCCCCCCCTCTCTGAAATATTCCTCCAGTATGGAAGGTACGCAAAGTCAACTGAGTACCAGGCTCACCTATAGACTGGGCTGCTGTCACTCCTACCGCTTCGCCAAGATCGACCAGTCTATGGGTAGTCAGATCCCATCCATAACATCTTTGGCACAGTCCCCATTTTGCTTGACAGGTGAGAGGAGAGCGAATCTTTACTCTCTTCACTCCGGACTTCTCGATTCTTTCTGCCAGCTCCTCTGCTATCTCCTGGTTAGACCCCACGAGCACCTCTTTTGATCCCGGATCCATCACCGGAGATGCCGTTACCCTGCCTACTATTCTCCTTCTCAGAGACTCTACTTCTTTCTTCTCCTCATTTAAGGGTGCTATGGAAATACCATCAGTCGTACCACAGTCCTTTTCAGTGACAATAACATTTTCAGCTGCCGCTACTAACTTACGCGTAAGGTAGCCGGCGTAGGCTGTTTTTAAGGCTGTATCTACCAGGCCTTTTCTACCTCCTGAAGTGGAAATGAAATATTCTGGAGCAGTAAGACCTTCCTCGAAGCTAGACCGCACAGGCTCCTCCCCAATTCTTCCCTTCAATCTTCCTCCTGAAAGGGGATAGAAGTATTGCTTAATCAACTCCGAAGGGACATTTGGCTGTCTTTTAAATACCTCGTCCCAAAGTTCTCTACGATAGGTTTCTCTTATGGATCTAGCCATTAGACCTCTCGTTCCTATTATTTGACGCAGTTGATCGGCGGATCCTCTTGCTCCTGATTTCCACATCAAATACAGGGGGTTGAAAGGATCTCGGGAAAGATACTGGGATACTTTTTCTCCAATTTTATCAACAACTCTCATCCTCAAATCAATCACTCCCATATATCTTTCTTCCTCGCTAATTCTCCCCTCCTCAGCCAGGAGACCGAGTTCCTTTATCTTCTCTTCGGTGTCTTTTGAAAGTTCTTTTTTCTCCTGTATTTTGGGTACGTCAGAAAAGGAAAAGGTCAGCCCGGATCTTGTAGCAAACTCAAATCCTAATCTCTTAATTTCATCCAAAACTTCCACTGTAGTTAGGTTTCCGTATTTTTGCCAGATTTTACCTATGATCTCGGCTAGAACCTCCTTGTCAACTAATCTATTTTCAAAGTCCATTTCCTCTGGCAGAATTTGATTTAAGATCAGTCTACCGGGGGTGGTCCGAACCCACTTTCCGTCCACAAGTAGCTTTATCCTTTGATGAAGATCTACCCTTTCTAACTCGTAAGCGAGTATTACTTCATCCGGGCAGGAGAACACTTTTTCCTTACCACTTCCCTCCCTCTCTAGAGTTAAGTAATAGCAACCGGCAGTAATGTCCTGAGTGGGAGTGAGTACGGGGTTTCCATTAGCTGGAGAAAGAATATTGTTACTGGAAAGCATCAAAGTCCTTGCCTCAAGCTGCGCCTCATAGGAAAGTGGAATGTGGACAGCCATCTGATCACCATCAAAATCAGCGTTAAAAGCGGTACAGACCAGAGGATGAACTTGAATGGCATTTCCCTCTATTAAAACTGGCTGGAAGGCCTGAATTCCAAGCCTATGCAAAGTAGGAGCTCTGTTCAGGAGAACAGGATGATCCTTAACTACCTTTTCTAGTATTCCCCATACAAAAGGATCGGTCTTTTCCACCAGACGATCGGCTCCTTTGATGGTTTTAGCTTTGCCTTCTCGCAGGATCTCACCTAGAATAAAAGGTCTAAAAAGCTCCAGAGCCATACTTTCGGGCAGTCCACATTGGTAAATCCTTAGATCTGGACCGGGTACAATCACTGCTCTTCCCGAGTAATCAACCCTTTTACCTAAAAGATTCTGTCGAAATCGACCCTGTTTTCCCTTGATTATCTCACTTAAAGATTTGAGTGGTCTTCCTCCTGTTCCTAATATAGGTTGAGGAAGTTTTTCATTTTCGAACAACGCATCTACAGACTGTTGAAGTACTTTCTTTTCCTTCTGGATAATTATTTGAGGCGCCCCAGTCTCTAGCAAAGGCTTAAGTCGATTATTCTGACTAATAATTCGTCCGTATAAATCACTAAGATCAGAATTGGCAAAAATTCCGCTTTCCAGTTGCACCATGGGCCGAAAGTCAGGAGGAATAACAGGGACAACTTTTAAGATCATCCACTCTGGCCTGTTTCCTGAGCGGAGAAAATTCTCCACTACCTGCAGCCGTCTGATTAACTTGAGCCTTTTCCCTTTGGATCTTTCCTGGAAAAGTTCCTCCTTCAATTGATCCTTTAGACGCTCGATCTTCATCCCCTTGAGGATATTCAAAATCACTTCTGCTCCCGTGCCAGCCTGAAATGAACCTTCCCCATATGAATTCTTGTATCTTTGATACTCCTCCTCATCCAGGATTTGCAATTTCCTCAAGGGAGTCTGACCTGGATCGACTAGGAGATAACTTATAAGGTAAATTACTCTTTCTAGCTCGTTTTTCTTAAGCCCCAATAGAAGAGGTAGATAATTCTTGGTATACCAGATATGAGCAACCGGGGCAGCGAGTTCAATGTATCCCATTCTCTCACGACGAACCTTAGAGGAGGTGATCTCTACCCCGCACCTCTCACATTTTACTCCCTTATGTTTCATTTTTCTATATTTACCGCAGTAGCACTCATAGCTTTTGCTAGGACCAAATATCTTCTCGCAAAAAAGGCCGCCTCTTTCTGGTCTGAAAGTACGATAATTAATGGTATCTGCCTTCTTTACCTCTCCATAAGACCACCCTCTTATCTCTTCAGGAGAAGCCAGGCTTATTCTAATCTTGTCAATATCACTCATCTTCCACAACGGCTTACCTTCTATTGATCCTCTTCCTTCCATATCCTTAATGGAAAACTTTTTTGCATTCTTCCAAAATTCTAAATTTAGTCCCAGGGATTGGAGCTCCTTAGCCAGAACCTTGAAAGACTCAGGAGTCTGAGTATCCAATAGGTTTTCTCCCTTTATTATCCGCTCACGCATCCTGGTTCTACCCTGGGGATCATCCGACTTAGCTGTAAACATCTCCTGGAGAGTATAGGCTGCTCCATAGCTTTCCAGAGCCCAAACTTCCATCTCGCCAAATCTCTGTCCTCCTTGCCTGGATCTCCCTCCCAAGGGCTGTTGAGTAATTGAAGCATAAGGTCCGATAGATCGAGCATGGATCTTTTCCTCGGCAATATGAATAAGTTTCATCATATACATATATCCTACAGCAACCTTCCCATCGAAGGGTCTGCCGGTTCGTCCATCATAAAGAGGAGTTTTGCCCGATTCTGGCAGGTGAGCTTCTTTCAATAGATCTCTTATCTTTTCTACCTTAGGTCCTTCAAAAACGGGGCATATCATTCGTGTACCCAGAGTTTTGGCCACCCATCCTAAATGCATCTCCAGAATCTGACCAATATTCATCCTGGATGGAACCCCCAAAGGGTTTAATACTAATTCCACTGGAGTCCCATCAGGAAGATAGGGCATGTCTTCCTCAGGAAGCACTTTAGCAATAACCCCTTTGTTCCCATGTCGACCAGACATTTTATCTCCTACTCTGATTTTACGCCTGATAGCAACATATACCTTAACTCTCTTTTTCACATCAGGTGGTAGATTATCCTTGTTTTCTTGCGAGAACACCCCTACCCCCATCACCTTACCCTTGGTGCCATGAGGAATCCTCAGGGAACTATCTTTAGCCTTCTGCGCTTTTTCCCCGAAGATATCCTGAAGAAGGACTTCTTCGGGAGTCAATTTTATCTCCACCTCAGGTGTCACTTTGCCCACCAGTATATCCCCTGATTCAACTTCCGCTCCTATTCTAATGATGCCGTCGGCGTCTAGATCCTTTAAGGATGACTCATTCACATCAGGAACATCGGCGGTTATCTCCTCCACCCCTGATATAAGTTCTTTTGCCTCAACCTGAAATTCTTCTATATGGATGGAAGTGAAAATATCTTCTTTGACCAGTTTTTCACTTATCAGGATAGCATCTTCAAAATTGTAACCTTCCCAGGGCATAAAGGCTACCAGAACGTTTCTACCTAAGGATAACTTCCCCTCCGAGACGGCGGCACCATCAGCTATAAACTCTCCTTTCTTAACCTTATTCCCCTTGGAAACAATGGGTCTCTGATTTATACAAGTCCTTTGATTAGACCTTTTAAACTTGGTGAGCTTATATTCATCTACACCGCTTGAGCTCTTTATTTTTATATGGTCGGCCTCCACGGAAATAACCTGACCTTCTCTTTTTGCCCTCACCCCACTCATACAATCTTCTGCTACTTTTCCTTCCATCCCTGTCTGAACCAACGGCTCCTCTGGATTCTCCAGTGGAACTGCCTGACACTGCATATTCGATCCCATCACAGCCCGATTGGCTTCATTATGTTCCAGAAAAGGAATTAATGAGGTAGCAACACTCAGTATCTGTTTGGAAGAGACATCTACATAGTCTATTTTTTTCCTGGGAACAGTGACAATATCTCCTCGGTACCTGGCTATTACCTCAGAGTTAATGAATCTTCCCTCTTCATCTATGGTGTCAGCACCTGCAACATAGCACTCATCTTCTTCCCGTGCATCAAGATAGACCACTTCTTGACTTGCCTTTCCGGCGACTACTCTTCTATAGGGAGTTTCCAGAAAACCGAACTCATTCCCCCTGGCATAAGTGGCCAAAGAGGTAATCAAACCGATATTCTGTCCTTCAGGGGTTCCTATAGGACAAATGCGTCCATAATGGGTATAGTGGACATCCCTTACCTCCTCCTTAGCCTGAACCCGAGTATAATCCTCCTGGACCTAGAGAAGATAACCTGCGTTTGTGGGTCAGCTCCGCCAAAGGATTAGTCTGGTCCAGATATTGGGAAAGCTCTCCAGTGCTAAAAAAATCATTCAGCGCCGCCCTTACGGCTCTAGTATCGATGAGAGAACGAGGAGTAATAGTATCGGGATCTTGACTACTCATCCCCTGCTGAATTACCCTCGCCAGATGGGTAAACCCCATACGTAGTTGCTCTGACAAAAGATCCCCTATTCTCCTTATTCTTCTATAAGAGAGATGATCCAGGCTCCTAATCTCTTTTTTCTCCCGGGTTAATCTAAGTAGATATTTCATAACTCCTATTATGTCATTCAATCGGAGAACACCTATCTCACAATGGGTGTTTAACTCCAACTCTCTATTGAGTTGAAATCTACCTACTTTGCCAAGATTATATCGGCGAGAATCTTTAAAGGTCTTGTCAAAAACTTCCTTGGCAGACTTCAAAATCAGAGGACGTCCTGGCCGAATTCTTTGGTAGATCTTGAGAAGAGCCTCTTCCTCAGAATTTGCTCCATCCTGCTTAAAACTTTCTTCAAGAATTTTTTTATCCAGAGGATTAGTGAATTTCTTGAGAATTTCAGTCCCTTTCCCACCCATAGCTCTTATCAACAGGGTAGCCAGGAATCTCCTGCCTCTATTAATGCGTATAAACAAAAGGCTATCTCTAATTTCAAAGTCTAACCAATTCCCCCTCTCTGGAATAACCCTGACCCGATACAATATTCCACTGCCTGAAACAGTCGAAGTATCTTCTTCAGGAAAGACACCGGGAGAGCGCTGCAACTGACTAACTACTACCCTTTCCGCTCCATTGATAATAAAAGTTCCCTCTCTTGTCATCAATGGAAAATCTGTTAGATAAACCTCCTCTTCAGCTACCTCTCCAGTTTCTTTCTTTTTCAGGCGAAGCTTAACATACAAAGGAAGAGAATATGTGAGTCCTTCTCGTTTGCATTTTTCTGCGGGGTATCTAGGTTCACTAAAACGATATTCTACAAAATCTGAAACCAACTTTCCATTATGGCTCTCTACCGGGAAGACATCTTTGAATATTCCTTGTAACCCCTCTTCCTTTCTCTCTTTTGGGGGGAGATCCTTTTGCAAAAAGACCTCAAAAGATGTTCTTTGCATCTCTAACAGATTGGGAACTTCCACTACGGGTTTAGATTTAGTAAAATCATCATCCCTTTCTCTTTTAGATCTAATTCGTATTCTATCGACGCACTCTTTCAGAAGCAGGGGGGATCATCAAATCCATCCGCCACTCACTCACCGAACGTCTGGAAATAGAAACCCCGTAATCTTCCTTTAACTTTCTTCTGATTTCCCCATCACTGTACGGTTTTTGAATGATTTTATTTTGTATCTCAGTTTTTTCTTGGTCAATGATTTGTCTGATAAGTTCTTTTCCTATCTCTTTTTTACTGGGGAAGAAGGTCTTGAGCGATATTTCTCTTCCCTGAGGAGTGTGAATGGCCTTCCTGCCAATAGCTCTACTTATCAGGCTTGGATCTACTCCTACTTTCTCACTCAAAGACGCTTGAGTGAGAAGCTTTAAATCCTTGAAGTTTCCAGACTCTAGAAAGTCATATTGCAGGTCCATTATGTTTTGAACTATCCGATAAATGATGGTTTTCCTGGAGTTGACTAACCTTAGCTTATCAAAAAGGTTTTTAATTTTCTTAATCTCGCTTTTGTCGAACTCTCCCGCCTTTTTCAATTCCTCAAACCTGTCAAAATTTATTATATAGCTTCCTTCAACAATTTGGGTGGAAAAAAAGCCAATGGAAAATCCACTCTCTTCTTTTTCAACAGAGGCAATGGTAGAGTAATAAATTCTACCGGTCTTCTTTCCCTGCGGCGATTCAGTCGATTTAGCTCGGAGGTAAAGTTTATCCATAAAACTATTTATCTTTTCTACCTCTTCTAGGGTTAAGTCACACTCTCCAGCAGTTTCCTCTGGACTTATTTCGGATACCCCATCCAAGAAATACTTTTTAAATGTATCTACGCCCAGGTTTTTTATCATACGAGTAACGTCTTTTTCCTGAGCAAGGAAAGACTCCGGGTCAAAAGAGTCTTGACTGGGAGTAATAGCAGGATCAAGAGGAATAGTTTTAAATTTAGCCAGGCTGGTTCCTGGAAACCTTTTATGCCTTATAACTTCAGTTTCAGGAGCCGCTAACCTCTTAAATAAGGGGTCATTCTTAATTCCTTTAATAAGTTCTTGGAAATCATCTTCGGGCTGGCTCATAAACTCACCTAATCTCATCCTCCCCTTAAGAGTGGCTATCTGTCTTCCCTTCTGGCCGAGAATTTGTTTAGCTCTCCGAGGACTCATATCTTCGTCCTTTATTTAATTTTATGCCCTACAGAGGCACAAGAGCCAACGTTCTCTGCTCCAAAGCGGTTAATTCTTTGGTGAGTGAATTTTCTGCCAACGATTCAATAATAGTAAAGTATGCATCCCAGTCAAGTATCATTAGAGTAAGGTTTTCCCAAAATTCTATCCAAAGTCACTCACCCTTTTTCTATTTCCGGTTTAACGTACTAGGTCAAAGGAGAGTTTTCTACAAAAGGAGGTAATGACAATGGCTAAGTCAAAAAAAGTCAAGTCCTACCGATAGAGTGTTAATTAAAAATTAAAAGTGGACTTTCCAATCTTTGTCAAAATTGAAACCGTGCCATAATATCCTTCTCAAAAAATAGTATAGGAGAGGAGGATGAGTTATGGCTAAGCAACTGCACAAGAGGTTCTCTGCTGAAGAAGTAAAGATGCTCCTAGAGAAGTATCTGGATGAGAAAGTAAAGCTTATCTACATTCTGGAGATATTGAAAGTTAAGAGAAGTAGGTTCTTTGAGCTGCTTAAACAGTATACAGAAGATCCTGACAATTTCTCCATCCAGTATAAAAGAAAGAGCACAACTAGAAGAATAAGCGATGAAGTAGAGAAAAACATTATCAATGAGCTAAAGAAGGAAAAGGAGTTGATTGAAGATAAGGAAATCCGCGTTACCTTCTACAACTACAGCTACATCAAAGATCAGATTTACCAAAACTATGAACAGAAGGTATCTCTTCCCACCATAATTGACCGGGAGATTCTAACCAACTATATTGGAGAGCTTATCCAGCACGATTCCTCTCACCATAAGTTCTCCCCCTATGCTGATAAGAAATGATACCTAATCACCAGTTTAGATGACTATAGTAGGTTTCTTCTCTATTGCAGACTTGTGGAAAAGGAAACCTCCTGGCAGCATATCCTCGCCCTTCAGGAGGTTTTTCTCACCAGGGGGGGTCAGTTTTCAGTGGTGATAGGGGGTCAGTTTTCAGTGCATATTTATAAAAAGATAGCCACCTTGAGATTTTGCAATTCTTCTTCAATGCGGGAGATGATCTCTAAGAGAGCAAGTTTATCCTTTTCCATGTAAAACTACTCCCTCTTCTTCCAATTTTTTCCTGGTATCTTCATCCAGGAGTTCCCAGGGTTTAAGATCTACCGGGAAAATTACTTTCACCCAGCTCATCTTCATTTGACGTTGAGCAATGTATATAGTACATTAAAAAGGAGGGGTTGCCAGAAGGAAGCGATAAGAAGTTGAGTCCCTATTAGGAGCTTGAAATGGATAAAGAAGAATTAACAGAGATAATAGAAAAGGGTGAAGATTCATTTACTGAATTCAAAGAAGAAAAAGTTCATCCTGATGATCTAGCTGCTGAAATTGTTGCCTTTGCAAATACTGAAGGCGGAAGGATACTCTTAGGGGTTTCTGATAAAAAAGAGATAAAGGGTATATCAAAGCCTGATAGAGAAATGGAGAGGGTTGAAAATATCTCTCATAATAACTGTGAACCTTCACTTGCTGTTAGTATAGAAAAACTTAAGGTCAATAAAAAAATAATCTTATGTATTTATATGTCCAAAGGGCCGGAAAAACCTTATAGGACTAATAGAGGTGTATATTATATCAGGACGAGTTCCGGTAAAAGACAGGCCTCAAGAGAAGAACTTTTAAGACTCTATCAAGCGACCCGTTCTATTTATTACGATGAGCTACCTGTGCCCGCAACTTCTGTTGATGAATTAGACATACTTTATTTCAGAAGATTTTTTGAAAGTTTTTACCAAACAAAGATTGAAGATATGAATGT
>Ga0114930_10004230_pt1 | contig 12212 bp, 14 predicted proteins | sample AnhtaG_FD_87300 | JGI IMG/M metagenome (GOLD analysis project Ga0114930, IMG submission 87300) | Deep subsurface microbial communities from Anholt, Denmark to uncover new lineages of life (NeLLi) - Anholt_01485 metaG | ecosystem: Environmental > Aquatic > Marine > Oceanic > Sediment | place... | reverse complement strand
TTGGCATTTACCTTGGTCCTTAAACCCTTGCCTATCCCCCGGGGGATGAACTTCCGGTTCATGTTCTTCGGTATTACAATGCTCCCCTGGGCAACCCCTTCAGCTACTACCTCAGGCTCCAGATGCTCATCTGCTGCCACCTGCCTCATTTCTTTGGTGGTGATCCCTTTCTTAGCCTGAGCCAATTGAGTCATTTATTTGCTCCTAAGCAAAGTTGTCTCTCAAATCAAATATAAAGCTCTTTCAGCTTAAATTCAAGATAACTTCTTTCTCTATTATAACACAATCTTCCCCTCTCTTCCAGTCAAATTATTCAGCTCTATGGGAGATTCCGCTCTAGCGGCGGCAGGTTGTGCAGGAGGTCAGGGAACAGGAATTGCAGCTACTGCTTGCAGAGGAGGGGGTAAAGCCTCTGTCGCTTTTATAGGCAAAGGTGGAGAAGAGCTTCTCCACCTTCTGGCTGTCGCATTTAGGGCAGGAGATGGTAGTCGATTTCTTCAACACCAGCTTCTCAAATTTATTTCCACACGAAAGACAACTGTATTCAAATATAGGCATAGTAAGCTTCGCTCCCTCCTTGAATGGGGAAAAATCTTTCTTCTTCTGCTACCCTACATCTCTTCGCCGGCATCCCTCAACAGTTGACTCCATCTCCGATCCACCTCGGCTTGGATGCTCTCCACCAACTCCTCGTTTTCGGGTCGGAACAGATGCTTGAATCTTCCCTGTTCCTTAAGCCACTCAATGACTGGTATTTTCTTCCTGGGCTTATAGGTAATGCGAACAACGCCACTGTCCACCTCGTAAAGGGGCCAGAAACAGCTATCCACTGCCCGCTGGGCAATCTTCAATCCCTGGGCAAGGTCAATATGCCAACCGGTCGGACAGTGACACAGCACATTGATAAAAGCGGGACCATCTACCTCAAACGCCCGGTTAGCCTTCTTCATCAGGTCCAGCCACTTGGAAGGAGCTGCCTGGGCTACATAGGGGATATGGTGAGCTGCCATGATGCGGGTGAGGTCCTTGCGGAACTGCTGTTTCCCCTGAAGTACCCTCCCCACCTCGGAAGTGGTAGCTCGGGCACCACAGGGGGTGGCGCCGGAGCGTTGCCCTCCGGTATTCATATACCCTTCGTTATCGAGGCATACATAGACGATATTGTGTCCTCGTTCCACCGCGCCCGAAAGGGCTTGCAAACCTATATCATAGGTTCCCCCATCCCCTCCGAAGGCTAAGAACTTTATATTGTTTTCCTGGGATATCTCCCCCCTTTTCACCTTTGCTCGATACATAGTCTCCAAGCCAGCAATGGTGGAGCCGGCATTGGGGAAAGCGGAGTGAAGCCAGGGAACACTCCAGGATGAGTGGGGGAAGGTCCCCGAGCATATCTCCAAGCAACCGGTGGCACAAGCTATTACCACCGGCTCCTCAAAGGCTGCCAGTATCTGCCTGACGGCGATGGCTACCCCACAACCCGGGCACATCCTATGTCCCTGAGTAAAACGCTCTTCTCTGGTGGAAATCTCTTTCAATTTGAAGCTGACCATCTTACTACTCCCTCCTTATTCTCTCACGGTGAGGAAATCTACCAATTTCCCCCGCTCGCCGGTTCGGGCAATCTCCCGGAGCCGAAGGTAAACATCCCTGATATACCTCTGAGGCAAGTCCCTTCCGCCCAGACCATAGATGCAATTGATGACCTGGGGACGGGACTCCTCCTCATAAAGAGTCGCTCTCACTTCCAGAAAGAGGGGTCCACCCTGGGCTCCACCCGGTCCACAACGGTCCAAGACCGCCACGCATTTCGTCCGGGAGAGGCTACTGATTACTTCCTCAACGGGGAATGGTCGGAAAGCCCGGACCTTCAGCAGACCAGCCGCTACCCCTTCTTCCCTCAGTTGGTCAACTACATCTTTTACACTACCAGCAACAGCACTCATAATCACCACGGCATACTCCGCATCCTCCATCCGATATTCCTCTACCATGCCATAGTGCCTTCCCGTAAGCTCCCCATATTCCCTGCCTATTTGCCGGATTATCTCGGGCGCATGGATCATCCCCTCTAAATTGCTCCTTCTATGTTCCATATAATAATCGGGTTTATCGGCTGCTCCATAGAGGACCGGATTATCAATATCAAGCATCGGATAAGAGGGGATATACGCGCCGATAAACCTCTTGACCGCATCGTCCGGCTCCACTGTCAGGGTTTCCACCATATGGGAAGTCTGGAACCCATCTATCCCCACTAGAACGGGGGTGCGAACCTTGGGGTGCTCTGAAATCCTTATTGCTTGGATTATGTTGTCATAAGCTTCTTGGCCGTTCTCGGAATAGAGCTGGATCCATCCCATATCTCGTGCCGCCATGGTGTCGCTGTGGTCCCCGTGTATGTTTAACGGGGAGTTAAGGGCTCTGTTGGCAATGGCCATTACTATAGGAAGCCGAAGCCCTGAAGCCACCCCCAGCACTTCGAACATATAAGCCAGCCCTTGCGAGCCGGTAACCGTCATCACCCGCCCCCCTCCGGCAGCCGCCCCTACACAAGCACTCATAGCACTATGTTCACTCTCGACAGCCACAAACTCGGTGTCCACTTCTCCATTGGCAGCAAAGCGAGCGAAGGCTTCCACTACCTGGGTAGAAGGGGTAATGGGGTAGGCAGCCACCACATGGGGGTTGATCTGACGCATTGCCTCTGCAATGGCATCGTCTCCTGTTAGGTAGACCTTCCTTCTTTTGGATTTAGTCTCTTTTAAAATTCCTTTTTCCATCTGTTATTCTCCAGCTTTTCAAAACTTAAGATTGATAACCAAGGTCATCAATCCGAGCATACTATATTTAGGCTGTCTCCTTAGAGACAATCTCCAGGGAATTGGGTTTGGTGGGACACACCTCTACACAAATGCCGCAGACCTTGCAGTGATATTCATCTATCCCTATCACCTTGCCATCCTTGACCTTGATGGCGGCATCGGGACAGTTAATCCAGCACAGAAAACACTGTGTGCAGGTATCCTCATGCCAGACCACCTGGTTGGGATTCCACTCCCCGGTCTGATATTCCGCCGAATTCCCCATATCCAATATAAGCCCACCTATCGGTAGCTCATGCCATTTTTTAAGCTCCTGTTTTTTCATCCTTGCTTTACCTCCTCGCAGCCTCGTTTGGCAGCTTTCAGGTTCCCTTCGATTACCTTGGAAGTCAATTTCTTCCCCAAAGCGACCTTAAATCCCTCAATGAAGCTGTTGATATCCGCCAGGTCGAGCACCTTCACCAGAGCACCCAACATAGGGGCATTGGGGATGTTGATTCCAATCTCATCCACAGCTATTTTGGTAGCATCAAGGACATATAACCTTTTGCTCCCCAGATTGAGCTTCTGGCGAAGTTCACTCGGCTGGCTTTTTGAATTGACAATGAAGAGAGCATCAGGAGGGGCCCCCTCGGAGACATCTACGGTGCGGATGAGAGTCTCGTCTAAAACCAAGACCACCTGAGGCTCCTCAATTCGGCTATGCACACGAATAGGACCATCGCTGATGCGGGTGAAGGCCTCTACCGCGGCGCCTCTCTTCTCAGCACCGTATTCGGGATAAGCCTGGGTGTATTTTCCCAGTTCGCCGAGAACTTGGGCTAAGTTGTTGGCGGCCATTACCGCCCCTTGTCCGGCACGGGCATGCCATCGTATCTCTAATGCCTTGCTCATATCTTATCCTCCTACCTTAACACTCAAAAAGAGCGCTCAAAATAATAAAAGGGCACAAAACCCCTTTAAATTCTTGCCGCTCTGCTAATCAAGGTTGCTCTTGCTAACTAATAAATGCTTCTTCTCTACATAATGCGGTGGAAAGCCTCCTATTATAGCACAAATTCTTCCCCCTGCTCAAACAAATTGACCCTTCCTCAAAATATTTATAACCTCTCTTTGGCATAATCCTTTGCTACCCGGGGGTGCTCAGCCCTTTTGGGCGTTCTTCTTTCGCCCAGTCTTCCTCTTTTTGTAATCTTTGATGGCTGCCTTCAGGGCATCTTCTGCCAGAAGGGAGCAGTGCATTTTGATCTTGGGCAGACCATCAAGGGCTTCGGCTACCGTTTTATTGGTTATCTTCAATGCCTCTTCTATGGTTCTTCCCTTAACCAGTTCGGTCACCATAGAACTGGTAGCAATAGCAGCGCCACAGCCGAAGGTCTTGAATTTGGCATCCACAATACGACCATTCTCCACCTTTATGGTGAGCTTCATCACATCCCCGCAGGCGGGGTTTCCCACAGTGCCCACCCCGCTGGGGTTTTCAATCTCTCCCACATTGCGAGGATTCTGGTAGTGCTCCATCACTTTGGCGCTGTATTCTTCCAGATTATACATGCTACACCTCTTTATACAAGGGTGACATCTCACGCAATCGAGCCACATTTTTGCTCAGCTCTTTCACCAAATGGTCGACCTCTTGCTCGGTGTTGGACCTCCCCAGACAGATCCTGAGGGAACAATGGGCGATCGCCTCTGGAACCCCCATAGCCAGCAGGACATAAGAGGACTTCAATGAGCTCGAGGTGCAGGCGGAGCCAGAGGAGACGGCAAAATCTTTCATGGAGAGAATCAGAGATTCTCCCTCAACAAACTCAAAGCTTAAGTTCAGGTTGCCCGGCAGCCTCCTCTCCGGGTGCCCGTTAAGGTGGACACGCTTCATCCTTTTCCTCACCCCTTCGTAAAGACGATCCCTCAATTTGGCAAGCCTTTCGGCTTCTGTTTTCATCACCTTGCCGGCTTTCTGGCAGGCTTTGCCCAACCCGACTATCCCGGGGACATTCTCGGTGCCCGCCCTTAACCCTCTCTCGTGTCCACCACCATGGAGAAGAGGCTCTATCTTAACCCCTTTCCTCAGGTAAAGCGCCCCTATTCCCTTGGGACCGTACATCTTGTGACCTGAGATGGAGAGGAGGTCGGCTTTCAACTTATCCACCCTGGTCTCTATCTTACCTACCCCCTGAACGGCATCCGAATGGAACAACACTCCCTTCTCTCTGGCTATCTCCCCTATTTTCTCCACTGGTTCAATGGTGCCCACCTCGCTGTTAACGAACATAATGGAGACCAGTATGGTCTTATCGGTGATAGCTCCCCTTAGTTCCTCCGGGTCAACCATCCCGTAACGGTCTACGGGAAGGTAGGTAACCTTAAACCCATCTTTCTCCAAAACTTTGCAGGTCTCCAGCACCGCCTTATGCTCAATCTGGCTGGTAATTATATGGTCACCTCGTTGTCTGTAAGCGTGAGCTACCCCCTTAATGGCGAGATTATCCGCCTCGGTGGCTCCGCTGGTGAATACAATCTCTTCAGCACGGGCTCCAATTAGCTCTGCTACCTGACCCCGAGCCTCCTCCACTGCCTGGCGGGCTTCCCACCCGTAGGAATGAGTCGAACTGGAAGGATTGCCAAACTTATCGGTCAGATAGGGCATCATAGCGTCCAGAACCTCAGGGTCCAGGGGGGTAGTTGCGTTATGGTCCATATAGATAATCTTTCCCATCCTTTTTCCTCCGATTTATGGCCGAAATAGTCTTCTCTTTAATATATTTCCTGGTCTCTACTTTGTCAATGGAAAAATAACAAAAGGAGCTCTCTCAGTGCTTCCTCGGGGGTGCCCACACTACAAGGCTTTTATGAAGGATAGAGACCTTCAGTCTGGAAGCTTCAATGAAGGGGTCGCCATCTAAATGAATAGGACCGGGTTTCTCCCTGATGATCTCGGCTTGAGCTATCTGGTAATAGTCCATCTGAGATATGGAGTCTATTTTGCCGGTGAACAGCTTGGGGAGGTTTAGTAGTGCCCGTGGCAGACTCATATTCTTCAGGATACACAGGTCAAGCAGACCATCATCGATCTTAGCCCTGGGGGCTATTTGGGCTCCTCCACCATATTGCCTGCAATTGGCTATGGTTATCAACAGAGGGGAAACTTCGAAATGACGCTCATCAATTTGCACCTGAAAAGGCTCCGGCCTGAAAAGAAAGAACTCCTTCGCCCCGATGTAGAAATAGGGGAGAATCCCCCGACGCCCCTTACCGCGTTCGTCGTATATCAGACCAATGCGGGCGTCGAAACCGAGCCCGGCGGTGCAGAAAAAATACCTTCCGTTTATAACCCCCGTATCAACTTCCCTCCTCCTTCCACCAAGGAGAGCCCGACAGGCACCCTTCAGGTTCAAGGGGATGCCCAGGTCTCTTGCCAGACCCATGCCCGAGCCGCTGGGGATAATGCCCAAGGCTACTCCAGTGTGGACCAACCCACTGGCAACCTCTTTAAACGTGCCATCACCACCTATGGCTACCACCAGCTCATAACCCCTGACAACCGCCGCTTTAGCTAAATGGTAGCCATGCCCCCTTCGTTCGGTGAGGACTATATCAAAATCCCATGAGGAGCCCCCGAGCTCCCGCCGCAATAGGGTGGCAGTTTTCTCAGGAGCTCTCCGCTTCCCCGCAACCGGGTTCAGAATGAACTTAACCCTCATAATCGTTCACTGAAGTGGTTGATAAAATCTTTTAAATAAGTTATCATAAAATATCCCTTTTTACAACCCTTTAAAGCTCGGCCAGAGGGAGATGGTAGAGGAAAAGACAGATATTGAATCTCAGCAACTTTTATTGTAAAATTTGTAACAGCACTCCTTAAAAGGGAAGGGACGGGGGCAAAAGCCGACATCTGAGGGGAATTGTGAGAGAGGATCCATTTAAGGAGAATCCTAATGAAGGAAAGAATAGACTACCAAGAGCTTCTTCGTTCTTCCCCCACGGTGGTAATTAAAGAACTAAAGGAGTGCTACCCAGCCATCAGGAAGGTGCTTCTTTGCCTCCAGAGGAGGGTAAGTCTCACCGAAGATGAGGTCTACAACTTACAATTAGCCGTTGGGGAGATCTGCGCCAACGCCGTTGAGCATGGAAGCAAATTATCCCCCGACAAGTCAGTGCGCCTTTCCTATGCTCTTCACCAGAACAGGCTGCTTTTTCAGATTGAGGGTGAAGGTGAAGGGTTCGATCCCGATGACCTCCCCGACCCCACCAGACGGGAAAACCTGCTGAAAAGGAGGGGACGGGGTATCTTTTTAGCCCGCTCGTTAGTAGATGAGATAATCTTCCAAGACAAAGGGAGGAGAGTCATTCTGGTGAAAAAGCTGACAGAATCCTCGCCCCTATCTACCTAATCCCTTGTCTCTAACTCTCCTATCAGGGCCCGCTAACCTTTATGATGGACGAAGTGGAGGAGGTAGCCCCATCATCATCGGTGACCGTCAGGGTAACGGTCATAGTGCCCGCCGAGCTGTAAGTATGGTTGACTATCTTGCCCATCCCAGTGGTATTGTCCCCGAAATTCCAGCTATACTTAACGATAGTCCCATCAGGGTCGGAAGAGGAGGAAGCGTTGAAGGTCACCGGGGAGTCCTTTTTAGGATTGGAGGGGGAGTAGGTGAAATTAGCCGTGGGGAAGACATTAGGTGGAGCAATCACCTTAATAGATATAGAAGAGGTGATAGCCCCGGCAGTGGCGGTCACCGTCACCGTATCCACATCCTTGTCCCAGCTGCTGAGCCTGAGGGCATCGAAAACCTCTCCATTCTCATTGGTGAGGACGATCCTCCCGGCAGAATCGAGGGAACCGGCATCGGTGGAAAAGGTCACCGTCGCATTAGCGATGGGCTGAGCATTCTCGTCAAAAACAACCCCAGTAATGGAGCAGGTGGCTCCTTCCTCAAAGATGATGGAAGCCGGGGTTGCTGTAAGAGAGATGGAAGCTATGGCTGCCCCTATCTGGATGGTGAGGGGCCCTGCGGTGCCCACCACCCCTGACTGGACAGTTATATCTGCAATACCGACCTCAATCCCGCTGGTGAAAACGGAGTAAGCAACCCCCTTAGTGGTCGTCACCCGCCCATCAATGGTGCCCAAGGTGGTGGTCAGATAGACCACTGTCCCATCGGGCACCGGATAGCCATCACCTCTGACGATGATAATGGTGATTACCGAGGTATCCCCTCCAGGATTAATGACCGGGGGATTGGCACTGACAGTGATAATAGCATCCATCGGGGCGACGGGATCGACCTTCTGACAAGCTGTTAATAGCCCCATCCAAAGTCCGATAGAAGCGATGATTAGCAGTTTTTTCATCATAGGCTACACCCTTTTCAGTCGGAATAAAGGGTCCTCTTTCTCCTTGCTACCAATCACTATAATAGGTCCCGTCCAAAGCCTGCTCGCTGGAGCCGCTGTGGACATCCCATATCCCCGGTTCTTCGTCGGGTTCCAGTTTCTCCCAGTCGACATAGACTTCTACCCAGGTGTCAGCCGACTCGGTAAAGGGGTCCACCGGTATGCTCCGCAAGTATCCCTCGGTGACCAGCTCCTCCAGAGCAGCAGGGTATCTCCCTTTATCGACATAGAACTGGTCTATGCAGTCCCTCATGTAAAACAGGTCTTTCTTCAGCACTGCCTCCTTTGCTCGGATATGGGAATAACGAAAGGTCGGCAGGGCTAAGGTGGCTAAAATCCCTATAATGGTGATGACTATCATCAACTCAATTAGGGTAAAGCCCCTCTGCTTTGCCGAATTAGCTCTCATCTTAATTACTCTGGTTGAGTTTCTTACCAATCTTTGTATTTAGTGCCATCTAAGGCAATCCCTTCGCTTTTGCTGTAAACATCGAAGACATTCTCCCCTCCCCAGGAGGTGGAATCAAAATCGTCCTGATAAGAGCGCAGACCCCATTCGGTGGAGTTGGTCACTGGGTCGCGGGGTATGCGGCGCAGAAACTTCTTCTCTACCTCCAGTTTACCTACCAACTCCACCCCCTCGACCAGAACCTGGAGACTGGGGGGGTAGCCTTCGGAGCCGAACTCTACCCTGACTTGCCCCAAGTCAGCCAACTTTTTGTATTCATCGATTGCACCCCTGATAATCCTCAGATTCTCCCGCAACTCAAACTCCTTAGCTCTCTTGATGGTGATCCGGGCTACCGGTAGGATGGAGGCAGCCAGCACAGAGATGATGGCTACCACCACCATCAGTTCTGCCAGGGTAAACGCCGCTGTGGAGCCTCGGATATCGATTTTGAAAGCCAGCAGCCTGATCATCCTTCCTCCCCTATTGGACTTGAACCCTCGCCGGCACAAAGTTAGCTGCGAGGGGCTCAGAGGTGGCATCGCGCACGCTGTTGTTGGAGAAGGCTATCTCCGTGCTCCCTAAACCGACCGCCTTGAACACCACCGTGCACAATACCCCTGAGCCGTTCATTCCGGTATCGCTCCCTAACCTTGCCAGGCTCACCCTCAGCTGTCCCCCCCTTTCGTCATATTCCCTGACGAAGCTTACCTGGGCACCATCCCTTTCTAAGAAGGGCCCCATAGTCACATCTATCATCTGCAAAACTTTGGGGTCAAAGCTCAGATCGAAGGGGACATGCCCCACATTGGAGGCGTTGTCGATGGTGATATCGACCGAGAAGCTTTCTTCTTGAAAGACAATAAGGGAGCTTGGGGTAATGGAAACCATAGCTGGAACGGGCTCTTCGGCTTTCTCTTCGGGTTTTGACTCTGCTTCTTTCTCTGCTTCTGTAGGAGACTCTCTGGGGGAAGTAGTCTGCTCCTCTGCTTCCTCCCTCTCTTCTAATGAGGTGACGGGTGGCGCCTCTTTGTAAACGATAACTCTCTCGGTCCCCGCCCAAATATCCCTCAGGTCTTCCTCGGTGATGTCGGGGGTTTTGACGATATGAGGGGTCATGGTCAATACGATGTCAGTCTCTACATTCTGAGAGAGCTCCTTGGAAAAAATCTTGCCTAATATAGGTATATCGCTCAGCCCCGGGATGCCAGAGAGGGATTTGCGCTCCTCGATTCTTATCAGACCTGCCAGCAGGTTGGTCTCCCCATCCCTCAATCTTATTTTTGACTCTATTGACCGGCTGGTGAAAGTAGGCTGTCCTTCCACCATCTCGCCCAGGATGGACTCTATCTTTACCGTCAGAGCCAGGGTGACCTCGTTGTTATGGTGCACTCGGGGAGTCAGATTTATCTCGATCCCTACGCGGCGATACTGGTATGAGTGAATGGGGGTCACCACCCCGATGGTCTGCGCCGGGGTGATGGTGGTCACCCGGATGGGGATCTCCTCCCCGATGAACAAGGAGGCCTTTTCCCCTTCGGTGATTCTGAGCTGAGGCTTGGCTATGAGGCGGGTGTCACTGGTCTGCTTCAGCAGGCTATAAGTAAAGGATGGGATAGTCAGGAACCAATCGGCTTGACTGATATAGGGAATTTGAGAGAGGCGGATACCGGTCTCCTCTTGAGCCAGACCCTGACTGATGCTATAACTGCTGAGCAACACGCCGTATTCGTTGAGCTTGGTTCGGTTGACCTCTAATATCTCAAGGTCTACTATGACCTCCCCTTTCGATTTATCAGTTCGGTCAATCAACTTTTCGGCAATCGCAATGATATCGGCTGAATCGCGAACGGTGATGGAATTGAGCTGAGGGTCCGCAGAGATGCTCCTAATCCCCAGAACGGTGCGGAGCTGTTGTAAAACATCCTTGACATCGGCGTTAGAAAGGTAGAAGGTGCGGATCACCTGTTCGGTATACTCCCTCCTCTTATTGGGGTTGTCGGGGACTATAATGATGGTGGTCGGGTTTATAATTTTGTAGAATTGCCCATTAGAACTCGCCAGGGCATCTAAAGCCTCCTGGAAGGAGATATTGACGACCTCAAAGCTTATCTTGCGGTCTCTGATGGTGGGGTCGAACAGGATGTTTATCCCCGAAAGCTTGGCTAAGGCGGTGTATACCTCCATCATATTGTTGCTGGGGAAGCTAAGGGTAATCTTTTCCGGGGATTTGGGGCTTAAATAAACAGGTGGACCCTTCTCCGTCTCTACCTTCTCTTTGAGCTTCTCAATCTCGGTTTTCTCTCTAAGGCTCTCTGCCTCTTTTGCTACCTGGGCTCGGGCTTTTTCCATCTCGATGAGGGCAAGCTGATTGGCAGGGTCTAAATCTATCGCCAATCGGAACTCCACCATCGCCTGTTCGATGTTTTCTTCTTCCATCATCTGCTTAGCTCTGTTCAAGTGCACCTTTGATGCCTGACGACGAGCTGTTTCCAGGCTCAGGCGGTAGGCTAAATTGTTGGGGTCTAACCTCAAGGATTCAGAGTATTGGAGCACCGCCTGGTCCCAATCCCCCTCCCTCTCCGCCTGCACCCCTTTCTTGTAAGCCTTGGTAGCAGCACAGCCAGCTAAAAGAAAAAGGAGGAGAACAACTATTAACCCTTTTATTAAGCAACCTCTTTTCACTCTTCCTCCTTTAATGACAGAATTCATTCCGACTCAAATATATCAGGAGCTTTCACTAATTAAGGGGATTTTCTGCTTGAAGCTGGTATTTACCACCCCCAGCTCTACATATTGATAGTCTATCTCGAGAATGGTGAACTTCTCCTCTATTATGTCCCCCTTGACACCTACCAAGACCTTGTCTCCCCTTTTGAGGGTAGCTATCATCAGGCTATCTTTCCGGGCAAATCCAAGGAATTTAAAGCTAGCCAGCTCCACAAGTACTTGGGGGGAGCCAGGAGAAGCCCCTTGTTCAGCAGTGGTGGGCTGGATGGGGACCCCTCCCTCCTCTGTCTCTCTTGGCGTCACCATCTGTTGGGTCTCAGACAGCTGGCGTTGTCTCCCCACAGATGGAGGGGCCACTTTCTTAGCTACTTCAAACCTAAACAGATTCCTCCCTAACACCGAGTAAGCGGGCATTGGCTGGCGGAGGTGCTCCAAATTTATCTCCGGCAGAAGTGATTTCCCCTGAAGCGAGGGGGAACTTATCCTCCCTCCAGGAGAAGCCTCTGAAGAGATGGGGAGGGTAGCTATATCTCCACTCCTTTCACCCATCCTTCTTAGTTGATAGGTCAACAGGACAAAGAACAAAATAAACAGGACTAATAGCAGGATCTTTTTCTGCCGTTGCTCCATCTGGAACCCCCCTTTTGCTTTAATCCTGAGACTCTGCTCCTCTTTTTTATATAATAGAGAAATAGGTGGACAGCTTGATATTGAGCTTGAGATTATCCCCTTTCTCTTCTGGGTTAGAAAGTTCCACCCGGTCAATGACAAGAAAATATCTGGAGTTCTCAATCTGGTTGATAAAGCGTCTC
>Ga0114930_10004227_pt1 | contig 12215 bp, 10 predicted proteins | sample AnhtaG_FD_87300 | JGI IMG/M metagenome (GOLD analysis project Ga0114930, IMG submission 87300) | Deep subsurface microbial communities from Anholt, Denmark to uncover new lineages of life (NeLLi) - Anholt_01485 metaG | ecosystem: Environmental > Aquatic > Marine > Oceanic > Sediment | place... | reverse complement strand
GCTCCGGGCTATTATGGCTATTTCGGAGTCCTTCCCCACCATCACCCCTATCTGACTTTGGTAGATATCGGCGAGCTGATGTACCGCATAGGGGATAAGAGGCATTACCTGGTGGTGAGCAAGGGTTTTGCTGAGGTCTTGGGGGATAAGGTTATCTTCTTGGTGGAGACCTCCGAGAAACCGCAGGAGATAGATGTAGCCAGAGCGGAGAAAGCTAAGGAGAGAGCGGAGGGGCGCCTGCAAGAATCTCCTCCAGAGCTGGATGAGGAAAGGGCGACGGCAAGCCTCCAGCGAGCCCTAAACCGGCTGAAAGTAGCTAGAAGGAAAAGGGGGGTTTGAAATAATTATATTTATTAATTAATAAATAATTAAAAGGATTGATATATAAGGGGAAGGGCTTCTCTTTCTTTAGTTTTTTAAGGATTGCAGGGTGGAGGATGTAACCATTGACGCTCTCCTTTATGGGGAGATAAAGCTGGCACAGAGGAAGAAGGGGTATCGTTTCTCCTTCGATGCTATTCTGCTGGCTGATTTTGTTCACACCAAACCGTCCGACCGGATAATAGAGTTGGGCACCGGTTGTGGTGTTATCCCCCTCTGGCTGAGTCGTAGGAGGGAGTTCAGCTCTATGCTGGGGGTGGAGATTCAGCCCGAGCTTGCCCAGCTAGCCCGCCAGAATGTCTCCCTCAATGGGGAGGAGGCGAGGATTCAGATCCTGGAGTACGATTTGAGGGAATTACCCCGAATGATGGAAAGGGGGAGCTATGATGCGGTCATCTGCAATCCCCCTTATAGGAGGGTTGCCTCAGGGAGACTCAATCCTGACCCGGAGAGGGCGATAGCGAGGCACGAGATATGTTGCACCCTGGAGGATGTGGTTCGAGTCGCCTCTTATCTTCTCCATCCCCAGGGGAGGCTCTTCACCATCTGCCTGGTAGAGAGATACCCGGAGCTAATGGAAGGGCTGTTGAGGCGGCACTTGCGCCCCGTTAGGGTCCGTTTCGTTCACCCTCGCCTGGGGGAGAGGGCTTCCTATTTTCTCATGGAAGCCAGCGGAGGGTCGAGGAGGGAGTTTGTGACCCTGCCTCCTTTGGTGGTCTATCGGGAGGGGAGAGAGTATAGCAATGAGATGCTTCAGATATTCAGTGGGAGGAGATGACACAAATCTCAGCAACTTTGATGTCTTTGAGGGGACGAGAGGACAGCTCCCTTGACAATGGGTAGGGAGTTTGGTATTATTTTAGAAAATAGCGACCAACTTTATGGTCGGAGAGGAAGCAGAGGTTTTGTTACCTCTGCTTTTCTTACTTAACTGTTCGGAGGGTTTTATTTTTTCGGAACTTGGAGGTTTGAAGTCAGGATGTGGGCTAATCTGAAGAGCCTTTTTCATTACCGGGCGATGATACAGGCGCTGGTTAGTCGGGAGCTGAAGGCGAGGTATCGGGGTTCGGTTCTCGGTTTCTTATGGTCTTTTGTGAACCCATTGCTCATGCTGCTGGTCTATACCTTCGTCTTTACTGTAATTTTCAAACCGCCTCGTAGTGAAGGGCTTACTCCCTATGCCCTTTTCCTTTTCTGCGGACTGCTGCCTTGGACCTGGTTCTCCTCCTCACTGCTGGAGTCTTCTGCGGTGCTGAGTAATAATGCCAACCTTATTCAAAAGGTCCTTTTCCCAGCAGATGTGCTTCCCTGTGTTAATGTATTCTCCAACTTCGTCCACTTCCTGCTGGGGTTACCCATACTATTTGCTTTTCTTGTCTTATATCAGCGTCCGCTAAACATTAATCTTCTCTTCTTTCCCGGAGTAGTTCTGATACAACTGGTTTTAACCCTGGGGTTTGCCTTGTTCATATCCTCGTTAAGCGTCCACTTTCGGGATATAAGGGACCTGCTGGCGAACCTGCTCACTTTATGGTTTTTTGCCACCCCCATCATCTATCCTTTAACGATGATACCGGAGAATTTTCGCCGGGTTTTAGCCTTCAACCCGATGACTCATATTATGATGGGATACCAGGACATCCTCTTCCGGGGGGAACTTCCCCATTGGAAGAGGCTGTCGGTGACCTTTTTAGTCTCCTTGGTGGTCTTTTATGTAGGTTATTTCATCTTTGATAGGCTGAGGGACAGCTTTGCCGAGGAGGTGTGATGGTGGCACCAGCGGTTATTTTGGAGGACCTGACCAAGCTCTACCGGAGATACTCCCAGAAGAGGCGTTTTCAGACCATGAAGTCCGCCCTGATAAGGGGAGACCTCTTCCGGCAATTAAGACCGGAGGAAATATTCTTAGCTCTGGATAAGGTCTCGTTCACCGTGGAGAAGGGGGAGACCTTCGGGATTATTGGCAGTAATGGGGCGGGCAAGAGCACCCTGCTCAAGATTATCGCTGGCACCCTGAGGGCGACCTACGGGAAGGTGGTGGTTGACGGGAGGATCTCTGCCCTTATTGAGTTGGGAGCTGGCTTTCATCCGGAGATAAGTGGACGGGAGAATATATATATCAACGGGATTATGCTGGGATTGTCCAAAAAGGAGATGCAGCGGAGGTTCGACGATATTGTCCGGTTCGCGGAACTGGAGGAGTTCATAGAGCACCCCATAAAGACTTATTCAACAGGAATGTATCTGAGGCTTGGCTTTGCCATCGCCATCAATGTGGACCCTGATGTCCTGCTGATAGACGAGATCATTTCGGTGGGGGATGAAGCTTTTGGTCGGAAATGTCTTGATAAGATAAAGGAGTTTCAGTGGAGAAACAAGACCATCTTGATAGTCTCCCACGCCCTGGGGATGATAAAGACCCTTTGCGACCAGGCTGTTTTGCTGAAGAAAGGGAGAATAACGCAGATAGGAGACCCGCGGATGGTTATTGATGCCTACCTATCTGATGTAGCCGAGAAGGAGGAGCGGGAGCTGAGCCGCCTCCACAGCCAGACCCTGGAGAAATATGCCCTGACAGATGAGGCTCCTTTCCATGCCACCGGCTATAGGAAGAAGCGATGGGGCTCCAGGAACATTGAGATCAGAGAGGTCAAGTTGCTGGATAAGAATGGGAAGGAGAAGCACATCTTCACCAGCGGGGAGCTGATGGAGATCCGGATGACCATTTACGCTAGAAAGAAGATAAAAGACTTTGTCTTCGGAATAGGTATCTTCAACAGTGGGGGGGTATCCTGCTACGGGAGCAACACTTATATTGAGAAGTTTGCCCCCCAGGAGGTCTCTGGAGAAGGGATGGTCTCCTTTAAAATAAAAAGGTTGGATTTAATAGAAGGGACCTATTTCCTCGATGTAGCCGCCCACCAGATCGATGGCACCCCTTACGACTATCATCGCCAGCTTTACACCTTCCGGGTGCAGTCCCACATTGACGATGTCGGCATCTTCCGTCCCCAGCACAGCTGGAGTTTTTCCCCTAACATCAGTTTCAAGAAGATGTAAGCTGACTGCCAGCTGAAAAGAGGCAAGCGTATAAAAGGGAGGGGAGGATTTTAGGCAAGATTAAAGAGTTAGCTGAGCTTGTTCCTCTTATCCGGGGTCTGCAGCGAGAGGGTAAGGAGGTTGTCTTTACCAACGGCTGTTTCGACCTCCTTCATCTGGGCCATATCCGCCTGTTTCAACAGGCGAAAGCCCTGGGTGATGTCCTGGTGGTGGGGGTCAACAGCGATTCTTCCATGCGCCAGATAAAGGGTGAAGCCCGTCCCATTGTCCCCGCCGAGGAGAGGTTGGAGGTGCTGGCTGCTCTGGGGGGGGTCGATTATCTCTTTCTTTTTGACGAACCCGACCCCGGCAACGCCATCGCCCAGCTCCGACCAGACATCCTGGTGAAGGGGGGGGACTGGCGGGAGGAGGAGATCGTAGGCAGGGATACCGTGCAGTCCTATGGGGGGAGGGTGGTCACCCTTCCCTATTACGGTGACTATTCCACCACCAAAATGATCGAACTGGTGGTGAAGCGATACTCCTCACCGGAGGACGGCTGAGAAGGGGGCAGTGCCTTGCTGTTGAGGAAGATTCTGGAGCTGCCCAAGGGAAAGGAAGAGTTCGGTAGGCTGAGGGAGATTGCCGGGGGGGAAGCCTTCTCCCGCAACCTCAGCGGGCTTAACCAGGGGGGAAAGGTCTATTTCATCTCCCTCTTGCTGAGCGAGCTAGAGAAAAATCTGGTCTATGTGGTCCCCTCCAATGCCGAGATAGAGCACCTCTCCCCGAGCTTCGCCTATTGGATGGGGGAGCTTTGTTCATCGGAAAGGGAGGGGGAATCCTTCCAGCTTCTCACCTTTCCCTATTTGGATACCGAAGCCTATTCCTCCGCCCCCCCTCATCTGGACATCGTCAGGCAGAGGGTCGAGGCTTTATGGACCCTGGTTACGGGTAAAAAGTGGGTCCTACTGGTTGCCGCCCCTGCCCTGGCTTACCCAACCATCCCGCCCGAAGCCTTTGCCTCCCGGGCAATCCGCTTGCAAGTAGGGGGTGCTTACCCTCTCCAACTACTGAAGGAGAAACTGGTAGAGTTAGGCTATCAGCGTGGGGATATGGTGGAAGAGGTTGGGGATTTTTCCTGCCGGGGAGGGATCGTGGACATCTTTTCCCCCCAGCGTATCAACCCTCTACGGGTGGAATTCTTCGCCGACCGTATAGAGTCCATGCGGGAGTTCGATGTTGTCTCTCAGCGCTCTATCAGAGAGCTTCACCGAATTGATATATTGCCTATGGAAGAGTTCCCTTCTCTCTACGACCCGGACGAGCCTGTCCCCCTCCATCATGGGGTTGCCCATCAGCCTATGGCAGGGGTTAAAGGCTCCTTGGCAGGGTATCTTAAAAAAGATTGCTTCTTCGTTTTAGACGAGCCCTCCCTAATCGAGAAGGGGCTGGACGAGCAGCATCAGCATTTTCTCCATCGCTATCAGCTCCTCCTCTCTGAGGGGAGCACACCCTCTCCTCCCGATGAGATTTTGGCTCCCCGAGAGAGAATCGGGGAGGAGATTAGAAAAAGGGGGGTGATAAACCTCTCTTCCCTCGGTCTGACCACCCCTGTCAAGGGGGGAGAAGGGGAGGTCAGTATACCCTGTCGGTCTCTTCCTTCTTACAAAGGGGCTTTCTCAGAGTTAAAGAAGGAGATAGAGCGGAGCAGGCAGCAGGGCTTTAACACCCTCGTTCTGATGCCTAACCGGGGAAGGGCTAGGAGGGTTGATGAAGTGCTGAGGGACTACGGATTAGAGCCTCTGTTTATCGACCCCCAGGAGGCCTCCTTATCAAGCTACCCCTCGGGTCCTCTTAAAGGGCTTTTACTGGTCAGCTGGGGAAGCCACCAGGGGGGGTTCTGTTTGCCCTCCTATCGCCTGGTGGTGATGACTTCAGAGGAGCTATTCGGCAAAGAACTCCAGCCCATCCCCCGGAGGAAGCCCAAGAGCGCCCGCTTTGTCTCCGACCTCAGGGATTTGAAGGTAGACGACTATGTGGTCCATATCGACCATGGCATTGGCATCTACCAGGGGTTGAAAGAGCTGAAGCTGAATGGGGAGACCAAGGAGTTTATGGTAATTATGTATCAGGATGGCGACCGGCTCTATCTTCCGCTGGAGCGCCTGAACCTGGTGCACAAATACAGCGGGGTTAAAGGGTTCAAGCCCAAGCTGGACAAGCTGGGCGGAAGTTCCTGGCACCAGGTGAAGAGCAGGGTGAAGAGTTCCCTGCACGACATAGCCCAAGGGCTCATCAACCTTTACGCCGCCCGCCAGCTAATCAGGGGGTATGGCTTCAGCCCAGATACCGTCTGGCAGAATGAGTTCGAGGATGCCTTTGAGTATTCAGAAACTCCTGATCAGCGGTTAGCTATTCAGGAGATGAAGGAGGATATGGAGAGCCCTCGTCCTATGGACCGGCTGTTATGCGGTGATGTCGGCTATGGCAAGACCGAGGTTGCCATGAGGGGGGCTTTTAAGGCGGTGATGGATGGGAAGCAGGTAGCCCTGTTAGCTCCCACCACCGTGTTAGCCTTCCAGCACTACCGGACCTTTGTCCAGCGGTTACGGGGGTATCCGGTGAAGATCGCCCTCCTCAGCCGACTCCAGAGTAAGAGGGAGCAAAAGGAAATTGTCTCCAGGCTGAAGGATGGAGGGATAGACATTGTGATTGGCACCCACCGCCTCCTCTCCCAGGATGTGGAGTTATCCGACTTGGGTCTGCTGATCATAGACGAAGAGCAGCGGTTCGGGGTAGCCCAGAAGGAGAGGTTGAAGCATCTGAAGAAGAATGTAGATGTCTTGACGATGACCGCCACCCCCATCCCCCGCACCCTCCATATGTCCTTTATGGGGGTCAGGGATTTGAGTCTCATAGAAACCCCTCCGCTGAATCGCCTTTCCATTCAAACTGCCCTGTTGAGCTTTGATGAGGGTGCCATCGTCCCTGCCATCGAGCGGGAGTTGGCCAGAGGAGGACAGGTATATTTTGTGCACAACCGAGTGGAGGGTATCCAGAGCGTCGCTCGGATGGTGCAGAGACTCTGCCCCTACGCCCGCATCGCCATCGCCCACGGACAGATGCCCGAGCGGGAGCTGGAGGAGGTGATGATAGACTTCATCGAAAAAAGGTACGATATACTGGTATGCACCTCCATAATTGAGAATGGGCTCGACATTCCTTTGGTCAACACCATCATCATCCACAGGGCTGATAGGTTCGGTCTGGCGCAGCTTTATCAGCTGCGAGGGAGGGTTGGTCGGTCAGACCGGCGGGCGTATGCTTATCTTCTGATACCACCAGAGAGATCCCTTTCTACCCAGGCGAGGAAAAGGTTACAGGCTATTAAGGAATTCAGCTATCTGGGTTCCGGGTTTCGGCTGGCGGCTATGGACTTGGAGATCAGGGGTGCCGGCAATCTGCTAGGCAGGGAGCAGCACGGGCATATTGCCGCCGTAGGATTCGATCTCTATTGCCAGCTTTTGCAAAACGCCATTCAGGAGCTAAGTGGAGAGTCTCTTGAAGAGGAGGTGAAGCCCTCCCTGAATCTGGGGGTCGATTGCCATATCCCCCGCCAATGGATTCCCGATGCCAACCTCCGCCTGATGCTCTACCGCCAGATAGCCACCGTAGCTACCGCCCATGAGGTTGATAAAATGGCTGAGGAAATGAAAGATCAGTATGGTCCGCTACCCCCCTCCGTAGTTAACCTCCTCGATCTTGTAAAGTTGAGGATAATAGCCCAACAGCTCAACCTGCTGAGCATCGACCGCAAGGACCACAAGCTCCTCGTTCGACTAAGACCCCAGTCGGTGGTCCGACCGGAGAAGCTGGTGGAGGTGGTCCGCAGCCTTCAGGCTGAGCTTCACCCCGATGGGATGTTGACCTTCAACCTCCCCCCAGAAGAAGGTAGGGTTGTGGGCGAGGTTAAAAATATATTGAATAAGCTCAGCTGATGTGATAAAATGCATTAACTTTTTCCCTCCTTTTTGCTCAGAAGGGAGATAGTTTTGTTAACAGAAGCTAAGGCAATGGGGATATTTAAGGTAGTAAGAAAGGCGTTAAGGAGAGTAGCGCCGGTAGTTGGGGTTGGTTTGCTCCTTCTCCTTGTGGCAGGGTGCAACCGGCAGGGGGATAATAGAGCCGACAAGGCGGAGGAACTTGCTTTAGACAACCCTGTGGTGAACATCAACGGTCGGGACATCAAAGCCCGCACTTTTCACGACTATATAAAGCACAATTTTGGCAACGAGGAGGTGGAGCTGGATGATTACATGCGGAGTCGCTTTCTCGACTTTTTCATTGAGGAGCAGCTTCTGGTTGACCAAGCACAGAAGATGATGGTCACCGTGAGCGAGACAGAGGTGCAGCGGGCTATGGGTCAACCTGAAGGGGCGGTAGAGCTCCTCATGGACACCGAGGGTTGGAAGGTCGGATTCAGAAACAATATATTGGTCCAAAAGTTCATCAATCAGTTTGTCCTGAAGGACCTGGTGATAACCGATGAGGAGGTAAAGCTCTATTACGACAGCCATCCAGAGGAATTCACCCTCCCGGAAAAAGTAAGGGCAAGTCAGATATTAGTGGAGGATGAGGAGAAAGCTGAAACGGTGCTTCAGTTGTTAAAGAAGAGAAGCTTTGAAGAGGTCGCCCGAGCCTACTCCGTCAGTCCCGAGGCGGAAAAAGGAGGGGATATGGGCTACTTTGAGAAAGGGCAACTCCCCCTTGAATTTGAGAAGGTCATCTTCGGGTTGAAGGTGAAGGAGTATAGCCCAGTAGTCAAATCACCTTACGGCTTCCATGTATTTAAGCTGATGGAGAAAAGGGGAGAGGGGAAGCTGCCCTTCAAAGAAGCAGCAAACCTGATAAGGATTAAGCTCATGCAGACTAAAGGCGAGGAGCTATATAAAAGATACCTCTCCCAGCTAAAGGCGAAGTCTCATACAAAGACATATTACCAAAACCTCGGATTCCAGTATAAGAAAAAGGAGTCGGAAAGGGAGGGTGACCGATGAAGCCGGTAGCGGCAAGCTCCTTTATAGCCCTCTTGTTATCCACCCTGGTGGTGGCATCCGCTACCCTGCCCAGCCAGGAGGTGGTAGAGGAAATAGTTGCCAAAGTAAACAATACTATTATTACCAAGCGGGAGCTGGAGCGTCGGGCTCGACTCCCCATGCAGGGGCTACTCGAGCAGTTCACTGGTGAGGAGATGGCTCAGAAGCTGAAAGAATTGCAACAGCAGATTCTCGACCAAGCAATAGCAGAAGCTCTAGTCGCCAGCCAGGCGCAGCGCCTGGGGCTGAGTGCCAGCGAGAGTGAGATTCGAGCGGTGCTGGAGAGGATGAAGAAGGAGAACAACATCATAAGCGACGAGGAGCTCAGCCGCCAGTTGGAGGAGATGGGGACCAGCGTATCAGAACTCCGCAGGGACATAAGGGCTGGGATTTTGCAGAGAAAGGTAATAGAACGGGAAATCAGTCCCAAGATTATCCTCATTGAGAACGAGATTGTCAACTACTATAACAACAACCCAGAAGAGTTCACTAAGAAAGCTGAGGTCCGCATCCGTCAGCTCCTGTTTCTCAAAGAGGGGAAGGACGAGGAGCTGGTCAGACAGGAAGCCATCACCGCCCGTAAGAGCATCGATACCACCGAGGACTTTATCAAGGTCGTCCGAAGTTATTCAGGAGACCCCAATGCCGACGGCGACCTGGGATACTTCGAACAGGGTGAGCTGAGAAAGGAGCTGGAAGAGGTGGCTTTCTCCCTGCAGGTGGGTCAGATAAGCGATGTCATTGAGACCAGCGAGGGGTTTTACATCATCCAGTTGGTCGATAAGAAATCTCCTCAGAGGGTATCTCTGGAAGAGGTGCGGGAGGAGATCCAGAACAAGATGTGGAATGAAAAGTTCCAATCAGCCTACCAGGAGTATATGGAACATCTAAGAGAGGCAAACTATGTGGAGATCCTACTTCCCTTGAAATAGATAAACCTATTACCTTCAACATCAGAGGGGAGCGCTGAGGTTAGACCTTTTTTTAAAATATAGTCGCCTGATAAAGAGGCGGACGGTTGCCAAAAAGGTATGCGAGGAAGGTCTGGTGGAGGTGAACGGTTCCCTCGCCCGTCCGGGACGCCAGATAAGGGTAGGAGATACGATTAAATTGACCTGGGTAAGGAAAACCCTTCTTATTAAGGTTTTGTCTCTACCCAGCTCCCCGAAATCGAGGGGGGAGCCACCTTATCAGATAGTAAGTCAGGAGGAGAGGGGGGAGGAACTTTTCTAAGTAATCCCCCAGCGGAGGGTCGGAGGAGAATGGAGAAGATCTTCGTCAAAGACCTGGAGGTCAATCGGGTAGTGGCCTCCTCCTTTATGGTGACTTACAAGGAAGTCAGGCAGAAGAAGAATGGAGATTACTTCCTCTCTCTGACCCTGTCGGACAGGACGGGCGACTTGTTAGCCATCATGTGGGACAGCTTTCAGGAGGTTGTCGATTCCTTGGAAGTCAACGACTTTGTTAAGGTAAAAGGGTCGGTCAACATATACAACAACCGCCTTCAGATGATAATCCACCGCATTAGCAAGCTCTCCGAGGAAGAGGTCAATCCAGCCGACTACCTCCCTTCCAGCAAAAACGACTCCGAGGAGATGTTTCAGCGGCTGCGGGAGGTGCTCTCCTCCATTAAGAACCCTTACCTCCGCCGTCTGGTGGAGCAGATATTCAGCAATGACGAGATAGCCCGAAAGTTTAGGTTAGCCCCCGCAGCCAAGGGGCTTCACCATGTCTACCTTGGGGGTCTGCTGGAGCACACCCTTTCGGTTGTTGACCTATGTCAGATGGTCTGCCAGCATTACGAAGAGCTGAATCGCGACCTCCTCATAGCAGGAGCTCTCCTGCACGACTTGGGGAAAATCGACGAGCTAAGCTACAGCCGGTCATTCAATTACACCGATGAAGGGAGGCTGTTGGGTCATATACTGATGGAGTGCCAGCTGGTGGACAAAGAGGTGGACAAGATCGAGGGGTTCCCCCCAGAACTCTGTCTTCAGCTCCTCCACCTATTAGCAAGTCACCACGGAGTTTACGAGTTCGGGTCGCCCAAGCGGCCCAAAACCTTGGAGGCCCTGGTTCTCCATTATCTGGACGATATGGATGCCAAGTTGGAATCTATGCAACGATCCATCTCCGGGCACCCCACTCTCAAGGGGAACTGGTCTCCCTACAACAAGATTCTGGAGCGATATGTCTACCGCAAAAAGGTGGAAGAGGAGGAATAGAATCCCCCTCTCCCTTGTCCCATGCTGAAAATAGGCAAAGTAGCCGTTTTTCCCAACCTCATCTTAGCCCCCATATCCGGGGTTACCGATACCTATTTTCGCAGACTTGTCAAGGGTCTCGGCGGCTGTGGACTCCTCTATTCCGAAATGATAAGCGCCGAAGGGCTCTGCCGGGCTAACACCAAGACCCTGGGCTACCTAAAGTTCGCCAGGGAGGAGAAGCCGCTATCGATTCAGCTCTATGGCTCCGACCCCGCCAGGATGGCAGAGGCAGCCCAGCTGGTTGAACATAGAGGGGCTGATATTGTTGATATAAATATGGGATGCCCTGCTCCCAAGGTGATAAGACAGGGAGGCGGTGCCGCCCTAATGAGGGACCTCGACCGGGCGGAGGAGATAATCCTGCACATCAGAAAGAGGGTCTCCATCCCGGTGACGGTCAAGATACGGGCGGGCTGGAGCTCTGGTTCCCTCAATTACCTGGAGGTCGCCCGCCTGGCGGAGGGAAGCGGAGCCGATGCCATCTGCATCCACCCCCGTGCCAGAAATCAGCGGTTTTCAGGCTCTGCCGATTGGTTCCTCATCCGAGAGGTGAAAGAAGCAGTATCCATCCCCGTCATCGGCAACGGGGATATCAACTCCCCTCAAGATGCTCTGAGGATGGAAGCGGAGACCGGCTGCCATGGGCTTATGATTGGGCGGGCGGCTATAAAGAACCCCTGGCTCTTCCGCCAGATCGAAGACCTCAGGCAAGGGAAAGCTCCCTACCTCCCCTCCCTTGAAAAGAGAAAAAAGCTGATGCTTGGCTATCTATTCCTGGTGGAGCAGGGAGGTGAAGACCCCCGCTGCGCCTTAGCCAAAGGGAAGCGGGGGGTAATCTACCTCAGCAGAAGCCTTCCCCAGACCACCCTCTTTCGCCCGAGGGTAAGCACCACCCAGAGTATCCATCAACTAAAAGAGATGGTGGAGGATTTCTTTGACCAGCTCCTCCTTGAGATTCCCTTTTCAGGGGAAGCTGCTACTTAACCATACTGTAAAGCAGGAGGTTGCCCATGCCCCGACATCATCCCGATTGGTTGAAGGTGAAGCTTCCTACCGGAGAGAAATTCCATCGGGTAAACGCCCTCATCATAAAATATAATCTCCACACCGTCTGCCAGAGCGCCCTCTGCCCCAACAAGGGGGAGTGCTTCAGCCGGGGGGTGGCTACCTTTATGATTCTGGGAGATGTATGCACCCGGGGGTGTCGCTTCTGCAATGTCTCCAAGGGGAACCCCTCCCCGCTGGATGAAGGGGAAGCCCATAGGGTGGCTCAGGCGGTCAGCAAGCTGGAGCTACGCCATGCAGTGGTCACCTCGGTAACCCGGGACGACCTCCCCGATGGGGGAGCCACTATCTTCTCCGCCACCATCACCGCCATCAGAGCCCTCAATCCCGGCTGTCGGGTGGAGGTGCTGGTGCCCGACTTCAAGGG
>Ga0114930_10004226_pt1 | contig 12219 bp, 7 predicted proteins | sample AnhtaG_FD_87300 | JGI IMG/M metagenome (GOLD analysis project Ga0114930, IMG submission 87300) | Deep subsurface microbial communities from Anholt, Denmark to uncover new lineages of life (NeLLi) - Anholt_01485 metaG | ecosystem: Environmental > Aquatic > Marine > Oceanic > Sediment | place... | reverse complement strand
CGCCAGGTTGTGCAGGCTTGTAGCGACATCCGGGTGATGCGGCCCCAACGCCTTCTCGTACAGCACCAGCGAGCGTCTGAACAGCGGCTCAGCCTCCGCGTATTCCCCCTGGTTATGGTACAGCCGTCCCAGGTTGCCCAGGCTGGCGGCCACATACGGGTGATCCGACCCCAACGCCTTCTCTCTGATCGCCAGGGAGCGCTCGTACAGCGGCTCCGCCTCCGCGTATTTCCCCTGGTCATGGTAGAGCAACGCCAGGTTGTGCAGGCTTGTAGCGACATCCGGGTGATGCGGCCCCAACGCCTTCTCGTACAGCGCCAGCGAGCGCTTCAGCAGCGGCTCCGCCTCAGCGTATTGCGCACGCTGGTACAGATAGTAGCCGACCTGGTTGAGAAGGCGAGCGGCCTCCACGAACCCAAAGCCCCACTCCTGGACCACCTTTGCGGCGACCTGCGCGTGAGGCAGGACGCGGTCGCAGACGGGCCACTTTTCGAACTCCGGGTCCGGAAATGCCTGGTTCACCGCGCGCACGGCGCGTTCGGCCCACAGGCGGCGGGTTTCTTCGTCCATGCCGTCCTTCAACACGATCTGCACCAGGCGGTGGATGTCGAGCGTTTTGCCGGTAGGGCTTCGGCGGATCAGCGAAAACCGCCCGGCCTCCCGAAGCGCCTCGGTCAGCTTCAAGGGATCGTTCGCGGCAGGGCCCAGATCGCCGCCCAGCTCGTCCGCGCCCTCGGTGAGAATCTCCTCGGGGATCGCGTCCGGAGCGAGGAAGGCGCAGAGACGAAGGAGGTCGGCGGCGGCAGGGCTCGCCGCCTCGACTTTCTCAAAGGAGAGCGACCAGGTGGTGGCGACGGAATAGAGATAGTCCATTTCCAAATCACTCATCCTCGCCCGAAGCTCCTCGCCGCGGGTGCGATACAGTTCCAGATATTCCGCCGGAGTGGACGGCGTTTCGTCAATGAATGCGCCGGCTTGATCGAGCCCCAGCGGGAGGCCGTCCATTTCCTTCGAGATTTCGATGGCTTTGGCGCGGTCGGCGTCCGTGGCTTTGTCCAACGGCGCGTCTTCCGGGATGATATTCGCGCGGCGGAGGAGGAACAGCGCGCCTTCCTCCGGCTCCATCTTCGGAATTTCGACGCGGGCCAAACGTCCGGTAGCCTGGGCGCGCGTGGTGACTAGGACGTGGCCGCTTCCCCCGGCGGGCATGAATTCACGGGCCGGCCCGAGGTCATCGGCGTTGTCCAGCACCAGCAGCCAGTCGGCGCTGTCCTCCAGCCCGCGCTTCACGGCCGCCACCACGAGGCTCTGGTCCTCCAAATCCTTGGCGGGCAGGTTCAAGACGCGCGCTATCTCCGCGAAATCCGAGAGCAGTGCCTCGCGCGAACGGGCCTTCGCCCACAGGACCGCTTCGTACTCGGCGCGGTGTCTGCAGGCGTATTCGAGGACCGTCTGCGTCTTGCCCACGCCGCCGAGCCCGGTGAGCGCGGCCCGTCCCTTGGCCTCAAGCGTTTTCTGCAGTTCCTCGAGAACACTCTCGCGGCCGGTGAAGAAAGGGTTCGGATCGTAGGGGACGTGCCACAGAGCCGCCCGGAAATCCTGTTTGCGCTCTTGCGGCGGCATGGGCTTTACCTTGCCGAGCTTTGGCTTTGGGACCCGAGGTTGCTTTGTGATATGACGGTAGAGCAGTTCATAGCCTTCCTCTGTGGTGAGATCGTAGTGGGTCGGGCCGCGGAGTATGAGCGGAATATGTGCGGAGTCATCGGGATGGAAGAGTACGGGAATGAACTTGCGGTTCTTGCCCTCCGCTTCGTACAAGTCCTGGGTTATTATCGCCCCTTCCCACTTCGCGCCTTTGCCCTTGCCCTTAGGTTCTTTGCCTTGGAACCGAAGGTTGTAGGTTTGGGTGCAGACTACGAGAACGAACCCGGCCTCCTGCACGCGATTAACCATCCACTGCGGCCAGCCTTCCAGAGGCGACTGCTCGTACTGGTCAATGCGGCAGTCGATGCCGTCCTCACGGAGCCGGTCGGAGAGTTCAAGCACCCGGTCCACATGTTCCGGTGAGTCGTGGCTGTAGCTGATGAACACCTTCATGGCTTGACCCATTGCAACCGACGGCAATTATACCATTTATACGCCTCTTCTGCAAAGAATCGCAATGACCGTACGGGCCAGTTCCCTTCCCCGTGCGAATAAATTCACGGCAACAAGGGCGCAAAGTCCCCCTTCGGGGACTGACTGCGGAGTACGATACATGAGTAAGAGCAAGAGTATGAGGTAAGAGTACGGATGGGAGATGCCCCGGCGCACACGGGTTTTGCTGATAGCTGACGGCTGGCTGCTGACGGCTAGTCCGCCCCGGCTGCTGGGCGCGCTCGCACATGAAGCAGTTCACGCCCGGAGGATCTTCCTTCGCGCGTTTCGGATCCAGGCTTCAGTTTTCGGGAAATCGTCGTATCCCTTGATGGGCGCGAGCAGGCGGTCGTCGGGTGAGACGCCGGCGCTCTGGAGGAGGGCGTAGTCGCGCAAGGACTCCGCGAACACCTCCCAGCGGATCGAATCAAGCGGGCCGCCCTGGCCCGGATAGACCACAAACGTATCACCGTAGGGGATGAAGGGCCATTCGCCCATGGCGTGCTCAACGAAAGGATCAATCATCTCCGGCGTGCAGCCGCGATACCAGTAGTTGTATCCCCAGTGCATGAAGCCCGAGGCCTCAAGGCGGTAGAACAGCCATCCGGACATTCGGATCTTGACCAGCGGGGTGTCGAAGAGGCGATTCAGGAACCTGCCGCGCGGCCCACAGCAGTAATACACGCAGTGGCGGATCTCCTCCTCCCGGAACGTGGCGGCTGCGGTCAGCCCGGAGATTGGCATGTCAATCAAGCCTTCCTTGCTGAACCGCACGTCGCTCATCGCATCCATAACCCGGATCCACGGCGCCAGCTCCCACACCATGGCCCGCCCCTTCCGATAGCTCGCCAGGTGCTCGTCGCCGTGCGGCTCATCCGAAAGCTGGAAGTATGAGCGCTCCAGCAGGCCTTCCTTCTTCACGAATTGATGCAGTCTGGGCAAGTACTGGGCCAGGAAGTTGCGGTAGACCTTGGAGGTCGCTTTGGTCTTCTTCGGCCAGAGCAGTGAGTGGGGATCCTGGTTGCCGCGATAGACGCTCGCCGCGTACTTCGCGCCCCACTGTGTGAATAGATGGGACCAGAAGAAATACTGCGCGCCGCATGACTGCGCCGTGCGGATCCAGCGCCGGACATCGGTGAAATCGAATCGGTAGGTTCCGGGCGCAGGCGTGGAAACCTTGACCAACTGCTGGGGCCGATGCTCCCCGTTGATGGGCGGCGTCAGGTGCGGCACGAACATCAGGTTGTTCTCGTGCCCGATGTAGTCCGCCATGTAGGGCTTCACCACACCCCAGAACCGCTTCTCGCAGGGCTCGACCTTGTACCAGTCGCAGAGCGCGTCCGCGTAAAACCAATGGCCGACCAAAAAATCCCGCCGCCGCTGGATCGTGAACGGCTGCACGTCAACGGTCACTGAGAGATGCCGTTTCCCCTTCTCCCCAACCTTGATCCCGAGGCCGATCTCGCGCGGCCCGGGCTTGATATCGGGCGGAACGGTCACAGTGATCCAGAACGAGTGCGATTCCCCCGGCCCAAGCGTCACACTGGTCTCGGGATACAGGGGATCGGGGACGCAGCCGGGGATATGCTCCAGGCCCTCGAGTTCATCCTCGGGCGTCCCGGTATTCAGATGGCGCTGTGACACGTACCCCACCCGTCGGACCTGAACGTGCAGATCCTCGGGCGCCCGTGCGACGACTTCCGCATTCGCTTCCTGTTCCAGGCTCGAATTGCGGAGACAAACCTGAAACGAGAGCCGATCGCCGCGCGCCGCCGGCATTCTTGCCGACTTCCGAGGCCCCGCAGGCGTTCGCGGATACACCCGCTTCAGTGAACTCTCCAGCCAACACTGGACACTCGCCATTTGCACTGCTCCTTCAACGTCTCTGTTGTGGCTGCAAGCAACACAGCCGCTCGTGCGGGAATACCCTAGCATATTCACACGGCTGTTGGCAAACAACTGCTCCGGCGGAGGATTGCGAGAACACTGGGTCGAAAGGTTGAGCCGAGAGGACTGCCAAAGAGAGCGTGTTGACAAGAATGCTAACACCAGAAGTGATTTCAAGGACCGGTCTCGGCCCTTGCTACTCTGCGAAATCGCTATGTAGCACGAGTCGATACATCCCGATTGAATCGGGACACTCAGGGCAATCGGAGCTGCATAATCCGTCAGTCCTGAGTAGCCCCGCCTGCGGCGGGACGTATCGAAGGACGTCATTCCTAGGACAGATTCTAGTGTGCCTGTTGGTGGGGATTTCATGCGTGCCTGCCGTCGCCGACGTTGACAGGGTGGACGGGACGGGCGGCGCAGCTTCGGAAGGGGTGGAGGAGATAGGAGCACGAACAGAACTCGCGGAACCTGCCAACACCGAAAACGAAGTCGCGTTCTGGGTGCAGACGTCCCTGAAACGGGTGTTCCCGAACTCCCCGGCGGGCAGCACCGCCCGGCTCCAGCTTCTAGCCGCGCGGAACGAAAGGATATCGTTCCAGGCGTGCATGCGCAACCTGAAGACGAGCATGTTCCGGGTGCGGGTCGCTCTGGAAGGCGCGGAGGATTGGAATGTTCTGATTCGCAGGGTCGGATACGTGCCGATGCAGCACCTGAACACGGAAGTTCCCAAAGCCGAACTCGACGGAATCGGCCACGTCCCGGGCCTGGTGCCGGATCCCCTCTATCCGGAAGACGCAGCACTCGTCGGCCCTGAAGAAAACGTTGCCTTCTGGATCTCGCTAGCGGTTCCGGCGAAAACCCAACCCGGACTCCGGAAACTGAAGGTTCGGTTCACAATCGAGGATGAGTGTACCTGGCCCGTATGGAAGGGAATCGAGCCGTGGTCGGTCGAGCGCGAGGTCGTGGTTGACGTGCGCTCGCTGGTAATCCGACCCCGCAAGGATTTCCCCGTGACTCACTGGATCTCCGCCGAGTCAATCTGGGACTGGTACAAGATCGAACCGTTCAGCGAGCGGTTCTGGGAACTCGCGGAGGCCTACGTCGCCGACCTCGTCGCTCATAACGTTGACGTAGTGTACGTGCCGATCTTCAACAACCGCCACGAAATCATCGAGCATCCCGCACAGCTGCTGAAGGTCACACGCGCCGGGCCGGACGTCTACGAATTCGATTTCACCGACGTGCGCCGCTGGGTCCGCATGGCACTGCGACACGGCGCCAACTACCTGGAGTGGACTCATTTCTTCACCCCGGCGCCTACCAGCGCAAAGCACCCTCAGCGCATCTTCGAGCGCAAGGACAAAGTCGGCGATCTGCTCTGGCCGGCGGAAATCAGCGCCACCTCGGACACATACCGGAGATTCCTGGAGCAGTTCCTCCCGGAGTTCAAGCAGTTCCTCGAAGAGGAGAAAATCCTGGGTCGCTCCTTCTTCCATTGCGCGGATGAGCCGGACGGCGACGTGCAGATGGCCGACTATCGCAAGGCGCGTGCGCTGCTTAAGGAACTGGCGCCGTGGATGAAGGTGATGGACGCCATGAGCGATCCCCGGTTCGCCACGGAGCGGCTCTCGGATATGCCTGTTCCCAGTATTGTGACCGCGCCTCTGTTTGCCAAAGCCGGTTGCCCGGCGTGGACTTACTTCTGCTGCGGGCCGCGCGGCGGATACCTGCAGCGTCTACTCGATACGCCACTGCCGAAGATCCGCATGTCCGGCTGGCTGTTCTACAAGCTGGATGCCAAGGGGTTTCTCCACTGGGGACATAACTACTGGTACATATTCTGCACGAGCACGATCGGAGATCCGTTCAACGACGCGGCGATGGGGTCGTGGCCCTGGCTGCCGTACGGTGATCCGTTCGTGGTCTATCCCGGCAAAGACGGGCCGATAGATTCGATACGGTGGGAAGTATTTGCGGAGAGCCTGCAGGATTACGCGCTGCTGCAGTCCGCCGGGATCAAGCCGGACGACCTGCTTCTCGGGCCGCTTAAAGATTACCAGGACTTCCCCAAATCCGAGGACTGGCTCCGCGCGGCGCGCGAACGGATACTGTCAGAGTTCTAGACTGGAATGTACAAACCGCACTTAGCCTATGGTCACGATCCGGCCTGTGTCCAGTGATTCGATCGCGGCCTCGATCACCTTCTGGGCGGCCACGCCGTCGGCGCCGGAGCCGTCTATCTCGTCCGGCGACGCTCCGTCCGCCACCTGCTTGAGGAAACAGTGTATGCGCTCCCGGAACGTGTCGTTGAAATCGCGGTAGCCGCCGAACACCGGGTTGGTGTAAACCGACTTCACCAGATCGCCCGCCGGATACAGCGTCACTTCGCGCCACATGTCTTCGAGCACAAAGCGGCCTTCGACACCCGCGACCTCGCACCGCTCCATCGGATGACCGCGCCCGATGTCGTAGCTGCTGGTCAGATGCCCGACCATCCCGTTCTTGAACTGCATGTTCAACGACGCCGTCGACCAGATGTTCCTCCCCGGCGCTTTCATCGCGAAACATTGCACGGCGGCGATGTCCCCGCAGTAATAGCGCATCATGTCAATCGAGTGGGGAGGCAGAGCCTTGATATGGAAATACGGCGACTCGAAATCCCCCGGCCTGCCGATCCACAGGGCCATGTTGACGAAGAGCAGGCTGCCCAGCCGTCCTTCGTCCACCCAATCCTTGGCCAATCGCGCCGCCGGGGTGAAGCGGTGGTTGAAGTTAACGGCGAAGCAGCGGTTCAGTTCCCGCGCGACCCGGACCATCTCCTCCGCCTTGGCGATTTCGTTTAGAATCGGCTTCTCGCACAGCACGTGGCAGCCGGCCGACAGCGCCTGAATCGTCGGCTCGTAGTGATCGCTGCAGTACTCGTAGCCGCCGGTCGTGACATTGCACACATCGGGCGAAAGCGCGGCCAGCATGTCCGGCGCGCTCCGATACCACGGCACGCCCAGTCGCTCGGCGGCGGATTTCGCGCGCTCCTCGATGATGTCGCATACACCGGCCAGTTCGGCCAATTCATCGGCTTTGATTATGTCGGCATGCAGGTTGCCGATCGGTCCCATGCCGATTACGCAGGTTCGAAGCATAGTAACTCCAAGTTGTCAGTTTGTCAGTATCTCAGTATATCAGTTTGTCAGTTATGAGTGCCTAGTAGCCCGTTAAGTTCAGAGTGCCCTTCGGGAGCGCCGCTTCGCTCTGCTACCGAAGTATCAAGACCACACGATGCGTCGGTAGCAGAGTCCCGAAAGCTTTCGGGACGTCGCTGCCGATGTTTCATAATCAAATATCCCAGTTGTTCGGTGGTAGATCCTGGATGCCGGATGCCAGATAGCCAACCGCCTCCGTATGATTCAACCGTGCTGCTGATCACAGGCATACAGACACTGGGTGATGAAGTCTCCGGCACTGTCGATCCCTGACCAGTGCGACTGGAAATGCCTCGTCAGCACCGGGACGTATCTGAAGCCGAAGCTCGCTTGGCGGGCGGCAGCACTCTCCATCGCCGCGGGGTTGTCTGCGCAACTCACCCATATCTCCGCTGCACGCATCAGGTTCTCCTCGAAGACCCGGCACCACGATTCCTCCGAGTCATCCCACGCATACCTAAGCCGCAGCATGTCCCTACGAACCGGCCCGAGCAAGCGTATGAACTGCCGTATCTCCTGCGCGGTGTCACCAACAACAGGCGCAAGCAAATGGTGTAGCATCTCGTGGACGCAGGACCCTATGTTGGGCTGTGCCTGGATGATGAAGACCTCATCTCCCAGGATGACGGCATCGGTGACTTCGGGCGCCTGCAGCGGATTCGGAGTGACCACTACATGCGACAGAGCGTCCGAAAGCACCCCTATTCGGGCCTTGACCAACGATGCCGACTCCGCCGCTACCTCTTCGAACCGGCAGAGGTCCATGCTCTCCAGATACAGCTCCCATAATCCCCGGATTCCCGGCGACCCGTTCAGCGCACGATAGGCATCCGGAAGCTCCAGGACCCACCTGGCTGTTTCCGCGTCCTTGTCCTCCGGGCTGACAGCCTCTAGCCCCTCGATATGCTCGTTTATCAACTCCGGGTTCGTAAATCGATGCGGCGGCGACTCGGGCAGGTACAGGCTCGCAACCGTCAGTAGGAAAGCCCGCGGCCAGTACGGATTCACCTTGCACGTTGTGGTGCGGGCTTTCGCGAAGTAGGCCAACACCTGCCGTGACCAGTCGGTACCCCTGATAGCTTGGGTAAGCCGGTACACGGGCTCTCCCAGCGACGGACGCGCCATGTCATAGCCGGATGCCGTCAGTCCAACATAGACGGTGAATACCTGCTCACTCGGCCTCACCCGACACTTCGCCGTCACTCCTCGCCCTGTCTCCACCTCTCCCTCTCTCTCCATCAGAGCTGTTCCTGCCCCCGCTGCTTCTGAAGCTCCGCGGCCTGGAGTGCCTCGGCGGCCTTGGGCGAGCCGATGTGCTGCGTATCGTATGCCTCCCGAGAACTCTTGAACGGCTTGCCGTGACCGCACCAGTTCAGGTTGGTGTACATCGGGTTCGTCCGGCCGGTCTCCTTCTCGCGCCGGGCGATGTGCGCCTGCATGCGCGATTCGAGCATCGCCACGACCTCGGGTTCCTCCTCAGCGACGTTATGATTCTCCTCCGGGTCCTTGATCAGGTTGTAGAGCTCGACCTCCGGCTTGAAATGCATGTCCGGCTCCAGCGCGTGGATCAATTTCCACTCGGGAGTACGCCAGCCGTGTTTGCGCATCCAGGTGGCTTCGGTGATGTAGAACTCCGGCTCCGGGGTGCGCGGCTCGTCGCGCATGAGCGGCGCGAGGCTGTGCCCGTCGAACTTGATCCTCGTTCTGATGCCCATCAGCTCCAGCACGGTCGGCATGATGTCCTTCATCTGGCAGATGTCCGGGATTCGTTTGCCGCCCGGGATTGTGCCGGGATAGTGGAAGACCAGCGGGATGCGGAGCGTAGGCTCGTACAGGCCGTGGTGGTCGAACCAGCACTCGTGATCGTAAAGCGTCTCGCCGTGATCGGAATCAATGACTACCAGCGTCTCTTCCTCGATGCCGAGCGTCTCGATGGTCGTAAAGATGTTTGCGATGCATGCATCCATGTACGCCACCGCGCCGTCATACTGAGCGATGATGTAGTCTTTGTCCCTGCATCCCGGCGGAAACCAGCTCGCGAAGAAGTCGCAGAACGGCTTGAACTTCATCACCGGGTCCAGGGAGCGATTCCTCTTGTCGAACTCATCCCCATCGTAGAAGATGCGCTCGAACGGCTGCGGCGGCAGGTAAGGGGCATGCGGGTCCATGTGCCGCAGGAACAGGAAGAACGGCTTGTCCTCTCCGGCAAGGCGCTTCAACTCGGGGATCGTCACGGTGTTGAGGTGCTCCGCCTTGTGGCTCCGTCCTTCTTCCCAGGAGCCCCATCCTTTGAAGTCGACGTACGTCTGGAAGCCGCGAGATGCCGCATTGCCGCTGAACCCGACGCAGCTCGTGTCGTAGCCGCGTTTGCCAAGCAGTTCAGCCAACGTTTTGACATGGTTGCCCAGACCACCCCGGTGGCGCAAGGCTACGACATCCGTCCCGAAGCAGTCCATTCCCGTAAACATCGAGCCGTAGCCCGGCGTCGTCGGGATGTGCGGGCTGAACGCATTCTCGAACACAGCGCCACCAGCGGCGAGCTTGTCTATATGGGGCGTGGTAAGTTGGTGATAGCCGTACAGGCTCATGTGATCCGCCCGCAGGCTGTCGATGCCGAATAGGATGAGATTGGGTTTATTGTTCATGATGCTCCTTCTAGGTTGAAAGTTGAATGTTCAATGTTGAACGATCACGCTCGCTGGGCGAGCGCTGAGCGCTTCAAGCCGGACAGCATTCGGCCAATGTCCGATATCTCTGAGCGCATACGCGTAAACTGGGCGGCCTGGATGAACTCCTGACCCAACGCTATATGAAGCATAGTGGCAATTTCGTTAGAGATCCGAAGGCTATCTCGAAAAACCTAGCCTGATCCTTGCCAGACGCCCTGGACGCTCCCTCAGATATGTTCGCTGCTACTGAGACACATGCTCGCCGCAACTGCATTGTCAGCCCAAACTGCTCCTCACGCAGGCACGACTTGGTGACCTCGTAGATCGTCCCGGCAAACTCCGCCGCCTTCTGCCAAACATCCAGGCGTTCGAATCCGAGCTCCATGCCACTCGTTTCTTTCAACCTTCAACCCTCAACATTCAACGCGCGTTCGGTTGCCCGCAGCCGAAGCACGATGGCCATCCTCACTACTTCGGCAGCTCGTGCTACGTAGCGAGCTACTTCGCAGAGCAACACAGGCTACCGAAGTAACTGAACTCCTGCTCCTACTCTTACTCTCACTCTTACTCCGACTCTTACCTACATCCCTACCTGGGGTCGATAATCGTTTCGTTGATCACGTCATACTGCAGATGGATATACGAATCCTCGAGCATTCTGCACTCGACAAGCTTCAAAGCTCTCAGGTTCACCAGTTCGACCTCAGTCTGCAGAGACGGGCCGCCGATCAACGACGGCGTCGACTGCCCTCCAACAAGGAGCGGAGCGACAACTATCGAAAGGTGGTCTATCAAGCCCTGCCGGAGAAGAACCGAATTGAGCGTACCGCCGCTTTCAATCGTTACGCGCTCAATGCCATACTCCTGCTTCAGCCTCTTTAGAAGATCGGGGAAGTCAATCTCGCAGGGGTAGTAAACGACCTCCAGGTTCGCGAACTCTGAGGTTAAGGCAAAGGCAGGATGCTTCCGGTTGTTGGTGACTATGTACAAGCTTCGGAGAAGGATGAGATTCCTGATCCCTTGCTCGGTCAGGTGCGGCTTTCGGTCAATCAGGATGAGGCTGACCTTACTCGAGCCGGGCTTGGGTTCGTCTTCGCTTGGGGTGTTAACCCCGAGTTTCGCCATGACTCTCGCCGTGTTCATGGAGTGCAAGTCGGTCGTTTGCTGTATCTCGTAATACTGGTGAAGGCCTTCCTTGACGCCTGCTATTCTCTTCCAATCCCGGTCCGGGTCGAGATCGTCGCTTTCCCCGCTGGTTATCTTGCCATCAACGGACATGAGCAGGAAAAGCGTGGTTTCAACGCGTGAACTTGTCATAGTCTTCACAACAGCTTCCTGAAGAAGATGGCAGACTCCTCGTATCCGAGGGCGGTGTAGAACGGCGCCGCGCGACGGGTTGCCAGGCCGACCAGCCTGGAACCCCTCGACCTTGCCCACTCTTCGAACGCATCCATCAGAGCTCGTCCCACCCCCTTCTTGCGCAAGTCTGCCTTTACCATGATCTCTTCCACCCACGAAACCCGGCCGTTCGCATAGAAGGCGTAGTGGTCGAACCCCAGGCAGTACCCGACGACATCGCCCTCATCCTCCGCCACCGACAGCCAGGCATCCTCGTCGGCCAGAAGATGCCTCAAGGACACATCGAATGCCCCGCGCTCGGGCTTGAACGATGTCGCAAAATCTCTTGCCAAGCGAAACAACTCATCGGCATCATCTGCTGTTGCCTTCCTGACCACTAGCGCCATGCAAATCCCCCGGTCTGTAGGGTTTCTTTCAACATTCAACTTTCAACCTGATCCGCCTTCCCTGCTCCGCCGACTGGTAGCACTCCATCGCTTACAGCCGCGCACACGCCTCCAGGGCAAGCCAGAAGAGCTTCTCATCTCCGGTGAACACGCCGTGATCCCCTCTGGGATCCCAGACCTCGCCGCTGACATCGTCGCTGCAGTGGAGGAGCATCCCTATCCGGATGCCTCGGAACTGCGCCACCGCGAACATCGCCGACGCCTCCATCTCCACCGTCAGGCAGCCCTCCTCACGCCGACGCTTCACCCTTGCCGGAGTCTCGCGGTAGACGGCGTCTGTCGTCCACGTCTTCCCCAGGACGTAGCGGCAGTTGTGCGCCCTCAGCACCTCCTCGATCACCGGGACGGCCTCCGCAGCGCAGCCGACCTCCCGGCTTGGGGAGAGGTAATGGTGGGAGGTCCCCTCGTCGCGCACGGCGGAGGTCGGCACCACCACCATGCCCTTTGGCATGCCTCCGTCCAGTACGCCGCACGTTCCACACGCGATGACCTTCCGACATCCCAGCGCGATCATCTCAT
>Ga0114930_10004223_pt1 | contig 12222 bp, 9 predicted proteins | sample AnhtaG_FD_87300 | JGI IMG/M metagenome (GOLD analysis project Ga0114930, IMG submission 87300) | Deep subsurface microbial communities from Anholt, Denmark to uncover new lineages of life (NeLLi) - Anholt_01485 metaG | ecosystem: Environmental > Aquatic > Marine > Oceanic > Sediment | place... | reverse complement strand
GCAAAGGCATCAATATAAGCAAACCGAAAGTTTTGCTTATTCATAATGGTAGCATAAGCTTTCAGGTATTTTTCTACCCGTTTATGATTTCCTGATTTCTTTTAATCAGTTGTCCTTGTTTATAAGATTAACGATTATTTTTGTTATGATGTCCTTTTCCTTCGGATCACTCATGGCAATCATCAATGTCAATGCAACAAGTGCGTTATCCGCCAGGCGTTTTGTTCTGTCAGATTTATAGAGCAAACCGTTCCGTTCCAGAAACCAGGTAAAGATAGCTGCGGCGATACGCTTGTTTCCGTCTACAAATGAATGATTTTTCACAATGAAATAAAGAAGATGTGCTGCTTTTTCTTCAATACTGGGGTAGAGATCTTTGCCGTCGAAAGTCTGGCAAATTGTATCCAGAGAGCTCCTGAACGAATCATCTTTTTCATGTCCAAACAAGTTGGAATCACTCAATCTTCCCTGCATTATCTTAATTGCGCCCTTCGCTTCTTCATATGAAATTCGCTTTACTGCCCGGTCAGATATATGAGCCAATTCCAGCTTTCCATAATCATATCGATCAAGTGTATCCAGAGCGTAACTGAAATCACCAATAACCTTCAACAGTCCTTCAGATTCAGACGTGGAGAGCAATTTACGATCAATTATATTATCGATAAGCTTAATCGATTGTTTAAGCGCTTCATATTTCTCAATCTGTGACTGTAATCTCTTTTCATTTAGAGCGTAACCTTTAACAAGGTAGTCTTTTAATATTTTATTTGCCCAGATACGGAATTGGGTGCCGCGTAATGAATTGACACGGTATCCGACGGAAATAATCATGTCCAAGCTATAGAAATCCATCACCCTTTTTTTACCGTCCTTAGCAACCTGTGCAATTTTTGCACAAGTTGAATCTTGCAACAATTCACCGGTTTTATAGATATTCCTTATGTGCCTGACAACAACGGTTCTGTCTCGTTGAAAAAGATTCGCCATCTGATGGGTATCCAGCCAGACAGTATCCTCAACCAGGTTAACTTCTAAAGACGTTTGTCCGTCTTCCGTTTGATATATGACTATCTCGCCTTTATTTATTTGCTCATTCATGTTTCAGACAATATTCCCTTTTGTTGTGAAAAATGCAGACCTTTACGCCCTTTATCCTTACAATTATTCAACATAGCCTGCCCTGCCTGACCCGTAGCTCCGGCAGATGGTACTGGGGTGAAAGCATGTTTGCTTTTATTTAACTGGGGTCAACTACCTTCTTCAGTTCAATTACCACGTCAACTTATAAACTGATGTACCGCAACCCTTCCCATGCTTAAAATATAGTTATTTACTTATTTATGGACGTCCCGCAAGCCCTTACCGTCCCGCAAGCCCTTACGCAAGCCCTTATAAAATATAGTTATTTACTTATTTATGGACGTCCCGCAAGTCCTTCTCAATTTTTTTCGTCCGGCGGCAAGTTTATAGGCAATACATTAAGTCGGTAAAGGCTCCTTTTCGGCAACCTCACTCTTCAGCGTCCTGTAAATGCCAATATTTCATCATCAACCCATTTCACTTGCCGTTACCACTTAATTCTTGCATCAATCCAGATTTCCAATCGTTATATCTTTCATCACGAACAGCCTGAAAAAACTCTGTTCTGTCTTCCGGCGATAAAAAGTAGAAACGGTATTTCCAATCAATACCGTTTTCCTTCAATTTCATATTCAACGAATCAAAATGCGCCTTTCCGTCCCGATATTTTGCTTTGTTTTTTTGATTAGTATCACCGTCTGCCTTTATCTCTACCACCAATATTTCATTCTTATCTTTTATCTTGATGAAGAAATCAGGATTAAAATTTTCATGTTTACTGTGAGTCCTTCCCTTTTCACCAGGTTTATAAGAATAGGGAAACGAATAAAATCCCTTATCCGGAGATTTGAAAATGGAATCAAACAAATCAATATTATTGAACAATGAATTGGCAAATCGACGTTCCGGCTCATAGGAGACAAAAAGTATATTTAACGGCGTTTTGAATTCATCATCTGTTTTTTCAAAGAGATTTTCCTGTAAAAATTTGATTTCTTCTTCATTGCCACCATACCTAACAACCTTTTCTTTAACATGATCATAGTTTGCCTTATCTTTTAAAAAGTCGCCAAATAAAAGTTTCTGTTCTGCTGAAAGGGAGTTTACAGAATCCTTTGTATAATAAACATAACTGTTCTCCTTTATCGCACTCTCATTGAAAGACTGTGACGACATCTCCTCCCAGTTTAACGGGTAAAGGGAATCGGGCCGCATTTTCATCCTGGGCGCTTCCTTGCCTAATTCTCTGAACATCGGGCCGAATGCCTTTTTTGCTTTTGATAAATTTTCATTTGTAAGAAATGAAGAATCGTAAGCATCTTTCTCAAGGTTTTTAACAATAAAATCCTTGATTTTCTTAATCAGCCACTGCTTTGAAATAGAGGCGTCTTTTTCCTTTAAAAAAAGTTTGATTTGGCGTGCAGCCTGTTCAATGGTCAATATGTCCTTATTCTCAACGGTGAAACGAAAAGAACCTGTTTCCGAGTAAATGCTGGTTTCTTTCCATTTCCTGCTCTGTGGCGAAAAATTCACCTTTTCCGGTTCTTTTGCAGGCTGTTTCTTGATTTCTATGGTGTCCTGTATGGAAGCATATTTTAAATTATAAAGTGGGAAAGCATACTGTTTTTTAGATTCATCATAAAACCATGAGATCTTGTTTTCTATTTCCAAGACTTCGTTATATAAATTGACAATCTTTGGAGTCCATCTTTCATGGTTATTGATTTTCACAAAGATCGGGTGTTCCAATCCCTTCGGTATTCTTAACCCACGGCCCAGAACCTGCGAAATAAGCAATTTGGAATTAAAGGCTCGCTGTTCATGAGGCACAATCTGAAACACATTTTTAACATCCCATCCCTCGGTAAGCATGCTTACAGAAACAATCCATTCTATGGGATTTTCCTTTTCATCCACAGATTTCAGCAATGCCAGGTTTTCTTTCCGCACTTTTTCACCGTTGCTTAAAATACCATCAACAACCGCTTTTTCATTTGCTGAAGAAGGCAAACCGGAAGTCACCCAGATGGCTTTTTTTGCTGCCTGGTCATAGGACAGGCTTTCTTTTTCAGAAATATAATTAACCAGATCGTTCCATACCTGGATACAGGTAACTATCCTGTCGGTGATTATAATAGTGATGGGCCTTAACTTGCCGGAATGTATTTCCTGTATGGCTAAGTGATTCTGATACGTTTCATCAAATCCCTTTTCCTTATCCGATTCTTCCTCAACCTTATAATCAATTTTTTTAATGATTCCGTCTTCCATTGCCTGTTTCAGACTGTAACGGTAAATCACGTCATGAAAATATTCGTCTCCGATATAAGGCGTGCCTGTTAGTCCGAGCAGATAATAAAAATCGTAATCCGGGTTTATCAAAAGATCGTACCACTTCTTCACATTAGCGTCTGCCTTGCTGTAAATGTGATGGGCTTCATCGCTGATGACCAGGGTTCGCTGTCCTTTGCCCTTAAAGCTGTCCGGGATTGAAGAGCCTGATCGCTGATAGGCGGCGTGGATATTCTCAACACAAATATCACCGTTCAGGATTGGGTAATTAGCAGTCTTAATCGCAGGAGAAGGATAAGCCGCATCCAGTTCGGTCAAAATCTGTATCAATATGTTCCTCCCGCTAAATTCTTTAAACTTCTTTGTCAACTCTTCTTCGATTGTTAAAGATGGACATAACACCAGCACCTTGTCCACCAAACCCTCCGCTAACATAATCTGAGCCACCGCATATATTACCCAGCTCTTCCCCGTGCCTGTTGCCAGATCAATACTGAACGATTTTCTGTTTCTGATCTGAATATGCCCTAAATAATCATTCAGTCTATTATAGCGTATCTTAAGTTTTGAGGATTGGTTATAGGTATGGGCTGCAACTTCCTCAGTATTTTTATATCTATCAGAGACAAAAAATTGAACGGCCATTCTTGCTGCTTCACGGATGTGCTTAAAATCTGCGGTAGTCAGTGCGTCTAAAAAAGCGTCATACTTGTTGACTATGGACAGTACTTTTTCAGAATAGTCATCTGTTCGGAGCAAAAAATCATCGTTTTTATATTTAAGGCTCATTTGAAATCCCCTTTTGATTTCAAAACTTTGAGTTCATTTCCATACTTATCCATAAATATTGCCATCATCTTTTTGCCAGTAAATTCATTTTGCGGAATTCTGATAACGGCTTTGGTTTTGGCATCATCAAGTATTTTATCCGCCCAGAAGGCTTTATCTAAATTGAAATACCCGCCGTTGTAATTGGTATCAATCAATACCATTGAGAGAGTTTCAAAATTTTCAAAGTCCTCCGGATCATAGACAAGAGTATTGGACTTGAATTGAGTGATTTCAATGACAAAATCCTTATGCTTCTGGTTAAACAGATTCCGGTTTTCCGGCGCTTTCCGGCAGTACCTTACAGCAACCTGGGGCTGGGAGATAAAATCAAATCCTACCGCGTCAATTACTTCGTTGACATCATTTTCACTAACCGGCTGTTTCAGACTTCCCGGCTCGCCCTTTTCAATGAGTGCCATCAATACGGATAGAGGAACTTTCAGAAAAACATAGGTGGTGCCATCAATGGGTATTTCATCTTCCATAAATCCCATTGAGAGAACAGGCGCCATTACATAGAATTTGTTGCCAGCCTTGCCCCCTAAAACTGTATGCAGTGTTTTAACATATCCTGTATCAAGGATTAAATTTTTCTGATTTGGATAGTCCCAGATATAAGCTGAATGAATGCCGATATAGCCGTCTGCCGTAAAGCCGTGTATCTTGTGAGGTTCATGGCGAAGGCCAAAAAGCTGGGTGACAAAAGGCTTATAATTCTCCCAATCCATATTAAGGATCTGTTTATTATCGTAGATTCCAGCATTGTAAAGTGTGAATTCTTTTGCCTTCAGTGGTTTTTCCTTTTCAGTCCTTTCTTTTGACTGAATGAATGAAATCAGAAAGTTGACTTTGCCTACTGTTATAGTTTTTTCACCCGCTTTTTCGTCTTCGTTTTCAGTTACTTTTAACTTGTGGACTTTGAACTTTTCTTCCGGGCAGACCAGCGAAAAAAGCTGTTTTTTATTGCCGGATAAATTTTCTGAAATAAAACCGGCAAGGTTCTTGAGAAATGTGTCGGTAATTACAAGATCGCCCTTGCGGGCTTTTTCATAGACAAAAAACAACCCGGGGGAATTTTTGGAATGATTTTCGAAATCATCCACCCGTTCATAATCCCGGCGGTCATCATTTTTTACAGAACCGATTCGAGTGGTGAGATTGAGCATTCTTTTCTGAATGGTGTAAATGGCAAGTTTCCCGCAATCCATTCCGATCCAGCGGCGGCCAAGTTTTTCTGCAACGGCAAGGGTTGTGCCGGAGCCGGCGAAGGCGTCGAGGATAATGTCGTTTTTATTGGAGGAGGCAGATATTACTCTCTCTAATAATTGTTCAGGTTTTTGGGTTGGATAAGCATTTGTAATCCTTCTTTCAGTTCCCGCCCTATTTACAAATGAAATGTCTGCCCACCAATCTCTCGGTAAGATACCTATTTTTTTATCTAAATAATCTCTGTAAACTAATTTAGGATATTTTTCTTCTATTTCAAGAGATAATCCCTGTTTGCCCGTATAATTTCCACCCTTTCCTCGTATCTGAAACTTTCTTCCATTTTCGTCAATTAACGTATATTTACCAAGAGTACCTATTGAGTATTCAAGAGTTATATCTTGATAATTAAAAGTATATTCAGAGGATTTATTTTTTGAATAAAACAAAATGTAATCTTGTTTCTGATTGTATTGTCGTGTCGCGATTTCTCTTTCTTTATAACACCAAGATATATGGTTAAGAAAATTATGCTCTCCAAAAATTTCATCCATTATAGCCTTGATATAATGCCCCTTTTTCCAGTCGAGATGCACATAAATAGAGCCGTCATCGGCCAGAATCTCCCGCATGAGAATCAAGCGCTTGCGCAAGAACTCAATGAACTGCGCCCCGATAATCTTATCCCGGTAAGCCTTTTCTCGGTCTTTCATAAAATCCTGTTTGGTGGCAAAGGGGGGGTCAATGTAAATGAGTTTAATGCGATTTTTTGTTCTATATCTGTTTTCGTTCCGCTGATCATCATATAGGGTTTTGAGCGCCAGCAGGTTATCGCCAAAAATGAGCATATTCCGCCAGTCGTTATCAAAGGGATTGTCGCTGTTAAAGGAACGGACTTTCTGAAAAGGAGCGACAGGCGTTCCGGCAATAATGTCCTCTTTTCGTGCTTTTCCCTTATAAACAAGCTTGTAGTCTTTGGTGGCCTCTATAAACTCCAAATCATCAAAATCAAAAAGCTTGCTCTTGTAAATCGCAGGGATCGGCTTGCCCGCCTGAATTAATTCAATGATTTTCTGTTTTTCGCTTTCAGTAAGTTTCAAAATATTCCCCTTGGCATCATACTGTTACTCAACAATTCTCTAACTTATGCGGCAAAAAGGGAAAATCCCCTCGCAAACAATTAAATATGATGTCTCTTGCTTTTATCAATATTTTCCATTCAGGTGAATCCTTGTTTTTCTTTTTAATCCTTGGGAGATTAGAATTTATGGGACATCTTCAGTTTATAAGTTTATATCGTCAAGAAGTAACTATTGATCTTCTTTTGCGATTTTTTCACCGCGTTTAAGAGACAAACTCACGGCGGGTTGAAATGCCGCCCTGGGCCTCAATTTTTTCTCTAAGCGGCCCGTTTTTCAGCGAGGATAGAATCAGCTTATTATCACCCCAGATCAGCTTGTTGTTCCAGCCCTTGATCTGCCGGCCGGATTGCATGTCAAAAAGTTCCATCTGCAATTTGACGGCTTTTTCCTCACGCGGCTCATCAACCTGCTCGATCACCTGAAACGGCATGGCGCAACCGGCAATATCCACCGCCCGCCTGTTGCCATACTCGTCATACTTTCCTTCCCAGATCAACTCCGTCTTCATCTGCGAAAACGGATGCGGGTTGTCGAGCCCCCAGCGTATGTTGCTAGTCATGATGTTTCTCCGTTACCCCGTCCTTACTCAATTTAATCATTTGATTTCTCCCGCTTGTCTTCAAACAGCAAAAAACGGTACTTCTCAGGAAGCGGTTTGCCTTCCTCCAGATAGCGATTAATATCTCTTATCTCATTATCCGTTAGTTTCATCTGTGCGGCTTTTTAATGCATTCTCTTCCATTTCTAGCCATCGCCCAGCATGCACAAGCCAGAAGTATCGAGCGTCCTTGTGCATGCGGTGGTTAAGTTCAAACTATAATTTTACTTTCCAAGGCCAAGGATATTTTTTATATTCAGCAATATTATTTTTTTTGAAAAGATATTCCAAAAAAACTTTAAAAGTTTTTTCGTACTTCTCTAACAATTCTTTAGTATACTCTTTATATTCATATTTTTGTTTTTTGCGAGGTCTTTTAATATGTATTCTATTCCTTGTACCCTTAATCTGGCCAAGTTGAGTATGTATATCTTGACTTATAATTTTATATTTTTTAGCGAGCTTTAACAATTCATCTGCTCCTGTATATTCATTAATTTCAATTTGTACAAAATGGTTTTCATCAACTTTTACTAACAATTGGCAAAGTAATGCATCAATAATCGCTTCAATTACAGTAAAATATTCAATTATGATTGTTTTATTTGATAGAGAGAGAGTAGTTAATGTAGGTTCGTGTATTTTTTTAATTTTGTAAAGGAACTCTATATATTGTAGATGATAACTAATGTTCTTTTTTTTATCCCAGTCATCGATAAAAGCTAAGTAAGATTTAAATGCTTCGGCTATTGTTACTTGAATACTCATAATAATTATAATATTAAAACATAGATAGCGACTTTATGTCAATTTTTCTGTATTGAACATCAAAGATAAAACAGTCTCGGAAAGAGTTTCGTCATCAACTCCGAAGGCGGTTCGTTATTATTGCTTAACGCGTCAGCGATCAATCTTTTTTCTTCGTCTGAAAGATCTGTTTTCACCATGAAATACTCCTGGATTCTAAACAATCATAGACTTTCATTGAATACTTTTAACTGTTCGTAGTTTTTTCGCAATCTTTCCTTGTTTGTACTTGTGTGCAAAGTCCAATGCTATCATAGCATTTCTATCTTCAATAGCTGCGTTAGCCCCCGCACCAAGAAGCATCTCTACTATGTCGGCATGTCCTCCAATCGTGGCAATCATTAATGAGGTCATCCCGTATACATCTTGGAGATTGGGATTGGCTCCGCATTCAAGCAGAAGTCGACATACTTCGATATTCCCGTAACGAGCACCATACATGAGGGGAGTTATTCCATGAACATTTCCAATGTCTGGATTAGCAGCAGCATCAAGCAATTGTCGTACAATCCGCGGATAACCCTGTGCCGAGGCGTATAGAAGAGCTGTCCAGCCGAACTCTGCTTGTTCATTCACGTCAATGCCCTGCTTCAGGAGTTCTTCGACCCGATCCTCTTGTCCTGCTTCTGCTGCCCTCTGCAACAATGGCCCTCCTTGCTCGATCAGGATCTTTTTGACGGTCTGGTTGAAAGCATAAGAAATGAACTTCCTGAGCTTCAAGTCATTATCAGCTTTATGTATTGAAAGGTACTCCTCGGCATGCTCTTTAACAATGCTCAGAGGAATCTCTACCTCTTGGGGTTTTTTCTCTGAGTCTTCAAAAATGACTCGAACACGAAGGATGCCCTCCTTACCTTGGTGCTTAAGAATTCTGATCCCTATGTTCTCAGGTGAGTTATTATCTGGATCTCCGTCCTTTTGGTAGAACTCGATTTGGGTTTCTTCTTGCTGCTGAACACGAAAGAGCACTGATTCAATAGATGGCTCTCCAGAGAATCTTTCCTGCATGACCTTTTGGATCTCATGAGATGATACTTTGGTGGGAATGCCCATTTTTTTAACCACCTTGTTGCCCCAATAGTTAAGGAAGTAAGCATAGTCAAGATAGTCGTCGCTTGTTCTTAATTCGGCAATCCGTTTTTTATATGGAACACGATTCCCATTTTTATCCCTGTGGAAGAAAAGTGAGATAAATTCGTCACCGATCATGATCAAGTATGGAACTCCTACAAGTAAGAATCCCATCCCTTTAATGACTTGGGGTGAAAAATTCAATAGTACGTAATAGGTGATCAGGAAAAGAGCAGCTATCGGCCCAAAAACTCTGTATACTACGTAAGTTGCTACAGGAACTCTGGGGAGGTTAATTGCCTTGGCTTCTGCCTTCGATCTAATCATGAGTGAAGAAGACAACAGGATTGAAACAAAGAAACTAAGCAGAAAACCAATTGCTATGAATCCAAAATACCATGCTGGCGATATACCCGCAAAGCGGGTATTCGCTGCTATAAGTAAGTAGGATAACCAGAAGGCTGTACATGACCACAACAGTGTAACACAAACTCGTATTTGTGCCCAATATGACTTACGTGCTTTTCGAGAAGATTGCTTCCATTCCACAATAAGATATACGGCGGCAGCTGCGAGCAGTGCTGCCACAATGCGCGGGAAATATATCTCGGACTCTATCGTTATATTTAGCCACGGTAGAGTCGGGGATGGCGCGATACCGACAAATCGGATGATTACAAGGATAGTACCGAGCGACCACACTCCAACCTCTGCAATGTAGTAGCGTGGCGACAGATCTATTTTCATATCATTCATGTTCAGCTAACTGGGCGGTTAAGTTTCTGAAGAAATTCCAGGGGCAGTACACCTATTTCCCGAAGAAAAAAGGCAATAATATATAATGTTCCCCAATGCCTAAGTTATCGCTCACCCTCTTTATCTATTTGGTATTCTGCTTCCCCTTCCTCAATTCCCTTTTTAGCTTTTTTATATGCCCATTTAGAAGGTTGAGGGCAATCTCGATTGAGACGATCTCTTTCAACTGCAAAATCCTTTAATTTGTCTGATAATATATCTATCGATTCTTCCCTTCTGCAATCTATTGTCCAAAATATTCGAACACGTGTCAAAAGAGAGTCGTAATTATTTCCTGCCATCAAATGTGTGTTAGAGCATTCTTTAGGATTTAAAAATGTAGCAACGGCAGACAATATTGTTACAATGATTGATAAAACTCCAGCAATGCTATTGCCATACCTAAAAGAGGCAAAGGCTATTGTTCCAGCTATCGCAGCTAAAACCGCAGTCGGAATTCCTATCCATAAATGAAATTTTGTCCAGAAATGTGCCACGACAAAATGACTTTTCGAGGTATGAAGGCAGTTTTCCTCTATCCTTTTAGCTTCGTTAATAATTGCCTCCAATGTAGGAGATTTACCTTTTTCCCTATTAGTGCTTTTTTCTGCCATGATAATAATCACCCGTATGATGGGAAATAGTTACCAAAAATCTGACGCCACATATTTATTGCATTTTCAAATTGGTATCTACCTGCATAATCCTCGGCCTTCAATGCCCTCTTATATGCGGTCTCTATTCGGCTTACAGCGCTATCAATTTTTTGTTGAGTGTTTAAATAAGCACCAACATCACCTTTATAGCCAGCAGGATCTGGATTTTGTTTTGTAACGTAATCCCTCGCTTTATCGAAAAAATATCTGACGCCAGAAGAATAATCTGTAATCTTAACTTGATACAAGGTTTGTAAAATCATTACTTCTAAATGAAATGACATGAAATAGTTATTGATCATCTTGTTCCATCTTTTCATCATTTTGATCAATGGAATCAGGTCGCTATTATGAGCCTGGTTTTCAGCAGTCCATATTTCAATATGCTTTTTAGGGTCAGTTGAAATCCAATTTTGTGATATGGAATTTGGGATTAAATACCCGCCTCCCTTTCTATTAAATGCTGGAACAACATCTACTATGAAATCTGTAAACGATATTGTAACAGCCTGACCATTCCTGCTGATATCTGGAGTTTTAGTATATGTTTTCTTTAGAGTTCGTTTGAGTAAATCGAGAAGTCCTGCCTGACCACCATTTTTACCGTCATAATGATAAAAATACTCATTATCTAGAATGATAAATATATCTACATCTGCTTCTTTCAACGGAGCTATCATTGTACTCCGTGAATAGGAACCCGCTAAAAATGAATCTGATACTGATAGCTCCTTACTTGCGGCATCTCTGACGTTTTGTTGTCTTGAAGAGACTGTAGATTTTTGTAATCCCGTAGGTTCTATATTCGATTTGAATTTTCTAAAAGCGCCTTCGATTGTTGTCGTCATCTTATTCTCATATATTTGGTTGCTCTAACCCACAAACATGCAGTGGGTAAATGATGAGCTGTTTCAATATGCTCACATGTTTATTAAAGTCTGCCATCTTTCAAAAGGTCGCCGCTTTTAGCTGTCGGTACGGAAGTTTATAATATCCCCGTTTTGCACTCCGCAGGTTTTGCCTCCAGCCGTTTTCGCGCCAATTCAACCGTTTTGTGAAGCTTCTGTTCCAGCAGTTCACGTCTCGGTAGTTCGGTCATGTATTCGGCCACTTTGATGCCGCTTTTATCCAATTGCAACAGCTCTATCTGCTCGCTTGTTTTTCCGGCACCTTCCTTGCGCAAAGACTCCGCAAGGCGATTTGTGGCCCTTTGTGTCTCACCCCGTTCCCGTTCGTGACTGGTTTGGCTGGTTCGTGGCGGGTTCCCCTATTGCTCACCGGTGACGGGTTTGGCGGGTTCATGACGGGTTCTCCCCTCGCTTACCAATGACGAGTTTCGCTTTGGCAATTATGTAATGTGCCGCCTGTCCGGTACCACCTACTTTAGCAAAAATACCAATATCTGTGAGTTGCCGGAGTTCCCTGAGCGCCGTTCTTGCGGATATCCCCGTCATATCCCGATACTGGGCATTGTTAATGCGGCCCGTGACCTTCGCGTAACTGACCGCCTGTTTTTGCCTATCATTTAAATTATATCTGGCCAGCACTTCATCCGTCAACCAGTTCCGCCACAGTGTCACAACAAAATGTGGTCCGTGCTGCTCGAAGTCGGGCTCCGGCAGGCCCGCATCTCGACAGTCGGCAATCATATCCGTTGTGCCGGTTCCGGCTTTCTCCACGTATTTAACCCGGAACAGCGGTTCGGCGATCAACGGGTTGCGCGGTATCGGACCATGGGGCT
>Ga0114930_10004222_pt1 | contig 12223 bp, 9 predicted proteins | sample AnhtaG_FD_87300 | JGI IMG/M metagenome (GOLD analysis project Ga0114930, IMG submission 87300) | Deep subsurface microbial communities from Anholt, Denmark to uncover new lineages of life (NeLLi) - Anholt_01485 metaG | ecosystem: Environmental > Aquatic > Marine > Oceanic > Sediment | place... | reverse complement strand
TTGATTTTCTGCTAAATTAGATAGTGGGCGAGATGAATTTGTGGGGCTGTAGTTCAATTGGGAGAACGTTTGACTGGCAGTCAAAAGGTAGGGGGTTCGAATCCCCCCAGCTCCACCAGGGGTTACGATAAGCAGAACTTCCATTGTTACTCTTTCCTTACCGCTCCTAGGCATTGGCAGATGATAGTACATTATGACCTGCTTCCTGTTAACCTCAATTCTTTTCACGAATGAGCGCAGGAATGCCTTTCTCTCGATGAGGTACCCCAACTAGCCCTTTTCTATTCTCCAAAACCCCTGTGGTCAGATTATCTATCAACCTCACCACCTTACTAAGGAGAAGGCAGTAAAAAAACAAAACACCCGCTAACCACTCCGAAAAAACGCCTGGATTTTGATTTGAGGGGTTCTCCGGTGATAGCTTGGGAGAAGCCCCTTCTTGTGTGAGGCTGCACATTTCAAGCAATCGTTACCTCGACTGAACATTCTGGGCAACCGGTGGCGACTCGTAGGATTCGGAGCGTAGCGGAGAGCCGTATTGAAGCAAGACGGGACACTCAGTCAGGCTCGCTCCCCTCCGGGCTAAGAACTGAATGGCCCTGACTTGAAAATAGATGATTGTCGATTGAAGGTCATCCTCCAACTATTCCTCAAACACAGTCTGTTTTTCTACTTCCACCTGCAGGGCTCGCAGCGCCTTCTTAACCAAGTTGAGGCGCAGCTCCCTCTCCTCATCTTCGGGCAATTCAGGATTACCTAAAGGGTGAGGGATAGCCACGGCGGGCACGATACGATTAGCCCCCACGGTCAAAGAGATAGGCACTATCGAAGCCACGTGCACCACAGGCAACCCTACCCGGTCTATCTCTTTTGCTAGCGTTGCACCGCAACGTGTATCGGTCCCTCAGGTGGAGGTGAGGATCACCCCATCAACAGCGGCCGCCTTCAACTTCTCCGCAATCGCCTTGCCAAACTTCTGAGAGTTGGCAACCGAAGTGGCATTACCTACGGTGACGTAGTAGAGGTCATACAGCTTACCAATGATGCCGTCCTTCTCCAAGGCGCGCATAGCGTCCAATGGCAAGACCCTATCCGGATCGTCGTTAGCGTAGGTTGGGTCGTAGCCACCGTGACACGTCTGGTAGGCATCTGGGGTCAGGTCATCCACCCCGGCGATATTGTATTCAGCAAACTTAGAAGCACTGGCAGCCTCTATTCGGTCCGGGTTACCTAGGGGTACTATCCCTCCTGAGGTCACCAGGGCTATCGTGGCTGAGCGCAGGTCGCTAATTGCAGGGCTGGCAGGAACGCGCTCAAAGATAGGCATCGGATACTCGGTCTGGAATGGTTCCCCCTCTAGTTTGGACAGGAGCATGTCTACTGCCCTCTCTGCCCCAGTTCGACCGACAAATTGATTCACCCTGATACCGCGAGGAAAGTAACCCTCCTCTTGTGGCAGGCCAATCTCTTGCCCCAGGCCCAATTTCCGCACGAAGCCGGCCATTTTGGGGATGGCCTCTTTCATGCCTCGAACTGAATTGGCGGTGGGGATAACGTAAACCTCCTTGCGGTAGAGGTCTAACGCCGGGTTCTCTTCGTACATGGCCGTGACCACCGGGATGCCCAGCTTCTCGCTTACCGCTGAGCACGAGGCTCCGCAAGCAATGCCGTATCTGCCGGCAGTGAATGCCGGACCAGCTACAAATACATCTGGCTTATAAGGGGAAACAGATTCCACCACCTTTTCTACCGCAGCCTCTATGTTCTCAGCGAAGTAACTATCGCCGCAGACCACCGTGGCTACTATCTCCCCTTCTTCACCTAACGCCTGCTGCAAGGGTATGCCAGGGCCAACAGCGCCCTCCTTCATCAGGGGAGGGATGTTAGCTTTCGCCTCACCTCCTATTCCAGCGTAAAACTGATTCAAGTAATGGACTACTCTATACTTTTTGTCTGCCATCTTCCTTTTCCCCTTTCTCGAAAGCTTTCTAATAACCCCGAGCGGTTAACTTGCCAAAACCTAACTGGCAGGTAGACCCCATAATGGCTTGTATCTCGACATTTAGACCCCCACCGGCAGTCACACTGCCAACAAACCCTCCAGCAATGACCTCTGCTGGCTTCAGGTCTCCAATGATATGCTTCATAGGGGGAAGAGTTATCACCTCATTGGCATTCCCTACACTAATTACCGCGTCAGCTTGAGGCACTGCATCTGCCAAGGACTGAGAACCACCGTCTCTTCCAGCATACTCATCGGTGATCAGCACAGTCTTTATCCCATACTCTTCTATCTTCTTGCAGAGCATCATCATATCGGTATCGGGATTGCCAAACCCTTCTTCGGTAATGATCGCTCCCTCTGCTCCAACGAGTTTCACCAATTTGCTGGCACAGTCTGAAGATCTCTCCTTATCTATCAAGGTAACATTTAAATTGGTGGTGACCACCCCGATGAAGTTCAAAGCCTTGCCATGCCTCCGATAGAGCTCCTTGATTACCGGATTGTTTAGGTGATGGTAGGTAGTGTGCTTGTCACAAGCGGAGACGCAGTTGCCGCTCACTATGGCCCCATCCATGACTTCATTGGGATGGAGCAAGGTAGGTAGGAGCTTCTTGGCGTCAACCCCATAGAACCACGTATCATGCAACAGTCCCTCTGACAACAGTGCGTGAACATAGGCGACCCTGGGGAGGGTGGTATCAGTGACCGGGCTCAATTCATAGACCTCCAGCTCATCAGGGGCAACATCCTTACACGCTTTGCCCAGGTAAACCGCGGTCCTCAGGCCAGCGAGGCGCACAGCCGCCTCGTGAGCGTGTGGGGCTAACCCATCAATGGGGTGCAGAATCAATGCCACATTGTTGGTCTGAGAAAACGGCGAGTATTGGGCCCCAGGGCCGGTCATATCTATGAACCCCTCCTGATAGCCGATGATGCGGCCCACGGTCACTAGTGCTGCCCCTCTCAGGACGTTGGTTCTACCCGACCCCACTGTCCCCATCTTACCGATGACCCCCGGAAAAAGCTCCCCTGACCCACTTACTTTGACCCTGGGCTCGATTACGTCTTTTACCGGGATTATTCTCACGTCCTCTCCCGGCCGCGCCAACTCAACATCCGCTCCAGATAATCTATCGTCTTGCAGAGCTAGAGCGAGCAGCTCATTTTTGTTCACATAGAGGGTGCCATTTTTAATTATGGTCTCCTCACCGAATTGCACGTCCTTGATTTTGATTACCCCTAGTTCTAAGCGCATAATGAGCCTCCTTTAGCGAATGCGTCGCTTCAAAAGTTTTTGGTAGCATGCCAACGAGCTGACATTTCCCGGGCTATCCCTGATTCCTACCCAGGAACTCTCTAGCGCCCAAGTCTACCACATCTCCCATACCCGGGCCTCTCTTCTCGGCTTTACATATTCAGCTTCCTGTCCCCAAAAACAGGGGGGCAATCTGCAGTGTGCAGATTGCCCCCTGTCCTTTTACCTGAGAGATTATCCGCTACCTATTTGCGGACTTACCCCTTCGGTGACCCCACATGGAGGTCTCTCCAGAGGTTTCGCCAACGATAGTCCTTTTGCCTGAGAGTTTCAAGACCGAGCTTAACACTCTATCTCTTTCCCCTTCGGCTCCCTATATAGGGTCTCTCCTACCGTTGCCTACAACTGTAGCATATCAGGCCGTAGTTGTCAAGCTCCTCCTCACACATCAGCACCGCCACCTCAATCGGCTTGCTTGCTTTACGGTCATGATGCACCTTGTTAAGGTGTCTCCTTTAACTCATTCGTTGTATCACCTACTTATTCACCTTTTTCCACTTGTTTAACGCGCCGCAGTATGTCCTCTTTAGCCCACCCCTTGGTAAGCTTGAAAAGAGTACCAGCCAGGAGAACAAGGGCAATCATGTTGGGTAGCAACATAAGCCCGTTGGTGGTATCGGTGAACAGCCACACAAACGCAATCTGCGTTAACGCACCCACTAGGCAGAGAACCACGAATATCCCCCGGTAGGTCAGATGGATCCATCGCCTCTCACCAGTGATAAAGCAAAGGCTGCGCTCACCATAATAGGACCAGGTGAGCATGGTGGAAAAGCCGAACAGGAACGAGGCTACGCCCACCAGAGGCGCCCCCAGCCCGCCCACCGTTGCCTGGTAAGCAGCTATAGTGAGTGGGGTAGAGGTCAGGGGTTCAGCGAAATATTGTGCTGTGCCATATATCCCTGAGGTAAGGATAACCAGCGCCGTCAGGGTGCAGATAACGATAGTGTCCAGGAAGACCTCAAAGATGCCGATATAACCCTGGTGAATGGGGTTCCTAATCGTCGAGGCAGAATGGACGATAGGGGCAGAACCAAGACCTGCCTCGTTGGAGAAGATGCCACGTGCCACGCCAAAACGCAGGGTACTTGCTATCGCATAACCAGCGACACCAGCAATCGGTGCGTAAGGGGTGAAAGCATACTTGAAGATTAAGCCCAGGGCAAAAGGAATATCAACCACATTGATAGCCAAGACTACTAGTGCCACGATAACGTAGAAAACACACATGACCGGGACCAGTGCTTCGGTAACCCTAGCGATAATCTTGAGCCCACCGATGATGACCAATCCAAGTGCTATAGCCATAACAATACCGGTAGCCAGGCGCGGGATACCAAAGCCGAATTCAAGGGCAAAGGCAGACGAGTTGGATTGCACCATAAGGCCAATACCAGGGGCAGCAATAGCGGCAAATAAGGCGAATATCCAACCCAGCCACTTCATATTCAACCCCTTCGTCAGGTACCACATGGGACCACCAGAAACGGAACCATCGGGGTTAATTGTCCGGAAATGACGCCCCAGCATGACCTCCGCCGACTTGGTGCCCATACCCACAAGGGCCGTTATCCACATCCAAAAGACGGCTCCGGGACCACCCATGGCAATAGCTGCGGCTACACCAGCCAGGTTGCCGTTGCCGACAGTTCCGGCCAGTGCCGCCCAGAGTGTCTGCCTGGGGGTTATTTCACCTTTGGTCGTATCTACTAAATCCGGGGTGGCTCGCCTCCCTATAAACTTTAAAGCACGGCCAATGTTAACAAACTGGAAACCGGCAAGGCGAATGGTAATGTAAAGGCCGCCTCCAACAACTACGATCATTCCTGGCCACCCCCAAGCAATACCATTCACCCAATCCATAGCCCCCATAATTACTTCCATAAGTCAACTCCATTCATATTTTTTACCATTGTTACCTTTAAAGCTCTCCTCACAGAGATTTTGGTCTGCTAAAGATTTAATTCTACTATCTCATAATATCACCCCTTCTCTCGGAGGCTACCTCCGTAGTCCGTTTTTTCCTCTTCACACCTCTATTTCAATAAAGAGGGCAAGCTAGTAACTAGCTTGCCCTCTGTCCTTTTACCTGAGAGCATCCGTATTTACGGACTTGCCCCTTCCCTAGAGTCTCTCCAGAGGCTTGGCTTACGGCAGTCCTTTTACCTGAGAGTTTCAAGACCGAGCTAAACACTCTATCTCTTTCCCCTTCGGCTCCCTATACAGGGTATCTCCTACGTTGCGGAGAGCGTAGCATATCTCACCATGGTTGTCAAGCCCTCCCTTTTGCTCGTTCACAACAAGCATATGTGCCATGAATAAAGACAACACTCCTTAAAATATATCGAGTCATACTAAGGTAGTGGACGAGGACAGATTTTTGACAAAAGGTAATATCTCAGTTAAAATTGCGGATAACCCGATAGTAGAATAAGGCATAAGGCAAGCTACGGATTCAGTTAAACTAGTAAGGGGGTCCTCATCACTATGGTAGGTCACGAACGTATTGCCATTTTGTTAACTTTAAGTTATCGTAGAACCTAGGCTTTTGAACATGTGACAGTCCTTCTCACTAAAACATTATTATTCTAGCAAGCAGGCACAGAAGAAAGACGAGGTGAAATATGGAAGCAGATTACGATCTCATTATTGTCGGGTGTGGTCCCGCCGGATTAGCAGCCGGGTTATACGCCGGTCGAGGTAGGCTTAAGGTGCTGCTTTTGGGGAAAGAAACCGCTGGAGGTGAGATGAGAGGCATCGAACAGGTGGAAAACTACCCTGGGTTTCCCGATGGTGTCTCAGGTGCCAAGTTAGGCCTAGAAATGATGAAACAGGCTATGAAATATGGCCTACAGTTTAAGCTAGCCGAGGTCGAGGGAATCGAGTTGCAACAGGACTATAAGGTAGTTAAGGCTAAGGTAATTAGGGCTGGCGAAGCTGCTTATCTGGCTAAAGCGGTCATTATCGCCGGTGGCGCTTATCCCAGAAAGTTGGGTGCGCCAGGAGAGAATGAATTTGCGGGCAAGGGTGTGAGCTACTGTGGAGTATGTGACGCACCTCAGTTTAAGGAGCGAGTGGTAGCGGTAGCCGGCGGCGGAGACGCTGGCCTTACCGAAGCACTATATTTGACACGGATCGCCTCCGATATCACTATAATTGAGCTAATGCCCCAGCTGACCGCTAGCAAGATTCTTCAGGAGAGAGTCTTAGCTAACCCAAAGATGAAAATCTGCTGCGGAACCAAGATTGAGGCCATAATCGGTGATGACCAAGTTAAGGAACTGAAGCTTCTTAATGTATTAACAAGCGAAAGAACGACATTGCAAGTGGGCGGACTTTTAGTCCGAATTGGGCTTGAGCCTAATACCAGTTATCTAAAAGGTTTGTTATCTCTGGACAGTGAGGGGTATGTGTTAGTCAACGAGCAACTGGAAACATCTATCCCGGGGATCTTTGCCGCAGGCGATATAAGACATGGATCGTCTAGACAAATAGCTACCGCCGTAGGAGATGGGGTAACGGCAGCGCTATCGGCTGATAGGTTAATAAAGTTAAAATACTAAGGTAGTGAAAGAGAGCGCGAACTTGACATTTACGTCGAGATATGCTAATGTCTGTAGGTAACGGCAGGAGATGCCCTGTATAGGGAGCCGAAGGGGAAAGAGACAGAGTGTTAAGCTCGGTCTTGAAACTCTCAGGCAAAAGGACTGCCGTAAGCCAAGCCTCTGGAGAGACCTCTGCGTGAGGTCACCGAAGGGGTAAGTCCGCAAATAGGTAGCGGACAATCTCTCAGGTAAAAGGACAGGGGCCAGTTTGCAGTGCAGATTGGCTCCTGTATGTTTTAGCAGGTGATGCCTATTAAGCAGTGGGTGACATTAGGAAGGTGGTATCCATGGTGAATTATTCAGCAAATCAAAATGTTAAACCGGTGCTGAAGGGGGTATCTTATTTTCTAGCTCATGTCCCTAGCATGATTCGTCACGGGTCCAAACCCTCTCGTGAAATAGGAAAGAACCCTTCTTTATTACCACCAATCCTAGACCACTTATGGACCTTTGACCAAGCCGTTGCCTACCCGCCTAACCAGGTTTTTATCGGTAATCTCGACCCTGATGATTTGCTATATAATAATCCACCTCCCTGGTATCAAAATCCCGTCCCCAATAGCTCCCGATGGGGTCCTTTTGGAGAAATCATGCCCGAAGAGGAGTTCTATGGCATGATGAAGATAAGCGATGAATTTGAACTTCTTCTGTTGGAAGAAAGTTTTCTAATAGGGGTAGCTTCACGATTGCAAGACCATCCCCTGATTAACCCTGAGGACATTAGAAAATTAGGCAAAGGCGTTTCCTTAGAGCAAATCGAAGGGAAACTAAGGGAAGAGCCTGCTATGCCTATTTACTGTCAGGGTGACCGGTTAGTAGGCTGCTGTCAAAGGCCGCGTGGTGGGGGCGCAGAGGAGGACCCTAATCTCGTTCCCCATATACTGATGGAGAATTTGGTAACCCGGGCTTCTGGTATTATGGCGCTGCGGCACCTGATTGCTAAAACAGGGGAAGCTCAAGAAATTGACTATCTCCTCGGGTGCGGTGAAGAGGCAGTAGGCGACCGCTACAATCGAGGGGGAGGCAATATGGCCAAGGCCATCGGGGAATTGTGCGGCTGCACCAAGGCCACGGGTTCCGATGTGAAGGCATTTTGCTGTGCTCCAGTTCACGCTATAGTGCTGGCAGCAAGCCTTGTTGCTTCTAAGGTCTTTAACAATGTAGTAGTGGTGGCTGGTGGCTCATTTGCCAAATTGGGGATGAAATTTCAAGGTCATCTTCGTCACGACATGCCAATTCTGGAAGACGTTCTGGCCGGTATAGCTGTTTGGGTAAGCCAAGACGATGGCAAAAGCCCTGTAATCCGTCTGGATTCCATAGGCAAACATGAAATCAGCTCAGGCTCTGCTCAGCAGGCTATCATCGACAAGTTAGTGGTACAACCTTTAGACCATCTGGGATTGAAGCTTACCCAAGTAGACAAATATGCCACCGAGATGCACAATCCTGAGGTTACCGAACCACAGGGAAGCGGTAACGTGCCCAGGATGAACTACCGTACCATTGGCAGCTTTGCTGTAATGCGCAATGAGCTCAGGCGGGAAGACCTTGACCATTTTGTTGAGGTTCATGGTATGCCTGGCTTCTCCCCTACCCAAGGTCATATTGCCTCCGCAGTGCCTGTTCTAGGACACTCAATGAGGAAGATGATGAGGGGTGAGATGGAGAACACAATGTTTCTGGCGAAAGGAAGCCTCTTTTTGGGGCGCATGACCCAGCTTTCCGATGGTATATCCTTCTTATTGGAAAGAAACAAAAGGGGTGAATAAAATTGGCTGCAGAGTTGAACCAAGATAACTACGAAGGCGAAGTTCTAGAATCAAAGGAGCCCGTCCTTGTAGATTTTTGGGGGCCTCAGTGCCGGCCTTACCTGGCGCTTATGCCTACAGTGGGACGATTAGAGAAGGATTACGCCAGCAGGCTTAAGGTGACAAAACTTAACGCTAGGCAAAATCGTTTATTGTGTGCTAAAGTTCAAGTAGTGAGTTTAACTACCTATCTTTGTCACGGTTTGAAAACCTAGGGAGGATATAGAGATGCAATTGAAAGGGAAAAGGGTCATCATTATTGGTGAACGGGATGGAGTGCAGGGTCCATCCATTGAAGCCTGTGTGAGGAGTGCTGGTGCTGAACCAGTGATAACACAAACTCAGTGCTTTGTCTGAACAGCGGCGGGCGCGTTTGACCTGGAGGGTCAAGAGGATATCAGAAGGTTTGTCGAACAATATGGTAAAGACGACCTGATCGTAGTTCTAGGTGCCCCCGATGCCGATAGCGCTGAACTCTACGCCGAGACTGTAGTTAGCGGAGACCCAAGTTGGGCGGGACCGCTTGCTGGTGTAGCCCTGGGGTTACCTGTCTTTCATATCATTGAGCCGATACTAAAGTCGCAGATTGAGCCTGCAGTCTATAAGGAACACCTGGAGCTTATGGAAATAGCCCTAGATGTGGAGCGAATAGGTCAAGCTCTTGATAAAGTGCGCAAAGCAAGTAGCTAACCCTCTTAGGTAGCTGACGGCAAGCCTGGAATTCCTTCTGAGCAACTAGTCCACATAGTGGAGCGCTTCTACTGGGCTGGCGGGGTGAGAACTCGCACCGGGCTAGGGCTAGCCATCGCCAGGGAGATAGCGTGGGCTCGCACTAGCGCCACTACCTCCTCAGGCTAACAGATTTAGAGCTAAACAATTCATCGTCTCGTGACCTCTAACATAGCTCGTCGGTAACCCTTGCTCAAAAAGTGAAAGCCTACTGCCTGCCAGTCATACTATCTCTATCATACTACCACTAAAGGTGGATTGGGCAGATGACATTGGCCTCTTCACCACTGGACACCAAGCGAAGCTAGTTCGGCAACCTTTCGCTTACAGTTTTACTAGCTTAACGGTAGAGACGTTGGAGATAGATAGTATCTGCTGCTGACATTCTTCAGGCAGGGGCTCGTCCAAGGCTAATACCGCCAGTGCTTGACCCCTGGGTTTGAGACGACTAACAGTCATGGAGCTAATATTTATATCGGCATCACCGGTTATCGTGCCGACAGCTCCCATGAGTCCAGGACGTTCTCGGTGGTCAAGAAACAGGAAGTAACCCTCTGCGGGCGCAATATCAAGCCAGTAGTTATTAACCCGGACAATGTGCGATTGGCCATGTATTATTGTCCCGGCGACAGTGGTAACCCCGGTGCTGGTGGTTACTTCTACGGTGATAAGGCTGGTATAGTTTTCGCAGGTGACTTCCTTCTGTTCTATTACTGTCAGACCGCGCCGGGTAGCCACCAGGTTAGCATTGACCAGGTTAATGCGTTCCTCACTTATCTCCTCAAGTAAGCCCCCTAGAACGGCTGCCTTGAGAGCGCTGGTATCATAGTTAGAAATCTCACCCTCATATTTAACCTGGATAGCATTCATTTGCCCTTCAGCAAGCTGGCTGACCAGCCTACCCACTGTGGCAGCCACCTTCATAAAGGGTGCCAGTACTGATAGAACTTCAACCGGGATAAAGGGAGCATTAACCGCATATCTGGCTGGTTGTCCCTTAAATACATCAATAATCTGCACCGCTACCTCCTTAGCTGCGGTGGCTTGAGCTTCCGTAGTGGAAGCTGCCAAATGAGGGGTAACAATGATATTGTCTTCCTCAAATAGGACACTCTGGGTGATTGGTTCGGTGGTGAAGACATCTATAGCCGCACCAGCTAGCCCCCCTTCTTTAACTGCTTTCGCCAGTGCCTCTTCATCAATTAGTCCCCCTCGGGCACAGTTAATGATATAAGCGGTTGGCTTAACCAAAGCTAGCTCCTTGGCCCCGATTAATCCCTTAGTCAATTCTGTTCGTGGGATATGAAGGGTGATAAAGTCCGATTCCTGGAGTAGCTGCTTTAAAGGAACAAGCTCTACCTTGAGTTTGCTGGCATGGTCGACTGAGATGAAGGGGTCATAGGCGATGAGTTTCATTTCCAGACCCCGGGCACGTCTGGCTACTTCTGAACCTACATTGCCCAGGCCGATAATACCTAATGTCTTGTTTCTCACCTCGGTGCCCATGAAATCACTTCGCCGCCATACCCCGGATTTGAGCACGGCATTGGCTTGAGATATGTGACGGGCTAAGGCAAGCATAAGGGCAACGGTGTGCTCAGCCGCTGAGATGGTATTACCAGTAGGGGCATTAACCACCACGATACCCCGCCGGGTTGCCTCTTCCACGTCAATATTATCTACGCCAACACCAGCCCGAGCGATAACCTGTAATTTTCTCCCGGCTTGTATCACCTCGGCTGAGACTTGGGTCTGACTACGCACCAATAGTGCTTCATAGTCGCCAACTATAGATATGATTTCCTCTGGCTTAAGCCCGGTCCTGACATCCACTTGAGCATGGCTTCGCAGAATATCTATGCCTTCATTTGAGATAGGGTCAGTGATTAAAACCTTCATTCTTAGCTAGCACTCCTAAATCCAGCCTGTGGCAATACCACCTTTAGTGCTGAGATTACCGCTTTAATGTCATCTTCAGTTACCCAGCCCAGGTGCCCGATGCGGAATATCTTACCGTCTAGTCTTTGCTGTCCACCAGCTAATATAACCTTATGTTCCTCTCTCAGAATCTTACGCATCTTATTAATGTCAAGCCCATCTGAAGCAGCTACCGCGGTAACTGTATTGGAGGCATATCTTTCGTCAGCAAAGAGGGATAGACCCAGCGATTTTATTCCGTCGCGGGCTGTTTTACTTACCCGGGCATGTCGGGCGATGATATTGGGTAGCCCCTCCTTTAGCATCATTTCCAGCGATACCGCTAGAGCAAATACTATAGAAACAGCCGGTGTCCAAGGCGTTTGCCCTCTTTCTAAATAGTTCTTGGCTTTGGTAAAGTCCCAGTAAAAGCGAGGCATCCTGGCGGTTGAGTATGCCTGCCATGCTCTCTGGCTGACGCTCACCATGGCTAATCCCGGGGGAACCATCCATCCTTTCTGGGAACTAGTAACGGTAACATCGCAGTGCCAGTCATCTACTGGCAGGTTAATTGAGCCCAGACTGCTAATGGCATCAACCAGCAGTAGTTTATCAAATTCCCTGACTACCGAGCTAATTGAAGCCAGGTCATCGGTAACGCCGGTAGAGGTTTCGTTATGGGTGACCAATACTGCTTTGATTTTGGGTTCAGCCTGGAGAGCCCGGCGTATGGCATCTACATCAGCTGCCTTACCCCATTCAAAGCGAAGCGGGGTTACCTCGGCGCCAAATTGCTCAGCAATACTGGCAAAGCGTTCTCCAAAGACGCCAATAGCCACCGATA
>Ga0114930_10004220_pt1 | contig 12229 bp, 11 predicted proteins | sample AnhtaG_FD_87300 | JGI IMG/M metagenome (GOLD analysis project Ga0114930, IMG submission 87300) | Deep subsurface microbial communities from Anholt, Denmark to uncover new lineages of life (NeLLi) - Anholt_01485 metaG | ecosystem: Environmental > Aquatic > Marine > Oceanic > Sediment | place... | reverse complement strand
TGGTGGTGAGTGCCCTGGTTTTCGGTGGCTGTGCAGCACCGGCTCCAGCCCCAGCGCCGGCCCCGGCCCCAGCCCCAGCACCGGCTCCAGCCCCAGCGCCAGCCCCGGCCCCAGCCCCAGCGCCAGCCCCGGCCCCAGCGCCAACTCCCAAGTACCAGTGGAGGCTGCAATCGTTTATGCCACCTCCTGACAGCAAGCTTGTCGTCGGTATTGCTAATCTTATTGAGCGAATCAATGAGGCTACTAATGGTCAGGTCGAGATCACCCCATACTCGGCTGGAGCGCTGGTACCACCCCCTGAAATTTTTAAAAGCGTGAAAGGGGGCATAATAGAGATGGGGCACACCATTACCGGCTACCATGTCGGCTTTATGCCATTTTGTGCTGTGCTGGATGGCCTTCCTCTGTCTTGGCAACAACCTTCCGATATTGTGGAATGCATGTGGGAGAGAGGGCTTGAGGATTTGGTACGAGAGGAGTACGCCAAGCAGGGTGTGTACTTTCTGACTTGGGGCATTTCAGGCCCGATAAGTCTACTTTCTAAGAAACCGTTGCGCACTGAGGCAGATTTCCAGGGGATAAAAATCAGGGGGTGGGGTGGTTGGAACCCGTTTTTTGCCAAGCTAGGAGCCAGCCCGGTTGATATGCCACTAGTGGAAGCATATACCGCACTTGCTATGGGCACTGTTGATGCTGCCTTAACCGGGAGTACCGCTCATCTTGATATGAAACACTATGAGGTTGCTAAGTATGGTATGCTGCCATATCTTCTGGGAGATGGGGTACAGGATATCACGATTAATCTGGATACATGGAATGCGCTGCCCGATGACCTTAAAACCAAAATTCAATCCGCCGCCGTCGATTTCACCAAGTGGAGCACTACTTATTACTACCAGACTTACGACCTTGCGGCATATGATCAACTTAAAGAGGCAGGACTGGAGTGGGTAGAGGTAGACCCTGAAACCCAGAGTTGGATAAGAGCGAAAGCTATGGAGCTATGGGATGGGGCTGCAGCCAAGGATCCGGTTTCCGCTAGGGCAGTGAAGATTATGACTGATTACTTTAGGGAAGCAGGTTACATAAAATAATTGACATGGGGGGTAGATGTGGCTACATAAATACGGCATCTACCCCCCATTCCTTAATATTTGTTACCTTGGTATTCTGGCTGAATAGTTGCCAGGCAGCAGAATCATAGAGAATTAACACCAATTCCAAGCCGCTGGCTAGTCATGGTGTTTTGGTTTAATGGCACGCGACGCGGTCTATGTCTGGTGTGACAATGCTTTCAGGGAAGGTAATAAGTGCGTAAAGTAGTTCGTTTATTACGTTTCATTGACAATGCCAACGAACGGGTAGGCAGGGTAGTTAGCTATTTCATCCTGGCTATCATAGGTGTAGTCATCTATGAAGTAGCCATGAGATACATATTAGTCAAATCCCAATTATGGGTTCCTGAAACCAGCTTATTCCTTTTTGGTACCCTCTTTGTGCTGGGAGGAGGTTATGTCTTTCTTCACGGAGGTCATGTCCGACTGGATGCGATATATGCCCGCTTTTCTCCCAAGGTTAAGGCTATTCTAGACCTTATTACCGCTATCTTCCTTTTCCTTTTCTGTGGGGTACTTGTCTGGAAGGGTTGGCTTACGGGTTGGGATTCCCTGATAAGCTTGGAAAGGTCAGCAAGCGCTTTTGCCCCTCCTCTATTTCCCATCAAGCTGGTAATACCAATAGGGGCCGGCCTGCTTATGCTTCAGGGGCTGGCTAAATTCATTCGCGACCTGTCAATAGTAACAACTGCGGGGAGCAGGGTTGAGCATTGAGCTTGTTACCATATTAATGTTTGCCAGTCTTATAGTGCTGCTGGTAACCGGACTTCCCATCGTCTTTTGCCTAGGCAGCACTGGTATCATATTTGCCTACTACTTATGGGGTCCGGCCGCTCTTGGGCTGGTTAGTACGAACTTGTTTGGCATGATGTCCACTTTAACTCTGATAGCTATCCCCCTCTTTGTCTTTATGGCATACATGTTGCAATCTTCTGGTATAGGCGAGAACCTCTATGAAATGATGCACAGGTGGTTTGGCCCGGTTAATGGGGGGCTAGCTATGGGAACAGTGGCAATCTGCGCTGTAATCGCTGCTATGAGTGGATTAAGCGCTGCCGGTACACTGAGTATGGGTGTCATTGCCCTGCCCGCCATGCTGAAACGCAACTACGATAAGAGCATATCAGTGGGTTCTGTTGCCGCTGGAGGAGCTCTGGGAGCTCTTATCCCACCCAGCGTGCCCATGATCGTTTATGGTTTTCTCGCCGGGGTATCAGTGGGACGGATGTTTCTAGCCGGTGTTCTGCCCGGCTTTCTCCTGACCTTTTTCTACGTGGTGTATATAGGGATAAGGAGCTTCATCCACCCTAAGTTATGTCCGGCACTACCACCTGGTGAGAGAGCTACCTGGAGCGGGAAACTCAGCTCTCTCAGGATGGTAATCCTTCCCATATTGCTCATTGTTGCCGTACTGGGCTCAATATTCGCCGGAATAGCTACGCCAACCGAAGCTGCTGCGGTGGGTGCTTTTGGCAGTATCCTCTGTGCCATTGTGAACCGTAAGCTTGGCTGGGAGAGTTTGAAATTGGCAGCCTACGGCACGTTGAGGGTCACTGGAATGCTCATGTGGATTATGAGTGCAGCTTTGGTCTTTACTGCTGTTTACACTGGTCTCGGAGCCCCTCAGCTTATAAGTGATACTATAAAGGCAATGAGGGTAAGTCCTTGGTTTATCATCATAGGAATGCAACTCACCATATTTCTTTTAGGAATGATTATGGATCCCAATGGGATTATGATGATCACCGTCCCGATCTACGTTCCTATTGCGGTTGGACTCGGCTTCGACCCAGTATGGTTCGGCATCCTCTTTATCGTGAATATAGAATGTGCCTACTTGACGCCACCCTTTGGCTGGAACATATTCTACTTAAAAAGTGTTGCTCCCGAAGGTATAACTCTTGTAGATATCTATCGAGCGGTGATAGCCTTCGTAGCTCTTCAAATCCTGGGTTTAGCTACGGTAATGGTATTTCCACAGATTGCCCTATGGCTTCCTAACCTGATTATAGGAGGATAGACGGCTTATGAATATGGGGTGTTTTAGTAGGAGTCGGGCAACTAGCTTTGAAAAAGGGTTAGCTCTCTTGCGCCAGAGCCAAGGCTGAGGCATAATCGTACAAAGATTACTTTTTAAGGAGGGAAGAAAAATGGCTGAAGAATCAGCAATTACTGAGGAACTAAGAAGTTTACTTGGCGTAGAAGCAGAACCGGAGGTTTTTGAAGTCGAGAAGGGACACATCATGAAATTTGCTGAGGCAGTAGGTGACCCTAATCCCCTGTGGAATGATATGGAATACGCTCGTGGAGCAAGGTATGGCAGTATTATCGCGCCACCTATATTTCTGATTGATGAGGGGTTAACTAAGTTTGCAGATAAACTAATGAACATAAAGTGCCCTCTTCCCCGGACGCTTAATGGTGGAACCGAGATAGAATATTACCAGCCCATGAAGCCAGGGGATAGCATTACTACGGTGGCTAAGCTCGTTGATATACAAGAGAAAGCAGGGGGAAGCGGTAAGTTGCTGTTTCTTATCGTTGAAGTAAACTACCAGAATCAAAAAGGAGAACTAGTAGCCAAGTGCCGGAATACTTTCATAAGGCGCTAGGCACGAATAGGAGGATAACATGGCAGATCAGGTTTATTACGAAGACGTCGAGGTAGGTGACTCGTTGCCTACCTTGATTAAACACCCAACACCAAGGCAGCTGGTTATGTGGGCAGGTGCCTCCGGAGATTTTTATGAGATACATTACGATAAAGATTTTGCCCTAAGTCAAGGTTTACCTGGCATTATTGTCCATGGAATGTTGACTGCTTCATTTTTAGCCCAGTTGATAACAGACTGGATGGGAGGGCGGGGTACACTAAAGAGATTTCGCACTACCAATCGAGGGATGCTTTTACCCAATCAGGATGCTATTTGCAAAGGAACGGTAGCCAAAAAGTATATTGAAGGTGGAGAACACTACGTTGAGTGTGAAATCTGGGCGGAAAATGAGAAGAGAGAGAAAGCGGTATTGAGTTCGGCTCTGGTTACCCTTCCAATTCGTACCGCAACTGCTGCATAGAGGCTATGGCGAGTTAGGGTGTACACATCATTTGCGAATTCAAATAGGAGGTAAGAAATGGATGACATCAAGGCAATCGACATACAAAATAGAGTATTCTCCGTGCGACCAGAGCAATTGTTTAAACCATTTTGGGACAGCTATGAAATGCAACTTGTAGCGAAGGCTGTGTGGAAGGGTGCCATACTCAAAAGGGGGTTAAAGCCGGAAGATGAATGGAAGGTTATGGCTGATTTGTGGCCGTGCAGTGTCCCAAATATGATAAGGGAAATGGACGAAGTAGGGGTAGATTTGGTTTTCATGGAACAAATCAAGTTATGGTCCTATCATAACCATAGGGTGGAACCTGTAGTTACTATAAAAGATATGGACGAGATAGTTGCTGAGTCTGGTGGCAGAATAGTACCTGGCGGTGGTTATAATCCATTCCAAATTAAGGAAAGCCTGGAAGAGCTAGAGATAGGGGTTAAGGAGCATGGTTTTAAGTATGTGTGGTTTCATCCTGCTAGTTATGGCATTAGGTTTGATGATAGAAGGAATTATCCCCTTTATGCTAAATGTCAGGAACTGGGGATTCCGGTGACTGCTCAGTCTGGTCACGCGGCAGAGCCTGTTCCTTGTGAGGGAGCTCGTCCTTATTATATGGATATAGTCGCTCTGGATTTCCCAGAACTTAAAATTGTTCTTACCCATACCGGATTCCCTTGGATACAGGAATGGATATCCATGTGCTGGAAACACCCCAATGTCTATGGCTGTATTAACGCCTATTTCCCCAAGGATCTGGACCCGGCTATAGTTAAATTTATGGATACACGCGGTCGAGACAAGGTCATGTGGGGAACTAATAGCTGGTCGCTCAAGCGCTGTAAGGAAGAATTTATGGAGCTGCCAATACGTGATGAATGCAAGAAGAAAATCCTGCGTGATAACGCTATTAAAGTCTTTAACCTTGACTTAGAGCCATGACCCTCGACTCTTTGGTGGTGTTCTCATGGGTAATCATCAGGAAATAGATTCGGCTCTGGTGCCATACCGCATTTTGGACCTGACCGAAGGTGGAGGTATGATTGGCGCCAGGATACTCGGCGACCTGGGAGCTGATGTTATCAAGATTGAGTCTCCCGGAGGCAGCCCTTCTCGCATTGCTCCTTATTACAAGGATATCCCTCACCCGGAAAAGAGCCTCTTCTGGTTTGCCTACAATACGAACAAGAGAGGCATAACTCTAGATATAAGTAAAGTCGATGGGCAGGAAATATTTAAGAGATTAGTGAAGTCTGCCGATGTCGTGATGGAGTCCTTCGAGCCGGGATACATGAACCAGCTTGGTCTGGGATACACCGACCTCAGCAAAATCAAGCCCGACCTCATTATGACCTCCATAACTCCCTTCGGTCAGAGTGGCCCCAAGGCACATTATAAGGGAAGTGACCTGACTGCCTGGGCTAGTGGCGGTTATCTATATATATGTGGTGACCCTGACCGTCCGCCGGTTTGGATAAGTTTTCCCCATGCTGCACTTCATGCTGGAGCTGAGGCAGCTGCTGGAACCATGACCGCCCTATGGCACCGTCGTAAAACAGGGGGAGATGGACAGCAAGTTGATGTTTCTATGCAGGAATGCGTAATTGCGTGTAATTTCAATACTCCGGAGATGTGGGACTTGAACAAGGTCGATTTCACCAGGTTTTCGAAGGGTCTTCATGTTGGCACACAGGGTGTTCGCGTGAATGCAGTATGGGAATGTAAGGATGGCCATACTGTCCTTATATGTCAAGGAGGTGTCCAGCCGTTCATAAATTCCATGAATGAACTGGTAAATTGGATGGCAAGCGAAGGAATGGCTGAAGATTGGCTAAAGGAGATGGACTGGGAGAAGGACTATGATGCTTCAAAGCTAACCCAAGATGCTGTTGACCGGGTTGAGAATGCCGTTCAAAGATTCTTAATTACCAAGACCAAAAAGGAGTTGTATCAAGAAGGAGCATTAAAGAGACGCATTCTGATTGGCCCCATAAACACTACGAAGGACATCTGGGAAGATAGCCAGCTCCATTCTCGAGACTTCTGGGTGCCGGTAAAGCATCCAGAATTAGGTGTTACTGTAGCTTATCCCGGACCTTTCATTAAGCTGAGCGAAAGCCAGATAAAATATCGACGTCGTGCACCACTTATCGGGGAACATAATATTGAGGTTTATGAGAATGAACTGGGTCTCTCCCGGGAAGACTTGGCTGTGCTAAAGAGAGACATGATCATTTGATTCAAGCCTTACCGGAAAATAGAGGAGGCAATGTATGCCTAAAAGCGTGTTTGCAGGCATAAAGGTAGCCGAGTTTGCATGGGTTGCCGTCGGGCCTCAGACCTCGAGATACTTGGCTGACCATGGCGCGACGGTGGTCAGAATAGAATCTCATACGCATTTCGATTTGAGTAGGGCAATAAGCCCCTTCCCAGAGAACAAGCCGGGTCTAAACCGAAGTATGTACTATGGCAAGTATAATGCCAACAAGTTTAATGCCAGTCTTAATCTAAATCACCATAGAGGTCCGGAGCTAGCATGGAGATTTATCAATTGGGCTGACATTGTAATAGAGTCTTTTCGCCCCGGCACTATGAAAAGATGGGGGCTAGATTATGAAAGCGTAAGTAAGGTCAGACCTGATATCATATATGTTAGTACTTCCATGCAAGGTCAATCAGGACCTTATGCTCAATATGCGGGCTTTGGCTCCATGATATCCGCCGTGGCTGGTTCTGCAGAAATCAGCGGGTGGCCCGACCGCATGCCGTCACCACCGTATGGTGCATATAGCGATTATTTTTGCCAACGTTTCCTCGCAACTGCCATAATCGCAGCACTCGAATATCGTGACAGAACGGGTAAGGGACAGTGGGTAGAACAGTCACAATTTGAAACTTCTGTCCACATGATTGCTCCACTTGTCATGGACTACTCAATTAATGGGCGTATAGCTAGCCGTCACGGCAACCGCCTTTCCTACGCCGCCCCCCACGGTGTCTATCCCTGTAAGGGTAACGACCGCTGGGTGGCTATAGCTGTATTTAGTGATAAGCAGTGGCAATCTTTCTGTGAGGTTATCGGCAACCCGGACTGGGTAAAAGAGGCAAGATTCAAAACACTTCCTGGAAGGAAGGAAAACGAAGACGAGCTCGATAATTTGATGGCTCAGTGGACATCCAATCATCGCGCCGAACAGATAGAAATCTCTATGCAAGCTGCCGGCGTGCCCGCCAATATGGTAGAGAAAAACTCGGACCTCTTCGAAGACGCTCAGCTGGAGCACCGCAAGTTCTATGTGCGGTTAAATCATTCAGAGATAGGAACGCCAGTCTATCAGCAACAAGCTGACTTTATTCTATCAAAGACACCTCGTCAGATAACCATGCCTTCCCCCTGCCTGGGTGAACATAATGAATATGTGTACAAAGAATTACTGGGTATGACGGATGATGAAATCGCTGACCATATCATCGATGGAAGCATTACAACTGAATTACCTGAAGGCTTTCAGTTTACTACCAATTTCTAATAACCCTGCTGAAAGATCAATAAGGCAGTTTATCTGTTATGGTCTTCTCCAGGAACAACACACTAACTTAGGTTCAAGGTGTCATTTGTTAGATAAGGCTACCATTTCCCTCTTCTTGGCTTCCTTTTCTTCGCTCTGTAGCCTATCCATGGGCGAGTACTTGATGACAACAGCTTTAAGTTTCATGCGTATGAAGCTGCGAGAAGCTAGGACTAGGACACCCTAGTCGGCAAGGCAGCTTAGGCTCCTTTGAAGCACCCTGATAACAAATCGATGAAATGTTCAGTAAGAAGCATATACCTTGATGAACCTTGGAAGGAAGTATGATATAATCATAACGACGGCTTTTGAAGGGGATGCTTCTGGAAGGCGTCAGTTTTTTGACACCTTAGCTAGATTCCCTTGAACGAAACTGATGACACAATAGGGATGAGCTGCGTCAATCCTCCCGCGCTGGGGAGGCTTTTAGTTTTGACGGGTGCATCTAACTGTTTAAAGTTAATCCCTGAGGCTTAAGAAGTACATAGTTGTGTTCCATGCCTATTACCTAGCCTTAAGATACCCTATCATTATCTGAGGACACGACGCCGACACGAGGAGGATATGGACGGCTTTCATAACAAGGTACTACATATCGATGTCAGCCAGATGTCGTTTGAAGAAGAACTCATCGATGATGAAGTTTATAGAGAATTTTTGGGTGGTAAGGGGTTAGGTACTTATCTTTTGCTGAACAATACAAGAGCCGGTCTTGAGCCCCTCTCAGAAGACAATGTAATTGTTTTTACCACTGGACCGTCCACGGATACGAAGCTCTTGGGCTCATCCAGGTATGGGGTATTTACCAAGTCGCCTTTAACTGGGATATATTGTGAGTCTTATGCCGGAGGTAGCGTAGCGGAACCGCTGAGCAGGACCGGCTATGACGCCGTCATAATTAAGGGAGCTTCTGTAGAGCCTATTTATCTTGAGATTTCCAATGGAAATGTGGGATTTCATAATGCCTCTCATCTCTGGGGCAAGGATACCTATGAAACCGAAGATGCTATTCGAAAGGAAGTTGGGGTAAAGAATGCCGGGATTGCCGTAATAGGACCAGCTGGCGAAAACCTGATAAGGTTTGCCGTAATTGAAAATAACTACTGGAGGTCGGCAGGAAGGACTGGGGCGGGAGCAGTATTGGGGTCAAAGAAAATTAAGGCTGTTGTTTTTTACGGTAACCAGCGGCGAAACGTAGCCAGAATTGATCTACTTAACCAGCTTTGGAAAGAGATGGAGAGTAAAGTTAAAACGGATGCCGGGGCAATAGCTTACAAGGAACTTGGTACACCTATGCTGGTAGCCGCCACAAATCGGGTTGGAGCCTTTCCCACCAAGTACTGGTCCTTGGGGACATTTGATAGGTGGCAAAGCATAAGTGCTGATGCCCTGTTGGAGCGATGTAAGGTAAGGCCGAAAGCGTGCCCGAAATGCCTTCTGGCTTGCGGTAAACTGGTAGAGGTTGTTGACGGGAGGCACAAAGGACTAAGAATCGAGGGACCTGAGTATGAGACCATCTATGCTTTTGGTGGACTGTGCATGATCGATGATATTAGGGAAATTGCGTATCTAAACGACTTATGCGATCGATTGGGTATAGACACAATGACAGCCGGTAATCTTGCCGCCTTCACCATAGAGGCTTCTCATAGAAAAGCAATAGACGAGAAGATTGAATATGGCGATTCTGACGGGGTTGCCGAGCTTTTAAGGAAGATCGTTCGGAGAGAGGGCATTGGCGCCGTTCTGGCTAAAGGGATAATATATGCCAGCAAAGAGTGGGGCTTGGAAGATTTGGCTATTCATGTTAAGGGGCTGGAACCTGCAGGCTATGACCCTCGGGTCTTAAAGGGAATGGGGTTAGCCTATGCTACTTCAGATAGAGGAGCATGCCATTTAAGAGCGACCGTTTATAAAGCAGAGCTCTCAGGGATGGTGGCTCCAGACCAAATTGAGGGCAAAGCGGAAGTGCTAATTGACTTTGAAGATAGGCATACACTTTTTGATTCCCTGGTGATTTGCAGGTTTTTTAGAGACCTATACCCGTGGGAGATATTGTCGCTGATCATCAAGGGCACTACCGGGATGGATTTAGACAAGAAACAGTTACAGAGACTAGCTTCAAATATTACCAATAAGGCTAGGGACTTTAACCTGCGTGAGGGCATGTCAAAGGCAGCTGATACACTACCAAAAAGGTTTTTCGAGGAAAAACTCGGAGACAGCGGTAAGGTGCTTTTGAAATCTGACTTTGATAGGATGGTGTCTGATTATTACCGACTTAGGGGGTGGAGTTAGCCTCAACTAGGATGAACTTAGTTAAAGTGGCCTCCCTTTGCTTTTACCGACAAAAGTGCTATATTAAGAGGCTGGTGTTTTCTGCCTCTCCAGTAGTCAGGATTAGCATTAAGATTACTTGCTTATCAGCAATTCATGTTGTTGACATAATATGGCTCAAAACTGCCACCGTTTCTGCTGCCCTGAAGGAGCTACGTACAAAGGGACCTGAAGCTACATAGCCAAAGCCCATCCTCTCCCCTAGGCTCTTATACTCTTCGAACTCCTGAGGGGTAACATACCTTATCACCGGGTGGTGCTTTGATGAAGGCGCCAGGTATTGCCCAATAGTCAAGGAGTCACACCATACAGCACGGAGGTCCTCCATTACCGCTACCACCTCATTATGTTCCTCTCCCAATCCCAGCATAAGCCCCGATTTGGTCAATATCTTCCCATCCATGGACTTCACTGCCCGCAACAGATTGAGTGAGCGATGGTAATCAGCCTTGGGGCGCACCTCAGAGTATAGGCGGGGAACAGTTTCCACATTGTGATTGATGACCTCTGGGGAGCTGTCAACAACAATTTTCAGCGCATCAGGAGAACCCTCAAAATCAGGAATGAGAACCTCGACGGTGGTCTGGGGATTAGTTTGCCTGATGGCGTTTACCGTTCTGGCGAAATGTGCAGCTCCTCCATCGGGCAAGTCGTCCCTGGTTACTGAAGTGACTACGACATGCTTCAGCTTTAGTTCGCCCACTGCTTGGGCAACGTGCCAGGGCTCATCTGGGTCAAGGGGAGAGGGTTTTTCCTTTCTGATGGCACAGAAATGGCAGTTGCGGGTGCAAATATTTCCCATGATAAGGAAGGCGGCGGTTTGGTGTGAAAAACACTCCCCTAAGTTGGGACATAGCGCACTCTGACACACGGTATGAAGCGATAGCCCATCAAGTAGCGCCTTCATCTCAGTAAGGATAGATGGAGACGGGGCCTTTTTTCTCAACCACTCTGGATGCCTACTGGACATAGTAACTATTGAGTTCCTCAGTAGATTCTTGTCTAATATTTATATCGAAGACCTGTGAACATTGCTCAAGTATGCATGAGGTTACATCCTCTAAGGCAATGTCATGTCCCAGCAACCGCGACATTGAGGTTACTTGCCTATCGGTAATGCCACAAGGAGTAATGTAGGTAAAGTGCCTCAGGTCAGTGTTCACATTCAGAGCAAAGCCATGCTTGGTGACCCAGTGAGTTACCCGGATTCCCAGGGCACAAATCTTATCCTGTCCTACCCAGACACCAGGGTATTGAGAGTCATGAGAGGCTGGAATAGAGAAGACATCCATGGTTCGTATGATAACCTCCTCCAGGTGACGCACATATTGATGAATGCCTTTCCCTTTGGTTTTTAGGTCGGAAATTAGATAACCCACCAATTGTCCCGGTCCGTGGTAGGTGATACCTCCTCCACGGTCAGTATGAAAGACAGGTATTCCTTCACCGGCCAGCAAATCCCTGGAGGCAATAATGTTTTCCTCGCTTCCGGATACCCCAATGGTCAGTACTGAAGGATGCTGAAGAAGCAGGATTACATCCGGAATCTCACCAGCAAGACGGGCTGATACCAGATTATCTTGTAATTGTAAGGCCTTCTCATACTCAACAAGGCCCAGGTCATAGGCTCGGCACAGGCTTGCACTAGAGATAAGTTCTCCCTCCTTTTTCAGCTGTTTAGAAATGGATGGCTTTCCCCTCAATATTTAGAGCCGCTTCCATCATTGCTTCTGACAGTGTGGGGTGAGCATGAATGGTAGAGGCGATGTCTTCAAAAGTGGCTTCCATTTTTATTCCGAGAACAGCCTCAGCAATTAACTCTGTGGCGTGAGGGCCGATGATGTGCACACCCAGAATTTCTCCATAGCTGGCATCGGCAATAATTTTCGTCATACCCGCTGTCTCATTTAGTATCAGTGCCCTACCACTGGCGGTAAAGGGGAACCGGCCAACCTTGATGTTACCATATTCCTCTTTGGCCTCCGTCTCAGTTAGCCCAACCCCTGCTATCTCAGGAGAAGTGTAAACGCATCGAGGGACAGCCCGATAATCTATCCTGCAATCAGCACCCATGATATTCTCCACGGCACACTTACCCTCGTCCAT
>Ga0114930_10004216_pt1 | contig 12238 bp, 7 predicted proteins | sample AnhtaG_FD_87300 | JGI IMG/M metagenome (GOLD analysis project Ga0114930, IMG submission 87300) | Deep subsurface microbial communities from Anholt, Denmark to uncover new lineages of life (NeLLi) - Anholt_01485 metaG | ecosystem: Environmental > Aquatic > Marine > Oceanic > Sediment | place... | reverse complement strand
GGCTTGGGCGGGGATTTCGACAACTTGTTTGGTGTGGACATCGCTAACCGTGTCCCATAGCGAAGCGGCTTGTCCCCCAACCCCATCGCTGTCCCGGATCACTTCGACCGTATACGGGCCCTCGTCCGTGGAATCGCCGTCCGAACCTTCCGCCTGCCAGACTGCTACCTTGAACGTGATCTCGTCTTCGTCGCCGTCGATGGAGACGGTTTCCCCCATCCAGTAACTTTTTCCGCCGTACTCAGCCAGAAAAACGACGACCATCTCGTCGTCTTCCGTTGCATAGACCCGATTGGCGCGAAATGCATCCATCAAGTCCCGATACGTTACTGCATCTGCCCAGGCCGCTGTTCTCGCCGCCGTTACGGTCCCCCAATTGGGGCCATGAGTGTCCTGGTTGCCCGCGGGTGATATGTGAAAGCCAAGATTCAGAAATCGTTGATAATAGCCTTCCCACTGGGCGTCCCGATGGGTCTTCTCTTCGCTGTCTCGGTAGCGACCTGAGATATGGCCACCTTGAACAGACGTAATGATTGAAACTGTCTTGAGGACCCCGTCAACACGTTCGGCAAATTCCTTCGGAGTCTGGTAGAGCTTCTCTCCGAAATTTCCAACGGATTTGTTTCGATTCGTCTTGTAGCTCCAACTCTTAGGGTGGTTAAATTGAACGAATTTGCAGTTGTCTCTTGCCCAGGTGTATACTTCGTCGTAATCCTTGTTCCGAATGGTGGACGGAGGTAAGGCTGTGGCTCCCAGCAGGTTGACGTGATTGCCCGTCGCGGTATTCCCCCATTCGAACCCTGGAATGGCAATGAATCTCCCTTTATGATCCGCGTTGTAGCGCCGCGCCACGTCATAGAGATGCGTCCGGTATTCTGACGGCTCCATCTGAAACCGCGTCCCCGGCGCATCGTCGGCTTTGTGATGGTCGGTGATCGCCAGAAAGTCCAATCCGTGATTCCTCGCATACTCGAATGCCACGCTGGGCATGAGCTCTCCCGTATCATCCTTAAGGTCGTCCGACAGCCCTGAGTGAGCATGCAGATTCCCGAACAGCAGGACTTTTCCCCCGTGCTCAGGCCGTTCTGGGCTCGCACTTGCTGCGATAGCAACGAGAAGCAGGGTACTCAGTAGAGTTCTCATGGTTTCATCCTCCCTCGTAGGTTTTTTGTGTTGCCTAATAATCCCCACGTGAAGGCCCGGTCCCGGGCCGAAAGTTTGTTGCCTCTATCGTCCATGACGGTCGCTATGAGAAAGACACCTTTGCCGGACAGAAGACGTTGCAGTGCGGTGGTCGCAACTCGCCTCTGAACGCGCCACGTCCTGTCCGCGATTCGCCCGCCTGGCTACCGCGAGCAGAGAGCGATCATCTGATGTCCTTCCAGTTTGGGGAGGGTGAACTCCACCCGTCCGTTCGCCTGTTTGAATTCGAGGGGCTTGTTCTGCGGGACACGTGCGACGCGTTTCACCTTGCGGGGCACTCGCACCGAGACGCGAATGTCATGGATGGGAATCACGTCTTCGATGACGTCGAAGTCCTCGCCCCGCCGTTCCGGAATGTAGTTGAGCAGGTGGACGACCCAGCGGTGGTGCCGGGACTGCTCGGTGATGGTGGCGACTGTATTGGTCGGCCCGTCATGGCGGAGCAGCGGCTCGGGGAGCAGGATGTCCAGCGCATTCAGGAAAAGCTGCTTGCACCAGCGGGGGGCGTTCTGGTTGTACTGGGTGAAGATGGGATGGATGAGGTAGATGCAGCGGCCGTTCTGGACGATGCCGGGATAGCCCACCTTGCCCGCGGAGGGGGTGTGCCGGTGCGAGCAGAAATGGGCGTACGTCCGATTGAAATAGGGCACGAGCACATTGGCCAGGACTCTGGCGCCGGCCACCGGTTTGACCTTCGTTCCTTTCATGTACATGACGTGCTCGGTGAATTTGAGTCCCGTTCCGATGTCCGCTTGCGGGACGATGAAGTCGGGGCTGTACGGGGCGTCGCCGAGGTATTCGACCCCCAGGGCGTTGAGGTTGAACGCGTCCTTCGTTTCGTTGAGGCCGGAATGGTGTGAGGCGATCACCCCGCCACCGCTGGTGACAAACCGTTCAATGCGGCGTGCGAGGTCGTCAGAGACGGTGATCACATCGGGCAGCAGCAAAACCTTGTAGCGGGAGAAGTCCATCTTCGTATCAACGATATCGAATTGATGGGCCCCCTCCTGGAGCATGCGTACGGCGCCCACGGACGCCGGCGGGCGGCGGCCGCCAACGAACTCTTCGGGCGAGAAGACCGCGACCTCGGTGACCGGCTTCGCCCCTTCGCACCAGGGTTCCTTCTTTTCGACCTCCCGATAGACGGAACCGATCAACTCGTAGGTGGCCTCGTCGAGGACGCCTCGCGGATGGAGCTGATCGCCGATGGAGCATTTCGCTCCCTGGGCCAGCATGGTGAAGCACTCGAACTGCAGGGCAGGGGGATTTTTGAAGGAATGGAAATCGCCCCAGGAGGTGTGGAACTTGCCGGTCATGCCCAAATAGCGATCGGTCAGTTTGCGGGCGTAGCGCACGGTGAGAGGAAAGTGCAGATAGCCCCAGCCGCCGCTGGGAAGCGATTCCAGTTCCAGGTGAGTATAATACTGGACCGCGTCATGCATACGCGGTCCGACGTGGCCACCGTTGTAGAAAATGGAGCAGTGTTTGTCCTGCTTGCGAATGAACGCGGTCATATCCCGCAAGAAATCGTCGATCGCCCGAAGGCCGAATTGTCGACGGTTTTCCTGCTTGCCGGGATCGAGCCCTTGTTCCACCATGCCGGCGCGGCAGGTACTGCAAGAGCACTCGCGCGGCTTGACGATGTCCAGAAACAGACCATCCACCGGGACGAGTTCGAACAGTTCCTCGAGATGCGCCTTGATGAAATCGCGATAGGGTGTGTTGACGCACAGATACCGATAAAACCCAGGTTCACCGGGGCGCTCCTGTTGAGCCGAACCGTCGGCATTGAGGCAGAGCCACTCGGGATGCTGGGTGGCCGTGTAGTGGTCCCACTGGATGGTGATGTAGATGGGCACGCGGATGTTCCGTTTGTGGCAGGCCTCGATCTGCTCGTTGAGGAGGTGGCGTTTGAGATGCGGATGGCGCCGTTCGCGAAACTTGTTGGTGTCGTAATAGATGTAGCCGTGGTGGCAGCGGCCGAAGCAGGTGACCGAGTTCACGTGCGCGCGGACAAGGGTGTCCGCAAACCGCTCCGGATCGAACGCGTCGCCCACGCCCTCGATGTGTTCGCTGGTGTGGAAATCGAGGTGGATCTGGCGGAAGGGAAATCCAGTGATTCGGTTCCTGGTGGAAGGGCTCGGAGGGCTTTTGCTTGCAGGGACAGGTCTTCCCGCAGTGGCAGCGAAAGCCAGGGCTCCGGTGCATTTCAGGAAATCACGACGGCTGGCACTCCAATCCCTCTTTTGCATCGTTTCACTCCCCAAAATCAAAGTTCAGTGTACGAACGTCACGTCCGGCCCAATACGCTGGCCCATTCAACTCAATGAACCCGGGATTGTCAGGGCGCTCGGACCAAAGCCGAAGGACTCCTTTCCTTCAAGGAGCCGAATCCCTTTCGCCCTGAAAGCACGGCACGCCTTCGATACAGTGGCGCAGAGCCCTGCGGCTACGGGATGATCTTCCCCGGATTGAGGATGTTGTTGGGGTCGAAGACTCGCTTGATATCGCGCATGAGCCTCACTGCCGTGGGACCGATAGCTTTTTTTAGGTGTTTTCTCCTCGTGAGACCCACTCCATGTTCGCCGGTGATTTGGCCTTCGAGGGACAGAGCGACGTCGAATATCCTCTCGCTGATTTCGGGGATGATCTGCTGCCAGGCATCGTCGGGGCGATCCTCTTTGAGCACATTGACGTGGACGTTACCGTCGCCCGAATGTCCGAAGCACACAATGGGGTACTGGTATCGCTCCTCGAGCTTCTTCATCTCCGCCAGGAATTCGGCGATTCGCCCCCGGGGCACGACGATGTCTTCCATGTGGTTGACCGGGCTTCTCAATTTGAGGGCGTCGATGATGGCCCGCCGCGCCTCCCAGAGCCTGTCCTGGTCGGGGCGGTTGTCCGCCATCAAGACGTCAATGGCATCATGCTCCATGCAGACTTCGCCGATGACCTCGGCCATCGCCTCGACGTCCTCTTTTCGATTCCCGTCGAGCTTGATGAGAAGGAGAGCCTCCGCTTCGCGAAACGGCAATTCTTTTTTGAGGTAAGCCTCGCACGCCAAGAGGCAGTCCTGCCCCATGAACTCCAGCGCCGTGGGCAGAATCTGCTGCTCAATGATCGCCGAGACCGTATCGGCCGCCGCTTGAAACTGGTTGAACGCCACAAGCAAGTCAATGGTGACCTTCGGCAAAGGAATCAGCCGCAAGACGATCCGGGTCACGATTCCCAGCGTCCCCTCTGAGCCAACCATGAGGGCACACAAGTCATAGCCTGTGGCATTCTTGACCAGTTTCCCTCCGGTCTCCACGATCTCCCCCGATGGCAACACGATCTCCAGACCACACACGTAGTCTTTGGTGACCCCATACTTCACGGCCCGGGGGCCGCCGGCGCACTCCGCGACGTTACCACCGATGCTGCAGGAGTCGAGGCTCGCCGGGTCCGGGGGGTAGAACAATCCCACGGCCTCGACGGCTTCGTGGATTTTCTGTGTGATCACGCCGGGCTCCACGGTGACCATGAGGTTTTTCTTGTCGATCTCCAGGATTCGGTTCATCCGTTCCAGGGACAGAACGATCCCGCCGTGAACCGGCACGGCCCCGCCCGAAAGACCGTATCCTGCTCCACGAGGGGTGACGGGTATCATCCGGTCGTTGGCAAACTCCATGAGCTTCGAAACCTGCTCCGCCGTCGTCGCTCGAACGACCACGTCCGGTTCGGCTTTAAGCCCGGGAACCTCGTCATGCGAGTACTTCTCCTTCATTTCGGGGTCGAGGAGCACGTCGTCGGGCCCGAAGAGTTCCTTCATAAACTCGATATCCTGCTCGTCAACTTTTCGATACATTTGTCAGCCTCTATGTTGTCAACGTCTTGTCTGGAACGACCTCTTTGCACGTTACTTCACAGCTTCCTCCTCATGCTCGGGAGCCTCAGTGAGGGCCGGCGTGGCCGCCCCGGGAGTCGGGCGGATCTTACGCAGAGCTTCTGCGGCGGCTCGGCGAACTGCCGGATAGTCGTCCGTGAGGAGCTCGGTCAAGACAGGAATGGCGTGTTTGGCTTCCGGGCCGATCTTACCGAGGGCTGTAGCAGCGTCGGCACGGGCGCGGGAAATGGGGTAGCGCAGCAGTTTGATGAGCTCCGGGACCAGGTCCGCCGCCTCTGAGCCAAAATCGCCGATGGCGGTTGCCGCCGCGCACCGGACGCTGGGCTTGGGGTCATCGAGCGCTTTCACCAGAGCCGGCAGGGTGATGTCGCGGCGCTGCCGGATCTTGCCGAGGGAAAGCGCGGCGTGGATTCTGACCAGGAGGTGCGCATCGTGGAGGGACGCGAGGACTCCCGGTACAAGGGGACCTGCGAGCGCGCCGGATTCTCCGAGCGTGAAGAGAGCTGTCTGTCTGACGGCCGGATTGCTGTCGGAGAGCAGCTCGCTCAGCTCCTCTGGCAACCTCCGGTTGTCGATGCCTATGCGAGCGATAGCCTCACCGACCTGTTGCCAGAACGGGCAGCCGCGGGGATGCTTCACCAACGAGAGGAGATCCGGGATGGCCGGTGCGGAAGCCTTGCCGATCTCTCCCAGGCAGATGATCGCCCAGTAGGCTTGCCTGTCCCTCCGGCTTTTGAGGAGGGGTCGAAGAGCATTCACCGCAGGAGCAGCATCCGCTCCCAGAACGCTCAGGCATAACGTCGCCTTGAGACGAAGGTCTGGATCGTCTTCGCCAAGCGTCCGCACCAGAAGGGGAACACCCTCCCTGCCGATCTCGCGGATAATGTCTTCATGGTCCTCGAGAAAAGAGACACAATGCCGTTCGGGCGGCCCGACGAACGGCTCGGCCAGAATGGACTGAATGCGCGCCTGGGCCGAGGATTTCGGCAAATGAGAGGAACTGCGCGAATGGGGTGGTGACAGCACGCTCCGCACCCAATACCCCAGGCTCAAACCGACGGCTACGATTAGCGCGGCCGCCAGGAACCGCTTTCCAGACCGCATTGTATCCTTCCTCCCAAGAATCGTTGCTCCGGACAATCCGCTTCGCTGCGCCGGAGCGAAGGCCGTAGGCTTCGACGCGCCCGTATTCTAACACAAGATCCGAAGCTTCGGCATGCGGTTGCCAACAGTAGCAGGGCACCAGCTCGCTCAAGGCGCTCCGGTCGAACGCTCAGGGACCCGAACCCTCGGGTTCGGACTCAAGAACCGAGCGTATGTCGCGCAGGAGGGCGTGTACCTTCTCCTCGCGGCAGGAATGCCCCATCAGCCCCACTCGCCACGCTTTCCCCGCAAAGTCGCCCAGGCCGCCGCCAACTTCCAGATTGCACTCCGAACGCAGTCGCTTCCTGAGCTTCCCCTCCTCGGCTCCTTCAGGGAGGAAAACGGCGTGGAGCATGGGAAGGCGCTGCTCCGGTTTCCCGACGATGTAGGTGAAGCCAAGCTCCTCCAGCCCGGCCTGGAGAGCGGCGGCATTTCTTTTATGCCTCGCGAACACGGCGTCGAGACCTTCCTCGAGGATGAGGCGCAGCCCCTCGTGCAGGGCGAAAATCATGTTCACAGGGGCGGTGTGGTGATACTTCCTGGCGCCGCCCTCACTCCAATAGTGCTCGATCATCGTCAGGTCGAAATACCAGCTTTCCACCGGAGTCCGCCTGCTCCTCACCTTCTCCATGGCGCGATCGTTGAGCGTGATGGGCGAAAGCCCCGGGGGGACGCTGAGGCACTTTTGCGTCCCGCTGTAGGCCGCGTCTATGCCCCATTCGTCAACCTTCACTTCCGTGCCGCCGAGGGAGGTCACAACGTCGGCGAGGAACAGGGCGTCGTGCTCGTGGACGAGCTGGCCGATCTCTTTCATGTGCGGCTGAAGGGCGCCGGTAGACGTCTCGGCGTGGACCAGGAAGAGACCCTGGCAGCCGGCGCCCGAGAGAGCCTGCTTCACCTGGTCGAGCTCGACCGTCTTTCCCCACTCCACGTTGATGTCCACCGCCTCGCCGCCGAACCGGGAAATCTCATCGGCAATCCGCCCCCCGAAAACACCGTTCCTGACCACGAGCACTCTATCGCCCGGCTCGACGAGGTTCGCGACAAGGGATTCCATGCCGGAGCTTCCCGTGCCTGAAATGGGGATGGTCATGCGGTTCTTCGTCTGGAAAACCTGTCGCAGCATTTCCTGCGTCTGATCCATGATGCGGAGAAAATCGGGATCGAGATGACCTATCGTTCTCGATGACAACGCTTCAAGGACCGAATCGGAAACGTCGCTCGGTCCCGGACCATGCAACCGGACATGTCGAACCTGGTCGCGAACGGGCTTGTGCTCCATCTCTTTCCTCCATGGTGTGATTCAGCGAGCGGGATAACGCCAGATGCGTAACCCCGCTCTGTGACGACGTAGCGGCTCATGGTACCGACGAGCCGTTTCAGGTCGGTCTCGTCAGCAACGACAGTGAAGTCCCTCGGTCTTTTTCGGGCTTGTGCACTTCTCACTGCCCCTGAGAACCATTGCCTGGACGCGCGTTTACCGGAGTTCCAGGAGCGTCACCGAATAGGGGGGAAGATCGCATGGGAAGTTCGATCCCACTTGCACCCGACCTTCTTGTTTCGGCTTGATCCTGTTCGGTTGCTCGAGGGTATTCCTGTCGTTGAGCTCCGCTTGCAGGCGAAGTATCGTTGCGCTCTTGGGTCGGAAACCTTCCCCAAGGCGGATTGCTGCCCCGATGTTTTTCGCAGTGGGATTAACGACTTTCAGCACGACCGTTTTCTTGTCCTCTGTGAAACCCGCGACGACGTTCAGGGGTCCGGAGCACTCTGTCCGCAGGACTCTCGGGGCAAAGTGCTGGCGATAGAGCTTCATCACCACGTAGTTGGGGGCGGGGAACCAGCGATAATGATCGTGGTTGATGAACGCGTTGTCCCAGGCGGGAGCCGTAACCTGCCGAATGAACAGGGCGGGGCTGGCCATGGCCACGACACCGCACTGGCGCTCCATCGCGTTGAGCAAGCCTGCAGCATAGAGTCCGGTCCGCCAATCGGTACTCTGAGCGTTCCACTCGGTAATGGCGATTTTGATGTTCGGGTTGGCGGATGACTCAATGGCGTCGCGGGTTTTCTTCCAGAAGGTTTCGTACGCGAGGGGCCCCTGGCGAAACCGGTCGGGGTTCTCGTAGTGATGAATGCTCAGGTAATCGAAGTGCTCGGCGGCCAGCTCAAGCAGCCGTCGATTCCACTTCTCATTGAACCCGCCGGATCCGCAGGCGAAAAGTTTGAGAGTCGGAAACCGTTGGCGGATGGCCCGGGAGAAAAGCTCGACACGTCGCGCGTACGCCTCAACCCCCATGTGCCAGGTCTCGTTGTCGAGCTCCCAGTAAGGAACGTGATAGGGCTGCGGATGCCCGTTCCTGGCACGGAGGCGGCCCATGGGGGTGTCGGCGTCGGCGTTGCAGTAGGCAATCCAATCGAGCGCCTCCTGAAGATACTCTTCTGTCAGGGAAGGGTCCTCGTGGGTGCCGAGGTTCAGGACGATCAGGGGGGCTGCTCGCACGGTTCGACACAGCCGAACAAACTCGTCCGTCCCGAATCCGCCGTCGTCCATTTCTCCCCAGACGACGTTGAGGAAGGAGGTTCGCTTGTTCTGGGGTCCGATGCTATCCCGCCAGCGATAGCGCTCGGCAAAGCAGCCGCCCGGCCAGCGGATGATTGGTGGCTGGAGGCCCTGGACTGCGTCGAGTAGATCAGGACGGAATCCCCCGCTCGCAAGGGAACTTTGGGACCACAGGGTGACCTGGTCTATCCAGATCGTCCCCGGCCCCCGAAAGGAGAAGACCAGGGAAGCGTTTTGATCGGGTTTTCGAGGTTTCAGGACGAACGGAAATTCCCTCCACTCCTGTTCCACTCCGTTGATGTTGGCGTCCGAAAGGAGAAGCCCGTCAGAGGAAACGAGCTTGACCGTCGCTTGACCGGAAAAGCCCCGGCATCGGAGAAAAACGGAGCCGCGATGGGTCTCCGACGACAGGACCGCGAAACGCTTTTGCTGCACTCCATGCCACGCCTTGTGGGGAAGGTCCACCCTCTGGCAGATTTTCGAGTTCACGGGATTCCCCGGGTCGAGAGCGTAGGCGGCTTTCCCCGGTCCCTCGTCGTAGGCTTCCCAGTTGGCGGCGAGCATCGGTTCGCGAGAAAGCTCAGGCAAGTTAGCCAAGAGCACGGAGCCGTCGAGGGAAGAGACCTTCACGTTTCGGAATTCCGCTCGCGTGCGCCATGTCCCCACGCCGGCTTTACCTCGCGAGTAGCGTTTGTCGCGGACATCGAGCAGCTTTTTTCCATCGAGAAATCCCTCAATGTGATCGCCCTCGACTCGCAGCTTGATTCGATACCATTTTCCTGCTGTGATATTCCCCGGCTGGCGAGCTCCGGCGGGGCTCTGCCTTTCGTTCTTCTTCGCTTCGAGGCCGTGCTGTCTGTTACCCCAACCGCCGAGGTTCCACCAGTACAGGTCGCCAGGTTCGGGCGAGCGGACGATGATCAGGAATCCCTCTGCTCCTGCGATCTTCCGAGCTTCCAGAGAGAACTCGTAGTCTCTCCAATTCGCGTCGCCGAATTCGAGGTGAACGTTGTCGGCGAGGCTATCCTGCCGGAGAACGTTGTCCTCCATGCGCCACAGGCCTTTGGCGACGGATTCCTCGAAGCTGCGGTTGCGAACCTTTTGCCCATCGAGGCCGTCCACTACGGAGTGGTAAATGTGCTCGAGGAAATGGCCATAGACATGGGGATTGACTCTGCCGATCTCCTCCGATGGAAACACTTCGATAAAAACCTTCTCACTCGGGGCAGTCGGCGTCTCCGAGCTCTGGAGCGGGATCGAGAGAAACACGCCCCCAAGCGAAACGAGAAGACCCCATGCAATCGAAACAGGTTTCATTGCTGTCCCTCCTCTTTGGCAGTCGCGGCGCTCAGTTCCACGCCTTGTTGGCAAACGTGTGCGGACCTGTCTTTCTCAGCGGCGCCTTCACTCCCGTGCCGGAAACCCGACGAGCGCCATTCTCAGCGGGTGGCTATTCTCGTCAGGTATGTGAGGTGTGCGGTTTCCTCAGCGAGGTCCGCCCTTACATACGCCTCCATGATGGATGAACCGATGGAAATGATTCCGTGCCGGGCGAGAAGCAGTGTATGAACGCTGCTGTCGAGGGTGGGAACGATGTTCTTCACATCCCGCAGCAGCTCGTCGGACCCGGGCATGGACTCCGGCAACAGGGGAATTGTTCCAAGCTTCGCCTTCGCAGAAACAGTCACGGGCAGAATGGATTCTCCAAGGATCGAAAGGGCGATGCAGTACCGGGGGTGAACGTGAAAAACCGCATTGACATCGGGTCGGAGAACATAAATGGCGGCGTGCATTCTCGCTTCCTTCGACGGTTTCAGCTCTTCGGGGCCGCCGATCTTTTCCCCTTTGGCGTTGATGGTTATGATGTTTTCCGGCTTGGTATCGCCGAGGGAGAAGCCGCTTGCCGTGATGAGAAATTCCTGCGAGTTGCCTATGCGGACACTGTTATTGCCTCCAGCCGCGGACGCCAGGATCCGGGTGTAGGCGAGGACACTGTAGTACGATAGATCTCGCTTGAGTTGTTCGATCTCCGTCATGCGATTCACCTCCGTTTTCTGAGCGCGAGTTCTGCCGCGACCTTTATCGCTTGGAGCAGATTTCTATGGTCCGCCTTGTTCTGGCCGGCGATGTCGAATGCGGTGCCATGCCCCACTGACGTGCGAATGAGCGGGAGACCCGCGAGCAGAGTCACCGCGGACCCAAAGCCGAGAAGCTTGACCACCATCAGCCCCTGGTCGTGAAACATGGCCACCACCAGATCAAACTCTCCCTCTCTGGCCCGGACAAAGACCGTATCAGCGGGGATGGGCCCCACGACACTGATGCCTCGGGCGGAGCATGCCTCGACCGCGGGGACGATCTCCTTGATCTCCTCATCGCCGAACATCCCACCTTCACCGGCATGGGGATTGAGTGCCGCCACGGCTACCTTGGGGCTCTCAAGGCCGAGGAAAAGAAGCGTTTCCCAGGCGAGCCCGACCATGGAGACGATTCGGTCCCTCCTGACGTTTTCGATGGCGTCCCGGAGCGACATGTGGGTCGTCAGGAGCATGAGCCGGAGATTGCCCAGGAGAAGGATCATGCCGTATCGTTCGGCCCCGCACAGCTCGCCGAGGATTTGAGTCTGCCCTTCGTAGGTGTAGCCAGCGGCGCGCATGGATTCTTTGTTCAACGGCGCCGAGACCATCGCGTCGACTTTCCCCTGGAGGCACATGTTCCCAGCCTCTTTCGTGTAACGGACTGCCGCGTCACCGTTCCTGGCGTCAACAACTCCCATCCGCAGGTTTTCGAGGTCAATGTTGTGGTAGTCGAGAACGTCAATGTTTCCGTGTACGAACCTTGCGTCGGAAACGCTCTCGATAGGATGAACACGGACGGGCACGTCAGCCAGAGCAACGGCTTGATTCATGACCCGAGCGTCTCCCAACACAAGGGGATCACACCGCTGATAGACCTCCGGTTGAGCGAGGCATTTTGCAGTGATTTCCGGTCCGATGCCCGCCGCATCCCCCATAGTGATCGCAACTTTCGGTTTGTCCGCCACGCCGAGTCAACCTCCCTCATTTCCCGCTACACAGAGCGTCGAGGATTCTGGACACAAGGTCATCGGGGCCGATGGACCCGCCTTTGGCGACGACGATCATGTCATGATAGGGTCCGCCGACCACTCTGGATGCTACCACAAGGGGGGCGATTCGTGCATGCAATTTGAGCGCGCGGATGCCCAGGCTGCGGCAGACGGAGTAGGCGGTTTCTCCCCCACTCAAAACGAGGGCGGCAGGACGACAGCCCTCGACAAGCTGGCGGGAAAGACTCGAAAGAAAGGCGAGAATGGAGTTGCGGAACGCAGCCGAGGGTTTTGTCGCCGTTTCGCGGAGGCGGACGGCAACGTTTCGTCCGGCAATGAGCTTTCCCTGGCACGTCTCTACCAGCTCGTTCAAGGCGGC
>Ga0114930_10004215_pt1 | contig 12239 bp, 8 predicted proteins | sample AnhtaG_FD_87300 | JGI IMG/M metagenome (GOLD analysis project Ga0114930, IMG submission 87300) | Deep subsurface microbial communities from Anholt, Denmark to uncover new lineages of life (NeLLi) - Anholt_01485 metaG | ecosystem: Environmental > Aquatic > Marine > Oceanic > Sediment | place... | reverse complement strand
TTCACTCGATACCTACGAGAGTCCAACCGCCAGCCTCTGATGGCTCATGGCTGGCGCTCTGCATCACAAATGCTTCGCCACTACCAGGAGGTGGTGTAACACATGTTTGACAAACCTACAGCATGGCCATTTGGTGGTCACGAGGCAACAAGTTGACGGTTTCGGACAGCCATACTATTGTTACCCGGCCATTCGCATAGCACTAGGCTCGCCTATGCAAGCCTTCCAATCCTTCCTCATTTCCCGGGCGCATGTCTCTGAGCGGCGCGCCCGGCCTCGAAAGCGCCTCGGTCACCGGCGGCCTGGAGCGCAGCGGAATGGCCGTCCGAGTGGATGCCGTGGTTATGTGGTTTCTTCCTGTCTCCTTAGATACACACCGGCGGCCTTCAAGGTAACCTGGAGTCTCTCGTCCTCCTCGCCAAGAGAGACTGAGTTCCGGAAATCCTCAGGCATTCCCCTGAGGGCATGGTAGTGGGGACTGCCCTTCGGGAAATCCAGAACAAGCGGAAAACGCTCGACTCCTGCCACCGATAAGCTTGCGTCGTCTGCAAAGGCCTCGTACTCCTTGAGAGTGTAGAACTTGATGTGCCCTGTGGTCTCTCGCTCTACGTTGGTAAACACCTCGTTGAGCCGGTCATCGTCCTGCCCGGAATCAGGAAGCACGTCAATGACCAGGTACGTTCCCTGTGGCCTGAGTATCCGATGCACTTCCCGCAGGTGCGATCTCATCTTGGGATAGTGGTGGATGGAGTAACGGCAGATAGCAAAATCGAATCTCTCCGTGAGGCTGGGAAGGCTTAGTTCGTTGGCCACTTGGTAGTGAACACCGCCTTCAGGATCCAGCTCACGAGCCTTTGCTATGATCGTCTGGGAGATGTCGGTGCCGAGTACGTTCGCTTCCGGATAGAGCGCCTTCGTGGCCCTGGCTACGTATCCGATACCACAGCCTATATCCAGGAGATCAAACACCTTCCGCCCGTCGATCAGCAGCGTGAGCAGACATTTCAGCGTCTCGTCATCTTGACCGGACGGAGGAACGACATCTCCGTATCGGCGGAGTTCGTCCTCGAAGAAACCCTGGGACAACTGGCGTATCTGGCTATCTGATTGCTCCATTATCGCTCTGCTGAGATTCCCTTCGCATATAACGCCCAGGGTGAGGCGCGGCGGTCACGCCGTCGCCTGCATCCGTCTTGTTGGGCGCTGTGTGAAGTTACGCACTGACGCTTACTTCGCTGCCTTCGGTTTGTCCCCGTAGGCGTTGTTTTCGACCTTTGCCTTTGCAGATGCTCGCACCGCCTGTGCGGCGTTACCGTGTTTCTGAAGCCAGTTATGGTGTATCTCACACTTCTGCTGCGGCACGCCGCGGATCACCACAGGGGTCTGCGGAGCCCGGAACGTGTTGTTGTAGATCTCGATTGACGTTCCCGCGATGTTCGTCCCATCCTTTCGATCACGTCCACCGTGCATATCAAAACAATGGCTGAGCGATACCCCGCTCTCGATGTTGTGACGCGCTATGTAACTGCAGCCCGGTCGGCCCGTGCCAGCAATCGAATGGCGATTCCAGTTGAACACGTTGTACTCGATCAATGACGATGCCGTGTTATGAGACACGCCGTAACCCAGACCGTTGTATTGGCAGTGGTGGATGAAGTTGTGGTGGATGTGATGCCCGTCGCCTTTCATCAGGTAAATGCTGGCATGCGGAAAGGCCGATATCTCGCAGTTGTCCACTTCGAGTCGGGGATGTTCGGTCTTAATACCGTTCGAAGTAGGAAACTCATAGTAATACTTGTGCCCCCCACCGCCTTTGCCGAATGACCGGCGGTGATGGTCGAGATAGCGTTTGGGATTAGGACCACGGATACGCAGCCCGGTGATACGGACGTTCGATCCTGCGGCGCGAATCATGACCGGTGTCTTCAGCCCATCGCTGGTGAGCAGCGCGCCTTTGGAGCCGTTGTGTCCACGATCCCCAGCCAGAGTGACACCTTCGGGCACTTCAAGCACAAGTTGCTCGATGTAGATGCGGGCAGTCAGATCAATTTCCGTTTCTCCGGGGATGAAAACAATCTGCCCTGTTTTTGCTTTCCATAGCGCGTTCAGCAAGGCGTCCAGATCTTTCACGGTATAGTCGCCCTTCGTAATGATGTTCGCGTAGCCGTTTCCGCCACCAATGGGCCCGAGTCTGTTAGGTTTAGCTCCGTATATCGTGTTGTCGATCTCCACCCACGTCGCCTCTTCAGCAGCGACACAAGGCGATGCGATACAGAACAATGCCAGTACAATTGCAGGAGTTTTCAGCCACCATTTCATACCATTTCTCCGTTGTGTTTTTGCGCCCAACAGTCCATTTTATCCCCTATTGGCTTTCGTGCACGATTGTAACAGTGGAGGGGCTGTTCGTCAATTCCGGCGTAGGCAATGCGATGGTCACAGGGCAGTCAGTTGACAGTTTTCCACGGGCGTGGCGTCATTATCAGGTAAGCCAGGTAGTGTTGGATTCGATTATGCAGGCGTTTCAATCGTTTCTGGTTTCCCAAGCGCATGTCTCTGAGCGGCACGCGCCATAGTGTGTCGGCTGGGTGAGGCGCGCGGGCAACGTGCATACGCTGCGCCCCAGCTTCGCGACGCCACAGCGCGCAAGATCAAATCCGCTTTGCGTACTTACAGGCCACATCTCCTCTGCGGGCCGCTGACGGCTATACCGTTTCCGCTTCTTTCTCCAGCCTTTGCAGGATTGACTGCACACTGAGTTTTGCCGCCCAGGAGCGGAGGTACTCCATGTCGAGATTGCCGAATTGGACCTCATACACTCGGAGCGCGTCTGTGAATTGTTTTTCGCTGCCGCCCGACAGCTTGGCCCACCTCAGTTTGGCCAGGATCGTGTCTTCAGGGCGGGACACGTTGATCCGCATGCCAGCGACCTCTTCGGCATACCGCCGCGCGAAACGCGATCGGTCGAAAGCTTCGTCCGTAAGCACCCAGAAGTCTACCTTATCTCCACTATTGACGTCGAGGAGGTTGAAGGTATCCTGCTTGTTGATGGCGTCGAGAACACTTTGTTCGTCGAGGTAGAAATCGGGAGAGGGGAACGCGTTGACCAGCGCCTTAGCCCGTGCCGTGTCGATGGTGACCACCATGTCTATGTCGTGGGTAGACCGAGGCTCGCCCTGCAGGCTGGAGGCGAGTGAACCCGTCACCATGTGTTCGATGTGGAGCTTGTCAAGCGTTTGAACGACCTTTTTCAGTAGTTCCGGTTGTGACACTTATTTAAACGCTCCAGGTAGATCCTCTTGACAGCCTCCTCAGGCAAATCAGGAAAGCGCTTGCGCAGTCCATGTAGGAACAAGACCTGGGAAAACTCGGACAATTCGAAGGCCTTGAGCAGCCTCTGTTCGGGTGACATGCGACGAAGGGCCTGGATGTAGAGCTTATGGTTTGGACGCTTCTTGATGTCCATGGCGCTCACAATTGAAGCCTGACTCGCCTAATTGTATCCTGATTCGCGCTAGTCGTCAACCAGGTGGCTTCGCGACGGCACAGTGCGCAGGGTCAACTCCGCTTTGCGTACTTACAGGCCACATCTCCTCTGCGGGCCGCCGGCTGACTTGAAAACCCGATGCGCATGGGATACAATCAACAAGGCCGCAGGCGCGGAAGCCCGCCTGTGTTCGACAGGTCGGAACACCTATGGTGAAACCCTACAAAGCCATAACGGCGCTAATGCTGCTGATCGCGACGTTCATAATCGCCGGGTGCGGCGAGAGGCAGCCGGGGAAGATCAAGCTCGTCGTGTGGGGCCTCCGCAGCGCCGAGGAGACAAGAGGGCTGGAGGCCGCCGTCGCCGAGTTCGAACGACGGCACCCGAACATAGACGTGAGAATCCTTTCCATGGGCGCCGGCGAGATGAACCCTCAGAAGTTGATGACCGCCATCGTCGGCGAAGTGCCGCCGGACGTCGTCCACCAGGACCGGTTCACCATCGGCGACTGGGCCGCCCGCGACACTTTCCTTCCGCTCGACGACTTCATCCAACGCGATCGAGATAAGCCCTACGGGATCAAGCCGCAGGAGTTCTACAAGGCCTGTTGGGCTGAGGCCACGTACAAGAGCAAGGTGTACGCGATCCCCTTCAACACCGACGACCGCGCGCTCTACTACAACCGCACGCTGTTCCGGGAGGCCGGCCTGGACCCCGATCGCCCGCCCAGGACGTGGGACGAGCTGCTGGAATACGCGAAGAAGCTGACGGTCTATCGTAAGGATGGCGGCTTCAAACGCATCGGATTCATCCCCAACTATGGCAACAGTTGGCTCTACCTCTATAGCTGGCAGAACGGCGGCGAGTTCATGAGTCCGGACGGCCGAACGTGCACCATGAACAACCGCAGGTCCGTCGAGGCGCTCGAATACATGGTCTCGGTCTATGACGCGCTGAAGGGAGTAGAGGCGATCGACTCCTTTTCATCCGGCTTCAAGGGGAACGAGCTCGATCCGTTCCTCACCGGCCTTGTGGCCATGAAGATAGACGGCAACTGGTTCACCAACAACGTCGCACGGTATGCCCCCGACCTGGACTTCGCGGCGGCGCCCGCTCCCCTGCCCAGAGCGCGTTACGAAGGCCGGCCCCCGTTCGCCGGTCAGCCAAAGTTCATCACCTGGAGCGGCGGGTTCTCCCTGGCAATTCCAAGGGGTGCGAAGCACGTCGAGGAATCGTGGGAGTTCATCAAATGGATGGTGTCCGAAGAGGGTGTGAGAGTCGCCAACGAGGGGCAACGGAAATACAACCTCAGTAAGAACAGGCCGTATGTGCCCTGGATGACTGCAAACGCCAGGATAAACGAGATGATCTTTCGCAAGTTCGCACCTAAAGAGAGGAAGTTCCGCGAGCCGACCCGCGTGTTTCTCGACCTGATGGAGGTGTCCAAGTACCGTCCGGTCACCTTCGTCGGCCAGAAGCTCTGGGACGAGCATGTATACGCCTTCAATCGAGCTACGCGTCACAAGATGTCGGCTCAGAAGGCAATGGACCTCGGCACCAGAGAGGTGCAGAAGGAGCTGGACAAGTTCTATGGCAAAGGGAAATACGGGCGGCTGAACTGGGCATATCCGCTGGCAATCATCGGGGCGGGGGCAGTTCTGCTGATTGGCTTCGTGATCAGGAAACTTCGCGAATACGGCCCGATCGGGAAGCTTTCCCAGGGCGAGGCCGTGGCCGGATATCTATTTGCCTCACCCTGGATGCTGGGCTTTCTCATCTTCATCATCGGGCCCATGATAGCATCCATAGTTTTCAGCTTCTGCAACTACGACGTGCTCCACGCAGCGCGGTGGGTCGGCCTACAGAACTATCGAGAGCTCTTAACTGACTATTGGCCTGATGTATCCAAGACCCTGTACAATGCGGGGTTCCTTGCAGTCTTCGGGTTATCGCTGGGATTGGCGACCGGGCTTGCGATTGCGATGCTGTTGAATACGAAAGTCGGCGGAATGACCTGGTACCGCACGGTTTACTTCCTGCCTTCCATCGTGCCGGTAGTGGCCAATGCCATTCTGTGGCTATGGGTGCTGAATCCGGAGTTCGGGCTGATCAACGCCGCGTGGCGTGCCACACTGACCGAGTGGTTCGGTCTGGGGTCCCCCGCGTGGCTGGCGAGCGAGCAGTTTGCTAAACCCGCGTTGGTCGTCATGGGACTCTGGGCAGCGGGTGGGGGAATGATTCTCTGGCTCGCCGGACTCCAGGGCATTCCACAGCACCTGTACGAGGCGGCGGACATTGATGGAGCGAACTGGTGGCACAGGTTCCGCCATGTGACGATCCCCATGCTCACCCCATACATCTTTTTCAACCTGGTCATGGGGACGATCGCCGTTATTCAAACGTTCGATACGGTATACATCATGACGGGTGGCGGCCCCGTAAAGAGCACGCTCGTTCCCGTACTGTATCTGTTCGACAACGCATTTCGCTATTTCAAGATGGGTTACGCGTCCGCGCTGGCGTGGATTCTCTTTCTGGTTATACTCGTGCTCACGCTCGTCCAGCTCAAGCTGGCGCCCAGGTGGGTCCATTACGAGGCGGAGAGGAAATGATGGAGACGCTGCATCCGGTGTTCTGGATACTGGGAACCATACTTCTGTACGGGGCGTTGGGCCTCTTGCTCGTGCTCGTGATCGAGGGGGTGCGCTACCGCCGGCCGATGACGCTGGTCGGGAGTGCCATCTCGCTGGTTCCTGCGATCCTGGTCGGCCGGCTCGCGGATTTGCCGGCCGCCTCGAAGTATTTCGCCGTATTTGCGGTGGCCCTGGTGGGTCTGTACATCGCTTTCGCGGCTGGCCCGAGGCGCGTCGAAGATTGGCAGCGGATCAAGCGGCGGAAGGAGTATGCCCGCAAAGTCACCCTCCACCTTATTCTGCTCACTGGGGCCGCGATCTTCGTTGTCCCGTTCGCCTGGCTGCTCACGACCTCTCTGAAAGAGGAGGACCAGATTTTCAAGTACCCGCCGGTCTGGATGCCGACCCGGCAGGTCGAAATTGAGCTGGACGGGCGGCAGTACAAGCTTTCGACGATGCAGATCGGCGGACAGACCGCGAATGTTGCGGAGCTCGCGGAATTCGAGGACGGCCGGAAGAGGGTTCGCGTGCTTGCTGGATCGCCTGATGCGGGCAAGACCCTCGTAGTTGAGAGGGCTGCGCTTGCCAAAATCCGCAAGTTCGCGCTGAAGTGGGAGAACTATACGGAGGCGCTGGAGTTCCTTCCCGAGGAGACCAGGAAGGGGCTGCTCTACCTGTGGAACACGGTGTACATTACCCTACTGAGCATCCTCGGTACGCTCCTGTCGAGTTCGCTGGTCGCGTATTCGTTCGCGCGGCTCAGGTGGCCGGGCCGGGATGTGCTCTTCCTCGTGCTGCTGGCCACAATGATGCTCCCCGCTGCCGTGACGATGATCCCGGTCTACCTGATCTTTCGCTCGCTTGGCTGGATCGACACTCTAAGGCCGCTCTGGATCCCGACGTTCTTCGGCGGGGCGTTCGGCGTGTTTCTGCTGCGACAGTTCTTCATGACTATCCCAACGGATCTCGAGGACGCGGCGAAGATCGACGGCTGCAGCCACTTCGGGATATACTGGCGCATCATGCTGCCGCTGATCAAGCCGGCGCTCGCGGCCCTGACGATTATGACGTTCATGGCGTCGTGGAACAATTTCATGGGCCCCCTCATTTACATCAACTCGCCGGAGAAGATGACGCTGGCGTACGGCCTCCAGCTCTTCCAGAGCGCCTACAGCGCAGAATACGCCTTGCTGATGGCTGCCTCGACGCTTGTGATGCTTCCGGTGTTGCTCGTCTTCTTCTTCACACAGCGCTACTTCATCCAGGGCATCACTCTGACGGGGATAAAGGGGTAGAATAATGATGAATGCACCAGAAAACGGGCAGGGAGGATTATGGATGCGAGAGATCGCAGCAGTTCTGCTTGTTTGCCTCCTAGCTGGTGGAGCGCACGCACGCGACGTAACCAGCGCGCTCGGTGAGCCGTTCTACACCGGGCGCGTGATCCCGACGCCGCAGAGATGTCGGCTTCTCTCTTCAGAGCTTCCGCTCGCGGATGCGAGTTCTCGTGAGGTCCGAGCAGCGATCCTTCTGGGCATGAACGCTCCCGGTGCGATTCGGTGGGGTGCGGAAAGCTTTGCCGATCGGATCGCCCGTGCCGCCGAGCTGCCCGAGTTCCCGGTAAGGGAGTGGGACGGCTGGAACTTGCCGGCGGGTTTCGATACGTACATCGCGGTGGGACTGGTCGGCGACATGTGGCTGTCGAAACTCGTCGGGTATGACCGTGCCTGGGAGAAGGAATCGGAGCCCGAAAACTGCTACCATATCCGGCCAACCCGGATTGCGGGCCGTCCCGCGCTTCTCGTCGCCGGGAAGGACCCGCGCGGCGCATGCTATGGACTCGCGAGTCTTGCGCAACTCGTCCGAGCGCGGGGTGACCGAATTGTCCTCCGCGAGTGCGAGATTGACGACTGGCCCGAATTCGCGATCCGGTCGCTTTCTCACCCACAGCCCGGAAAGGGACTGATCTCCTTTGCCCACTGGATGGTCGGCTACAAGCTGAACCAGCTTACCATCAATTACTATGAGAACTGGCAGGACACCAGGCCGTATTACTACGAGGCCATGGAGGCGTTGGGTGACGAGACAAAGCGGACCGGCGTCTTCGACCTGGGGCAAATTGTGAATCCCTACGATCCCCGCTACCACCCAACGAAGTACAAGATTCGGATTTCCAAACCGGCCGACGTGGAACGTCTCATCGAGCAGTTTCGGATCTCGCTGAACCAGGGCTGCCGCTTCATCATGCTGGCGGCCGACGACTTTGTGGACGTGGTGAACGGCCAGTTCGCGCTCACGGACCCGGGTGACCGCTTGCGGTTCTTCGAGCTCGCGGACGCACACGTTTTTCTTGTCAACAAGGTCTACCACACCCTGAAGACGGAGTATTCGGGTCTCAAGATGACTTTCTGTTCGCCCTACTACGCGACGGCTGCTGAGAAGTACGTGCGGTCGCCGGGGATAATGGCGCGCTATCTTCGGAAGCTCGGAAGGGGCCTCGACCCGGAGATTGGGATTATCTGGACAGGGCCGCAGGTCACCTCCTTTGCATTTACCGACGAGGATGTGGATTACTACCAGGGTCTTGTCGCCCGGAAAACTATGCAGTGGGATAACACGGCATGGCGAGCCACCAAATGGCGATTCCTTTGCTTCCCCGGCGATCAGTACCCGCGCGATCTGGCGGAGCGAAGCTTCTTCCGCGGGCTCTACATCAACATGCGTGCCCTGGACTTGTATAAGCCGTTCTGCGTGACCGTGGCCGATTATTTGTGGAACCCGAAGGCGTACTCCGGGGAGCGCTCGATTCGAACTGCGCTGCGCTCGATCTACGGCGAGGCACGTGCGCCGACCCTCGAGGCCTGGGCCGGTGTATACAACAAGATCGTCGACGTCCGAACCGACCCGGGGCCGGAGACGACAGTGCGACTCGCCCGGTTGGTGGAGGAGCTGTCCGGACTGCACGATCGCGTGGCGCAGGACGCTCCGATGCTCCTTTCCGTGTTTGAAGAGGACGTCGCCCGGCACAAGTCCGAGCTCGACGCGCTGAAGAGCCTGCCTTCGATTACGTGTCCGAGCGTCCGCACGGCCCCGGACCTCGACGGTGTCATCTCGCCGGGCGAATGGGACGACGCCGTGGTTTTCCCTCCGTTCCAGGATTCGACCGGCAAAGGCGCCGAGGTCTTCCCGACAACGACTCGCATGCTCCGCACGGAGGACGCCTTATACTTCGCCTTCGAGTGCATTCAGGATCCGAAGGTATCGCATGCGCCGCCTGTGACGGCGCATGACGCGGGCATATTCTTAGGCGATGTCGCGGAGATATTCCTCGACCCCGGACACACCCGCACGGGACAGTACCACTTCGCCGTCAATTCGCTCGCGACGACTTTCGACGAGGAGAGGCGCGGATTGGGCCTGAGAATTACTCACTGGAATCCGGAATGGAAGACGGTCGCACAGCCGAACGACTCGGGTTGGACCGTCGAAATCAGGATCCCATTCGCGATCATCGGAGGGAAGCCGCGGGCGGGGTCGGAGTGGGGGCTGAACCTCTGTCGCGGCTACTATGAAGGTGCGGAGACGAGCTGCTGGTCGCCCACGTTGGGAAGGTTCAGCAACACCCAGTTCTACGGCACATGCCGGTTTTGATTCGTAAAGGAGGTGGTCACTTTGCGAGTTGCGCTGCTTGTTTGCGCGTTGCTTGTGGTGATGGATATGTCTTTGGCATCTGAGCCCATCAAACGAGAAGGAGCACAAAGGCCCATGGTCCTGGCGCATTACTACACGTGGTACGGTGCGCCGTGGGGTGCCGCGGGAGATTTCGGGCACTGGGCTTCCAGCAAGCCGAATCAGATACTTTCTCGGCCGAACGACCCGAATATCATCCTTTTCCCGCCTGCCATACGGGAGGTGGACTCCTGCGCGTATCCGGTGATCGGCGTCTACGACAGCATGAACAAGGATGCCATCCGGTGGCACATCCGGCTTGCCAAGGCCGCCGGGATAGACGGCTTCCTGGTGGACTGGTGGGGTCCGGCGGGATGGCAGAAACCGGTCGGCTGGACGCACGATGTCTTTGTGAAAAGCGTTCTGCCGGTCGCGGAGGAAGAAGGGTTCAAGGTCGTCCTGTTCGACGAGACGCCGCAGTTTGTTGATAACTTCGACTCGGTCAAACAGTGGACCACGCAGTACCTCAAGCAGTTCAAGGACAGCCCCGCCTGGCTCCACATTGACGGAAAGCCCGCGTGGGCGATTTACCAGCTCTGGCAGGGCAAGCTGACCGCCGAGCAGGGGAGGGAACTGGTCGAGCACGTGGAGAAGGAGGTCGGCCCGGTCTACTGGATAGTGGATCGCATGCGCGGCCGGGCGACGGAGAAGGGGTTCGAGCTCTTCACGCCGCAGGAATGGCTGGAAATCCCGCAGATTGATTGCATCATGGGCTATGCTATGTTCTCCACCCATCGAATCTACAAGTACGAGGATCTCGCTGGCCCGTACAAGCAGTACGTCGAATCGCTTCACAAGGCGGGGAAGAAGGCGCTGCTTCCGGTACATCCGGGCCACGACAACCGCAAGATCGCGGGTAAGCCGTGGGTCATGCCCCGGCGCAACGGTCAGACTCTCCGGGACTTCTGGCGCGCGGCGACCGACGCGGGCGTGGACATCATTGGAGTTACCTCGTGGAACGAATGGCCCGAGACTACCGTCGTCGAGCCGGCGATGACCTGGCCGGATCCCTACCATTACCTGAAGATCATCGCCGAGTTCCAGGGCAGGAAGTTCGTCCCGCCGCCGCTCCCGCCGCTCAAGTCGCTGGACCCGGCGATGCGCGAGTACCTGGCGGGAAAGAAAGGCTAGCGCTTGAACACCCTCCTCCTCATAGGGGGAGGGCAGGGCGGGGGTTGAAGTGCCGCGGAAGGACAATACTTGTCGCGCTCGGCGATCTGTTGTGTGCCGGGCTAAAGGCGTGGCACTGATTATCCGTAAGGCAGCTAAAGCTGAGTGGACAGGAACGAAACCGCGCTCTTGCACCAGCGGGCTTCAACCCCCTTCCGGCTTCACAGGCGCCTGACGTTTACCTCGGCGCTTGCTTAGGATGCTTGCCTGGCCTTCGGGCTGACAGGACCCACTAGCTGTAGAACTAAGGCGGCGTGGTCTTGCCTGTCAGGAAATCCTTCCACCAGTCTCTCATATTGTGAATTGGGGTGTGCCAGGTATGGAACCACCTCCAGTACGTTCTGCTATTAGTGGCTGCTAGCGGGTCCGGTGGCACAACTCCCGATTTGCAGAGCGTGTCCCAAAGACACTCGAACCACACATACGAAGCGATGAAGTAATGCATCACTGGAATCCCCGTACCTCGCCACACTACCGAGGTCCCGGTGTTCGCCTTGGAGTGGACCAGGCGCTTGCGAAGCTCATAAAAGTCCGATGCCCATGCCTCAACACGATTATACCGCGCTTTGTCCGTGCACGGCACCCCTTTAGGGTTCGTATACCTCATGCAGCGCAGCCGCTTCGGGAGCTGAAGATTGGCAACGGCGCTTCCAACCTTGTGCACAAAGTCCTTCCTGCCATGACACTCCTTGACCGCCGCCTCGATTGCCATGCAAAGCAACACCAGCCTTGCCTCCTCAGTGAAGTGCTCCTGCGTCGTGTGAGCATAGAAGAACCACTCTAACGCACGCCACACATATGGCAGCGGCTCACTGGACGCAACACGCCTGCTTACAGCCCTATCCAGGGCTTTGAGGATTGGGTCAAAGATGCTGCAGGTGTACCGGTGCAGATGCGGCGGCGGATGCATTTCCCAGCCCTCGCCTATCGGGCCCACTCTCACCATCCGCGGATAATCGAACCCCCAAGCGCCCTCTGCTATGCGCTCCTGATTGGGCAAGGAAAACACAGTGAAGTGCTCAGCCGACGGCGGCTCAATGTACACGCCGTGACGGTACGGCTCGTCCAAAAAGCTAGCATATGCGGCAGCGAATAGGGCATAGCGGGCATTTCGTATCTCCGCCTTTTCGGCAGTCCGAAGCGGAGCTCCCACCTCAGCGGGATAGGACAGGCCCGTTACGTTGGCCAGTTTGCCGTTGGCATCGCGAAAGACGTGGGCG
>Ga0114930_10004214_pt1 | contig 12241 bp, 11 predicted proteins | sample AnhtaG_FD_87300 | JGI IMG/M metagenome (GOLD analysis project Ga0114930, IMG submission 87300) | Deep subsurface microbial communities from Anholt, Denmark to uncover new lineages of life (NeLLi) - Anholt_01485 metaG | ecosystem: Environmental > Aquatic > Marine > Oceanic > Sediment | place... | reverse complement strand
TCACGATCAACACCCTGGCGATTCAGGAGGAGAACTCGTCGGCGTCGGAGAGCGCGATCCGCGACGCAAACATCGCCACGGAGACGATTGCGTTCACGCGCAATCAGATCCTGGTCAGCGCCGGGACGTCGGTGTTGGCCCAGGCCAACATCGTGCCCCAGACGGCGCTCCAGTTGCTTCAGTAAGAGAGACCCGGGATATGGGCCGTTGAGGGATTGACGGCGAACCGGTGCGTTGGCGAGGTCGGACGCCAGCATTCGCCCCGAGGCGAAGCGCGCCATTTCGACACAAGGAGGTGATGCCCACAGCGGGCGTGGCCGGCATCCGCGTTGCCGGTCCGCGCGGCAGTCGGCGACGTCATTTGAGTACGGTTCGAGCCGGCCGCTGACGCTGGTAGCTGAGAGCTCTGTTTGACGACAGGGACAATTGAGGGTAAGGGATGCCCTCAAGCCACTCACGGAGGAAAGACAATGGGACTACGCATCAACACCAACATTCCGGCGCTGAATGCGGGCCGGATACTGAACCGTTCTACTCTGAGCCTCAACAAGTCGTTGGAGCGGCTGTCGAGCGGGTTGCGGATCAACAGGGCCGCGGACGATGCGGCGGGCTTGGCCATTGCAGAGTCATTTCAGGCGCAAGTCCGCGGCCTTCAGATGGCGCAGCGAAATTCGCAGGACGGGGTGAGCCTGGTTCAGACCGCTGAAGGCGCGCTGAGCGAGACCACGAGCATCCTGCAGCGCATCCGCGAGTTGGCCGTGCAGGCGGCCAACGGCACCCAGAGCACCAACAACCGCCTCGCGCTCAATCAGGAAGTGATGCAGTTGCTCGAGCAGATCGACGACATCGCCGTCGATACCGAGTTCAACGGCATCCGCGTGCTGAGCTCGGCCCAGACGATCACGCTGCAGTCCGGCGCGATGACGAGCCAGACGTTGACGATCCAGGTGAGCGGGGCCAAGTCCAGTGAACTGGGCGTCAGCGTGGTTCGCGTATCAACGATGGCCACGGCGATTAGCGCCTTGAGCACCATCGACACGGCCCTGAAGAGCGTGACGACGTTGCGCAGCACGTTCGGCGCCTATCAGAACCGTCTCGAGTTCACTATCAACACGCTGGCGATCCAGGAAGAGAACTCGGCGGCGGCGGAGAGCGCGATCCGCGACGCCAACATCGCCACGGAGACGATCGCTTTCACGCGCAATCAGATCCTGGTGGCCGCCGGCACGTCGGTGTTGGCCCAGGCCAATTTGGTGCCGCAAACGGCGCTTCAGTTGCTGCGGTAGGCGCGCGATACGTGAGGCGACTGATGGGCCGATGGTCAGGTGGTAAGGCCTCGCGCCGCGGGGCCGACCCTTGGCAGTGGGTAGCTTGGAGCGTGCACCAGACTCCCGGTGTTGGGAGATCCGGCGCACAGTACCGTGTCAGAAGGGAGGTGATAGCGCATACGGACACGCGCGACGGCGGAAGGCACGTTTTCGCCGCCGCGACGGTGATGGGTCCGCAGTGAACGATTGACGGGAACTTGATGCGGGGGAGGGATGCCCCGCAGGACACTCAAGGAGGTAGATCTATGGGATTACGGATCAACACTAACATTCCGGCCCTGAACGCGGGCCGGATACTGAACCGTTCCACGCAGGCCCTGAACCGGTCTCTGGAACGGCTGTCCAGCGGCCTGCGCATCAACCGCGCGGCGGATGATGCGGCAGGCCTAGCCATCGCCGAGAGTTTCCGAGCCCAGGTGCTCGGCACGCAGGTGGCCCAGCGGAACGCGCAGGATGGGGTGAGTCTGGTTCAAACGGCCGAAGGTGCCTTGAGCGAGACGACCAGCATCCTGCAGCGCGTCCGCGAGCTGGCCGTGCAGGCGGCGAACGGCACGCAGAGCACCAACAACCGCCTGGCGCTGAACCAGGAGGTGATGCAGTTGCTCGAGCAGATCGACGATATCGCCGTCGACACCGAGTTCAACGGCATCCGCGTGCTGAGCTCGGCCCAGACGATCACGTTGCAGTCTGGGGCCAACACGAGCCAGACGCTCACAATCCAGGTGACGGGCGCCAAGACGACTGAGTTGGGCGTGAGCGCCGTTCGTGTCTCGACGATGGCCGGGGCGGTTTCCGCTCTGAGCACCATCGACAACGCTCTGAAGAGCGTGACGACGTTACGCGGAACGTTCGGCGCCTTCCAGAATCGTCTCCAGTTCACCATCAATACGCTGGCGATTCAGGAGGAGAACTCCACGGCGGCGGAAAGCGCAATCCGCGACGCGAACATCGCTACCGAGACGATTGCGTTCACGCGCAATCAGATCCTCGTGGCCGCGGGTACGTCGGTGCTGGCTCAGGCGAACCTCGTTCCGCAGACGGCGTTGATGCTGCTCGGCTAACTTGGGCTCGCCTAGGGCTTCAAGTAGCGCTGCAGTTTTTGCGCCGGATGTGGTTCGGAGCAAGTAAGGGAGGCGCGTCATGGGACTGCGTAGCATACAGGGCCAGGGTCTCAACGCCCTGGCGGCCTCTGCTGCACGGGCTCCGGCTTCCCGACCTCGCACCGCTGAGCCAGCCAGGGATGCCGCGCCAGTGGCGCGAGCGAGTCCCGAGCCTGACGAGCAATACGTGCGGCGGACCGTGAGCATGCCCCGGGACAACCTGGGGCTGAGACAAACCGAAACGCGGCTGCGTATCGACGAAGGCACGAAGCGAATCGTTGCGCAGATCGTGAATGAGGACCATGAAGTCATCAAGCAGATTCCGCCCGAGGAACTGCTGAGGATTGCAGCCCGGTTCCGCGACCTTCAGGGCAAGCTGTTTGACCGGAAGGCCTAGCGGGGCGGGGCAGGAATCAGGCATGGCGCCCCGGCGGCCAAATCGGCCGCCGGGGCCGTGCTGTGTGTCACTCGCTTGATTCGCGGGTGTTGGCCTCCTACCATGCCCACAAATCAAGGACGACACGGGGATATTGGCCGCGATGCCCAGTCGAAGCGCGTTTCTGATCGTACGGGACGAGCAGGAGTGCCTCGAGCGGTGTCTGCACTCGCTTCGGGAGGTGGTGGAGGAGGTCGTGGTCGTGGACACGGGGTCGAGGGACGGAACGGTCGAGATCGCGCGGGCCTGGGCGGACTGCGTCTGCTCGTTCCCGTGGGCCGACGATTTCTCGGCGGCGCGGAACTTCGCCATCGAGCAGGCCAGCGGCGAATACCTGCTGATGATCGATGCGGACAACTGGATCACGAATCCCGAGGCCGCGGGCGGGCTGCTGGCAGCGTTCGCGGCGCGCCACGGGGACGATGTGGTGGGCACGGTTGAGATCACGAACGTGGTCGGCGCCGGCGCGGACGCGAAGGCGGTGCTCGAGGTGGCGCCGCGGTTCTTCCGGCGGGGGCGCTTCCGGTATGAGGGGGCCATTCATGAGCAGCTCGTGCCCGTGGGCGGCGGCATGCGCCTGGCCCCGACCGGCCTTCGGTATCATCACACGGGCTACGCCCACGACGTGGCGTCGCCGCGGCACAAGTCCCGCCGGAACAAACCCATGCTGCTCAAGGCCGTGGCCGAAGACCCGGACGACGAGTACTATCTCTACCAGCTTGGGAAAGCCCATTTCTGCCTGAATGAATTTGATGAGGCGGGCGAGGCCTTCGAGCGGGCCTTGGCGTGTATTCGGTTCGAATCGGACGGCCGGGCGCTGGGCCGGGCGGGGGCGGTGGCCGCGGAGGTGCTCACTGACTTGGTGGTCTCGCTAGCCTATGCCTACGCCAACACCGGCCGGCTCGCCGAGGCCAAGACGCACTTGGAAACCCACCAAGCGCTGGGCCACGCGGGCACGAACAGCGCGGATTTCCAGCACGCCAGAGGCTACGTCTACCTCATGCTGGGCGACGTTGCCCGCGCCAAGGCCGCCTATCAACAGGCGCTTCGGCTTGGGACGGCCTCGGAGCAAGTCGTCGGCGCCGCCGGCTTCAGCAGCCATTACCATCTGGGACTGTTGTGCGAGGCCGAGGAGGACGTGGCCGGCGCGCTGGCGTGCTACGCCGAAGCCCTCGAGGCCAACCCGCGCTACGCCCCGGCCCTCGCCCGCTGCATCGACGTGATTGTGGAACGGCGCGTGCCGCTCCCGGCGGAAGTCTGGCGCGCTTGCGACAGAGAGGCGTTCGTGGCCGCGTACGTCCACAAGCTCGAGGGCCTCCTTGCGCAGAAGGACACCTCCGCCGCGGCGCTCCTGATCGAGGCGGCGCGACGCGTGGCGCCGGAACTGCACGCGCGCTGCATAGCCCAAGTCGGTGGACGCTGAACAGGAAGGGGACGGCGATGCGACTGGAAAACGAATGGGTGCGAATCGAGCTGGACGCGGACACGGGCGGGTTCCGCTCAATCTATGACAAGAGACGCGACTATGAGTACATCGCGGCGCCGGACCGGGCGCTGCTCGTGCGTTTGATGACGCCGGACGGGGAAACGCAATGCAAACATCTGGACGGCGCGGGGGCCGAGATAGCGGTCGACGGGGAACGGGCGTCCATCGCATTCCGGTTGGGCGGCGTCGAGGCGGAGGCGACGCTCGCCCTCGACGGCGACGCGGTCTTGGCCGAGCTGACCGTGACCAATAACGGGGCGCTGAACGTCGAGGAGGTCGTGTTTCCGTGGGTCCGGGGCGTGGGCCCGGCGCCGGGAGGCCGGCTCATCTGGCCCAACTTCTGGCGCCGTCGCTACGACGACGTCTTCGGCAAGGACTTCGGCGGCGACCACCACACCTGGAACGAAGGAACCCAGAAGCAGGACGCGCGGTACCCGTCCCACCTGACCTCGGCGTGGTGCGACTACGGCAACGACCAGCACGGCATCGCCATCGAGGGGCGGCACACGGACTTCTCGATCATGGACTTCGAGGTCCACAAGATCGTCGAGAAGACCGTTGACCCCGTCCGCCGGACGCTCGACTTCGCGACGGTCCATCCGCGCCGCATCAAGCCGGGAGAGACGTATCGGTCGTCGCCGGTCCGCGTCTCCGTGCACGAGGGGGATTGGCACGCGGTGGCCGACGCGCACCGGGAGTGGCTCGAGACGTGGATTCAGAAACCCGACCGGCCGGCGAAGTTCGCCAAGGCCATCGGCTGGCATTTCTACTTCATGAAACACCAGGACGGCTGGGAACGAAACACCTACAACGACCTGCCCAAGATGGCCGAGGCCGCGCTCGAGGCCGGGTGCCCCTACCTGCTCGTGTTCGGCTGGCAGCAGGGCGGGCACGACAATCACTACTGCTACCGCTACGTCCCGAACCCGGATTGGGGCGGCGAGGATGCGTTGAAGCAGGCCGTGGCCAAGTGCCGGGAGATGGGCGTCGAGATCATGCCGTTTTTCAACGGCACGCTGGCCAACGTCGAGATGCCCGAGCACAAGGACTTCGGCCACCGATGGGAGGCCAAGACGCGCGCGGGGCACGCCTACTACGCGGGCGACTGGGCGCGCCACAACTTCGACGCCTGCACCCGCAACCGCGCCATGCTTCACACGGAGATCGCGTTCTGCGAAGGGCAGCGGGGCTACTTCCTCGAGACGGTCAAGCGCATCGTGCAGGACTACGGCTTCGGCAACACGCAACTCGACCAGATCTCGGAGAAGATGTTCGTCGACTACAACGAGGATCACGTTACCACGACGCCCGACCGCGTGTACGTAGACGGCCTGCTGGCGTTGCTGCCCGAGGTGCGCCGGCTCGTGCGCGAGGCGAATCCCGAAGGCGTCGTGATCTCCGAATGCCTCAACGAGTTCACCGGGCAGTGGTGCGACAGCTCCTGGGACTGGACCATCCTCTTCCCCTTCCCCGAGCCGATCCTCTACACCCTCCCGTGGCTCATGACGAGCCACGAGATCGACGCCCTCGAATACGGCGAGGCCAACAGGGCCTTCGCCTTCAAGATGCACCTCGACATGAAGATCGACGGCGGCGACGCGCCCATCTCGAAGTACCCCAAGTTCGCCGCCCACGTCAAGGCCCTAGCCGAACTCCGCGCACGCGTCGCCGACTATTACGTCTTCGCCGACTTCCGCGACCAGGAAGGCGTCGAAGTCGACGCGCCCGAGAACGTCCTCGTGAAGGTGTATCACAACGAGGCCGAGGGAAAAGCGGGCATCGTGATCGCCGAGACCGCCGGCGAAGACACCGAGGCCACGCTGACCACCACCTGGGAATCCGTCGAAGGCACGGCCCACGTCGAGTCAAACGCCGCGGCGAGCGAGGAAATCGCGTTGACGTCCGAGTTGCGGGTCGCCCTCGATGCCTACGAAGTGCGTGTCGTGTGCCTCGACCTCGCTACGGAATGAGCCCCCTACGAGTATGCCCGCCGTCTGTCCCGAGCTGTCGGGCACGGTTCAAGAGATTGCCCGCGGCCGGCCCAGGTGATATAACGGTCACGCGGGGCCGGCGTGTCGGCCCTCGCGGGAACGAAGGTCGCCGGTTGGATATGCGGGATGGATGTCCAGAAGCAAGTCGAGTACTGGCGTTCGAGCGCCGAGGAAGACCTGGAGGCGGCCCGCTCGCTGCTGAAGAAACGGTATCTACGCCATGCGTTGTTCTTCGCGCATCTGGCTATGGAGAAAACACTCAAGGCCCACGTGAGTCGTCAAACCGAGCAGGTTCCGCCGAAGATTCACAACCTGGAACGCCTCGCTCAGATTGCGGGTCTGACCCTTGACCCAAGTCGGATATCCTTCCTGCGCAGTTTCGACGTTTATCAGTTGGAGGGGCGTTACCCCGATGCTGCTCCGGCGCCCCTCGACCGCCGGACCGCGCGCGAGGACTTCCTTTCAGCCGAGGAGATGGTGGCATGGTTGAAAACGCAGTTGTAGCCGCCGTGCAGCGCTATCTGGCCGCGCTTCCTGCTGTGGGGATTCACCCGACGCAGGCCGTCCTGTTCGGCTCATACGCACGCGGCGAGGCTCATCAGTGGAGCGACATCGACGTGGTCGTCATCGCGCCGGAATTCGACCTTCCCACCGAACGGAAACTCATCACGAAGCTTTGGGACGCGCGCGGCTCGGCAGATATCCGCATCGAACCCATCCCGTGCGGGGTCCACGAGTGGGAGACGGACGGTAGCCGTCCCGTTCTCGAGATCGCGCGGCATGAAGGCGTCGTGATATCGGTTGCCGACCAGGCAGCCGGCGTATCCTGAGCCAGTTCTGCGCTGAACCGCTCCGCCCGGGGCGCGCTCTGTGCCGATTTTCGATAGCCGGCCGGCTATTTCGCGAGGGCCTTGTACTTCTTCCGCGGTTTGGCGGGCTTCCAGCCGCGCAGGGCTTCGATGTTCTCGACGACTTTGGCGACGGCCGCGGCGACGTTGTCCATGTCTTTGCGGGGGCCCATGATGGCCATGTGGTGGACGACGACGCCGGACTTCTCGTTGGCGTTGGTGCAGACGGGCAGCTTGAAGCGCCGGGGGTTGATGGCCCTCCAATACTCGGGGCTGAGCTTATGGCGGCGCTTGGTGTGGGGCTTGTAGAGGTCGCACTTGTTCAGAGGGTCGTAGGGGGGCTCGAAGCCTTCGGGGACGCGTAGCTCGGCGTTGAGGGCGGCGCAAAAGGCCTCGTTGGTCACGCCTTTGAGACGTCGGAGGTCGAGTCGGAAGGCGAAGTTGTAAGCGTTCTGTTGGGTGACTTCCTTGCGGCGGCGCATCGGGAGAACGCCCGGAATCTGCTCGAGCAAGGAGTTGAGGTAAAGGATGTTCTTCTCGCGGTGCTTGACCTGCTCGGGCAGACGGCGCAACCCGCCCAGGAGCAGGGCGGCCTGCCATTCGGTGATGCGGTAGTTGCCGGACTGGATGGTGTGGGTCATGTCGTCTTCCCAGCCGCGGCCGCAGTTGCGCAACGAGTAGATGCGCTCGAAGAGCCTCTTGGTCTTGCAGGTGTTGAAGCCGCCTTCGCCGCAGCAGAGGGTCTTGGATTCCTGGAAGCTGAAGCTGCCGACGTCGCCGATGCTGCCGACGCCTTTGCCCTTCCAGAAGGCGCCGTGCTGGTGGGCGCAGTCCTCGATGAGGTAGAGGTTGCGTTTCTTGCACAACCTCTTGATGCCGTCGAGGTCGGCCATCGACCCGTACAGGTGCACCACGATGAGGGCCTTGGTCTCGCCCGTGATGGCGGCCTCGGCCTTCTCGAGGTCGAGGCACCAGGTGTCGGGCTCGACGTCGACGAGTACGGGGACGGCGTTGACGTCGATGCAGGCCGCGGCCGTGGCCTGCCACGTCATGCCGGGCACGATGACTTCGTCGTAGGCGCCGATATCGAGCGCCTCGAGTGCCAACTGGATGCCGACGGTCCCGTTGGCGCAGCACAGGCCGTACTTGGCCCCCTGGTATTGGGCGAAGGCCTCGGCGAACTTCCACTCGTTGGGCCCGTCGAACGACCACCGGTTCGAGCGCGTGACCTCGGCGACCAGCTTGACGTCTTTGGCGTCGTGAATGGGCCATTGCGGCCACGTGGCATTCTTGGCGCGGATCGGTCTGCCGCCGAGCAACGCCAGTTTGGCCATGGATTGCTTTCTCCTTACTACGACGTGGGGCAGAACTCATATCAACCGAGCGAGAGCGTATCATACGGCCGCGGAATGCTGCAACGACGACGGCGCCCCACGTTTAACTCCGGCCGCTATTCCATGTATGATCGCGGCAGGCTGTGTGCGGCGATGGTGCAGCTTATCAACGGAAATGAGGCGGCGAAAGGTCGCGGGATGGCGCGTTATCTGGTGACGGGCGGGGCGGGCTTCATCGGCTCGAATCTCGTTTGTGCTTTGGTCGAGCGCGGTGCGTCGGTGGCTGTGCTCGACGATTTCTCGACGGGGCGGCGCGGGAACCTGGCGGAAGTGGCCGCGCGCGTCGAGATGATTGAGGGCACGATTACGGACGCGGCCACGTGCCGGCGGGCCGCGGCCGGCGCGGACTACGTGTTGCACCAGGCGGCCTTGCCCTCGGTCCCGCGGTCGGTGGAAGACCCGCTTGAGACGCATGCGGTGAACATGACCGGCACGGTGAACATGCTCGTGGCCGCGCGGGACGCCGGGGTCAAGCGCTTCGTATTCGCGGCGTCGTCCGCGGCCTACGGCGATGTCCCGACGCTGCCCAAGCGCGAGGACATGGAAACCAATCCCCTCTCGCCCTACGCCGTGCAGAAACTCGCGAGCGAGGAGTACTGCAAGCTCTTCTATCGCCTCTACGGGCTCGAGACGGTCTGCTTGCGATACTTCAATGTCTTCGGGCCGCGACAGAACCCGAAGTCGCAATACGCCGCGGTGGTGCCGGCCTTCATCACGATGTACCTGCGGGGCGAAGCGCCGACGATCGATGGCGATGGCGGGCAATCGCGGGACTTCACGTATGTCGACAACGTCGTGCACGCCAATCTCCTGGCGTGCGACGCGCCCGAGGAGGCGGCCGGGGAGGTCTACAACACGGCCTGCGGGGAGAAGGTTTCGGTGAATGACTTGGCCGCCTTGATACGGGACATCGTTGGATCGGACCTGGCGCCGCGACACGGCCCGCCCCGGGCGGGGGACGTGCGCCATTCCCTCGCCGACATCAGCAAGGCGCAGCGGCGGCTGGGCTACGAGCCGGTCGTGTCGTTTCGCGAGGGCCTGGAGCGGGTTGTCGCGTGGTACAAGGCCGCGAGCTAGAGAGGGCATAGTCATTCGTGTTTGCGTTAGGAACGCGCCTTCAGACGTGCACGGTCGTCCAACGGTCAACGGCGCTGGGGTTTGGCACGCTCCGGTGCGGCCTACGGGAGTTTGAATGAAGCGGGTATTGGTCACCGGCGCGGCTGGATTCATTGGGTCGCACCTGACGGACCGGCTGCTGGCACGCGGCGACGCGGTCATAGGGTTTGACGACTTCAACGACTACTACGACCCGGCCGTGAAGTGGCGAAACATCGATCGGGCGCTCGAGCACGGCGGTTTCGTGCTGTACGAGGCGGACCTTTGCCTGGCGCACAGGGTGCGCGAGGTGTTCGAGCGCGAGCGGCCCGAGGTGGTGGTGCATTTGGCGGCCCGGGCCGGGGTCCGGCCATCCCTCAAAGACCCGAATCTCTACCACCGGGTGAACGTGATCGGGTCCCAGCACGTTCTCGACGCGTGCCGCGAGTTTGCGCCGTCGCACCTCGTGTTTGCCTCGAGTTCGTCGGTATACGGGGGCTGCACGGAAGTCCCGTTTCGGGAGGACAACCCGGTCCATCGCCCGATCAGCCCGTACGCGGCGACGAAACGGATGAACGAGCTCCAGGCCCACGTGTACAGCCACGTGTACGGTCTGAACGTGACGATGCTGCGCTTCTTCACGGTATACGGCCCACGCCAGCGGCCGGACATGGCGATACACAAGTTCACCAGGCTGATTGACGAGGGGCGGCCCGTGCCAATGTACGGCGACGGCACGACGAAGAGGGACTACACCTACATCGACGACATCATCGACGGGGTGCTTCGCTGCGTGGACACGCCCTTTCAATACGAGATCTTCAACCTGGGAGAACACGACACCACGAGTCTGCGCGAGCTCATCGACCTCATCGCGAAGCACGTGGGCAAGCCGGCGCGGATTGACCAGCAACCGCTCCAGCCCGGCGACGTGACCACCACGTACGCCGACGTCGACCATGCGCGCGAACGGCTGGGCTACAACCCACGATTCTCGATGGACGAGGGCATACGGCGGTTCGTGGACTGGTACAGGCGGATGGGACGCGAACAGGGACGCGCGCAGTCGCCCTCAACCAAGCCGTGAAGCGGAACCTGGCGCGTTTTCCCGAGGATTTCATGTTCCAGTTGACTTCAGAGGAATTCGTATTTCTGAAATCACAAGATGTGATATCGAAGACCGGCCGCGGCGGGCGGGCCAAGCGTTTGACCTCGGCATCCGATTGTGCCAGTCTAGCCGCGCTTCCGAGTAGCCGCAGGAGACCACACCATGGCAAACGACGGCAAGCGGCGGGCGCTGATTACGGGTATCACGGGGCAGGATGGCTCGTACCTGGCCGAGTTGCTGCTCGACAAGGGGTATGGGGTCTACGGTGTCGAGCGCCGTTCCAGCACCGAGACCTTCGAGCGGATCGTCCACATCAAGCATGAGGTCGAGCTGATCCAGGCCGACCTGACGGACCAGGTCTCGATGATCAACGCCCTGCAGGAGGTGCGGCCCCACGAAGTCTACAACCTGGCGGCCATGTCGTTCGTGCCAACCTCGTGGAAGCAGCCGATCCTGACCGGCGACGTGACGGCGCTGGGCGTGACACGGGTGCTCGAGGCCATCCGGGTGGTGGACAAGTCGATCCGGTTCTACCAGGCATCGTCGAGCGAGATGTTTGGTCACGTTCAGGAGACCCCACAGACCGAGAGGACGCCGTTCTATCCGCGCAGTCCGTACGGCGTGGCCAAGCTGTACGGGCACTGGATTACGGTGAACTACCGCGAAAGCTACGGGGTATTCGCGGTCTCGGGGATCCTGTTCAATCACGAATCGCCGAGGCGCGGCCTCGAGTTCGTGACGCGAAAGGTGACGAACGGGGTGGCGCGGATCAAGCTCGGGCTCGACGACGAGCTGCGGCTGGGGAACCTGGACGCGAAACGCGACTGGGGCTACGCGAAGGACTACGTTCGGGCGATGTGGAGCATGCTCCAGCAGGACGCGCCGGACGACTACGTGGTGGCCAGCGATGAGACCCACACGGTGCGGGACATGTGCGAGATCGCCTTCTCCCACGTCGGGTTGGACTGGGAGAAGCACGTCAAGGAGGACCCCGAGTTCTACCGTCCGGCCGAGGTGCACCGACTGCTCGGGAACTCAACCAAGGCGCGCACGGAACTGGGCTGGAAGCCGGAGGTCTCGTTCGAGGGGTTGATTCAACTGATGGTGGACGCCGACCTCGAGCGCGTCCGAAAACACATCGAGAGCGGGACGGCATGACGGCGGACGAGGCACCCAAGCGCGCGCTCGTTACGGGCGCGGACGGCTTCGCGGGCCGCAAGCTGTGCGCGTACCTTGCGGGGCGGGGCTGGGACGTGGTGGGCTGCGACCTTCGGACGCCATCGGGGCCGGGCCGCGGGGTCGTGTGCGACGTGACCGACCCGGAGGGCCTGTTGCGGTTGGTGGCCGGGTGTGGGGCGGTGACGCACGTGTTCCATCTGGCGGCCCTCACGTTTGTCCCGGACGCGATGCGGGATCCATCTCGGACCTTCGAGGTGAATCTCCAGGGCACGATCT
>Ga0114930_10004210_pt1 | contig 12245 bp, 12 predicted proteins | sample AnhtaG_FD_87300 | JGI IMG/M metagenome (GOLD analysis project Ga0114930, IMG submission 87300) | Deep subsurface microbial communities from Anholt, Denmark to uncover new lineages of life (NeLLi) - Anholt_01485 metaG | ecosystem: Environmental > Aquatic > Marine > Oceanic > Sediment | place... | reverse complement strand
TGGATGGAACACATGCGCGCCGCGCAGATCGAGGTCATCTCACGACGCTTTCCCGAGCTCAAGATCCTGATGGCGCACTTTTCCAACCCGTGGTGGGAAGAGGCGTGGAAGGTCTCGTGGACGAAAAAGAACGTCTATGCGGACCTCTCCGGTGGCACGGCGATCCACCGTTCGACGCGCATGTGGGCCGAGATGTTTGCACCAGACGGTCAGATGCTGGAAAGCAGCATCCGCAAGCTCTGTTTTGCCTCGGACGTTCGCTACTTCCGCGAAGGCGAGTTCCCGTTTCAACCGTATATCGACTTCTATGAAAAGATCTTTGCCCGGATCGGGTTATCCAAAGAACTGATCGAGGTCGTCAATCGCGGCAACGTCCGGTCCATCTTTGGCCTGGATTTGAGCACTTGATTTCTGCGAGTTGTATAGTATAATCAGGGGCTAGAATCGGCGAGCTTGGCCCTTTCTCACTCAGAAACCTGCCGTGGGCTCGGGATCCCTCGGGCAGACTCTAGGGTAAGAAACGGACGGGCAAGCTCGTCTGATAATTGGAGCGAACCTTGCGAATGAGACGGAGGCAACTATGACAAGCGTGGCCCTCAAGCGACGCAGGTTTGAACTGAGTATGCAAGAAGGGTGGTCTGCTTTTGTTTTTCTGGCCCTGGCATTGATCATGGTCACCTGGTCCATGGTCGAGGCAGGATACGGCGTCAAGCTAAACCCCGTGCTGTTTGTGACCATGGGAGCGATTGTCGCTGGTCTCCTTCTGGCCAAGAGCCACTTTCCCTGGATCCTGACCCATCTCTTCAGCCTGATATACGGCATCGCCTGGAATGCTCTTCTGATCAGCTACCAACTGCCCGAGACGCTTACTCCCCGAGACCGCCTGCTTGAGCTGGGATACCGGCTCGCGTCGTGGGTCCGGCAGACGGTGCTCGGCGGCGAGCTGGGGACGGATCCCCTGATGTTCCCCGTCGTCATGTCCATATTGTTCTGGCTGATGACCTACCTGGCGATGTGGTTCTCGTTCCGTGCCCACAGCCTGTGGGCGGCGCTGTTGCCAAGCGGGGTCACATTCCTACTCAACCTGTACTATGGCCCAGAGCGAATTGGTTTGGCCCTGGTTCCCTATCTCTTGCTGATCCTGCTCTTTACCGTGCGCTTTAACCTGTACACGCAAGAAACCAGTTGGAAGCATCGTACAGTGCGATACGATACCGACATCGTCTATACTTTTCTGCGCTACGGGGCCACTCTGTCCATTCTGGCGATCTTGCTGGCCTGGGTCGTTCCCGCCGCGGCGTCGAGCGAAAGAGCAGAGATCTTTTTCTCGCGTTTCGGCGAGCCCTGGGAACGAGTCAAGGAGGAATGGATTCGGCTGTTTTCCACCCTACAGTCCGAGCGAACGCAACCCAGCTATGCCTCCTTTGGCAGCACGCTGGAACTGGGAGGGCCGATTCGCCTCGGCAATGTGCCACTTATGGACGTCCAGTCCCCAACCGGTCGCTATTGGCGAGCAGCCGTTTACGAGCGGTATACCGGCCAGGGTTGGATCGTCGGCGACACCGAGACCACTTTCCTGGACGCAGGTGAACCGCCAGGCGAAATGGTGCCCCACGAAGCGCGACGAGTGATCACTCAAACGTTTACCCTCTACATGCCGGGCTCAACTCAGCTCTACGCGGTGGGCGAGCCCGAACAGTTCAGCGTGCCTATCAGGGCCAGCCTGGTTCGGGTCGAGTCACCCGACGGCCGGCCACAGGTAGCTACTCTTGCGATGGCCAGCAGCCGGTACAAGCTGAAGGGCGACGACAAGTACGTGGTGATCTCGACCATTGCTTCCGCCGACGAGGGCGCAATGCGCCAAAGCGGCCGGGGCTTCCCGGAATGGATAGACCGCTACCTGGCATTGCCCGACGACCTGCCGCAGCGAGTCCGAGATCTGGCGCAAGAGATCACCGCCGGGTATGACAACATATACGACAAGGCTGCAGCTCTCCAAAACTACTTGCGAGAGTATACCTATAACGAACAGATCGAGAGGCCCCCGATGGGGGTAGACCGCGTGGACTATTTCCTGTTTGAGACGAAGGAAGGGCACTGCAACTACTACGCCTCTGCGATGGCCGTGATGGCCCGGTCAGTGGGCATTCCGGCGCGTGTGGCAGCAGGCTACACGCAAGGCGATTGGGAACGAGATGCCCGGGTGTTTCGGGTGCGTCAATACCATTCCCATGCGTGGGTTGAAGTCTACCTGCCTCGCTTCGGCTGGGTCGAGTTCGAACCAACCGCAAGCCAGTCGCTCATCGTTCGCCCCCGTGCCCCGGGAGAAGGGCCAGATCCATCGAACAGCGCTGGCGGAACTATGATGGACGACTACCTGGAAGAGGACCCACTGCTTGGAGGAGGCGGTCCGTTCGACCGAGCCGAGTTCGAGCGCCTCGTGGCCGAGCAAAGACGGCGGGACCTGATTCGCACCTGGACCCGTGTCGGCGGGGTGCTGGTCGTGAGTCTTGCCGTCATCCTCGTCGCCTGGTGGCTAGGGCGCAGGAGAATGGACGAGGTCAGGCCAGCGGGCATCTACTACGAGCACATGGTGCGCCAGGCTGGCTGGTGGGGATGCGAGATGAGGCCCTTCCATACTCCCGACGAATACGCTGTCCAACTATCCACCGCGCTCGCCGATCTGGACGGGGAAAGACTCGTTCATCGCATCACCGACGCATACGTCGGAGAACGCTTCGGGAAAAAGAACCCGGCACGCCATCAGCCGGACTTTGCCTGGCGCGACCTGCGTGCCATCCTCACGCGATGGGGGATCAGGCAACTCTGGAAGCGAGTGTGGCGTGTAGGCTGACAAGACTCAGGCCAGCCCATCCGGCCACAAATGCACGGGGCCACGGAGGCTTTCTCCGTGGCCCCGTGCTATGGACTGCGTTATCAAGCCGTTGCTTGCTCAATGAACTGATCGTAAAGCTCTGGCTTGAGCGTGGCGATCAACGGCAGATCCCGGTAGACCTCGTCCAGGTCAAGTCCATACCCGAAAACGTACTTGTTGGGGATAGAAAAGCCCAGGTAATCCACCGTAATGGGTATCTCTCGCCGTGCTGACTTGTCCAGCAGACAACAGACACGCAACGAAGCCGGGGACCGAGCTTCGAGCAGACGCAGTATATAGTTCAACGTGCGACCCGTGTCAATGATGTCTTCGACGATCAACACATTCCGACCATGGATATCTGTACCCAGATCCATCAAGATGCGCACGATGCCGGTGGACTCGCGCACCCCGGTGCCATAGCTAGAAATGGCCATAAAATCGATCTGGTGGGGGACGGAAATGTGCCGCATCAAGTCGGTGAGAAACACCACAGCGCCCTTGAGTATACAGACTAGCAACAAGTCCTGGCCCTCGTAATCACGCGAGATATCCTTGCCCAACTCGGCGATGCGCGAGCCTAGGACCTCCGCGCCGATCAATACACCGTCCGCATAGTCTCGCCAATCCATGCCTGATTTCTTCCGCGCACACCCTGACCTGCCAGCGATCTACCTTGAGGGCTTGCCTGGCACCTGATGACAAAGACGACAGCGGGCTTCGTAGACTTCACTCGCCCCGACTAGAACCACTGGATCGCTATACGAAGCCGGTTCTCCGTTGATCAAGCGCTGACTACGACTGGCCGGCCGGCCGCAGACAACACAAATCGCTTGCAGCTTGTCCACCTGTTCCGCCTCAGCCATCAGCAAGGGCACTGGGCCAAAAGGCTCACCACGAAAGTCCATATCCAGGCCAGCGACGATCACCCGGATTTTCCGACTGGCCAGCTCCTTACAGACCTGAGCGATCTGCCGGTCAAAGAACTGCACCTCGTCAACCGCCACGACACTCGTATCGGGCTGAACCAGATCCAGGATCCTGGCCGCATCTGGAACCGGCACCGCTTCGACACAGAGCCCATTGTGCGAGGTAATATTCTCTATATCATAGCGATTGTCAATAACTGGCTTGAACACCTGGACGCTTTGTTTAGCGATCTGGGCGCGCCGGACACGACGGATCAATTCCTCCGTCTTGCCGCTGAACATGCTGCCACAGATGACCTCTATCCAGCCCGCAGGCTCCAAACGGTACACGGTGCCTCCCACCCTCCAAAAAGCGGATGCCTCCGGGTTGCTCGCCGACACCTGTCAAATGGACGGCATCTGCTCCTATCGCGCATGCTTCATCCTGGCGGCCTAGATGCCGGGCACTTTCCCACTACTGTGGTGGAGCGCTACTCCTCCTCAGCGGGCTCGGACGCTGGGGCTTCTCGTTGCAGGATGCGAGCCTGCTCCAGACGTCGATAGAAACGTTCGACCCGTCCTTCAGAGTCCACGATACGCTGTTCGCCGGTGAAGAATGGATGACAGGCGGAACATACGTCGGTGCGGATCTCTGGAACCGTGGACCCAGTAGTCCACGTATTGCCACAGGCACAACGCGCTACGGCATTCGGATAGTACTTGGGATGAATCTTGTCCTTCATGCTCTACGCCTTCTCCGGATACACGCTTACCCGTTTGCGCCCCTTGGAAGCGTACTCGTACTTGACGTATCCCTCCTGGATCGCGAAAATCGTATAGTCTCGACCCATTCCCACATTTCGTCCTGGGTGGATCTTGGTGCCGCACTGACGGATGATGATGTTCCCAGGAATCACGTGCTCGCCACCAAACTTTTTCACCCCTCTCCGCTTCGACTTGCTGTCGCGTCCATTGCGACCTGCACCACTGCTTTTCTTATGAGCCATGTTCCTACTCCTCTACAACCTGCGCCAACACGTCACTTTCCGCGATGATCTCATCAATGTGCAGCCGGGTGAATCGCTGACGATGCCCCAGGCGACGACGATAGCGCTTGCCTGTATACTTGAACGTGCGAATTTTCTCTCCTTTGACCTCACCGGTCACGGTCGCCTTGACCCTGGCTCCCTCCACGGTTGGATTTCCGACCTTGACCTCAGCACCATCTACGACCATCAACACTTGAGCCAACTCAACTTGCTCGCCGGCGCTATGGGGAAGCAACTCTACATTCAATACCTGCCCGGCGCTGACTTTATACTGTTTTCCACCTGTCTCAACGATTGCGTACACGATGCCTTCCTCCTGGATAGTTCCTCTGGCAATGCATGGACAAGCAAAATACCCCCCTCTGGCGAGCGACTCAGCCAACATCCAGATCAGCAGGAGCGGCCGTCACTCCCGAGGGGGGGCCTTGTGCTGCCAGCGAACGATTATTATACTTGCTCCACGATGTCCTGTCAAATAAGCGTGTCACTGCACCCTCCACACGTGCACAACCGGCTTTGAGTCATCGGCAAAGCGTTCGAGGACGTACAGGAAACCCCGCCCGCGATCATGGGCCATTTCGCCGATCCGACATTTTCGCTGGTCCCCTGTCCCACAGTCCACGGTCCCAACTGTTGCGTTCAGGAAGAATAGGTGCTCGTCAATATCAAGCGTTGCATATGGTTGAGGTTCATAGGGCTCCATCGTGCCGTTCAGGACGGCAACAAAGTCTGTGGGATCGTAGAATATCATTTGCGCATCAAACCTGGAACTCCACCATCCTTTACTCGCCTCGACATAGCCCTCACAGTGCAATACCTCCGACGCGCACTCTGTTCCGTCGGAATTGTAGCAGCATAGTTCATCTCCCCCCACCCCTGGGATGTAGGGACACGGCATGCCGTTGCCAGCGGGGCTAGAATACCCGTACCACCAGTAATCTCCCCCGCCTTTTGCTCCAACGAACACCACTGCCGTCTTTTCCCCTGCCGTTATCCAGGCTCCTCCTTCCCACTCGTCTGAATCGTGATAGCTGTCTATCGTATGGTTCCCACCAGCAAAAGAGTACAACAGCAAAGTACGGGCAGTAAGACGAGTGCCTGCGGCAGGCGGATTTCCGTCAAGCCACGGCCCATACGCAAATATGGTAGGTCCCATCCCCGACCAGCCTCCGTCTCGATATCTGCCTGTTGCGAGCCTGCCTCCACCCAGATATGCGCTGGCCCAATCCTGCGGGATCTCAAAGATGTATCCGTTGACGCTGTATAGTGCCTCGTCGCCGATCCACCAGGCGCCTCTTGTATTTGGCTTGGACAGATCGATGTCACACCATGCGTGTGAAGGTGTGTCTGAAGCCTCCCCCTCATCGTGGTGGTGAGCCCCCCATGCCAAATGCAGCTTCGCTGACGTTTGGCCGGCTTGTGTGGGAAGGTATTGCATCCCTACCCGTGGCATCTCGGTCAGCCCACCGAACAGGCCACTCCGAACGTCATAGAACCCCTGAATTGTCGTAGCGACATTGAGTTGCTCCAGGTTACGAGACGTACTTGGTGCAGGTATCTTGATCTCGGAGACATAGTTCAAGACGTCGTGCCCGGTGCCAAAGAGAGACCCTGGATATCCGTCCTCACCGCCGCCTGGGTCACCATCGGGCCGATAGGTCAAAGCCTGACCGCTATACTCCCAGCTCTCCGCGTCAGGTGCGCCTGCTGCTCTGTCGGGCAGCCGGAACGCGCCCAGGTAGGTCAGATCAGATGGTTGGACGAGTTCGCCGTTCGTTGGCGTAGACGGTGTATGATTCCTCAAAGCGACGGGCAGGTAAACATCACGAGAGTCACAAAGGGCAAACTCGTCACTCACATCATAGACAGTGGTGGGGCTGACCACGCTTTCCACGCGTACCTGCATTGAGGTGGTGGTGATGGCTGGCGTTGTCCAGGTGTAGACGTCGGTGTTGCCGAGGGACAAAGTGATAGTGTGCGTGGTAGTAAATCCATCGGTCGAGTAAGAGACATTGACTTGGGCTACCGTGCCGGTGGTCGTCCACCGAATTGGGTATTGACTGCTCATCGCCCACATTTCGCCGCCGGCGGGAGAGGTGAGGGTCAGCGAGGAAGGAGGAGCAGTACCCGACTTCCAGCGATTGTAAAAGACGTTGAGCAGGGGGACAAATTCGGCAGTGGCCTTTTGATGGCCAGCGGTTGTGGGGTGACTGTCCCTATTCGAACCGGTGGGGCAACTGGTCCACAGCAACATCAATACCAGCGGAATCGTGCGAATAACTCTCTTCCCGTTCATTTTTTCCTCCTGCCTTTTTTCATTATAGACGCTGCGCGCCAATCGGTCAAGGGCATCGATTTTAGCCTGAGGCCGGCGACCGAGGCTTCCCCGTGAGGCCCTTCGTCTCGCTCAGGGCGGGGCTCAGCTCGAAGGGTCGCGCATAGACGACTTTCGGCCAGGCATCCCCCTCCGGGGACGCTCACAATGACCGCCGGATCTAAGCCCTCGTTTGCTTGAGCACGGCATCCCTATGCCGTCCGTTGACGCGTAGGGATGCACCAACTGCCAATCCATCAGTACTTGCGCGCCAGGCATTTAGTATTATAATAGCCTCAGGCTAATCTGGCCCGTTGATTCGTCAACCGTGCACTCTTGCAGGCCAGAGCGTCGATTTTGAGCAATACCCCGATTCCCACAGGAGGTAGCCTACCAATGTCCACTGCTGTCTCAACGCCCTCTATTCTCGTCCAGTTGCGCCCCAGTCTGTATGAGCAGTTGTTCCCCCCTTCGACGGATCGATCACTGCGCGACCTGGGAAAAGTCCTCTTTTATGACCAGGAACGTAATCCAACCTCCACAGAGCTGGCACAGCGGATCGCCGGCTTTGACGTGATACTGACCGGTTGGGGCACGCCCAGGTTCACCGACGAGGTTCTGGATGCGGCCGATCAGTTGCGCATTGTCGCCCACTCGGCCGGGAGCATCAAACGCATGCTGCCGCCCGCGGTGTTCGAGCGAGGCATCGCGGTCACCCACGCCGCGTCGGCCATCGCCCCTGCTGTGGCCGATCTGTCGCTCGCCCTGACGATGCTTCTCCTGCGTCAGGTACACGTCCACGACCGGGCGTTGAGGGCTGGCGACTGGACCAGTGCCAAAGCGCCAGGCCTGGGACAGGAACTGTCCGGCATGCGCGTAGGCGTGGTCGGCGCTGGATACACGGGTCGTTGCTTTATCAAGCTGTTGCGCGCGCTGGAAGCCGAGATCTGGGTCCACGACCCGTACCTCAACAACGAACGAGCCTCAGAGCTGGGCGTGCGCAAAGTCACCCTGGATGAACTGTTCTCTGAATGTCCCGTGGTCTCCGTGCAGGCACCTGCCACCGAGGAAACGTACCACATGATCGGTGGCCGAGAGCTAAGCCTGTTGCAGGATGGAGCCTGCTTTGTCAACACCGCCCGTTCCTGGGTCACTGATTACGACGCGCTGCTGGCAGAGCTGAAAACAGGGCGCATCCACGCGGCGCTGGATGTATTTGACCAGGAGCCACTGCCCGCAGACAACCCGTTCCGCGAGTTGGACAATGTCATCCTGACCCCTCACGTCGCTGGGGCTTCTCTGCAGGCTCGTCACCGCCAGGGCCAGTTCATGATCGAGGAACTGCAGCGCTTCTTCTCGGGGCAGCCCTTGCTCTACCAGGTCACCATCGATATGCTGGATATCATGGCCTGAGGAGCACAAGAACTATGAAGCTGATGATGTTCTCCAAACACCTCGGCAGCCTCTCTGTCGCTAAAGCCGGTCGCGTGATCAAAGACCTGGGCTTCGAGGGCGTCGATCTGACCGTACGACCAGGGGGTCACGTCCTGCCCGAGAAGGCTCGAGCCGAGCTGCCCACAGCCGTGCGTACATTGGCCGACCTGGGGCTGGCTGTCCCGCTGATCACAACCGGCATCACCTCCGCGGATGAGCCCTACGCCAAGGACATCTTTGAGGCCGCGACCGAGGCCGGCATCCGCGACCTCAAACTGGGGTACTGGCGCTACACGCAGTTTGGCACGTTCCGCGAGAGGATGGAGGAAGCTGCTCGCAAGCTGGATGGCATTGAGGCGCTGGCCAAGCGCACGGGCGTGCGGGCCAACATCCACATCCACTCTGGCAACCATATGTCGGCGTTAGCACCGGTGGTCTGGTACTGGATCAAGGATCGCGATCCGGCAGCTATCGGCGCTTATGTGGATCCAGGCCATATGGTGGTAGAGGGTGGAATGGCAGGCTGGCGCATGGGGCTGGACCTGCTAGGCGAGCGGATTGCCGTGGTAGCTGTCAAGGACTACCTCTGGCAGGTAGAGGACAGTCCATCGGGCAAGCCACTGATGGCGCGCGTGGCAAAGCCGCTAAGCCAGGGGATGGTCCCGTGGCCTGAGGTCCTGGCCTACCTCAAGCAGGCCGGCTTTGACGGCTGGATTTCAGTGCACCGGGAATACGGCGATCAGGCCGTGGAAGAGGTGGCCAGAGATATGTCGAAGGATCTTGAGTACTTGCACACTGCAAATAGAATGTGAAACGGCCTCGTTGTAAACCGACGAGGCCGTCTTCTTCCGGTATGTCGATGTCTCATTTGGCTTGCTCTAGCAATTCAAAGTACCGGTCGCGACTCATCCTTGCCATGGTCATATTCGTGCGAATGTGTGTGACCGGGACCTTGCGAGGACTGGTTTTGATGACCACCGGGCTTGGTCATCACGATGTGATCACCTCGAGTGCGCTGAACGGTGAAACCGTCTAGCTCGAAGACCCGGACCAGTGTCTGATAACGAACAGCAGTGATTTTGGGCAAGGGACAGTTCCAGGTGCGATATCTCTAGCGGACGGGGAGGCGTCCATTCTTCAATGAGCACCGGCGTTTCTCGTCGCTCTGAATGATGACCAGCTTCCTCCAGTACCTCGTTCAGTGTGCTCATTCGCTCGCATTCCTCCAAGAACAAGGCAACTGCTTCCTGCAAAGCGGCCTCCGCTTCTGCGGGGGTTTCACCAAAGCTAGAAACATTCAAGTCTGGACACAGAGAGACGATCTGATCTTCTTCACGAAAGAGTTGACAGGTAAACTGGATTTGTCTGCGCATCTTGTTTCCTCACTTGCTTTATCACATTGTAGAACGGGTGATTTTCAAACCCATACTGAAGACGTCATATCACCCCCACGTATTTTCGGCAAGATGGTACGATCCTGATCGGGAACTGTCCCAGACTCGCCACCGCGCCAAAGTACGCAGCCTACTGAGAGAGAGTGCCGTTTGTGGGGATGCACTACACCCAAGAGACGGCAGAGCCCCTGGCGGTGAAGGGATGGGCATTAGATGTTCTCAGTATACCACAGAAGGATCGAGCGTTACACTGCCAGTTCGAGCCTCAGCCATTATTGCAGTTTTTGTAAGTCATGCCAATGAGGAGTAGAGTCAGATGCAATACAGCATTTCATACGGCAAGGGCGACTTGATCCTGGACGTCGCAGAGGAACGCGTTGTGGGAGTGCTTGCCCCAAGGGAAGTGCAGCAGGTGCCGGACGTCGACGCGGCGGTGCGGGCGTCCCTTGATCGGCCCTTTGAATCGGACCCACTGCCAGCTCTGGTTCGAGGGAAAAAGAGTGCGCTCATCATCACCGTCGACAACACGCGCCCTTCCACAGAGGAAATGCTGCTGCCCATCCTGGACATCTGCGAAGGAGAGGGCCTACAGGTGAGCGTCATCAATGCGACAGGCCGGCACCGGCAGATGACCGAGGAAGAACTCTACACTCACCTGGGAAACCGGGTTATGGAGACCTGCCGGGTCTTGCAGCACGATCCGTTCGACACGGGCAAGATGCTGTACAAGGGCACTACCCGGCGTGGCACAGCCATTCGCGTTAACCGGGCGGTCTTTGAGCACGACCTGGTGATCGGCTGCGGCATTATCGAGCCGTCGTACCTATGCGGGTGGTCTGGCGGACGCAAGCTCCTTATGCCCGGACTCGCCCATCACGCATCTATCGACAACAACCACTACTATCTGACCCAGCCAGGTGCCAGGATTGGCTGGCTCCACGGAAACCCCGTCAGCGACGACGCGCTCGAATTCGCTCGCGACCTGCCGCTTCACTTTATCGTCTACGCTGTATGCGGTCCTAACGACGAGTTCACAGCGATCGTTTCCGGTCACCCCGTGAGAGCACACGAACGGGCGTGTGCTCTCTGCGAGCCTATCTACAGGGTGGAGCGCAAGGAGGCCGACATTGTGCTCTCTTCGCCCGGTGGATGGCCCTACGATTTCGACCTTGTGCAGGGGAAAAAGGCCATTGTCCCCGCGATCGAAACGGTCAAGCGCAATGGCGTGGTCATTCTCTGCGCACAATGCCCTGACGGGTTGGGTGCCGAAAAGACCTTCATCGATTGGCTCAAGAACAAGACGCCATTCAAAGTGGTGCACGATGTGCTCGACCGGGAGCAGTTTAACCTCGGCGCGCACGGCGCAAACATCCTCGCCAGGCCGATCGTCGAGAAGAACGCCAAGGTCGTCCTTGTGACCTGTCCAGAGGTGGCGAGGGAACTCAAAGGAACCTACGTAACTGCCCTGACCAACCTCGAGGACGCCTGGAGGCTGGCCAATCTGATCGCGGGTTCGGACGCCAGTGTGCTCTTGATCGAAAAGGCCAGGCGGCTGATCCTGGATTGAGCGAGTGCTCTGTCGCTCTAGCCTTCCTCATCGCCCGCCCTGGCAGGCAACCTTGGCACCGGCTGTGTCCACCGCTCGACAAAGTCGGGCATGCGCATCCCCAGGTAGCGCATGGCACCGAACATGAGGAACAAGATCGTTGCCTCATCGAGGTTGCCAATGAGGGGAATCACGTCGGGAATCAACTCTGCGATGCCTCCAGTGGGGTTCAGGACGTACAACCCCCCCAGGATGATGGTCGCCCAGGCTAAGGTTCTCGCCCAGCCAGGCTGTTTCTCCGGCAGCACCGTTCCTTCTACGGGCACTGGCGCGTCAAAGTCTTCGAAATCGCTCATAGAATGATCCCTTTCTCATCAGCTACCTCGCAGAGGTAGCCCTACTTCGCAGAGGTAGCCCTACTTTGCAGAGGTAACCCCTGGCCTCACAGAGGTAGCTGGCTATGATGTGCAAAACTCGAGCAGGCGCTTCTCTGCCTCGCCTTTGATATCCGCCATAGTCTGTACGCAAGGAGCGATCTTTGAGTTGCGCGCAACTTGCGCTTGATGGGCGATGCCTTTAGCTCCAATACCCGTGAATGACACCAGATTCCTAACAGGATTCACAGGATGGGCGGGATTCACAGGATATTTGCACGACATAGCGCTAATCTACGAGTTCAAAGCAAATCCTGAGAATCGTGAAAATCATGTTAATCCTGTCAAAAC
>Ga0114930_10004203_pt1 | contig 12257 bp, 14 predicted proteins | sample AnhtaG_FD_87300 | JGI IMG/M metagenome (GOLD analysis project Ga0114930, IMG submission 87300) | Deep subsurface microbial communities from Anholt, Denmark to uncover new lineages of life (NeLLi) - Anholt_01485 metaG | ecosystem: Environmental > Aquatic > Marine > Oceanic > Sediment | place... | reverse complement strand
CGCTCGGTACTTTGTACGAGAAGTAACGATACCCCTTATCCCTGCGCAGCGCCCTGTCCGCCCAGACGGCTGTCTTCTCCTTCGACTTCAACCTCCCCTGCTCGACGGCTTCAGCGACTTTTTAACGAATGAGGGAACTCTCTTATGAGCGATAGGAGGTGAGGCGGGATTTGCCACTTCATCTCACCATCAGAGCGCTCTGCCGCAAAACGGGTTATCCATCTGCTGATTGCTTTAGAATCCCCGCCAGCTTCTCGTAAATATCGTCAATTTCGTCTTTGCTCTCGAAGCCGATGACGAGGGAGTCCACGCAGCCCAACTCCAGAGCAAATTTCAAGGATTCTTGACTCGCTTCGATGATGTACCCTTCGCCCAGGATTTTCACTCCGCCGATCCCTTTTCCCGAGGCATGGGCTTCCTTCAGCACGGGAACGACGATCTCCGGCCGGGCATCCATCCGACTGCCGTTCGGATTGATTCTCGCCAGGATGTAGTCCACCCACGGCGTTTTCGCCGCGACCTTGAGCGCGGCAAGGGTGTGGTTCGACACGCCGTGCGCCCGGATGATCTTCTTATGCTTCGCCTCCTCAAGGTAGTCCATCCACTTCTTCAGCCGCTGTGGCCAATCGTGATCCATCATGCAGTGCAAGAGGAGGATGTCGAGATAGTCCGTGTCCAGCTCCTTGCGAAAGCGGTCGAGCGCTCCACTGACACCTTCCTCCCTGCTCAGATTGACCCAGATCTTCGTACTGATGACGATCTTCTCGCGGGGAACACCGCCGTCCTTCATCGCCCGGGCGAAGAAAGGATGCGAGCCGTACTGATCCGCCAGATCAAAGAAGTTGATGCTGCGGTCGTAGGCGTACCGGACGAGTTCCGTGAACTTCTCTTGACCCAGCTTTGTCTGGTGGGAGTGCTTGTTGAATCCCACCGTCCCCGTCCCCATCCCGAGGCGAGAAACCTTGACGGGTGTCTTTCCGAGGGGAACGAGTTCCGTCGGGGAAGGGGCCTTCTCTGCGGCGTCAGCGACATGTGCGAGTCGAGCCGCCCCCAGGAGCGCTCCCGTTGCCAACCCCGTGTTCCTTAGGAACTGTCTCCGGTTCATTCTTTTGCTACGAATCCTCTGCTTGCTTCCTATCGAGTTGCCAACCACGAGCCGGTTTTAGCTTACCCGTTCCGACAGAAGCCGTCAAGCCGATCGCCGGCTATCCAGCGATTCCGAAGCTTCCGAGTGCGAGGGGCATGGTAAAGGAGGTGAGATGGGCCATAAAGAGGATCAGCCAAAGAGCCAGGATGGTGATGGGATGGTGATGGAAGTAATGGTCGCAGTGCCAAAAGGTGACCGGTTCGTTGAACCCCTCATAGGCCAGAGCGCGACGGAAAATCCCGGTTACTCCTGTCGGTCGCTGAGCTTGCTCCACGCCTCCTCGCTGATCTGCTCCAGGAGGTCCCTGGCCTTCCGGTAGTTCCCCGCCCACCTTTTGATGCGTGTTTCCCATGCCTTAGGAATATACTTCATGCGAGTTTTTCTCCTGCGGGTCTGCCCCAGGTACAACGACACGTGCTTCTCCCCTTTGGTGACGCACCTGCACCGGGGGTTGCCGCAGGTGCGGGCCATGCGGATGATGCTGCCGTGGACAAATCCGTCTGCGTCAGCGATCAACCTATGGAGTCGGCTCCGCAGACTCCTCCTTTTGCGACAAGCCACCTTGATGCTTCATGACAACCGTGCCTCTCTCTTTTATCATATGCCAGGGTGCGGCTGCATTTCGGTAGCATGGCAGATGAATTTGTTGTCCTTACGGCAAACTGTATTTCGGGGATTGACTTATTCGGCCCTTTCAGGGTGCCATAGCCGTGGACCGCTGGGGAAGAGTGTTAGTTGTCGACGGCCAGAGTGGGATTCAGATGTTTGACTCTGAGGGCGCTTTTCTTGGCAGGTGGGGCGGCGGATGGGCCACTGCCGATGGAGAGTTCCAGTCCCCAAAAGCCATCGCGGTGGATCCATGGAGGAACGTGTTTGTTGCAGACACGGGGAACAGTAGGATCCAGAAGTTCCATCGCGATTTCGCCATTGAGAGAGTGGAGCAATTCGGCAACTCGTTCGCAGTTGAATGGTACGCGGCAGGAGGCGCCACATATCACGTATGGGGGGCAGACAATCTTCCTGTAGGTAGCGGGGGTTGGGAACTGCTGGGGGAAGTGGTGTCCTCGCGTACCGGCGTTGTCTCCTGGGCTGATAGCGGGCTGCACGCTCTCGGCCCAGCTTCCAAAGCCCAGCGGCGCTTCTACCGCATTTGTGAGAACCCGTAGAAATACATAGCTGGAACATAGCGGAGCGAGCATCCGTCGTTGACATCCTTGCAGGCAAGCAGGCGGGTCGCACTGAAGGATGCGGAAATCAGATCGTATCTCAGGGCCCGATGAGTATGAATTCCCCTACCGGAAATGTCTCCTCTAACCACAAAAAGCTTGTCCCAAGGATCTCTCGCTGACACTATGCTCGCGACTTTCGGTATGGAAGGAATGACGCTGTCGCAAGACCCATTTTCGCTGAGCATCTCTAACTTCGCTCAGGTAACTTAGCACAGTTTCCCTCACCTTTGCCTTACTCTTTTCGCTTACGGATTTCAGGCGCCATACCTTCGCGGAAATTCCCGATCGTAGACAGTCCATAGGTTTAGTGGAAGATTTGTGCTCCGGTCCATCGGCTCCCTGATCTCGCGCAGAAAGTTGCATTCAGTCCGAATCGCTGCTTGCTTTCCCATTTTCGGAATCAGTCGTCGTGAGGAATTTGTGGGCGCGCTATGGTTCCACGGGTGCTGACTGGCGAGCACATCAGCATATTCGAGAGCCTGGTATGCGACTCAAGTGTTGCCATCTCCCCCGACCGGCTGCCCGTCCGCTCCGCACGGCTCGATTTGCCGCAGCTTCTTTTTTTTCAACGCGTTGTAGCAATCAGGCAGGTCGAAGGATTTCAACACGTTCGGCAAAAGGCATGAAAGCGGCCACGCGTAGGTCTCCGATTCGGCGATGTCGCAGTAGGACGTCAATGCGTTCTTCAGGGTGACTTGCTTTACTTCTTCGGACAAGACCGCCGCGAACGTCGCGGGCAGCGCGCCCCATCCCTTGGCGACCAGATGTACCTCCTCGTGGCCGTGTCCCCGCAACCAGTCAAGCACCCGGAGCACGTCGTGTGTCTTCTGTCCGACGTATGGGGTATCGAGCATGATGGAGTGAATGGCATAGAAGTAGTCACTCCCGTATGGATGCAAGAACGAGTTTTCATTACACGTATCTGGTCGCGATTCTCCGATGCCACGGACGTCGCAAGTGTAGAAGGCCGCGTCTGGCTCGGCCGCAAATATTTCTTTGATAAGCGGCTCCTCGCGAAGCTCGGCATCGCTGGAATGGTGCGCGACGTACAAGACGGCCCGCTTCGTCCCTCGTGGAGGGCGTGACATTAGTCGCTCATCGGATAGACGATATACGATTGCATGAATCCCCGGTTTTGTCTCAACGGCGTAGGCGGTCCAATACCGCTTGGGGAATCCGCGCCACCGCCAGTTGCGTAGAATACGATACTCTGGAATCGGGTCAACCCTTGGTCCCTTCGATAATCGCCGCAGCCGGAGTGCCTCGATGATACGTCGCTCGAGTTCTTGATCGGAAAGCACTTTTGGCCGCTTCCTCGCCAGAGCCTCCGACTTCTCCTTCGTGAAGGAATAAACCGGCCGTGAGTTTAACTGGCAAACTTGCCCGCGGGGCGCGCACCACAGCGTCTCGTCCTTTTCGATGATCAGCTTCGGCTCTTTTTTGGCGTCCGAGATGCCGGTGACATGATTGAACCAGCGATACATGGCTTCCCTGTTTTCTTGAGAGTAGCCGTGATAGCTCGGACCGATGAATAGTCCGATGTTATCTTCCTTCCCCAGCAACTCGTAGAGGTGTTTCAGGCGGGTGTAAGCCTGCTCCGTTCCACGGGCGTCGAAGTAATCCTTCTCCTTGGCAAGGATGATGATCGGCTTCGGCGCCAAGGCGGTGAGAAAGTCGGCATGATCCAGCCCAAGTGCCAGTGCCAGCGGTGGACATTGTTCCGTGTCGGCGGGAAGTTCGTTCTCAAGATTCCGGCGGAAAGTGGTCACAAAGCAACCTGGAGCGGCCATGGCCCAGCGGCTTTCGACGCCGCAAAGCCAGGTGGTCATGGTTCCCCCGCCGGAGTTTCCAGTAACGCCGATTTGATTCGGGTCAACTTCTTCGCGTGTCAGCAGGTAGTCGAGGGCACGAATCCCATCCCAGGCCCGCCAGGAACCGAAGGACTCCCCGACAAGGAACTGCTGATTTCCCGCGTACAAATGTTCACGGACGCCGACGCCGATCTTCGACTTCAAGTTCTCGTCAGGGTACTGAAGACGCTCGCCTTGACCGATGGGGTCGTAGAGCAGCACGACATAACCCTGGCGTGCCAATCCTTGCGCGAACGACTGGTATGCTTCAGCCGCTTTCCCATTTGAAGAATGGCCGCACGTTCCCACAACCCCGGGAAGAGGGAACTTCCTGCCTTTGGGCACATATAGATTAGCTGTCACCAGAAAATCGGGGCGGCTCTCGAAGATAACCTTTTCGATCCGGTAAGTGTCGCGCTCGACAACGCCTGTAACCCGTGGTTTGAGCGGCGTCTTCTCAGGCCACGGACCGAAGCTCATCTGAATCTTCTCCCGAACGTCGCGGACATACGCTTCCGCGTCAGCCCGGGTTTTCATCTTGGCCCGGCGCTTGTTCGATCGCGCTTCGACACGACGCAGACGTTTAACAAAATACTCCTGGACCATCCGAGGGAATCGGTTGAGGGGCGTGAACGACCTTCTGTCTGAGGAGGCCGCGGCCGGCACTTTGCCGGCCAACGACCAGATGATTATCGCCAGGCTGAGGAAGATCATCTTGCCGAAGACCGCTTTCATGCGACGCCGGATAGTGCTTGATAATCTGGAACTCCTGTCAAAGTCAGGCATTGGTTAATCCTCCGTAAAACTCTGCTCTGAGCATGAGAGGCCACGATCTGCGCTATTGGTTGGACATGGATGGCCTCAGGCCATATTGTGATCTATTTGTTGCCAGCCTTTCCAGTTATTTGATCGGGCGCCTTTCTCTGTCCTGCCTGAATAGGAACTTCCGAGCCGTGCAACTCCCTCATGTCGGTACGCCTCCGCTATAGTCAATGTCAGAAGATTTCCGCTTTGAAACGGCGCCTGAAATGCGCGATACACGACATCGCCGACCCGGTGACGAGAAGTAGCGCCTTTCGTAGGCAAAACCGCATGGTACGATGCCATGCCAGTGTTATCTCCTGTGTTCGAGTGCGTAGAATTGGATGGGTGAGAGAAACGACCGACGTTGGGCACACTATCAGCGTTGACGAGATACCACTGAAGCAATGCCTACCCCTCAACCTTCGCAGCAACCGGAGTATTACTGCTGGGGCTTCGGGGTCATTTGGCAAGGAGACCACGATAAATCGGCAAGTCACGAACGTCCCCTGCCGGAAACGAGCGATGTCAAGTTGCCAGCGCTTTAGTTCTTGGTTAATGCCTCCGGTTTGGCGTCGGCACTACCAATGCGGTAAATGTGTACGGCAAGCGGCTCGAACGTATCAAGAAAGAACCCTTCTTTCGAAGTGATAGTGCGGTCTTCGTCTACCGCGATGACCTTGGTGCCCGCTGATAAGCCATTCAGTGACACTGCCGCCCGCGTCTTCCGAAGCCGTTCGTCATAGTTGACCGCAAAGATGTAAAGGTCCCCGTTGAGACGTTTCGCGAGCGAGTCAAGCTTGACCGCCTTCTCGCCTCTTATGGATACCGCCCGGTCAGGCTCTTCTCCAAGAATGGCCGGCGCCAAACGGGTTATTTGTGCATTGATCCGCGTTATGGCTTCACGGTTGGCTGCTGGCATGCCGAACTGAGAGTAACTTGGTTTCCAGACGTGAGTGAAATAGCCGACCGCCGTGGCACCTCGGCAAATGGCCATCCAGACCTCGGCACGGATGTGCGCGGGGGTGACGTCCTTCTGCTTCAACAGCTCGCCTGTCCATCGGCTACCTTTGCTGGTTTCAATCCAGGCGTACACGGGCTTGCCGCCAGCCATTTTGACCAGAAGGTCCGTCGCCTCGTGAACCAGATGGATCCATTGGGGCTTATTCCAACCGTAGATGGGATAGATGTCGAACCCAATTATGTCGGTCGCTTTGACGTACTCCGGATATATCTTGCGTTGCCGCCCATTGTACTTGCCAAAAAACGGGTGGAAGTAGCCCGTAAGGGTCATGAACACCGGCCGCGACAGATCGAGTTTCTTTATCGCGCGATACTGATGGAGAATGTCGCCGGGACTGAGTCGAGGCAGCGTCCGAGGCGGCGAAAGCAGCGCGTTCTTCCCTTCCCGGTCAAAGGCCTCGATTTCAGCGAGCGACCCCCAGACATGCTGGCCTGGCTCGATCGAAAGGACTCTCAACGTGAGTTCGCTAAAAGTCGCGGGCTTCGGAAGATCGAACTTCTGCCGGCCTTTCTTGCCGGCCAACTTTACTCTCAGAATGTCCCTGCCATTGGCTTCGATAACAATCTCACGCGCGACCGCCAGGCCTTTTGAGATGGTCAACCAGACGGCCACGCTTTCTACGGTCACTGGTTCTTTCAGCTTCACTGTTACGGAGGCGTCCTCGAGCGGATCTAACACTGACCAACTGAAAACATCACTATCCAGCAGCTTCCACAAAGGAGTCCGCGGGTTGATCTTTAAGTTCTCAGCCGGTTCGATCACGGCATCGCTGACGAGCCGCGGCAAGTCCGGCTCATCATCATGAATGTAACCCAGAAGTGCCGGATGGCCTTTGAGCCGCTCATCGAAAGGCATCACACCATAGAGACCCGCTTGCTCAACAAGGTCGAGATACTCCTTTACGTCTCGCGTGCCCCCGGATTTTGGCCAGTAGCCAGCGACCGTGTTCATTCCGCATGACTTGATGATGGGGAAGTTCTGGGGGTCCTGAAGCCATGCCATGATAGGAAAGAAAGACCTCGCGTTTACCTGAATGGCCCCGTTCGGTTGAATCTCGACTTTCTCGATGGGCGGTCTGTCCGCCGCTGCTGCGGCCAGTATGGCTTGCACGTAAATGGTCAGAAGACCAACAATAATGCGGGTGGCTCTGAGTTTCATCGGTCTGTGTCTGCTGCTGGGGTTAGCATCTGCAACATGGTTTGATACTGTCGCTCTTGACGCGCGATTCTTCTCGATTTGCTCTCCAGCGCACCCTTTACGTATCTCATAGTATTGTAAGCCCTCCGCCGCGTCATTGCAATGTTTTTCCCCGACTTCATAGGGCATCTAACATCCGGCGGGGGTCTATGGCGGGCCGATTCGATGACATCGCCAGGTGTGCGGCCATTGCTTAACATCGCTGTTAATCGCGGTCCTGGTATTTGAAGAGAGTGGAGATGCTTGGCGGAACAATCGGGCGAGGGACGTTTAACCGTTCATCCCCTTGCTCTTTTGACTGTCTCCCAGCGATTGCCTCCAGCGGCGTCGGAGACGAGTCCGATCAACCATACACGCCACATCTTCACTTCAACCTTTCGCCTGGTCTTTTCATGTTGCTTCACGAACACATGAGTTCTATTCTATGCCTTGGCGATCAAATGGTGCCTGAATGACCAATGGGATTAGGACGCGTTTCATTCGTGCAGCAGGACAAGGCTGGCGAATATTCCTGGACCTACAGGTAAATTCATATATGAAGCTTTATTGTGACTTGCAACTGTCGTGGGTGCGGCCGTATTTGCGTGGCACTATTTCGCCCTTACAGGGCTGCCCTCTCCTTTTGCTTCGTTCCCAGGGCTGCGCCCTGGGCTATCCTATTGCGCCCCGTTGGGGCTTCGCAGGTTCTGGGCACGCAAGCCCCGAAGGGGCGGGATCTCCTCAGCCCTGCCTGCCCGTGGGCGCGGGCGGAACTCTTGTCCTGTACGTTGCTCACGCGCGCGTCTGGAGACGGTTAGCCTCTCGCGGCGAGGGGGCAACGCCCAGGGGCGCCTGCGACCCAACGATTCAAGCTCTGAAAGAGCGGAATGATGCGACGCCACTGAGACGCGGCCACACCCACTGTCGTGTTGCGAAGTACACTCAGCGGAGACAAAGGATCTCAACTGTTCGGCCCGAGGAATTCAGTTACTCGGCGATTGTGCTCAACACCATCCGCAATCACGGAGGATCACAAAATGAGAAGGGGCTTGCCCGCTAAACGGTTGTGCGTCGGTACGGTCTTGCTCCTGCTTTCTGCGGTGCTCGCTTCAAAGTGCGAGGCAACCAGGAATGATGCAACCCGGCGAAAGGTTGGAGTGACCATCTACAAACCGGAGAAGTGTTATCAGGGGTATACTTTGTTCTGCCACTCCTATGAGGATGTCTCGCTCACCAAGGACGGCACGGGAAAGATATATCTGATCAACATGGAAGGTCGCGTGGTTTATGTCTGGAAAGTAAGAACGGCTCTACAATCTTTTTGTTGTCTCCTGCCGAATGGCAACCTGATCTACCCCACCCGTGACCGCTCCAACCTGTTCCTGGCCGGCCTGCGGGAATTGGACTCGGGCAGCAACGTGCTCTGGTCCTACCACTGCCGGATTGATCACGACTTCCAGGTGCTTCCCAATGGAAACCTGCTGTTGCATACGATTCGTGACACTATGTGCCCTGAACTGGGACCGGAACTCAAACGCAATCCGTATATCATTGAGATCACCCGTGACAAAAAGCTCGTCTGGGAGTGGCACGGCGAAGAACATCTCCAGGAGTTGAAAGAATTGCTGTCGCCCGGAGCATGGCGGTTTTTTCAGTCGCGGGTCAAGGGGCGGTTCTCATTCGACTGGGCTCACAACAATACGTGCCAGGTCATTCCACCCAACGCTACCTATGAAAAGGAGAAGGCAGCGGGAGGTCCGATTCGCTTCCGGCCGGGAAACATCATCTTTTCGTACCGCAGTGTGGACATCATCGGGGTGATTGATCGGCAGACCGGAAGAATTGTCTGGGCCTGGGGACCAGGTGTCCTTGACGGACAGCACAAACCGCACATGCTAGAAAACGGCAACATCCTTATATTCGACAACGGCACGCTACGGGGCTATTCCCGGGTAATCGAAGTCAACCCGCTGACCCAGGAAATTGAGTGGGAGTACACGTCACAACCCAAGAAGAAATTCTCCAGCAAGTACATTTCGGGCGCCCAGCGACTGCCCAATGGCAACACCCTCATTTGCGAGGGCGGCAAGGCTCACCTGTTCGAGGTGACGAGAGAAGGAGAAATCGTTTGGGATTTCATCTCCCCGTTTCGCGAAAAAGGGGGGCTGGGTGGCGTATACCGTTGCCTCCGATATCCGCCTGATTACGTCAAGCCACTCGTGAGGTTCTTGATTTCCCCAGAGTTGGTCGAGAGCTTCCCTCTCAGGTTGTACGTTCCGCTGTTCTTCAGCTTGAATACACCGTCTTTGAATTCGGCCTCCACGGAGTGCTCGACGATGCCCTTGTTCACCACTGAACCGCCTGACACCTCCTTCGTGCCCGTTCCAGTAATGCCAAGCTTGTTGGCATCGCCTAAGCCCTCGTGCCGGAAGATTCCTGTTAGAATTCCGGCTCGCCATTCGGCCCGGCCCTTGTTGACAATCTCTCCCTTGACGTCGTTTGTGTCTATGCCGTCAATCGCGGCGAGGTCCAGTACGAACTTACCGGTCCCTGTCATGTTGACGACGAGGGCCCCGGCCTCCGATGTCAGGCCGCCACCATTCCCCACGGTAAACGTGCCCTCGCCGCTGACGGTGAAATTGCCCTTAAATGAGCGTGTGCCTCCTTCAAAGGCTGCCTTTTCGAAGAGGAGCGTTGCATCGCGTGCAATCTCGAATGTGCCCTTCCCGTTAGCATCCAGCCATCCCCTAAGTTCAAGGGTGTGCTTCTCCACGCGAACAGCACCCGACGAAAACCGCAGTGGGACTTCAAAATTTCCCGTGGCATCGCCGGTCTTGACAATCGCCCCGCGTCGTTAGAGTCGAACCTAAGGACGGCTTGAAAGCCTGCACGACACCCTGTATCTCCACTCGCAGGAGGAGACCCTGCCTTGCGAGATGACCGTCCTGTCGGGTGCTTCGGGCCATCAATCGGCTAACGGTAGACCCGCCGACCCTCAGAATAGGTCGCGCGGCGCCGCAGCTTGCCGTTCTCCCTGTAATACTTGAACTCTCCGTGCATCTTGCCGTTCTTGTAATTCCCTACTACCGATTTTTTGCCGTTCTTGTCCCACTCGAAACAGGGTCCGTCCTTCTTTCCGTCCTTGTAATGCCACTCATACTTCGGCTTCCCGTTGTCGTGGTACCATATCTCGCTATGGAGCTTGTCGTCCTTATAATTCCGTTCAATTTTCGGTTGCCCCTTCTCGTTCCAGTCGATCGAGGGCCCGTGGCGCTCGCCCTCCTTATAGCTATCCACGTAGTTCTTCTTCCCGTTAGGGAAGTACTGGATCAACTGACCGTCGGGGTTACCGTCTTTGTAGTCCGCCTCGAAGCCCTTGCTGCCGCTCTCCGCCCACCCGATTTCCTTGCCGTGCTTCACCCCCATCTTGTAACTCACCTCATGCGCCTTGGCCCCGCTCTTGTACCAGCGGGTCTGCTTCCCGTGTTCGACAAAGTCTCCCTTCTCGTTGCGTGCGTTGTATTATTCGCTTTCCTTCTTGCCGTTCGCATAGTACTTCACGCCCCAGGAGTGGGTATCGTTAAGAGCCCCTTCCCACGACGGGGTGCCGTCCTCCCGCCAATCCCGTTGGACCCTGATTTCGTTTTCAATCCATATTTTCTCCGCCCGCTTGGTGCCGTCATCGAAGTAGCTCGTTTCCAGCCCATGCAGGTAGCTCCGGTCGCCGTTCCTGAAGTACTTCTCATACTCCAATTGTCCGTTCTCGTACCACTTCCTGTACAATCCCTCGTCGCTGTGGCAAATCTGTTCCTTCGGCTTTGTCCTGGCTTTATCCCAAAATTCCGTATAGGTCCCAACCATGCGACCGTCCAGCATGTAGTATTCACGGGCATAAACCTGTTTGTCGAGTATCTTTTCGGCCCCGGGAGGCGGCGAGCAGTCAGTAGGCAGGGGTGGGCAGGAGACAACGGGCTTGACGCTGGCAACCGCTCCTGCCCCAGCCGAGACGGAAACCTTCTCCTCAGTTGGCGGTTTTACGAACTCCTCTTCGACAGGCTTTTATACCTTAAACAGTAGGGAGTCGGACTCGTCCATGGCGTCCTTGTAGTGCATGATGGACGCGCGGATCGTGTTGCTTTGTCCCTTTGCGTAAGCCCCTCGCTTTACCTCTCGCGACCCGGAAACGTCCTGCATCCCCGCGCGAGACAGGAGCGTGGCAGCCAAATTGCGCTGAACTCATTGCGTATCCCTGTGCTCCTCACGCTTCGCAATGAGCTCACGGACGGCAGGCACCAGGTCGTTAGGAATCTCCATGAGCGTGTGGGTTTGATCCTCAAAGGCCGCTTCGTCCTCTGCCACAGCCTCTTCCTCGCTTTGCCCTTCATAGTGAGCGAGGACCCTGCGGACTCTGTCTTCATCCCACCCTGGCGGAAACTTGTTCTGTCTCATCCTTGCCTCCTCCGCCCACCCATAAGCAGGCGAGCACCTGCCGAGACTATCCGTCGAGGCACCTGAGTGGGCAAACACGGTGGAACCCAAACCGGTCTCCATATTGGCGGTCTGGGGCTCATTCTTGCTCGAAGAAGTTCAGAATCCCTGGCTTCAGTTGTCCTTTTTGGACGAGATTCTCGCACACCGGGTGGAATAGCTGAAAATGCGAATCAGTGACGCCTGCGGGCTTGACACCATATTGCATGAAGAACAAGAAACCCTTTAACACCGCAGCATATTCTACGCTTCCCTGTTGTCTCGCTCTGATTGCTCCTTTCACGCCAAAAGAGCGGCGTTCCGGCTCACCCACTTCCAGGTTCGCCTGGCGGATGACTTCGACATAGTCTTCATCTTTGATTGCTTCGACGAACTCCTTAATGTTGTAGGATGGCGAAATCATAGGTGTCCCCTCCTCCGCCACTCAGGAAAATGCAGCAATATCTATTACATAAAGGAAGGTCAAAGAATATGGGTGTAGGCTATTTCACACGTCGAGATTTCCTCAAGGGATTGGGCCTTGGAGCAGCAGGACTGGCTAT
>Ga0114930_10004202_pt1 | contig 12258 bp, 12 predicted proteins | sample AnhtaG_FD_87300 | JGI IMG/M metagenome (GOLD analysis project Ga0114930, IMG submission 87300) | Deep subsurface microbial communities from Anholt, Denmark to uncover new lineages of life (NeLLi) - Anholt_01485 metaG | ecosystem: Environmental > Aquatic > Marine > Oceanic > Sediment | place... | reverse complement strand
TTTATGGTATATAATAGCTATGAAGGGTAAATTGTATATCTTCCGTGGCCGAGAATTCATTGATTTGAAGATAAAATATCCTGAGCTAAGTAGCTGGGCAGAAGAATGGATTGTTGGTAAAAAGAATTACTGGGGGAATCATTCCCTTCTGGTGGAACTCTAACGGGGTATACTGAGTATTTACTGTAAAACAAATACTAGTCTGCATGATTATTCCCTAACATTAATAAGTTTATAATTGAGAGTAATTATATTATATCATAAATAATTAGTGTGTCTCATGGCATTATGCTAGTTCCTCTCACGACTCCTACTCCAACGCTAACGTGATCTACCTCATCAATCTGTTCAACTGCTTGCAGGTCCTGGTCGGGGTCTTCAATTTTGGCATACCCATCTTCAACTAGATCCACATCATACCTGGGAAAATAAATAGTAAAATCCCAAACTTCTCCGACTTCTAAATTTGTAACAGTGGCAGTTCCTACAGGGGTTAACTCGTTACCGTCGGCATCGAAAAAGTGCCCGGTGAGTTTGGCAAAAGCAAGGGTCACGTTCCCATCATTTTGGGCAGTACCTACCAGTGCCGCTTGCGAGGAATCTTTCTCCAGCACACATTCCAAAATTGTTAGGGACGGATAGGCAGGCTCATCTTGAGTTGGTGGATAAGGGATGGTAAAATTCCAAATCTCTCCAAGGTCGAGACTGAAGGGTCCCTCTCCTGATATTGTCTCAGCAGAGGCAGTAGCTAATAGAGTATCATTTTCATCATAAAAACTTCCTTTGATTTCGGCATAGTCTATCCTGGTAGCTCCACTATTACGAGCGCTCCCCCCAATTTGAAAAGTCAATCCGTCATCCCCAATCTCCTTTTCCAGACTATACTGGAGAATCTCTAAGGAAGTGTTAGGAACCAATGAACACCCGGCCACAACCAAACTTATTAATACTACCGAAAAAACTAAGAATACAAAATAGGTCCTTTTCATTCTCATTCCTCCCCTTTCTAGATAGAAAAACTACGTCTCCTTTCACCATTATTCATTAAAAAGCTATTGCTAACATAACTTTTGTTCCGCTGGAACCTTCCTCTTCCGGTACATATAAGTAGCTTCCTTCCAGTCTCAGTTTTTCTGTTCCGAGAGAGAATCCTGTAGTGAGCATCAAATTGACCTTTTCGCTTGTGCCCGATTGTATCCCACCAATACCAATATTCAATTTGTCTCCTATTTGGACCCCGAAATACGTTACACTTGAAGATTGGTCAGATGTTCTGCCTCCACCACTGAACAATCTCACGTTACGTTTTAGAAGAAGTTGAGCTTCGTATGTCATAAACGAATCGCTATTCATAGACGAAAACCACTGACCTAGACCAATGCCAAATATCTTTTCTTTTCTTACTTTTTTAACTTCCGTTTTTACCTTGTCTATTCTCTTTTCTTTCAATTCTAGTTCTCTTACCTTCTCCAGCTTCTCTGCTTCCTTTTTCTTTTCCAATTCTAACCTACTCTTCTCCAGTTCATCCAGTTCATCAAGATTAGCTAGTTCCTTTTCTGCAGTTTCCAAATAATCAAAGAAACCATAAGCTCGGCTTTCATTTACAACTTTCTCGAAACACTCTCGGGCCTTCTCGTACTCACCAGCTTCCTTATAGCCGAGTCCCTCTTGATGGACTGCCTCCACTTTTGTCTTCGTGAATTTCAGTTTCTCCGCTATATTTTCTTCTCCCATTTCGGGCAAGATATAGGGGGTGATAAGGATCAGCAAATCAGTCCTTTCCGTGTCTGTTGTTTTATGAGTGAAAAGAGCGCCAATAATAGGAAGACGAGATAAAAAGGGAATACCCGTTCTCGTTTCTTTCTCGTTGTCTTTAAAAAGTCCACCAATGACAATAGTCTCTCCATCCTCCATCTCTATTTGAGTCTTAGCGTCCCTGCTACCTACTACCGGAGGACCACCCTCCCAAAGGGCTTTTGCGGTAATTTCATCTACTTTAGGATGAATGTCCAAAACTATCCTGTTCTCACCTTTTATATAAGGAGTAACCAGGAGAGTTGCCCCTAAATCTATAAATTCAGTACTTTCAAATAGTTCACCTTCTTTCCAGCTCTTTATCTTGTAAGGATACCTATCTCCTACGTGTATTCTCGCTTCTTTACCATCGAGTGTCACTATGCTTGGGCTGGAAAGTAAAACAGCCCTGGCTTCGGAAATGAGCATATCTACCAATGCTCTAAACTCTTGCTCGACGCTACCAAAGATTATTCCTAATCCTGACAGAGTAGAAAGAGGTGCTCGAGGTTCGGAAACTACCTCTCCCGGTTCAGCTCTGGTGGAATAAGGATAACGAAAAGTTGCTCCCAGGGGATAATTATCATAGGCTCCCTTCCATCTCCACTTTATACCTAGCTCCTCTTCATCAGTCAGGCGGACTTCTACAAATTCTGCTTTTATCATGATTCTCTTAGCAGGTACATCGACCTCTTTAAGATAATCCTCTATTTCCTTCATGGAGGGAGGCGGAACTTCTACATAGATGGAATTAGTCAAAGAATCTATGAAGAAAGTTCCCTCTTCCCCCACTATTGCTCCTAAAACAGTTTCTAAGAGATCCTTTTCTTCTTCCCCTACTACATTAATGTAGTTTAGCTGAAATTGTCTCTTTACTAACATCGGAAGAGGTTCAACGTCCAGCTCAGCTATCACTTGTCTGATCTTTTCGATATTTCCAGAAGTATCTTTAATGATGAGGGCATTAGTCGGAAAATCTATTTCTATAGTTCCTGAAGGAGAGAGAAGAAACTGGCAAACTGTCTTCACCTTCTCCACTTCAGCGTATTTTAAGAAATTGATTTCCGTAACCAAGGGAGGTTTCGCCTCAACCAACTTCTCTAATTTGATTATCCTAATGATCCCCTCTTCTTCCAAATAGCCAAACCCACTCACCTTCAGAACGGCCTCCAGCGCCTGCCAAAGATCTACATCTTTGAGCCGCATCGTAACTACTATATCAGCCGCAGTCACTTCTCTCCCGATAATGATATTAACATTGGCCTTATCAGCAATCAGTCTCAGCACATCTGGAAGACTCATCTGTCTTACGTCTAGCGAGATAGGAGCCGAATCCATCTCCAATCCTGTCTGACTTGCTATTGAGGTTTGTCCTAAGGTTAATCCCAGGAGAAGACAGAAAAATATAATGGTTCCATAGAACGATCTATTTTTCGGTAGCACGCAACTCCTCCCTTAAAGTCAAGGTGATAGTCTCCTCACCCTTCTTTAACAATACACTGTCTTCTCCAATTTTACTGACTGTGTACTCTCCTATGGTGTCTCCTAATTTTAGAATGCTGTCATTGATCATTACCAAGGAAGATTCCGCAGACGAGAGAATCCCCATCAGGTTAAACACAGGAACCCCGGTATCTAGTTTCGCCACCAGCTGACGGACCTTCTCGATATTCTCAGTACTATCAGTAACGACCAGGGCATTACTCCGAAGGTCTGTTTCCATGGTGCCCGAGGAAGATAAAAGATGCTGAGAGGCCTTTTTCATATCCTCAGCTTTAGCATACTTTAACCCAACCACCTCAGTCACAAGGACTCTCTTTTTTTCGACAACCTCCCCTAACTTGACCACTCGTACAATTCCTTCTTCTACCCGATAGCCAAATCCACTAACCTCTAAAATCGCCGTCAGTGCCTCCCAGAGATTCACATTCTTTAGACGTACACTCACCGGACCAGCCACCTCTTTGCCTATGACAATGTTTAAATTAGCCTGTTCCGCAATTAACCTCAACAACTTTGGAAGTTCCATCTGATTCACGTTTAAATTAATGGTCTCTCCTTCTGACAATGAAACCGTACTTTTCTCTTGGGCACCAACTCCTGCAACGACAAGGGTTACAATCGCTGCCGCCACCACTAAAACAGCTGTCTTCTTCATTGTTCTCATTCTATCCTCCTTTCCAATTCCTTTTTTTTGCAGCATCTCTTCCTCCTTTTAGCTTTATTTGAATATGAATGAAAAGTTATTATTTCGTTTTCTCCTCCACTTCCACCAAGTTAATGACGAACTTGTTGTAGCTATACTCCACTATCACCCGGTTAAAGTAGATCTTTACTATCTTAACTTCCCCAATCCTATTCCCTTCTTCAACTACCAGATCATTGATCACCGCTAAAGGCCTGACCTCATCCCAAGCAATTCCGGTGAGCACCAGTTTAGGAAGCTGGGCAGGTAGAACCTTTTCCTTTACCGGAGGAATGAAAGGATCCCGGGGACGTCGGTGGTAAACAAGTATATTACCTAACTCCACCTGCCTTTCTAACCAATCTGCCAGAGCACTAGCTGTCTCCTCTGCTTTCTTTCTTATCTCTTCAACCGTTACCTCGGCAACTGCCGGCTCTCCTACCGATTTCTTCGCGATCTTCTTTGGAGAAAAGACTCCCAGCATCCATAACCAGACTACTACCAGAACTGCCACCAGGATTACTATAAGTACTACTCCTCTCTTAGCTTTCATTTTTACTCTTTCTTTAGTAGGCTAATCCCCGAGACCGTCAACTGCACCTGGTACTCCGAGGAATCACCTGATGAAGCAATGCTAAAAGTCTCTATACGATTGAAATCAGTAGACCGCTCCAGTCTACTGATAAAATCGCCCAATTGGTGATAACCGGCCACTACACTTATATTCCAGGAAGATACCAGTAACTCGCCTTCAACTCTTTCCGGGACGGGCCTGACGGAGAGCATCTTAACGGTACTATCCCGTAAGATCTGCATTAAGCTAGCCGGTACAACTAGAGTCTCCTCTTCCTTTTCTCTTGTCTTAAGAAAACGATCCACCACCTCACCAATGCTGGCTTTCTTTTCACGGAGTTCATCAATCGCATGAGAAAGAACACTCATTCTGACGTACTCGGCTTCTTTTTCCGCTACCTCAATCCTTATCTTCTCCACGTTGCTCTGTTGAGATCGAATAACCAACAAATAGAGCAGGCCCAAAACAATCACTCCCACCCCTACCAAAATCCAGAATCTTCCACCAACTATTCTGCTACTCATTGGTTCTCCTCCCCTAGTAACATGCATGAAATCTGAAAACCTACACTGGGAAGTTCTTCACTTTCTACCCGGTGAGCAGTAGTCAGATTAATATCTCTAATCACTTTGCTAAAACTAGGATTCTCTTTTAACTGACGAGCAAAATTCTCTATAGAGCGCAGCCCCCGACTATCCCCGGGCAGCGCAAAACCCGCTAAAATGAGTGTGGTAGAAGTTTGCGGTTGGACTGAAGGGGTCATCTGAGAAATCTGCTTCCCCGCTCTCACAGCGAGATTAGTTATCCAAATGTTTTCTGGCATCAGTTCACTCAGAGCCTCAAGCTTCGGAGTCCACCAGATCTGCCTTCCCGCTAGCCGAGCCGTCAAGGATATCTTATAGTGCAAAGAATCCCACTCTTCTTTGTATTTCACTATGTCAAAAACTTCTTTATTAAGCCTAGCAAGTCTTCCCTCAAGCATGCTCAGCTGGCTTTGATAGTCCTTAATTCGATAATAGTCATTAACATATATATATCCCATCAAAGTACCCAGCAGAGCAAAGATTAGAACTGTGATCATAAAAAGAATCCTTTTCAGAGTTTTCACTCTGGCGGGGACTACCTTTCCTCGAATCAGATTCAGCTGGATTTTCATTCTTCTTTCTCCCTCAAGCCCAGCCCAACAGTAATGGCTAGAAGATAACCTTGATTTTCTTCAAGCCTAGCACCCCGTTTCTCCCAGTTAAACTCAAGGCTCTTCAGTGGATTCCATCTTTCTACCGGCAGTTCCAGATTATCTTGAAGTAGCTTGTCAATATTCGAGGCTACCGTTTTTCCCCCGGTTAAGAAAACTCTGGTTACTTTCCTACCTCCGGACCTTGCTTCATGGTAGTTTATGGAGCGACGGATTTCCTCAATCATCTTGGAAAAAATATTTTCTCTTGTCAAATTCAGAGGAGCCTTCAGGCCCAAACTAATATCTCTAATGAACTCAAGGCTATTATGACTCAAAATAACCAGATTGATTAATTCCGCTCCCAGATTCAGAACCAGTACACCTTGATCAGAGACTGGGGGATTCAGCTTCAAGAAACAGTTGGCAAGAGCTAGACAGTCAATATCAATTGTGATCGGATTCAAACCAGCTCTCTTAAGAGTATCCATGCGTTGATGAATCATTGTTTTGGGGGCGGCAGCAAAAATGACCTCCTGCGTTCTCCTTTGACTTTGCTGAGAGGGCAGAACCTGAAAGCCTATTTCCATTTCACCGATTTTCCTTGACATTACTCGTTGAGCTTCTAGATACACCGCATTTTCCAATTCTTTCCCCGAAACAAGAGGAAGCTTGAAGTATTGGACAATAATAGAGGGTCCACTCAACGAAGAGACTACATCCCTGGCTCTTATACGACTCATTCGTAATCCGCGCTTAATGATTCGTACAATAGCAGTTTCACCCGCTCCATCCATTGCACTCCGAAAATTGGGAATCGGATTCTCAATGATTCCTACTCTCTCTAAACGTACCTTACCGGAGGACCGGCTCAGCTGAGCTATCTTTATCAAACTAGATCCGATATCTATACTAACAACACTTTTCCAGTCTAACATGAATTCTCTCTCCCCAAGAATACGCTATACACTCTCATTTGCCCCATAATTTCTCTTGCTCCCCATATAATACCATATTTCACATTAAAATCAAAAAGCTTCTCATTTACGAAAACACTTCTTCCCAATTTTCCAAGGTTCTCACTGGCGGTAAAGAGTCATCATCTTTCAAAGCGGCATCCCAAAATATGTTGGGGGTACCCTTAACCGTCACCTCCTCACCTACCAGGGACCCATAGATGTCATTCGTTCCATTGCACACGATAGAGGCTTTGGGAGCATAGATGACTCCATAGAAATCAGGAGTCCCCCCTATCTCTACGTTACTACAGTTCGCTCCCCCATAAATACGTAATTGGCTGGCGATTCCACTCTCATTGACAAAACCATTTCCCCCAATTTTTATCTCTTGTGTTATATAAAAGGTAGCAGTAGTATTCTCCGTTATGATCACGCTCCCTCCCCCATGGACCGTAAGAGTTTCAACTGCCAAAAGACAATCTGCATCTATGACGAGGTTGCTTTTTATTGTCACCATGATGTAGTTGTTATTCCCTCCTGGACTAGTCTCAGGAATCGGTGGAACAAGAAGAAAGGTAATCTCTCCCGTGTTATAATCGATGACGTAGTCTGCACCTGGCGCCATGGGAGTAGTAGAAACAACAACTCCATTTATGGGATCTCTTTCCTCGACTCGTATGGTTTCGCTTTCGGGCACCATGGGAGCCGGGCCCACCCAATAGGTGGAGCCACCATCCGCAGCAAACTCCTGAGTAGCTACCCCCCCTATAGTAATGGAGGAATAACTCCCACTCTCTGAGAGGTACACACCTTCTCCCGATATCGTGAGTGAACCCATATCGGGAAGACTCTCTACCCCGGCAGGAATAATGATCGGCATCGGTCTCTTATGTGAAATCCAATCGGTTCCCTGGGTAATTTCTCCATTGGGGCCTAGAGTTATGGCTTCTTCTAAATCCGCTCCGGGTCCGACCTTGGCCCATCCATTTATTAGAGAATTACCCAGGTCCATAGCATTTGCCTGGTTTCCATTAGTTCCTATGGTCGCCTCATCAGCAGGGTAACCGAGAATGCCAGAATGATAGCTTGAGACCTTGTATTCCGCAGCGTGCCCGGTCATTCGCATGCTTTTGTCGGCAAAGATAGCGTAATCAAAAACTCCTTCTTCATTTATTGTTACCTTTATCTTCCTCAGGATTTCTTGAGTGTTTTTGATGACTCGACCAGTCGAGATCGCATAGGGATAGGAAGGGGGGATTTCTGCGTAGAATCCGTCAACCTTGTAATCTCCCTCGCCCAGAAGAGTCTCGAGAATCTGGGGTTCATCTTCTCCGCTATTCAGTCTTACCTTCAACTCTTCAAGCCCGGCTTCGGCAAGGTAAAAGGCCTGATTCTTATAGACCTCCCTACGGGCAAGACTATTCTCCATTACTCCGGCATTGAGAAAAGCGATTCCCGTGATGGCCAGGGCCAGCGCGAGAATGACAACTACCGGTAGTACCACTCCTTCTTGCGCCTTTAACCGAAATTCTTTCATTTCCTCTCCTTGTTAGTTTCTCGGCTCTACCACTGTTGTAAGGGTAATATCAACATTTCCCCTGGTCAAGGTCAGATTAATCTTGACTGTATTACCATCCCGAGAGACATCAAATTGGGTGCCTGCCTCACCCTCTATCACCAATTCTTCACTTCCTGCATCATTATAGTAGAAAAGTTTATTTCCCTCAAAAAAGAAGCGTTTACCGGTACCTTGGTCCACAATCAACGTATAGGGGGGAAGAACCTCGATTCTTGAGACCCGTGCGGGTCTGAGCTGACGCTGCACCATGAACATAGCATAATAGGCATCTCGCTGGAGCTTCAGTCTCTCACTTCCCTTTGTCCAAGAGCTCAGACTAAAGAGAGGAATCTGACTAGCAATCAAGGCAACTAGACCCAGCACTACTACTACTACCATTAGCTCTACCAGGGTGAACCCAGCACTCTTATTTTTCATTTCTAACACCATATTTAGTAGGGAGCAATCAGGCTCGTTAAACTTACCGTATTGCTAGTAGTATCCTGCCAGCTCACTACCACAGTTACCCTCAAGTAGTCAAAACTTCCGCCTTCACCATTCCGCTGTAATTCAGTTAACATTTCCGCATCAGAAAGATTGTCCACAGATACTCCTGTCTCTGGCGTGGGGGGCTCGGGGGGGGCATACTGAACCCACCCACTTACCTCATCTCTAATATAGTACACTTCTCCTGAGGGAGGGTTAAGGGCAATGGCATCCCAGGGGCTGCCCCGTAACTCCTCTATTCTTTGGCTCGCTACCATGATTGCCGCTCGCCGATGAGCTTCGCGGATAATATTGACTCGACCATAGAAAAAAAACATTCCTCCGCCCAGAATCACCAAAGCTACGATGAAAAGGGCTACTATTACTTCGACTAAAGTACTACCTCTCTTTGAATCGAAAAAGGCAATCTTCATTTGCCACTTCTTCAAGGAGTTGGGGAGATTCTCCCCAACTCCTCATGATTATTGTCGATTTATTATTACGTTACGGCCAATATTCATGCCAACTTCCTGCGGTCAAATTGAGGTACAACTCTATATGGGGACAGCCGCAGCAGCCGGCACCCCTAGCACTTAGAGTCACGGGCATTATCGGTAAGGATAAACCCCGTTTGCCTTTATATATTAGCTACTAATTGCTAGGGGCTTCACCATTTCACTTTAATAAGCTATGTACCATTTATCCGCCCCCATATCGTATGCAACCTCAATGCCTGACGCTTTGCCGGCCACCCCAACGGCCCAAACCCATGGTCCTACTGCTAGAGCGTCGATGGTGAACCCCCAAGCGGTGACGATATGAGGCGGTAGGGTCGCCAAAGTAGCGTCAGTCCCGAAACTACAAGTAGCACCGCCAACCGGAGCAGCAGCTGGTGGATCGGTGGCGACCAATTCGAAACCACAATGCCACCAGGTGTTAGTAACGGTATCTACTCCCAGAATTGACATAACGTCAGTGGCGGCGTCCGTTTCGTTACTCGTCCTGTCCATGCAAGTGGTCGCCCAGGTAAGAGGCTCCTCAGCCTTGAATATCAGCATGGAAGTCAGCATGCTGCCTATAGTAGCTTTTGCCTCGGAGCTGTAGGCCCTACTCATAGCAAACCTGTATATGGGGATAGCTGCTGCTGCCAGGATACCTACCACAACCACCACTACCATCAGCTCGATAAGAGTAAATCCAGCTCTCTTCTTTTTCCCTTTTCCTAAAATCCTCATTAACCACTTCATCTTTTCTGCCTCCTTTATTCTTACTTGAAATTTAATTTTAGAAATTTGTCTTTATGATGCCAGTTTACCACCTCCTTTATCTCCTGTTCAGTTCAGTTTCCTATCCCATAACTTTACCCAGATTAAAGATAGGATAGTACATTGCCAGGACAAAAAAGGCCACCAGTACCCCCAGGCCGATGATGAGAATTGGCTCCAGAGTCGCAGTTAAGGCCTTTATTCGGTAATCCAGCTCCCGGTCATAGAAGTCGGCTACTTTAGGCAACACCTCACTGATGGTTCCCGATCGCTCGCCAGTATGGACCATCCCCACCACCAAAGGAGGAAAGAAACTTTCTTTTTTCATTTCTTCGGCCAAAGTCGAACCTTGCACAACTCCCTCTCGAACCTTCCTTACCGCTTCTTTCGCCACCGCATTCTCGGAAACCAAAGCAGTACGATCAAGAGCGACCACCATAAGAACACCGCTATGGAGGAGCAGTCCCAAAGTGCGAGTTATTCTTGCTAGTAGCTCATAGTAAATCAATTTAGCCATTATAGGCACTTTTAGTTTTAGCCGATCCAGTCGCGCTCTTCCTTTAGAAGTCCGCATATGAGCAAATAGTAACACTACTAACCCCAGAATAATAATCACTTCATAAAAGACGTTTCTTACCAGAAAGTCACTCATATTCATAACAAACTGGGTCATTGGCGGAAGTGGAGCTCCGTAAGAGGCGAAAATTTCCTTGAATTGGGGAATGAGCCAGAAAACCATCACCCCCATTGCCACCAGAAAGAAGCCGCCAATGAAGACCGGATATCTTGTGGCAGTTATCATCTTTTTCCTAAACTCTATCTGCTTTTCCAAATAAATGGCTATCTCCGAGGTGACCCTGTCTAACGAGCCCGCTTCTTCCCCCACCTCTACCATTTGTACAGCCAGAGGGGAGAAGACTCCAGGGTATTCAGCAAGCGCCTCAGAGAACTTTCTTCCCCAAGCTATATATTCTTTAGTCTGTCTAATCATTCCACCAAAATACTTATTCTCAATTTGATCGCAAAGGTTCTCCAAGCACTCGGATAGATTCACCCCTGCTTCCAGCATCGTCGCCAGCTGCCGAAAAAAGACTGCCACCTCCATTGCCTTTACCCGACGGGAACTAAAGAAAGAAAAGATGTCTTGAAATACTTGCCCAATCGAAGCTTTTGGCTTGACCTCCTCTATAGAAAGCGGTGTCAGCCCCCTGCCCCGCAAGAAAGAGGCAATCTCGACCAGCGATCCTCCCTCATGGCGACTTTGAACTCTTTTTCCTTCACCGTCTATTGAGATACAGAAGAACTTTGCCATCCTAGTGCCTCATCAATAGTCACGCTCAGAACCTCCTCAATGGTGGTGGTACCTTCTAAGAGCTTATTCAAAGCGGATTCTCTGAGAGTCTTCATTCCCTGCCTGATTGCTTCAGCTCTCACAATATCCAATCCTGCTCGTTCAAAGATTAGCCGTCTTATAGCAGGAGTAATCTCAAAGAACTGAAATATAGCGGTCCGTCCATAGTAACCAGTATAGTTACACTGTCCACAACCCTTACCCCGTACTAGCTTCAGTTCTTCTTTTCCGTTTTTATCTAGACCCAACCGATGCAGAGTTTCATTCTTCAGCGTGTAATACTCCTGGCAATTAGGACACACACGACGAACTAATCTCTGAGCTATAACCAGATCAAGAGCAGAACCAATGAGGTACGGTTCAATATTGAAGTATTGTAATTGGGCAATAGCCCCTACTGCGTCGTTGGTATGCAAAGTGCTAAAAACCAGATGACCGGTGAGGGCTGCTCTTATCGCAATCTGTGCTGTTTCCTTATCACGGATTTCTCCCACCAATATCACATCAGGATCCTGTCGAAGAATGGCTCGAAGGCCTCTGGCAAAATCCAGACCAATTTGAGGCCTTACCTGGGTTTGATTAATCCCTTCCAAATCGTATTCAATAGGGTCTTCTATGGTCACAATATTTTGCCCGGGACGATTAGTGTGTTTCAGCCCAGCATAAAGAGTAGTCGTCTTTCCGGAACCGGTAGGCCCAGTTTCCAGCGTCATCCCATAAGGTTTTTGGAGAATTTCCTCCAGTTTCGCAAGCTGATGCCGACCAAGGCCAAGGTCTCTCAGGCCCAATGAAATTCGCTCCTTATCTAAAAGACGCATTACCAGCTTTTCTCCGTAAAGAGTGGGGAAAGTAGAAATTCTGATGTCTATTTCTCTATTTGCAATCCTGACCGTACAACGACCGTCCTGAGGC
>Ga0114930_10004201_pt1 | contig 12259 bp, 11 predicted proteins | sample AnhtaG_FD_87300 | JGI IMG/M metagenome (GOLD analysis project Ga0114930, IMG submission 87300) | Deep subsurface microbial communities from Anholt, Denmark to uncover new lineages of life (NeLLi) - Anholt_01485 metaG | ecosystem: Environmental > Aquatic > Marine > Oceanic > Sediment | place... | reverse complement strand
CTCCCCTTGCTTTCCGGCAAAGCTCCCACTTTCTTCCCGTTGGAAAACCAGCGCCTCCTCGTCCACGTAAACCAGACTCCTTTATCTCGTTAATTACTTCATCTGGAGACATCTGGAAAAGAACCTTGCTCAGGGCAGAATAACCCTCGACAGCGATGTAATCTTTAATCTCTGTGGGGTCAATTTCTCCGTTAGCACCAAAAATAATTCGTGTTTGTCTCTTGTAGAACGGAACATCAGGCTCATAGACAATTTTCTCGTTTGTTACTGGGTCCACATAGAGCAAACGCTCAATGATATTACCCTGGAGCACTGTTTCGGAGACAACCTCTGGGATATCCTCAGGCTTCACCCGCTGATAGAAGATCCTCTTTGGTCGAATGACTACAATCGGTCCCCGTTCACAGAAACCGTGACAGCCCGTTTCCTTTAGTTCCACATTTATTTGGAGTTCTCGTCTTTCGATTTCATCTATGAAAGCGTCCCTAACCGCCTCACTTCCAGCAGCACGGCAACCGGTGCCAGCACACACCGATATGCACGGTATCTTTGATGACCTTCCTTTGATTATTTTCGCTCGCACGTCCTCCAAATCCTTAGAGGTGCGTATTCTGTCCGCTTTTACTTCAGCCAGCATAAATATCTCCCCTAATTGGTCTCAGAATTGACTCTACTTTCGTTGATGTCACCTGACCATAGTATTTACCATCTATGACAACAACCGGGCCTATGGCACAACACCCAAGGCACATCACCGTCTCCAAAGAGAATTCTCCATTTTCGCTGGTTTCTCCAGGTCCGATACCCAGTTTTCGCCCAACCTCTTTACCAATTCTAGTGGCACCTCTAACATGGCAAGCGGTGCCGAGGCAGACTTTGACCTGGTGGCGCCCCCTGGGCGTGAGGCTGAAAGACTTGTAAAAGGTAGCCACGCCGTAGACATCAATGAGAGGCATGTCAAGTGTTTCTGCGGTTTCTATTAACTTTTCTTCGGGAAGGTAACCATACTTTGCTTGGATGTCCTGTAATACTGATAGCAAAGTTTCATTACTACCATTTTTAGTTGGTATCACCAATTTCTAACTCCATAATGGTAGTGACAATTTTGCCCAAGGCACTAAGCATGTCTTCATGGTTGGAATATCTCCACTCTTTTTGCCAGATTTTACTGGAGTTTCCGTTACCGCTACCAAGTAGATTGCTTCATATATCTGAGTCCTGGAGACCACACCTCCCAAGTTGAATAAGAAAATGTTTCTGTGACCCTCTATCCCATATCGTTCCACGAGAAAACCATTTTTACCCTGCGTTTTAGATTTTACTCCGAGCTGATCAGTAAAAAAACAAGCTTCTAGTGGCTAATGCAATGCATATACAACGTCGGAAGCGTGTCCCGGAGCATACACCCCTCCACTACTTCCGACTATCCCTCATGGCTCTATATACATCCTATCCAAGGATATGCTACTACATTCCCCAAAGGATTGTCAACACGTGTACCCCCAAATATGATGACGAACCCCTGGGCGGGTGGAATGTAGTTACGACTTTGGAGAGGGAGGTGGTGTTAAAGAGGGGAAGAGTCACTTTACGTCAATTTGTTACCCCAGAGTCGTTTCTGCTGGCACTCCTACAAAATGACCTCACAATAGTAAGGTAAAGTTAGGATAAGTTACCTTGACATTCGCCATCTAGCGTATTATCCTCCAGTTGTGGGGGTACAAGGTATGGTGGGTTAATAACGTAACTTATTGCTTATCTTAAAGGGCTTAGAAGACCGCTAGGTGGCGTGTGCTTCTGAGCCCTTTTAATTTTGGCTTGGGATAAATGATTTAAGGGAGGTAGTGCTTATGGAGCAAGGAAAGTAAATACTTACCTAAAAATCTTTTAGAAAGGAGCAAGAAATGAAAAGGATAATTACTATAATCTTAGCAGTGGTGTTGATTGTTGGTGGGCTTGGTGGCGTTGCCTATGCCGAGACTGCCAACCAAGTTCAGTTAGGTTTCCACGCAGATTGGGGTTACAAGTCCCCTCGTGACACCTTTACTAACGGGACTGTGACTGGTGAGAGGCATTGGGCTGCAGCAATTCTGGAAAGCGGGCAGCTCGTCACCGGGACGAATCTAACTCTTACCAGCAATTTGGCGCTGGATTGGTTCTGCCCGAAGCCTGATATAGACCCCCCCACCCACCACTGGTTCTTTGACGATGTTTACAACGCGAAGGGAAGCGCGGGTTTCACCACACCCGATGTCAGCTTTACACCAGGCTTTGATGCCTCCCGATCAATCGTCAATAATAAGACCGAGTTTCTGCAATCAGAGGGGACGCAGACCCAGACCGTGGATATCACGGTGACGCCGATAGATAGCACAGACATTGACATCCAGGTGATGGTGTCACCAATGGTGCCAGGAAATGACCTGGTGGATGCCGTGATCACGTCCCCGAAAACCGATGAAACACAGGGCATCCGGCTCTCCCCAAACAGGCACGACCTCGCGATATTCCCAACAGGTCTGGAGCGTAACCAGGAGGTAACCGGCAGGACGGAGTGGTCTGCAGGCATGGACAATCACCCCGATGAAACGGAGGGGCCAGTTACTGCGTTAGCTCTAACCCTTGACAGCACACTAGAATTTGACTTCATAGGGCATACATTCTAAACCAAGTGACTCAGCTACTAATCTATTGGTAACTTTACCGTTAATTATGTTAAGTCCTTTTCTCAAGGCATCATCAACCCTTAGTGCTTCCCGGTAACCCAAATTAGCCAGCTTTAAGGCGTAAGGTAAGGTAGCATTGGATAAGGCCATAGTGGAAGTCAGCGGAACCATTCCCGGCATATTGGAAACGCAATAGTGTATAACACCGTTAACAGTATAGACAGGGTCCTTATGTGTGGTCGGATGGGTAGTCTCAAAACACCCTCCTTGGTCTACAGCAACATCAACTACCACTGAGCCGGGTTCCATACTCTTAACCATCTCTTCGGTAAGTACAATAGGCGCTCTAGCACCTTTCACCAGAACAGCACCTATAACCGCGTCAGCATCCTTAACAGCAGCGGCAATGCTGGCTGGATTCGAAGCGATTGTCTCAAAATTACCATGCAATACTTCACTCAAATAACGCAGGCGCTCAATATTAATATCAAACAAGGAAACATGAGCACCCAGTCCAAGCGCCATCTTGGCAGCGCTACTACCAACAATACCTCCCCCAAGAATAACCACCTTTGCTGGTGGCACACCAACAACACCTCCGAGCAATTTCCCTTTACCTTTATACATCTTTCCAAGATACTGGCATGCTACCCGGATAGCCAGCTTTCCAGCCACTTCACTCATTGGATTAAGCAAGGGTGCGCTGCCATCAGGCAACTCAACCGTCTCAAAAGCGATAGCGATTACTCCTTTATCCATAAGGGTGAGTGTCAGTTCTTTTTCAGCAGCAAGATGAAGATAGGTAAACAGGATTTGGTTTTTCCTCAGTAACGGGTATTCAACAGGGATAGGTTCTTTAACATGGTAAATCATCTCTGCTTGGCTCCAGACCTCTTCAGCTGTGCTCACTATAGTAGCTCCAGCCTTGACATACTCTTCGTCGGTAAAACCACTTCCCTCTCCAGCCGTAGTTTGGACCAATACCTTGTGGCCAGCCTGACTAAGTACTCCCACCGCCATGGGCGGGGCACCAACCCTATACTCCTCCGTCTTTATTTCTTTGGGCACACCTACAATCAAGACTAATCCTCCTTTCTTAATTGACAATGAAGTAAGCCTCATCCTCCATCGCTTTTAGTTCAGTAGTTATTATATACTTGTCACACCTGGTTATCAAGCCTTCTCAGAGCCCCACAGGTAGCCTGCGGCGCCAGTTCAGTTTGAATGAACAGATACTCGCGTGCCTCAAAGGCAGCCTGATGCTCCTCCAAGGGTAGGAAGGTGGGGTTAAAGAGTTAAAGGATTTCCCGGTAGTTGAATTACACACCCGTCTCTATCCATACAGGTATATACCAATTACTTACTTCCACAGTCAGTTCGGTCTAACACCTTCTTCTGGTATGACCACGTGATTTACTCTATCAGGGATAGTGAATAGGTTCTACCCCCCTATCATTAGCTCTATGAATCGGTTCCCAGATAATATGGAGGGGTTTCATGTCTATGTAAGCAAAGGCACCGGTGTCTCCAATGTTAGCCCGTTGCAAGCAGTGGAAGCCCTCTTTACTCAGTATCTCAACAGCCTCATCTACATCATTTAGCTCATCCACCTCATCAACTATGAATTGCAGGTGGTGAAGTCCTTCCCCATGCTCTTCAATGAAATCCTGATAGATAGAGTCGCCAACAATAGGTTGGACCGGCTCGAACTGCACGTTTTCTGTTTCAGCCAGGGCTATCTTCTCCTTAGCCCAGGCCGGCTTCTCATGGTATTGGCGGTTATAGATGTGCGGAGTCTCCCACGGGAAAATAAGCCATGGACCAATGCCCAAGATATTCCAGTAGTTCTTCACCACCGTTGGTATGTCCTTAACCACAATGGCCACCTGACTGATTCTTTTAACCTTAACCTTGGCTGGACTTATCTCTGCCTCATTTTCAGGGTACCGGTAATTGGGCGACATTCCCTTGGGCGGCCGAAACGCTCCCCAAATGGTCTTCAAGACATCAACGGTGTCATAAAAAGCGAAAGCACCATCACCAATACATCCGCTCATCAAGAGAGGAAATCCCTCTTTGGCCATTATTTGAGTAGTCTCATCCACATTATCCGTCGTGAACCGTAGGTGATGGGGCCCCTCCCCATACTCTGCCAGAAAATCACTATAGATGCTGTCTCCCAACACAGGTTCAATCAACTCCAGTTGCACTGGGCCCACCGTAGCAACGCCCAATTTCATGCTGAATTGCGCCGGTTTACCACGATAGGTCACCTTACTGAGCACAGGAGCGTGCAGTTCATATATGTTCCAGGGACCGATACCCAAGATGTTCCAATAGTTCTCCGCTGTCCTCAGCACATCTTTTACCACCAAGCTTACCTGCGTGAGCTCTTTAACCTTGACCTTGGCTGGACTTGTCGGCACCATCCTTCGTACCTCCTTTTAGCCTTGGGCTGACAAATCCTCTAGCGCTTTCTGTACCACTTGCATGAACATCAATGCTGGCCCACCACCCATTAGAACCGCCATCCAGCTTGCTTCTAAAATCTCTTCTCTGGTCGCTCCGGCGTCCAACGCATTTCTGGTGTGAGCGGCAATACACCAGTCACAATGAGCGTTAATTCCCAAAGCCAGAGCAATTAAGTACTTATATTTTGTCTCCAATGCGCCAGGTGCTTTGGCTGCATTCGAGAAACTGGCAAAGGCTGCCATTTGCTCGGGCCACTCTGTCCAAAGTTTATCTTGGCTTGAGTTAGATTCATTTAATAAATCCATTGTCTCCTGCATTTTTGTTCACCACCTTATATAATTTATTAACTGCTTGTATATTATAAATTATAAGAAATGAAAGCCACTTATCCTACAAAAGCAAATCGCCCGGATTTTCGATATGATTCCTCAGGCTTTGCAAGAAATTTGCTCCAATTACACCGTCCAAAACGCGGTGGTCAATAGATAAAGTCAACACCATCATTGGTCTGATTACAATCTCGCTGTCCCTCACCACTGCTTTGTCGGCAATGCGACCTAAGGCTAAAATAGCCGCCTCAGGCGGCTGCAGAATGGCGCTGAACTGGTCTATCCCGAACATCCCCATATTGGAGATAGTGAAAGTACTACCCCTCATCTCTTCCATGCTGAGCTTACGGTCCCTCGCTTTCTGAACTAGCTCAGCTCTGGCTTGGGTAATCTCCACCAGCGATTTTTTGTTAGCTTGATGAATAACGGGGACAACCAACCCCCCTTCAACAGCGGTAACCAACCCTATGTCTATTCGCTTGAAGAGCTTCACCGCTCCATCTACATAGGTACAATTCATAGATGGGTTATCTTCCAATGCTTTGGCAACCATCTTAATAAGTAAATCAGTAATGCTCAATCGTATTCCAGTTTTGTTCTCTATGAGGGGTATCAACTGTTCACGTGCCTTCCCCAATTCCGTAGTGTCAACTTCAACTGTCTGGTAGAAATGTGGTACTTGAAAGCTCTCCGTCATGCGGCTAGCAATAATCTCCCGCATGGAGGACAATGGTACTATCTCCTCCTCAGCTAGTTCTGGCTTTTCTGGGACAGGTGGTGTTGTTACCACCTTGCCCTCCTCTACAGCCTGCAAGACATCTTCTCTGATGATTCTTCCCCCGGGTCCCGTTCCCTTAACTAGTGAAAGATCAATATTATGCTCTTTAGCAATCTTCCTCGCCAACGGAGAAGCCTTTACCTCAACCTCCTTGGGTATAGGTTGAAGTACTTCTCCTTTGGCTCTGCCAACGGGCTCTGGAACCTCGGGCGCCTTCTCTCCTGGTTGAAGAATAAAGGCAATGGTAGCTCCCACCGGCACCACATCCCCCGCCTTTGCCCTGACGCTACTCAAGATACCAGATTCCTCGGCTTCAACCTCAAAGGTTACCTTCTCGGTCTCCAATTCAAAAAGGACCTCCCCCTTCTCCACCCAGTCCCCTTCCTTCTTCATCCACTTTATGATTCTCCCGGTGCGCATTGCTTCGTCGAGTTTAGGTAATATTACTGCAAGGGCCATATTGTGATACCTCCACTAGTCTTCTGTTACCTTGCCGCTGCCTCAACTGCTATTTCACCAGGGTACTCCCTGGCCTCCATGCCCATTAGTTCCAGAGCTGCGGCCCAAATGTCGTGCTCATTGGGGATGACATAATCCTCCAATCTAGGATTAAAGGGGATAGGTGAATCAAGAGTGGCTACTCGCTTAATCGGCGCATCCAAATGGTCAAAAGCCTTCTCGGCAATTATGGCGGCTATCTCGCCACCAAATCCTCCCGTCAGGCAGGCCTCATGAACTATCATCGCTCTGCCCGTCTTTTTCACCGAATTCAGTATTGCATCTTCATCCAGAGGCTTTAGCGTCCGTGGGTCAATTACCTCAACACTTACCCCGTCCTTTTCCAGAGCCTCAGCAACCTTCAAGACACGATTCACGCTTCGCGAGTAGGTAACAATGGTGATATCGTCGCCCTGGCGTCTAACCTCTGCTTTACCCAGGGGCACCAAATACTCCTCTTCGGGAACTATGCCAGTCTGGCCATACAACCTCTTTCCTTCTATGAATATCACCGGGTTATCTTCTCTTATGCTTGACTTGAGCAGACCTTTGGCATCGTATGGAGTGGACGGCATAACCACCTTCAGCCCTGGTATGTGAATATATAGTGCCTCCCAGCACTGGGAATGGTGAGCCGCCGCAGATATTCCACCACCACTCTGGGTTCGTATCACCAGCGGCACCTTTATCATACCACCAGTCATGTACCGAAGCTTGGCTACTTGGTTAAAAATTTGCTCCATAGCGATAGGTGAGAAGTCGATATACATAATCTCAGCAACTGGCCGCATACCGACTAAGCTAGCTCCCAGGGCAGCACCAACTATGGCAATTTCGGCTAAAGGCGTATTTCTTACTCTATCATGACCAAACTCATCCACCAGCCCTTGTGTTACTTTGTAGACGCCACCGAATTCAGCTATGTCCTCCCCTAAGAGGAAGACCAAAGGGTCACGCCTCATTTCTTCCCTGAGCGCTTCCCGTAACGCCTCTCTATAGGTTAACTCTCGCATTTTAACCCCCCTACTTTTCTCCTGCTATATAGTAGATATCCTCAAGAGCCTCTTCGACCTTAGGTTCGGGACTCTCGACGGCAAATTTGACTGCCTCATCAAGCTCCCGCGTTGTGGCAGCTTGTATCTCCTTAAGCTCCGACTCAGTGAGCACTTTTTTCTGCAGAAGCTGGGCTCGAAGTCGTGCAATCGGGTCCCGCTTCTTCCATTCCTCGATTTCCTCTTTAGTTCTATAGCTAGTCCCAGGGTCACCCATGTGATGTCCATAGTATCTATAGGTGTTGCCAACGATAAGTGTAGGCCCTCTACCACCTCTAGCATTCTCTATTGCCTGGCTAGCCACCCCGGCAACGGCCACGGCATCATTGCCATCCACAGTTACCCCGGGAATACCATAAGCCTTAGCCTTGTCAGATAGATTCTTAAGTTTGGTGTAGGATTTGACAGAAGTGCTCAATGCATACATATTGTTCGAGCAAACAAAGACCACTGGCAGATCCCAAGATGCTGCCAGGCCAACACCCTCATGAAAGGCGCCAGTGTTCATGGCACCATCACCAAAGAAAGCAACCACCACGCTGTCGAGCTTCTGCATCTTGCAGCCTAGGGCGGCACCACTGGCTATCGGTATGCCGTCGCCAACAACTCCGGTGGCCCCAAGAATATTTAGGTCAACCGCCGCAATATGCATTGAGCCACCCTTACCTTTGCAATACCCAGTTTCTTTGGCGAAGAGCTCAGCCATCATCTTATCGAGTCTAGCTCCCTTAGCAATGATATCAGCGTGGCCCCGATGGGTGGAAATGATGTAGTCATCTGCCCTCAGAAAGGCACAAACTGCGGCCGGAATGGCCTCTTGTCCGACTGAAGAATGGATGAAACCAGGCAAGCCCTTACGGTATTCCGCTATTGCCCTCTCCTCAAAAGCCCGAATCCGCACCATTGTGGTATAGATTTCCCTAAGTTTTGCGTTGTCTATTTCCGGCATAAACTCCCCTCCTGAGGTTAAAATGTCGATTCATTTCCGTGCATGGTTCGTCCTATGACTGAGGGTCACCTGAGGCACAAAATGCCAACTGATTCACTTTATAGTGGAACTGTGGGAAAAGTGCTGCTTGACCAGTTTATACTATAACTCTTACATTTTGTCAATGAAACTGCATAAACTTCTTCTACAGGGCTGGGACACAGTAGTCTTTAATCGCCCCTGCCGGGTTATAGTTCCTCTAGAATCCGGTACATGTTTTGGTAAGCCTTCCCAAAATCGGGATTATCTTCCTTAAGCTTATCCTTTAAGATATTCATTCTTTGGACGAACTGCCGCCGGTCTTTATTTTGAACCAACTCTGCCCAGGTTTTTGAGCTTCTTTGGAATAGTTCTTCCATCTTCGCCATATCGGGTAAATTCATTTGCAGGGAGGCATAAAGCTCAGGGTCCTCTGAAATAACACTTCCAACCAGGGTGAGCAACAGTTTGTAAGTAGTGCCACCAATTGCTTCCATCTGTTTTAAACTGCCGAGGCTTAGCAAGGTATCAGCGGAAACGATAGCAATGAAATGGGACAGCCCAAGAATGACGGCCATCATTTCATCATGTTCCTCGGGGGTCATCAGAGTGACTCTAGCTCCTCTCGCTTCCAAATACTCCCTGACTTTTTGCGCTAGAGCTTCCTCCTCTTCATTAGTCGGTGTTAAAACAAAATTCTGATTAGCCATAGAACTGGCATTCGGACCAAACATCGGGTGTACCCCCAGAGTTAACCCTGCCTTTATGTGCTTATGCATTATCTCCACCGGAAGCGCCTTGATGGATGTAATATCTACAACGACCTGATTGGGCTTTATGTAGGGCTGAATCTCCTGCACAACCGATTCAAAATTATCCATAGGCACTGATATTAAAATTACATCGGCACTTTTCGCTGCCTCGGCATTAGTAGCTACCTCAACACCCAGCTCTCGCTTGGCTTCTAGCAGCTTTTTTTCATTCCTCCCGGTTATGACCACTTCCTTGCCATCTTTTAATAGAAAGTTGGCAAACCATCGTCCCATCCTCCCTGAACCCCCAATTATCGCTACCCTCACCAGTCACCTCACGTTTTGTTCACTTTGCCTTAGGGTATGAGCCCAGAACTTTCATAAAGCGTGAACTTCGGTCTAAGTTCTCTAGAGCCTCCCGTGATGTCTTGTCGTCCCGATGCCCCGCGAAGTCTAGATAGAAATTGTATTCCCACGGCTTTTGTCTGGTTGGTCTGGACTCAATCTTAGTCAAATTGATATTTCTGACAGCAAATACTTTAAGGGATTCATACAGTGTCCCTGGTCTATGCTTTAACGAAAAAACTATGGAGGTCTTGTCATTCCCTGACGGTGGCGAGTCTTGTTTGGACAGGATAAAAAACCTGGTGAAATTATTGGGGGCATCCTCTATCTCTCTGGCAAGGATTTCCATACTATAGATTTCAGCGGCTCTGGCGCTGGCAATTGCTGCCGCATCCAGCATCTCCATCTCCTTTATCATTCTTACACTGCCAGCGGTGTTATTGGTGGGAATTAACTCGCTATCTAAGTGTTTTAAGAAAGCCCTACACTGACCCAGAGCCTGCGGATGGGAATAGACCTTCTTTATTAAATCCAGTCGTGCCCCCGGATTACCTATTAGGCAATGAACAACTCTAAGTTCTACCTCGCCACACACCTTGAGGCTTGAATCCAGAAGCAGGTCATATACCCGACCGATACTCCCCTCCAGTGAGTTCTCAATGGGAACAATGCCAAACGGCACCTCCCCCCGTTCTACAAGCTTAAAGACGTCGTCCCAGCTCTCACAGGGTTTGGTCTGGATTGAAGGTCCGAAAAAATGAATGGCTGCCTCTTCACTATAGGCACCAATTTCACCCTGAAAAGCAACCCCTATTTCTTCTGTCCGTTTGGACGTAGCTATTATTTGTCTATAGATGCCTTCTATATCTTCTTGGCTTATCTTTTCCTTCTGGGCAATACTTTTGACGTGTTCCAAAACCCGGACTTCTCTTTCCCGGTCTTCAATTTGTTTTCCCTGCTCCTTTTTTTCTTTGCCTATTTCCTCAGCAATTCTTATTCTTTCCCCGATAAGCCTAACTATCCTAGCGTCGACTTCATCTATTGTCTTTCTTAAATCTTCCAAACTCATTTTATCACCCTCGGTATTAGTCCGGCTCTTAGAGCAAAGTCGCAGAGCGTTACCGCCATCATGGCTTCGACAACCGCCACAGCTCTGGGCACAATACAGACATCATGCCGCCCTTTGACCGACAAGGTAGTATTTTCCATCTTCTTGATGTCTATCGTCTCCTGGCTTTTGGCTATAGAAGGTACTGGTTTGACGGCTACCCTGACCACTATCGGCATGCCATTACTTATTCCACCAAGTATGCCACCAGCATTATTGGTCACGGTAACTACCTTACCATCTTTAATGGTGAATGGGTCGTTATTTTCCGACCCCCTTCTTCCAGCTGCGGAAAAACCAGAACCAAACTCCACCCCTTTGACTGCCGGGATGGCAAAAAGGGCTTTAGCTAATTCCCCGTCCAAGGTGTCAAAGACCGGTTCGCCCAAGCCAACTGGTACATTAAGGGCAATGCCCTCGATAATACCACCAACACTATCCCCCTCAGCTTTAACCCGCTCAATAACTCTAGCCATTTCCTCGGCAGCTACTAAATCGGCACACCTCAAGGGGTTTTGGGCAACATTTTCTTTTATCTTATCAAACCCTTTTGGCTCAGCTCTTATGCCTCCAATTTCTATAGTATGGGCCAGAATCTCAATGCTTATCAGGCTGAGCAACTTCTTAGCCACTGCCCCCGCCAGGACAAAACCAGCCGTGATTCTGCCTGAGAATCTACCCCCACCCCGGAAATCATTAAACCCCCCGTACTTGATAAAGGCGGTATAGTCGGCATGACCCGGTCGGAGCAGAAATCTTATACGTTCATACTCGCTGGAATCAACGTCCTTATTCCAGACCAATAGACAAATAGGAGCGCCAGTAGTCTTTTCATTAAAGACACCTGAAAGAATCTCAGCCCTATCCTCTTCTTCTCTTACGGTGGCAGCCATACCAACTCCTGGCTTTCTCCTATCTAGCTCTCTCTGTATATCCTCCTCAGTGATAGCTAGGCCGGCGGGGCAGCCATCTATGATAACCCCCACGCATCGGCCGTGGCTCTCACCAAAGCTGGTTACGGTGAACAGCTTACCCAAACTATTACCCATCTAGCGGCACCTCACTCCTATGTTTTTTAGTATATTCCAGAACTCAGGAAATGTCTTGGATACACACTCGGCTTCATCTATCACCGTCTCACCAGCTAACGAACCCAGTATACTGAAAGCCATAGCAATTCGGTGGTCTCCCCTAGTATCTATGACCGCGCCCTTCGGTTTTGAACCAGTGATAGTTAACTTATTGCTCTCCTCGGTGACTTTTATGCCCATCCTTTCCAGCCCTTCTCTTAG
>Ga0114930_10004200_pt1 | contig 12260 bp, 10 predicted proteins | sample AnhtaG_FD_87300 | JGI IMG/M metagenome (GOLD analysis project Ga0114930, IMG submission 87300) | Deep subsurface microbial communities from Anholt, Denmark to uncover new lineages of life (NeLLi) - Anholt_01485 metaG | ecosystem: Environmental > Aquatic > Marine > Oceanic > Sediment | place... | reverse complement strand
TCGGAAGCGGTTGTAGCTAATTAAATCCCCCCTTTGCGACATTATCTAAAAATTACGTCGTTATTGTAGAGACGCATGGCGATGCGTCTCCATTGTCATGTTGTTTTACCTGAGATGCGCCGCCGTGCTTCTCTGCAGATATACGCGGATTCTGTATTTTTTTGAGACGCATCGCCATGCGTCTCTACAGATATTTATGTCACCGCTATTAATTTGAAACCTTAGCTCTAAAATTTGTGTTTTTTATAGCACAAAATTACAGGTATATCTTATAAACAAATTTAATATTTCACTTTTCTTATTAAATATTTTTTTACCGCAGAGGACACAAAGGTTTCGCATCACGAGGTGATCCCTTCGTGAGAGTACGCAGAACCCCGATAGCATATTGTAAGTTATAATTACTGTTCAGATAATTCTACAAAACCTTATTTTCTATTATAATATTCCTCTTAATTTTTCTCTGTGTTCTCTGTGCCTTCTTTGCGTTCTCTGTGGTAAAATAATTTTAGTTCCATCTTATCAGGGTTAGGATTATGAAAGAAAATATTCACAACCTCGATGCAATTTTTAAACCGCGCTCGATTGCTGTAATCGGTGCGACAATGCGTGTAGGTTCGCTTGGCAGGACTGTAATGAAAAACTTGGTCGAATATGAGTTCACCGGAAAGCTTTTTCCGGTAAATCCACGGAAGGAAGTTATTCACAGCTTTAAATGCTTTCCAAGTGTGCTTGAAATTCCTGATGAAATTGACCTTGCTGTTATAATTATACCCAAAGAACATGTTTTGCGGGCAGTGAAGGAGTGCGCTAAAAAAGGAGTTAAGGGATTAGTTGTACTTTCTGCGGGTTTCAAGGAAGTCGGCGGGGATGGGATCAAGCTTGAAGAACAATTGGTACAAATGGTGCGCAAACATAAGATGCGTATGGTTGGACCAAACTGTATGGGTGTAATTAATACCGACCCGGATGTTCACATGGATGCAACCTTTTCCCCGGAATCATCGCCTGAAGGAAATATCGGGTTCTTATCTCAAAGCGGTGCACTTGGTATTGCGATTATAAGTCAGACCAGGCGGTATAATCTCGGGATTTCAATGTTTGCCAGTATTGGTAATAAGGCGGACATCTCCGGTAATGACCTGCTCGAATATTGGGAGAATGACCCAAGGACGGATGTTATCTTAATGTATCTGGAAAGCTTCGGAAATCCAAGAAAATTTACACAGATTGCAAAAAGGATCTCTAAAAAGAAACCGATTTTAGCGGTGAAGGCGGGTCGAACTGCCGCCGGAGCAAAGGCTGCTTCATCTCATACCGGCGCTATTGCCGGAACCGACATCGCCGCTGACGCACTTCTGGAGCAGTGTGGTGTAATACGCGTAACCTCTATTGAAGAAATGTTTGAAATTGCCGTCTCGTTCTCAAGAAAAAAATATCCGAAAGGTAAACGGGTTGCAATAGTTTCTAACGGAGGCGGTCCGGCTATTATGGCGGCTGATGCGTGTACAAGTGTAGGGTTGGTAATTCCAACTTTTTCAAAAAGCACCCAGCAAAAAATATCACGTTCTTTAACTGAGATAGCTGCAACCTCTAATCCCGTTGACATGATCGGTATGGCGGGTCCGGATGAATATGAAAAGGTGATCCATTGTGTTGCCCGTGATAAAGATATTGATTCGATACTTGCAATATCGGTTACTCCGCCAACTTTAGTCGATCCTATGTCTGTTATAAAAAAAATTGAGAATGCATCGAAAACGACCGACAAACCTATATTAATGGTTGTAATGGGAAGGGACGTAATGCATGCTCATGATAACGGAGGGGACATTCCGGATTTGCCAACCTATGAATTTCCTGAACCTCCGGCAAAAGCGCTTGCCGAAATGCTCCGTTATAGGACGTGGCAGCAAAAACCGGAAGGACATATAAAAAAATTTAGAGTGGATAAAGAAAAAGTAACAAAAATACTGGACAAAGAAAAAGTTAAAAAGCCCCACTACTTAACCAATAAACAAGTTTTTGAAATATTATCCGCCTATAATATGCCGATTTTAGCATCGCACATCGCTAAAACTCATGAAAAAGCTACGGTAATTGCTGAAAAAATTGGATTTCCAGTGGTATTAAAAGCCATAGCAAAAGACCTGGTGCATAAAAGCGATGTTGGCGGCGTAGCGGTCGACCTCAGAAACCGGGGCGAAGTTATTGAAGCGTATTATAAAATCAAAAAACAGGTTGATGCAGTAAAAACAGGCTCTTTTGAAGGGGTTATTGTTCAAAAGATGATCGAAGCCGGAAAAGAAATTATACTGGGCATGACCTCTATGGAAAAATTTGGACCCCTTTTAATGTTCGGATTGGGCGGAGTGTTTGTAGAAATAATTAAAGATACACAATTTCGCCCGGCTCCGATAACAGACCTTGAAGTTGAGGAAATGATTCAATCAATTAAGGGCTTTCCAATCCTGAAAGGTATCCGCGGCGAAAAAGGAGTCAATATTCTGATTATAAAAGAATGCCTCCAGAAGTTATCACAACTGGTGTGCGATTTTGAATGCATCCATACGATTGATATTAATCCATTTATAGTAAGTGCAAAAGCTGAATTATCGTTCATCGTTGATGCACGTATTTTAGTTGGACGGTGTTAGTAATCAAATTAATTAGCTATTAGCTTTTAGCTTTTAGCTTTTAGCTTTTAGTTACTACTCGGGTCATAAAATTGTTTGCATTTTAAGTTCTCTGTTGGTGTTATCACCAACAGAGAAAAGTGTCTACGCTGTCGAAGGTGTTCTTCACCTTCGACTTCTCCAAAATGTAAACTATTTAATGCTCTCCGTAATATTTTAAAACATCTATATATTTTTAACTGCCACAGATATAACTGATTTATTTTATCGCATGGTTTTATTGTTACGGTTAATCACACTTTTTTCAATAGCGCTTCTCCCCGGGAGTATTACCTCCCAATCTCACGGTTCACAAACTGCTTTCCTTTCACCGACAGTTTCCATAATTCCTCGAGAACAATTACGAACGGGCATTGAATTAATTATTCAGGGAGATTATACCGGCGCCGGGGAATATATAAAAACCGTTGCAGACTGTGATGAACTAACTAAGCGGTTTCTTTCTGCATCAATTCTTTATGCACGGATTGGTGAACTGGAGACCTCTGAGGACAGCGGCGAATTTTTTGCTGAAACAGATTGGATTATTCAAGAGGCACGGAGAAGAATTTCAAAAAACCCGCAGGATGTTACGGCACGGTTCTATCTTGGTATTACTCTGTGTTATAGAGCAGTTGTATTTAAAAACAGCGGTAATCTCTGGGAGGCGTTTAAAAATGGAAATTCCGGAAAAAAAGAATTGGAAAGCTGTCTTACATTAGCTCCCGATTTTCCCGAACCGCATCTTGCTATAGGCTCTTATCGATACTGGATGAGCGCAGTGAATTTCTTACGTTTTTTACCATTTATTCCGGACGAACGAAAAGACGGAATCAGGGAAATAGTAGAAAATATATATCCTGAATCGATCACATATGCAATGAGCCTCAATCAACTCATCTGGATTCTGCTCGATTTTAAGGATTTTGAAGGAGCGGAAAAGATTGCAAAAAAAGCTCTGGAACTTTATCCCACAAGCAGATTTTTTCTGTATCCCGCAGCAATCACCGCTCAAAGACTTGGCAAATGGTATGAGGCGGCTCTCCTGCTGAATAAAGTAAAAGATTCGTTGGAAAAAGATGGATTGCACAATCGCTACATGTGGATTAAAGTTACGGTAAAACATGCCGAATCACTTATTGAGACAAAAGACTATGAGAAAGCTATTCTTTTATGCTCGGAAATTCGCAATTGTAATGTAATTCATTTCGAACAGAAAAAGAGTAAAGCATTATTCAAAAGAGCACTTTATATCGAAAAAATTTGTGAAGAATCCTTAAAACATTGACCGTGTTGCTATTTTTGCTTAAGGTGAATATAAAAATTTTATGAGATTTTGAATGAAATTTAATCAAAATAATATATGTTTATAATAATTTTGAAACTTATTACCGCTTCAATTTGTTTAATAAACAAGTACTATGTAAAGTTTTGAATTTATATAGCTTATCCTGATTTTACAGCGCCCTTATTTTATTAATCAATATGTGAATTTTTTATGGATTTTATGGACCGGTTTTTAGACACAAAGCATGTTTTTCACAAATACAGACATTGATTGGTGTTTTCAAAGGGATATTGGGAAGATAAATCCCTTCTTTTTAATATGAAACATCGCTTTAGAGTATAACAAGTATTGACTTTAATCACTTTAATAAATATATTATTGAAAAACAAATACGAACTTTTATCCTTTTTATGCGTATAAATTAAGATAGGATAATATACGGTTCAACGTGATAGGAGTAATAATTTTCTATGATATCTCTAATTTTACTGATACTAAAACTTTACATGATTATCATTCTTATCAGAGTCGTTATATCCTGGATAAGGGTAAATCCATACAGTCCATTTGTTAAAATAATCTATAAACTGACAGAGCCGGTTCTGGCGCCCATTCGCAATGTGCTGCCATATATGGGAGGAATTGATATTTCTCCGCTAATAGTACTTATCATTTATTGGTTTTTAGTAAGAATATTACAATAAAATAAATTTTATAAATTTGAAGTTATATAACAAATGAGGTCAAACGATGGCAACATTATGGGATACAATAAAAAAAGGTACTAAGGACGGCGCAAAAATTTTAAAAGATGGCGTTTATGTAGCGGCTGAGAAAGCCGAAGTATGGAGCAAAAAAAGTAAAATCATGTTAGAAATCAGCAATATAAAGCGCAAAATTGAAAAGAATTTTACTGAATTGGGTGGAAAAGTATACCATCTGATTCAGGAGGAGAATGTTGAAAATGTTGCAGCTAACGATGAGATTAAAGAATTACTGAACACTATCAGTTCTTTTGAAAATGACATGAAAAAGAAAGAGGAAGTGCTCGAACAAATTAGAGTAGCATATCAGTCTGAAAAGGAGGAGAAATCCGAAGAAATCGCTGCTCAGGATGAACCAAAAGATGATAAATGATACGTATTTCGGAGCAGCCGGTTGTCAGTAATCAGTTTTCAGTTATTTGTAATATTGCATTTATCCTGCTGATAACTGAATACTGAAAACTGATCTCTATTTTGCATCTTTCCGGTGATAATTGAATCAGAATAATATGGTTTTTTACACTTTTAATAAGCAATTACATAATACAATCGGTAATAACACCGCAATTCTTAATTAGTAAAACAATCTCTTTTACCCCGAATGCTTCCCGAAGAAAAATCGGGGCAGGCAGGGGTTTAGCAGATTGGGGGTTGGAGTTTTATGATCAAGCTTACTCAGAAACAGAATAATCGGGAAAATCAATCCTTAGATAAATATTTACAGGAAATCGGGGAAGTTCCATTACTTACCCCTGCAGAAGAAATACATTTAGCCCGTCGCATTAAAAAGAGCGACCAGGAATCTCTGGAAAAACTTACCAAAGCAAATCTTCGTTTTGTCGTAAGCGTCGCTAAGCAGTATCAAAATCAGGGTCTCACGCTTGGCGACCTCATCAATGAAGGGAACCTCGGCTTAATAAAAGCCGCAAAACGGTTTGATGAAACAAGAGGATTTAAATTTATCTCGTACGCTGTTTGGTGGATACGTCAATCGATTCTGCAAGCGCTTGCGGAACAGTCTCGCGTCGTCCGGCTGCCGCTGAATCGAGTGGGTGCGCTTAACAAGATAGGAAAAGCATTCAGTAATCTTGAGCAGGAGTATGAACGCGAGCCGAGTGCAAGTGAAATTGCAGAGGAATTGGAAATGACACCGTTCGAGGTTTCCGATACACTCAAAATTTCCGGCAGACATCTCTCCATGGACGCCCCATTTAGCCAGGGTGAAGATAACAGGCTTTTGGATGTCATTCAAAATGACCGTCAGCCTGCTCCGGATAGTAATCTCATGCAGGAGTCTTTAAGAAAGGAAGTTGACAGAGCGCTCTCAACGCTCACCCGTCGCGAAGCAGAGGTTGTGAAACTATACTTCGGGCTGGATCAGGAACATCCGTTAACATTAGAAGAAATCGGCGAACAATTCAGCCTCACACGCGAGCGTGTGCGCCAGATTAAAGAGAAAGCTATTAAGCGCTTGAGACATGCATCCAGAAGCCGCGCACTTCGTACATACCTCGGTTAAAAAAAACCTTGACAAAAGAAAAATATTTTCTTATTTTTATCTTTGATTACAAATCGGGCGAGTTCGGGGGATATATTTTAAGGACTTTATTGTGCGTAGTAAATACCGGATTGTACTTTTTTCCAACATTTCATCCTCAGCTTCAGAAGTAAATTTTTCAAAATTCCATCTTATACTCCTTGCATTTTCCTGTCTGCTAATATTTACAACTATAACCGTTGTCGGTGTGAGTGTTCTTACGGATTATTTATACAGTTTTAAGCTCAACTCGATTCGCCAGGAACGGGATAATCTTAACAGTTCATTAAAAAGTGTAAGCGGGGAAATAGATCTTTTATTTGGACGTATTGATGAATTAAACAAGCGTGGCGGGCAATTTCGCTCGGATCTCAGTCTTGAGCCGCAGAATCTAACCCTGCAGGATGTCGGTCTGGGCGGCGGCAATACCGATCTGCCGTCCAATCAAAATGAATTTTTCTTTACAGAGCAGGAATTGCTCTCGGAAATTGCTACGGAAAAATTGAAAAAACTGAGTTTTCTGGTTAGCGCTGAAGAAAAAAGTTACGCCAAGATAGCTGCTGCTTTAGAAAAACAGCAGGAAATGCTGAGATATTATCCTTCAATTTCGCCTGTTTCTAAAGAATCCGGTGCAAGTATTATTCGGTTAAGTGATGGATTTGGTCTACGCGCTGACCCATACAATAATGATATTATAGAAGATCATGATGGTCTGGATATTCGCGGGAAATTAGGAACACCGGTACATTCAACTGCTGATGGAACTGTATCTTATATTGATAGTAAAGGTTCATCTAATCTTGGAATATATGTAAAAATAGATCATAATTCAAAAGTATATGGATATGTAACGATTTACGGGCATCTTTCCAGGATTGAACCGGGAATTAAGAATGGAACGACAGTAAAACGCTGGCAGAAAATTGGCGAAATTGGTCAAACAGGACGGGCTACCGGTCCGCATTTACATTATCAAATTGAATTATGGGGCACGCCAATTGATCCCGTGGTAAGTAATTATAGTCCGGATACGTTTAAACCATTTTTTGTTGAAGTAGCAACCGCTGATTCTACGAGATGACTTCAGGTATATAAAAATAATTGCCATTCAAATTAAAAAACCACCCGGTATTTGCAGGTGGTTTTTTTAGTTTATATGAAGAAATTATCCCAAAGTGTACATAAAGCCATCTTTGCAGCAGATCCTTACTAAACCATCCCAGACAACAGGCGTCGCTTCAAAAGGATGTCCTTTCTTGAAATGACTTTCTTGCTCGACCAAGATATTATATTTTTCACTACCGGAACCTGTCAAAGAATACTTGTCCCGCTGAGCGGGGTCAGCATCAGGCTGATTGGGATTATTAGTTCTTTCAAAATTTATTTTAAATAAGTAAACGCCATTATAACTTGCCGCTACTAACTTATTACCTTCTGTAAATATAGGCGTAGATATAGAAGGACCTATGTTCTTACGAAAAACAACTTTTGGACATTCATAATAATTCTTTTCATGAGGTCCTTCAACTTTTTCCCCCGTTATTTCATGCTGGGAGCCAATGTAAAGGTAATCATCAATTCCCATGACCGCAAATAGATGGGGCAGGTTATCATCAATGTATTCATCATTCAAAGCTACTGAGCCAATAACGCCGCCCTGCCATGTGCTAAACTCTCTATCTCCTGTTGGTAAAAACCATTCGACACTTTTTTCCGGTTCCTTGCCCGGATCGAGTTTTAATACGCCTCCCTTGCCTGGAAGATATTGTTTTTCAATCGAGCAAAATAGTTTTCCTTCATGTGAGATTGCTATAGTTCCATCAAGGTCTGATTGAATAGGAAAATCCCATATCTTCTGCATAGTATTTAGGTCAATTCCATAAATATGCCCGGAGCCTGCTGCTATGTAAAGCTTATCTTCGAGTCTGGCAGGCGAGGATTCTGTTACAAGATTGCCTCCGTGTAAAGGTATATCAGACTGCTCATATAACTTGACTTCATTAACGATTTCCGGTTGGATTATACCATTCTTTTTTTTGGCAGAGTCTACTGAACTGTTTAAAAAATATCCTATTCCGTTTTCACCTGCATTAAAAATCATATTCATATCTTTAAGGAATATTGGGCTGCTATCATTATCTCTGCTATAACTATCTGTTTTTCTGATATTTAGCCGCCATAACTCTTTGCCCGTTCTAAAAGAGACCGCTCTGAAACTGGGTACTATTGGAGTATGTATTGTATTATCTAAACCTCTTCTACTTCCCTGCAGAATAACAATTCTGTTTTCTTCACTTGCAGTGTTATCAATATAGATAGTCGCTGTGCCTTTGATAACATCATCGAATCTGTAAGTCCAGACTACTTCATTTGTATTAATGTCTATTTTTCTTAGTTGATGATCAAATCCACCTATTACAAGATATGTTTTTCCTTGGTCTTTTACAACTGTCGGCTGACCCGTCCAACCTGCACCGCTCCATTCTTTAGGTTCTCCACTTACAATAGTATTTCCTTTTCCTAAATTAAACCTCCGGATAAGGTCTAATTTTTCAGGTGTTCCTCTACCATAGAATCTTCTCTTATAGTTGCCTAAATATGTGGGAATCAAGAGTTCTATCTCATCATCAACTAAATTATCTATAGAGAATACCGGCTTCCTATCAAATAAAAATACTGCTGCAGCTTCGGCTGCAACTACCATAAATTCCCTTCTTGTAACTCTCATAATTTTGTGTATATTATTATCTTTTTTAAATTCTTATTACTGAATAATGGGTATTTATAAAGCTTTTTTAAACCATAAATTTTCTTTTGTAAATTCTATTTATTTTTTCAAATAAGGAGACCAGGATGGTTGTTTATCCGTAGTAGAATTACTTGTTAACCTTTTTTGATTTGTGCCATCTGCATTCATCACGTAGATTTCACCAAGGATGCCATCTCTTGTTGAAAAAAAAGTAATCTTTGAACCGTCTGGAGACCAGGATGGATACATATCATCAGCAGGATTATTTGTTAACCTTTTTTGATTAGAGCCGTCTGCATTCATCACGTAGATTTCATAATAACCACCATCTCTTCTTGAGGCAAAAGCAATCTTCAAACCGTCTGAAGAAAAGGATGGAGAATAATCATCAGCAGAATTATTGGTTAAATTTGTTTGATTTGAGCCGTCTGCATTCATTACGTAAATTTCATAATTACCATCCCTATTTGAACAAAAAGCGATCTTTGAACCATATGGGGACCAGGATGGACGCATATCTTTAGCAGGATTATTTGTTAAATTGATTTGATTAGAACCATCAGCATTCATTACATAGATCTCCCAATCATAACCTCTATGTGACATTATAGCGATTTTTGAACCATCAGGCGACCATGAACAAAAATAATCATGGCCATAATTATCAGTTAAGTTAGTCTGATTAGAACCATCGACATTCATTAAATAGATCATACCATCTCTTGTAAAAGCGATTTTAGAGCCGTCGGGAGACCAAGAAGGATATTCATCATTAGCAGGATTATTGGTTAATCTTGTTTGATTTGAACCATCTGTATTCATTACGTAGATTTCAGAATTACCATCCCTCTCCGACATAAAAGCAATCTTTGTTCTGCTTTCCAAATCATTATTAGGACTAACAGGACTATCCTTACTACAACCAACATAAGCTCCTGCTAAAATGCTTAATGATAAAACACAAGGAGTAATTTTATTTTTTAATTTAGCTAAAAAGCTTTTTTCATTGTTCATTATATTTTCAAGTTGCATTTTATCCTCCCCTGGTTTTGGTAATGTTTTTGATTATAAAATATTATTATTCTCTTGTGTGTTATTTCAGTTTAAAATACGATATAAAATCATTCTATGCAAGAATAGTTTTTACGTCTAATCCTGCCAGGTGAAATTGTATCCAACCGATAACTTAAGATCAAAACTTTGGCAAATTTTACTTTTAGGCAAAATCAAGCTTTTCTGCCAGAGGCGGATCTGCCTATGGCTGAATATTAGATCTTAGCGGCGAGATTGCCACGTCTCCCGAAGCTTCGGGACTCCTCGTGGCGAAGCCATCCCTACGGGGCAATGACTATTTAAGCTTGGGTGGCACCCTCAAACGATGTTTACCCCTTCTTTTGGGGCTTGCCCCTGTCTTTTGGGGTTTGGGGGTGTTATTCAATACAAAAATGATCCTTACATCTAAAAATTTGCCAAAGTTTTGATTCAAATTAAAAAACCACCCGGTATTCGCAGGTGGTTTTTTTAGTTTATGTATTTTATTTTATTTTGCGAATGCAGGCTTTTGTATTTTCCCCGAGCGGATGCAGCTTGTGCAGACCCGCATGCGTTTTACGGTTCCGTTATCCGTTACAACTTTTATCTTCTGCAGGTTGGGTAGCCAGCGCCGCTTCGTTACATTGTGCGCATGACTGATACGATTACCCACTATCGGACCCTTGCCGCATATTTCACATCTCTTTGCCACACCAAACCTCTTTTTAATTTTAATAATGCTATATGTTAATAAATTTTAACTTCAAAATCAATACAAAAAAGCGGCAATTTTGAAGATTCTAAAAACCTTGAATTATTCACTAATTAATTGTATATTATAAAATAATTAGAATTATCCGTCCCTCCTTGCGGGATTATTACAGAATTACCGTTTATCCCGCTAAGCGGGATTCAGAATCTGGTTAATTCGAAGACATTTTAAATCGAATTACTGTTGCTAAATCTAAAACGTTAATTTAAATAAACAATGAACCTATCCGAAATTAAAGAGATACTCCGCCGGTACAAAAAAGGTGAAATACCAGAAAAAAGTGTTATAGATAGTCTTAAGCAATTGTCGACCGAAAAGCTCGATTTTGCGCATATAGACCATCATAGAAGCCTGCGCAAGGGATTTCCTGAAGTTATTTTTTGTGAAGGAAAAACGAACGAGCAGATAAAAGCAATTGCCGAAGCAATTGTAAAGCGGAGCAAAATTCTTCTGGCTACACGAGCCACGAAAGAAAATTACGAGTATGTTCGAAAATATATACCCGACCTCACCTATTATCCTGATGCCCGTATCATTACTACTCAGCCAGAGGCGGATCAGCCTCAGGCTGAAAAAAATGCGGCTGCTGCAGCCGGTAAAAAGAGAAATATGATTTTAGTGGTATCCGCAGGAACATCTGATATACCCGTTGCCGAGGAAGCGGCTATTACTGCCAGGGTACTTGGAAACAGGGTAAAGTGCACACATGATATTGGTATTGCAGGAATTCACCGTCTATTGGAATATGTTGAGGATTTCCAGAAAGCACGGGTGATTATCGTCGTAGCCGGTATGGAAGGTGCATTAGCCAGCGCAGTTGGAGGGCTGGTGGATAAGCCGATAATAGCTGTTCCCACATCCGTAGGGTACGGCGCCAGCTTTGGAGGTATTGCAGCGCTGCTTGCTATGCTGAATAGTTGTGCCTCAGGTGTAACGGTCGTTAATATAGATAACGGATTCGGAGCGGGATATGCTGCGTCTCTTATTGCACAGTCGAAATAACTGTATAAGCTGTTTTATTTTATGTCATAACTTTTGCAAATTTTGCGATATAAAGATCATTTTACACCCCCAAACCCCAAAAGACAGGGGCAAGCCCCAAAAGAAGGGGTAAACATCGTTTGGGGGTGCCACCCAAGCTTTAATAGTCATTGCCCCGTAGGGATGGCTTCGCCACGAGGATCCCTCCCCCGAGTACTCGGGGGAGGGAGACGTGGCAATCTCGTTTTTATTCTGGTATTATTACTAACGGTCATAATGTACACTTAACCTGGATAATTCATCCCCCGAGTACTCGGGGGATGAATTATTGCTTTTCCCCCGAGTGCTCGGGGCATGAGTCCCGCTAAGCGGGAGTGATTTAATTACAGAGACAAAATATCAAATCCCCCTTAGTCCCCCTTTGAAAAAGGGGGAGACTTTAGTTCCCCGAGTACTCGGGGA